>OFDC01000874.1_pt1 | contig 18673 bp, 12 predicted proteins | sample 1520941 | NCBI WGS metagenome assembly OFDC01 (sample SAMEA94258168, study PRJEB24077) | hot springs metagenome | biome: Aquatic biome; feature: Water | place: India | collected 2012-12-06 | depth 5 m | reverse complement strand
CGCCGGCGCGATCGGCCTCGGCCTTGTAGGGGCGCGGGTCGATCTGGAAGAGCACCTGGCCCTTTTTGACGCGGGCGCCCTCGGCGAACTGAGCGGCGTCGACATAGCCCGAGACACGCGGACGGATATCGACAGTGTCCACGGGTTCAAGGCGGCCGGTGAAGTCATCCCACTGGCGGAGCGACTTGAAGGCGACGTCGGTGACGGTGACCTGGACGGGCGGCGGGGCGACGGCTTCCTGCTTGGCCTGAGCCGAGCAAGCGGCCAGCACGGCGACGGCGGCCAGGCCCGCGAAGGACGTGATGACGGGTTGGATACGCATGGGGGGAACCCTGTCAGGGGGTGAAGCGGTAAAGGCGGGGGAAGCTTTTCGAGTCATTCCCAAACGGGCCGCCGGGCGGAGCGTCGGACGTCGGTAGACCGGGTGTCGCCCAGTGTGCGGACGGTGGGTTGTCCGATCCAATGTCGGCTAAGATCGGCCTGCGCAGTCATCATGAAGCCCAGAAGACCCTTGGAAGACTTGGTCTGCGGCGGAGCGGTGGTGTCGATGGCGGGAGGGGGCATTGGCGCGCGCTCCGTTTTTAGGGTCTAAGGAGATCAAATGTCGCAAGGGCTGTTACTTGACCCGGGCGACCAGAAGGACGATTTAGGATGTGACGAGACCGTTCGGTATCATCCCGCCATGGCGGAGAGATACTGACCGGTAACTCACACGTCAAGGAGAGGCCTGCCAAAATGGCGACAAGAAATTCTGGGGACGCTGCCGCAGGCGAGAAGGAAGCGGCGGTTTGCGCGCCGGCGTCCAAGCGCCCGGCGCGGGACCGGATCTTCGAGACCGCCCGCGAGCTGTTCTATCAGCACGGCATTCGGGCCGTCGGCGTCGAGACCATCGCCGCCGAGGCCGAGGCCACGAAGATGACGCTCTATCGGAACTTCCCGTCCAAGGACGAGCTGGTGGCCGAGGTTTTGCGCGAGCAGGAGCGGGAGTACTGGGCCTGGTGGGAAAGCGTGACAGCGTGCTGCTGCACCGACCCGCGCGCTCAGTTGGAAGCGATCTTCGACGCGTTCGAGACCAAGGCCTGCAACGCCGATATCCATGGCTGCCCGCTGTCCAACGCCGCCATTGAGTTGCACGAGGAGAACCACCCGGCCCAGGTGGTCTCGGTCAACTACAAGAGGGAGCTGTACCGGCGGCTCAGGGAGCTGGCGCGCGGCGCCGGCGCCAAGGACGATGATCTTGCAGATGCGCTGATGTTGCTGATGGAAGGGGCTTCAGGGGCTCGAGTGACGCTCGGCGCTGGTGGGCCGGTTCGGGCTGTCGCGCGGTCGGCCAAAGCCCTGATCAGGTTTCACCTGGACGTGGGCTGAGGCGCGTTGAGGAGGAGGTCGGTGCGGGAGACGCCGGGGTGGGCCGCGAGACTGGCGACACCCCATCCCTCCGCCTCGCTTCGCCGTTGCAGCTCCAGGGCGAACATCAGACAGGCGAGCTTGGATTGCGCATACGCGGTCAGAGGCTGGTAGGATCGGGTCGCGTTGAGATTGGCGAAATCGATCGCCCCCATGCGCGCGCGACCACCTGCGACCTTGGAAAGGTCAACTCTGCGGCCGCATCCTTTTCTGCAACCGGATAACAACCAAGATCTCATCGCATCAAAATGCAGATGCTCGTGAGGGCGCGGCGCTTGGCGCTCGCCGCACTCATTTCACTATCGGCTTTTCGCGGGCGTAGCTGCGGTTCGCCAGCGGCGGTGGGCTGTAGTCGGAGCGAAAGCGACAGGTCCCAGGATAGAGACGCGATGCGTCAGTGCAAAGTGCGGCCAGACGCGCTGCGTCAGGCCTCGCCCCTTCCTCGATCCAGTCGCTCATCGCGCGGAACGCGGCCGCATAGTGCGGCGTAGCGAGCTTGGAATGCTCGTGCTCGTCAGTGAACGTCTGAACTAGAAGTGCGCTCTTCCCCGCCTTGGCCACGGTCTCCTGAAACGCCTGCTCCAATTCGACAAAGGCGGTCGGATCGTCGATCGCGTGCAATGTCAGCGTAGGAGCCTGCAAGTCTCCGCTCAGATCGCTGTCCTCCGATAGGCGACGCACCCCTTCGGGTTCGGCTGCGAACCGCGCGATCCCCGCGTTCAAAGCCTGATCGTCATCGGAGCCGGCATAGATGACGCCAACATTGCTGAAGGGGTTCCGCCCCCCAAGACGTTTGTTGACCATATCCGCGAAGGTGAACGTCGCCCACGCCAGGTGACTGGCCAGGGTTCGTTCGGGAATGCGCGTGACCGCGAGGATGTTGGCGAGTTTGCGGCTCTGCTCAGCTGTTCGCCGCTCGCGCGGCAGGTTTACGCCTGTGCAGGCGTTCAACCGCTCTTCCAACTGCCGGTTAGTCAGGGTCGAGCCTAACGGCTGGCCCTGCCATAGCGGATACTGGACTTCATCAGCTGCGGGGTGGTCGCCGCAGTAGAACTGATAGACGGCGCGAAGATCGGCGCGGAAGTCATAGGCGCGGGTCCCGCCGGCGACGACGCCGTTAGTGAGAATGACGCCATCATAGATCAGCTTGCCCCCGGCGTCGTGAGCGTAGAGCTCCGCCGTCTTGGCCGCGACATTAGCGCCCCAGGACTGCCCGTGCAGCAGCGTGCGCTTGGGGCGTCCGAAGGCGTTCCAGAAGAGCTTGCGAATATTGTCGGTGTCTTCCGCCGCAGAGCGGACGCCATAGCCTTCCCGGCGATAATTCGACCCCGCCCAGGCATAGCCTTCAGCAACCGTCACGGCGAAGCGCTGGAGGTCCTCGACAGCGTCATCGGGTTTGGGGGTCTTCAGCCGCGGGCCGCCGTGAGCGTGCACGACGAGCGAACCATTCCAGGCCTTCGGCACGGCGATCCAGTAGTAGGCGCCGTTGTGGTCCTGCCCCGAGAGGCAGCGGGTCTCCGCAGGCAATCCCTCGGGACAAGCGCGTTCGGTCGGCGGCCGAACCGCCGGCTCGGCGAAGGTGGCGCAGCCGGTCAAACCAAGCCCAAGGCCAGCAACCAAGGCGGAAAGCTTCATGATACCTGCGGCCTTTCAAACGCCAACACGAAGGGACCGGCCGTCCCAGCAAAGCGCGGAGACGGCCGGCGGTCTCAGGGTCAGAACGACTTGCTGACGCTCATGTACCAGTAGCGGGCGTATGGATTGTACAGCGACCCGATGTAGCCGCTGGACGACAGGGGCGGATCCCGGTCGAAGATGTTCCGCGCGCCGACCCGGATACGCGTGTCATCCATCCAGCCCTTCTTGGTGAAGCGATACTGACCATAGAGGTTGACCGTCGTCAGCGGCTTGACGCGCCAGGGCTCGCCGGTGACCGAGAGGAAGTCGGTGTCGAGCACCGAGCCGGTATAGATCACCGAGGCCCCCACCTGCAACGGGCCGGCGCGCCAGGTGGTCGAGCCGTTCCATTTCCACTTCGGCTTTCCGTTCTTCTTGAGCAGATCGCCCGGATCGGTCAGGGGCGTCGCGCGGTTGATCTTGCCGCTGGCGCGCGCCTCGAACAGCTCGGCGATCGGTGGCGACAGCTGTTGCGAGTACTTGTCCATGAACGTGCCATCGACGTTCACGCTGAAGCGGCCATAGCTTTCGGTACGCAACGTCCAGTTCAAGCCGAAGTCGATGCCGCTGACCGTCTGAGGCTGCAGGTTCTTGAACTGGTCACGGATCTCCACGATCAGACCCACGGGTGTGAGCCCGGTGCCGTTGAAGAAAGCGACATCGTCCACCGTGGGGGCGTTGCGGATGACCGCTGCGTTGTTCGTCCCGTTCAGACGGAACAGGTAGTCCTGAATGGCGCCGTTGGTCGATCCGAGGGTGCCGACGATGCCCTCCTGTTTGATCTGCCAGCGATCCACAGTGAGCGTGAAACGTCCAAACTGTTCGGGAATGAACGTCGGCTGCAACACCACACCGACCGAATAGCTCTCGCTTTCCTCGGCCTTGAGGTCCGGATTGCCGGCCGTGGTGAAGCGGATGCCAACCCCGCGCGTACAGGCGGTGAAGGTCGAGATCCGGCCCGCCCGCAGGTCGGCCTCGCAGCGGTAATAGTCCGTGACAGTGTTGGTCCGCGAATAGCTGAAGGGGTTCGTCGTCTCCAGGTTGGGCGCCCGGAAGCCCTGTTGCCAGGATCCCCGGAACCGAACGCCGTCGACCACGTCCCAGGCCACCGCGACCTTTGGCTTCGCCACTGAACCGAAGTCGCTGTAGTTCTCAAAGCGTCCGGCCAGTTGGACATCCACCCGGCGAACCAGCGGAATGTTCATCTCGGGCGAGACCACCGGCATGGCGAATTCGACGAACGCCGAGCCGACATCGCGTGAGCCCTTGGTGCTGGGGGTGTCGTTGACGCCCGTGACATTGCTGTTGCTGACGTTCTTGGTCACCGGATCGGTGAACGGCGTGCGGCCGTCCAGCATCGGGTCGCGGCGGTCTTGCTGGGTCTCGTGGCGGAACTCGATGCCGGCGGCCACGCCGACGGGACCGGCCCACAGCGTCACCAGATCAGGCTTGGACACCTTGAAGTCGGCCAGGGTCAGGGTCGTGGTCGAGTGACGCTTCAGGCGGAAGCGGATCGCATCGAGCGCGGCCTGAGAGCTGGGCGTGCAGTCACGACCGCCCGTGCCGTCCAGGCAGCCGCCATTAAAGGGGTTGTAGGCGTCCGGCGTCGAGAGGGCCAACTGGGCCGCTAGCTTCTGGCTGTCGATCCCGTCGCTTTCGTCCTTGGCGTCCGCCTTGGAGTAGAGGATCGCCGAATCCCAGGACCAGCCCCACTTCTCGCCTTTCAGCCCGCCGAGGAAACGCGTCTGGTAGTTTTCGACTTCGACCTTGCTCGGCCCCAGGTCGTTGAAGCGGTAGTTGGTGAAGGTCACCGCCGCGCCGTTAACTGAGACATTGGTCAGGTTGGGCAGGCGGTTGGGGTTGACCTGGCCGTTGGCGAAGGTGACGGGGCCGAAGGGGTTCCAGTAGTTTGTGGCGGCCACGCCGATCGGCACCAGACTGGTGCCCTGCGTGGTCAGGCCTTCCGACGTCGCGTGATAGAAGCCGACTTCGCCATAGGCGGTCAGGGTTTCGCTGATGTCGAAATGGCCGTTCAGGAAGAGGTTCTGGCGTTCGATCTCCGGCGCGATCGTGGTCGCATCGTTCTGTGGTGCGTTGTAGCGGTAGGCGTTCGCCGTGCTGCCCGTTGCCAGGTTGCCCGTGCCGATGCAGAGGCCATTGCCGATTTGGGTGGCGCAGCCCGGGATCGTGTTGGGCTGCACATGCGTGGCGCCGGCGGCCGTGGTCAAAGCTGTCGTGCCCTGACGGATGGCGCTGGTGACGCCAAACACCGTGAAGTTGGCGAACGAGTTCTGGTTGCCACGGTTATCCGGGGCGCTGCTGGCGGCGTAGTCGGCGTAACCGGCGAAAAGCGGTCGCAAGTCCTGTGTCGAGGTGTAGGGGCGGTCGCTGGGACGCTGAGCCGTTCGCCAGGTGAAATTACCGTTGAGCGAGATATTGCCACGCCCGTCGGCGAAGTTGCGGCCGGCGAAGATATTGCTGCTGTATTCCTTGCGGTGGGTGCCTTCTGCCCAGCCGTACTGGACGTCGGCGGTAAGGCCGTTGAACTTGGTCTGCAGCACTGTATTGACCACGCCGGCTACGGCATCTGCACCGTAGATAGCGGCAGCGCCGTCTCGCAGGACTTCCAGGCGCTCAAGGTTCGCGGTCGGGATAGCGTTGGCGTTGTAGCCGAGCAGGGGGACGGTGCCTGACGACTGGCTGGTGGGGTGAGACACCAGACGACGTCCGTTAAGCAGCACCAGAGTGTTACCTACCCCGAGGCTGCGCAGGTTGATCGAGTTGACATCACCGCGGGTGGAGTTGCTGGTCTGCGGCGCGTTGCTTGGGTTGATGAACACATCGCCCATCTGGGGGATCGAGCGGAAAAGATCGTCGCCCGACACCGCGCCTGTGGCGGCGATCTGATTGTTGTCGAGCACGGAGACCGGCAAGGCGGCCGTCGTTTTAGCGCCCTTGATCTGACTGCCGACGACGACGACTTCCTCGACCTGGGTAGTCTCGGAGGTCTGCTGCGCGGCCGCGCCGGTGGCGGCGCTCAACAGCACAGCGAAGGCGGCGCCTTCGACGAGACGGCGGCGTCGGCCGTTCTGAGTGGAATTGATCACGCGATTTGCTCCCCAATATGTTCTTGTTGTGATTACGCTTTTGATCGCCCCGGCGCCCTACGCGCGTGCGGGGTCGGCAAGGGGCCCGCCGGCGTCCGGCGGATCGTTCTGCGGGTTCAGGGCCTGGCGGAACGCCTCCGCGTTGAGGCCGCGCTCCCAACGGGAGACGACGACCGCGGCGACGGCGTTGCCGATGAAGTTGGTCAGCGCCCGGCATTCGGACATGAAGCGGTCAATGCCCAGAATCAGCGCCATCCCTGCGACCGGAACAGTCGGCACCACCGAGAGGGTCGCGGCCAAGGTGATGAAGCCCGCGCCGGTCACGCCGGCGGCGCCCTTGCTGCTCAGCATCGCCACGCCAAGCAGCAACGCCTGTTGCTCCCAGGACAGATGCACGCCCGTGGCCTGGGCGATGAACAGCGCCGCCAAGGTCATGTAGATGTTCGTGCCGTCGAGGTTGAACGAGTAACCGAGAGGCACGACCAGCCCGACCACCGACTTGGGACACCCGGCCTTTTCGAGCTTTTCGACCAGGCTGGGCAGCGCCGCCTCGGACGAACTGGTGCCGAGCACCAGCAGCAGTTCGGCCTTGAGATAGCGGATCAGGCTGAAGATAGAGAAACGGTTGGCCATCGCGACAGCGCCCAGCACCACCACGACGAACAGGAGCGAGGTCAGATAAAAGGCGCCGACAAGCAGCGCTAGGCTAGCGATCGAAGCGATCCCGTACTTGCCGATGGTGAAGGCGAAGGCCCCGAATGCGCCTATCGGAGCAGCCTTCATGACGATGTTGACGAGCTTGAAGAACGCCTGGGCGACCAGGTCGAGGAAGTCGACCACGGGGCGACCGGCATCGCCAACCAGCGTCAGCGAGAGACCAAAGAGGATCGAAATCAGCAGCACCTGCAAGATCTCGCCCTCGGCGAAGGCGCTCACCACCGTTGTCGGGATGATGTTCATCAGGAAGCCGACCAGGGTCTGGTCATGCGCCTTGGCGGCGTATTCGGTCACCTTCTCGTTGGCCAGCGTTGCCGGGTCGATGTTCATGCCCGCGCCAGGCTGCACCACGTTGGCCACGATCAGGCCCACGACGAGGGCCAGGGTGGAGAAGACGAGGAAATAGACCATCGCCTTGACCGCCACCCGCCCGACCTTGTCGAGGTCGCGCATACCGGCGATGCCCGTCACCACGGTCAGGAAGATCACGGGCGCGATCACCATCTTCACCAACTTGATGAAGGCGTCGCCGAGCGGCTTCAGGGCCTGGCCGATGTCGGGCGCGAAATGACCGATCAGGCCGCCGGCGACGATGGCGAACAGCACCTGGAAATACAGGCGCCGGTAGAACGGCTTCGGTCGTTCCGGCGGGCCTGCCGCCATTACCGGTTGGGTCTTGATCACTGTCGCCTCGCACCACGCCCCGAAGGACCACGCTTCCACCCCGCCCCTTTGCCAGGGCGTTGGCATGAACGATCCTAGGGGCGCGTCGCTGACGCAACAAAGTCCTCGGTAACTTCCAGTGTATTGTTTTTATTCAAGATTGGGCCCGGCCGTGCAGCACGCTCGCGAACAAGAATGGCGAAAATCCATACTCAGATCCGCCGCCTTGTGCGAAAATCCGCACAGGGCATAGAGTGGATCGTATGGAGCGGCTTCACCTTCCCAGTTCCGGAAATCGGCTTGTTCGGCATTGGGCGCTTCTGCTCGTAGTCGCTGCGATCCTCCTGGCCGGCCTGGTCGGCTTCGCCGGCGCGCTGGCGGAACGCCGCGCCGCGCACGATCTCGCGCGCCAGGCCCAGGGGTCGGCCAACCTGCATGCGGCCGTGCTTCGCAGCGAATTGGCCAAGCATCGCTCGCTTCCCTTTGTCCTGGCCCAAGATCCGGACGTCGCGGCCACCCTGCAATCTGCGGATCCTCGCGGTGTTGAAGCGCTGAACCGCAAACTGGAGACCCTGAGCAGCGGCACACGCGCTGCGGTCATCTACGTTCTGAACGCTAGGGGCATGACCATCGCCGCTAGCAACTGGCGCCAGCCCACGAGCTTTGTTGGCTCCGACTACAGCTTCCGCCCCTATTTCAAGGACGCGCGACGGAACGGCGTCGCCGAACTGTTCGCCCTGGGAACGGTCAGCCGCCGCCCGGGCCTTTTTATGTCGCGCCGCATCGAGGGCGCCGATGGCCCGCTGGGCGTGGTCGTCGTCAAGGTCGAGTTCGAGACCCTCGAGGCGGAGTGGTCCAACTCCGAACCGGCATTCGCGACCGATGCTAACGGTGTCGTTCTGGTTACCTCGATCCCGGCTTGGCGGTTTTCGACCCTGACCCCTCTGCCGCGCCAGGAGCAGGCGCGCTTGCGCGCCGAGCACCGGTTCGGGGATGCGCCTTTCACTGTCTTGGCCGCAGCGCCGCCGCCGCGCATCGGAGCGCCGGCCGCCCTGACCGAGGTCCGCGTCCCGGGGGAAGACGAAAACCGTTATATGGCGGCCAGCGTTGATCTTGGAGCGTCCGGCTGGCGTGTCTACACCTTCACGCCGGTCGGCGGCGCGCTAGAAACGGCGGTCATCGGCGCCCGCGCGACCGCCTTGCTTGTTGGCCTTGTCGTGATCGCCCTGGCGACGGCCTTTCTACGATGGCGCGGGCAGGCCAGTATCAAAGCCGCCCGCGAGGAGGCCGCGCGTCGTGAACTGGAAGACCGCGTGGCGGAGCGAACGACCGCCTTACGAGAAACCAACCAGCGCCTGACCATTGAAATGGAAGAGCGCCGCCGCGCCGAGGCGCACGTCCATCTGATGCAGGACGAGCTGATACAGTCCAACAAGTTAGCGACTCTGGGGCAGATCGCGGCCGGCGTCGCCCATGAGATCAACCAGCCTGTCGCGGCGATCCGCGCCTATGCTGACAATGCTGCGGTTTTCCTAGACCGCACTGACCTGCAGACCGCCCGTGCCAACTTGGGGCTGATCGCAGGCCTGACCGACCGCATCGGTCTGATTACGGACGAACTCCGCGCCTTTGCGCGCAAGACGGGGGGATCCCCCGCCCCGGTGTCGGTCCGCGAGGTGGTCGATGGCGCGCTTCTCCTGATGGGCCCGAGGCTTCGTCAACAGGGCGTCACGGTTGTGCGGGACGTGAATGACGAGGCCGCCCGGGTGATGGCCGAACGTTTCCGGCTCGAACAGGTGCTGGTCAACCTGCTGCAGAACGCCCTGGAAGCGCTGGAATGCGCGTCGGAGCCGCAGGTCGCCGTCCTGGTCTCGGTCAAGCGCGCTCAGGTGCGGATTATCGTCACTGACAATGGGCCCGGCGTCGCAGATGAAGCGGTCAAAACGCTCTTCACCCCGTTCGCCACCACCAAGGCTCGAGGATTGGGCCTGGGCCTGGTGATCAGCCGAGACATCGTCGCCGAGTTCGGCGGCGAACTATTCCTTGAGCCGTCGCCCTGCGGCGCGCGTTTCGTGATCTCCCTCCCCAAGGCTCGCTAGCATGCCCGTGAACCTGGTCGCCTTTATTGATGATGACGATGATCTGCGGGAGGCGAACGTACAGACCCTGCAACTTGCCGGCCTCGAGGTGCGGGCCTTTGCCTCCGCTGAGGACGCGCTCGACACCGTCGATGGCGCTTTTCCAGGAATTGTGGTCAGCGACATCCGCATGCCCCGCATGGACGGGCGACAGCTCTATCGACGCCTGAAGGCGCAGGATCCGGATCTGCCGGTGATCCTTGTGACCGGACACGCCGACGTTGCCGAAGCGGTCGAGGCTCTGCACGACGGCGTCTATGACTTTCTCGCCAAGCCGTATTCGCCCGACCGCCTGGTCTCAGCGGTGCGACGAGCCCTGGAAAAGCGCCGACTGGTGCTGGAAAACCGCGATCTGCGCGCCTTGGCCGTCCAGGCGCAGAGCGACTGGCCACTGATCGGTCAGACGCCCGTAATGGAAAGGCTTCGCGCCACCTTGCGGCAACTGGCCGACGCCAATGTCGATGTGCTCCTTGAGGGCGAAACCGGGGTGGGCAAGGAACTCGCGGCGCGAGCCCTGCACACATGGGGGCCGCGAAGCAATCGCGAGTTCGTCGCCGTGGATTGCGCCGCCCTGCCGGCGAATACGCTCGACAGCGAGCTTTTCGGTCACGAGCTGGGAGCTTTTAGCGGCGCGGTGCGGCAGCGGATCGGCCGACTGCAGCAGGCGGATCGCGGGACCCTTTTCCTCGATGAAATCGAGGCCCTCGCCCTAGACGCGCAGGGCAAATTCCTGCGTGTGCTGGAAGAGCGCGAGGTGACGCCGCTCGGCTCCAACCGCGCTCAGACCCTGGACCTGCGTGTGATCGCCGCCGCCAAGAGCGACCTTGGCGAGGCTGTCGCCGCAGGCGCGTTCCGGCGCGACCTCTTCCATCGCCTCGACGTGGTGCGCATCCGCATCCCGCCGCTGCGCGAACGGAGAGACGACATTCCCCTGTTGTTCGCGCATTTTCTGGCGCGCGCCTGCGAGCGCCTCAACCGGCCCCAGGTTGAAGTGGGGGACAAGGTGCGTTGGCGGCTGCACAATCACGACTGGCCCGGCAATGTGCGGGAACTCGGGCACTTCGCCCAGCGCGTGGCGTTGGGCCTTGCCGATCAGACAGGTGATACGGCGGCCAGTCTGGCGCCGCTTCCCCAGCGGGTCGCCACCTATGAAGCGCATGTCATCGAGGAGGCGCTCAGCGCCGCCGACGGTGATGTCCGTGCCGCACTCGAGATTTTGCGCATTCCCCGTAAAACCTTCTACGACAAGGTTGAACGGCATGGGCTGGACCTCAGCCGATTCCGGCGTCGATCGAGCTCATGAACGGCGCCGGGCCATATGGCCCGCCTGGCGCCTAGTCGGCGAGAAATCTCGGCCAAACGGGGCGGCCTGGCCTTTACCTCAGTGCGTCCTTCCAGGCGCGTTCAGGCGCGCGCACCTCAGGATGAGGTGTTCAGCGAAACGTTTTCCTCGTCCTGAGGCTAGACCCGTATGCGACCCTCGAAAGACGCAGGGACGGTGAGTTCCTTTCATCCGGCTCGGCAGATCCGGTCCGGCTTCGGCTCCGGCCTCTACAAGCCCAGCTTCGCCGCGATCGCCGACCACGGCACCAGCTTGAAGTTCTGGGTCTCCGGCGGAGAGATGTTGCGGCCGTCCTGGGCGACGAAGGCGCCGGCCTCCAGGCCCGCGCCGAGTGAGGCGCTTGTGACGTCCAGGCCGTCGGTCTCGGAGACGCCGTCGATGCCGGTCTCGCCGTCGGCGCCGACAGTGAAGCTGCCGACGTAGGCGTTGTCGCCCTCGCGACGAAACACCGCGTAGGTGTTGTCGCCTTGGCTGGACAAGACGAGGTAGCCCTTGCCCCTGGGCTGACGATAGAGGCCGATGCCTTCGAGGTCGGCCTTCAGGGCGGGCATGTCGACGATGCGGGCGATCGCCTTGCGGGCGGTTCCGGCGCTGGCGTCGGCGCCCAGCTTCCAGAGCGCTGCGTCCTCTTCGGCGACATAGAGCGCGCCGGTCTCGTCGTCGGCGACGCAGCCCTCGGTCTGGGTGTCGAACTTGACGTCGCGCACCGGCCTGGCGGCGACCTTGCCGGACTTGGTGGCGGTCAGGCTGTACTGCCGCACCAGACCGTCGGGATCGCTAACGAACACCGAGACCCGGCCCTTGCGATCCTTGTAGAGGCACAGGCCGTAGGGATCAGAAAGGCCGCTGGCCTGGACGCCGTCGGCGACATTGGTCAGCAGGCGGGTCTTGGGATCCAGCGTGTAGAGCGCGATCGCGCGGCGGGTGCGGTCGCTGGCGGCGACCAGGGTCACCGTCTCGCCGCCCAGCTTGAAGCCGTCGCGAAGGTCGACGTTGTTCATCTTGCCGTCGGGCAGGTACTGCAGCGGCTTGCCGGCAAGGTCATAGACCAGGAGGCCGCCTTTCTTGTCGGTGGCGATAATGACGCTCTGGGCCGGGTCGGTGGGGTGCGCCCAGATCGCCGGGTCATCGGCGGCGTCGCCGTCGTTGCTGACCGGCTGGGTCTCCATGGCCGGGCGCACGAGCGCCAGTTGTTTCGGAGTCGGGGCGCCGTCGGCCAGACCCAGCGGCAGGTTCAGGGTCTTGGCGACCTCAGCCCAGCTGACGACCTTGACGTCGGGGTTCTTGTTGGCGTCGTCGGCGACCAGCAGGACGCCGCCGGGGAATGCGGTTCCGACCGGCGCGCGGGTCGCAAACAGGCCGGAGGCCTCCTCGATCGCGGGACCGTCGCCGCCGAGCCGGAACGCGCCGATCCAGCGATCCTGCCCGTTGCGGTCATAGACATTGTAGTCGCCTGCGCCGGTATTGGCGGCGATCAGGAAGCTGGCGGACGGCCCGCCGTCGACCAGGGCCAGACCGCCGACCTCGCTGGCGATGCGGCCCAAGCGATTGATGTCGACAATAACCGGGATCGGGTCGGCCTCGGGATCGGCGTCATAGCGCCAGACGCCGACATCCTGCTGGGCAACGTAAAGCGCGCCTGTCTTGTCGTCGGCGACGCAGAACTTGGCTTCCGACGACAGGCGCAGGCGGCGCACGACGCGGCCGTCCAGCTTACCATCCGCCACGGGGTAGAGCAGCCACTGGTCCAGCTCGCCGCTGCGGCCCATCGCGTAGGCGTACAGCGCGTTGTCGCGTGCGCTGCGATAGAGGCACAGGCCCTCTCCCGAGAAGCCGAGCTTGATCTCGCGGGCGTCGACCGGCGTCACGGCGCCGCTGGTGTTATCGCGGGCGAACAGGCGCAGGCGGCCCGCCTGGCTGTCGAGGGCGGCGATCAGCGTGCGCTGCTGGTCTGCGCGCGCGTCCACCGCCTGGATCTCGCCGCCCGGAACCGCCATGAGCGCCTGTCCGTCGAGGCCGAAGACCTGAAGACCGCCCAGCTCGCCGCTGGCGACGATCACACCGCCGTCAGGTCGCTTGGCGTCGGGAATGAAGACCACGCCATTCGCGCCGCCCTGCGCCAGCGGGGCCGTGGCGCGGGTGATGGGCGCCGAAGGGATTGGAGCGGGGCTTTGGGCGGCGGCGGCGGACGCCAGGCTCAGGGCCAGCAGGCTGCTGGCCAGCATAAATCGGTGCATCACGTCCTCGCCGCGCGCCGTCCCGTAGGGACGAATGACAGGTCACGCGGCTTTAGACGCAGTGCATGTCGTTTCTGTAACAGCCGGCTGTAGTCAAATTGCCATCAAAGTGCGGTCGCTCCGTCACGTGACTGTCGTCTCACCGTGATCCCCCGCCGCTAACACGCCCCCTCAAGGAGCGTCGCCATGACGCCAAACGGGGGTATCCATGTTCAACCGCTCGAAAATGGCGCTTCTGCGTCGCGCTAGTCTTCTGGCGATCTCGGTCGTTGCGATCTCCAGCGCCGCTCAGGCGGCGGACAACACGACCAGCGCGACCGAAGAAGCGAACGCCGTCAGCAACGTCGTCATCACCGCCCGTCGCCCGCTGGCCGAGAGCCAGGCTGCGGCGATGCAGATCCAGAAGGCTTCGGACTCCCTGATCAGCGTCCTGTCGGCCGACGCCATCGGCGACCTCCCGGACCAGAACATCGCCTTCGCCGTCGGCCGTCTGCCGGGCGTGGCGATCGAGCGCGACCAGGGCCAGGCCCGCTACGTCAACCTGCGCGGCGCGCCGGTCTACTGGACCACGCTGTCGTTCGACGGTCTCAGCGTCGTCAGCCCCGAGGGCCGTGCGACGCGCTTCGACAACATTCCGTCGGCGATCGCCAGCCTGATCACGGTCGAGAAGGCCATCGTCCCGTCGATGCCGGGCGACACGGTCGCGGGCAATGTCGACATCCGCACCCGTCGCGCCTTTGACTACAAGGGTCAGAAGATCACCGGCAAGCTGGGCGTTGGCCGCGTGAAGCTGGGCGGCGGCGACGAGCTGGACAGCAACCTCGTCTATTCGAACGTGTTCGGCGACAAGCTCGGCATCGTTGCCCAAGCCTCGTACTATTCGCGCGAAATGGCGACCGACAACTGGGAGACCGATCCATATCTGTCGAACACGGTCGACCCGAACAAGCACTTCGCCCGCGAGCACGAGAACAAGCACTATCGCCTGACCCGTCGCAACATGTCGGCCTCGATCCGCGCCGACTACAAGTTCGATGACAACAACGCGATCTTCGTCAGCACGATCAACACCTATTACAATGACGACGAGCTGCGCGATAACTTCATCTTCCGCCTGGATCAGGGCACGGACGCGGCCGGTAACGGCTACACCAGCGCCGCCTACATCAATGGCGCCAACCCGACCTCGGGCACGGTCTACGGCGCGCGCATCAACGCCCGCGTCGACTACCGCAACACCAAAGAAGGCATGTCCACCAACACGGTGGGCGGCGAGCACAAGTGGGGCAAGCTGGGCGCGTCCTGGCGCCTGAACTACACCTACACTCAGGACGGCCGTGACACCCCGGTGACGATGGCCTTCCAGAGCCCGTCGACCTTCTCGCTGCGTCCGACCGTCGAGTACGACTTCCGCAACGGCGATGTGAACACCGTGCGCCTGTTCCAGACGGGCGGCACGACCACGGCCCGCACCAAGGGCGCCCAGGTCACCAACATCGAGGACTTCCAGTTCCCGCTGCAAAGCGCCGGCATGCTCAAGGGCGGCGACTTCACCGGCGCCTACACGGCCAAGGCCGACTTCGACTACGAGAGCGAACTGTTTGGTCGCGAGACCAAGTTCGAGTTCGGCGGTCTGTGGACCTCGCGCACCAAGAAGTCGCGCGAAAGCAGCTTCACCCGCGCCTATTCGGGTTCGGGCGTGCCGACCTGGGGGCAATACGCCACCAACATCGACTATCTGGGCAGCCAGAACCTGAACTACAGCTTCCGCTACACCAACAAGGAGTACACGACGGAGTTCGTCGACCAGTTGGTGAAGTCGGGTCAGGCGACCAAGAACGACACCCGGGCCAACTACTGGCGCGTGGGCGAGACGATCACCGCTGGCTATGCGATGGCCACGACCCGTTTCGATTGGGGTAGCCTCGTGTACGGCGCGCGCGTCGAGCACATCGAGAACGAGGGCCAGGCCTTTGTCGGTTCGAGCTTGGTCAAGGTGTCGAGCGACGACACGCTGTATTATCCGAGCGCGCACCTGAACTGGAACCTGCGCGAAGACCTGAAGCTCCGCGTCGGTCTGACGACCTCGGCCTCGCGCGCCGACTTCGACGACCTGCGTCCGAACTACACCTTCAGCGACTCCAACCAGACGGTGTCGGGCGGCAACCCCTACGCCAAGCCCGAGCGCCAGGTCGGCCTGGACACCTACTTGGAATGGTACGCCGGCCGCGAGACGTTCCTTTCGGCGGGGGTATTCTACAAGGACCTGAAGGACGTCCTGGTCCAGACCTCGCGGGTGTTTGGTGAAACCACCCTGAACAGCGGCGGCGTCGACCGTTCGGGCTATGCCTATACGGGCATCGGCAACGCCGGCGAAGGTCACATCAAGGGCCTGGAAGTCTTCTTCTCGGGCACGGCGGAAACGTTCGTCCAGTCGCGCAACCTGCCGGCCTGGCTGGGCGGCTTCGGGACCCGCCTGTCGGGCACCTGGACCTCGTCGGAAGTCACCCTGCCATCGGTCGGCGGCGTGCCGGCCCGCACCATCTCGGTGCTGGGAACCTCGGACGCGGTCTACAACGTCCAGGCCATCTACGAGAAGTACGGCCTGACAATGCGTCTGGCCTATCAGTACCGCACGCCTTGGGGGCAGTCGGTGGGCTCCTACCGCGTCGTCAACGGCGCGGTGGTTCCCGCGGACAACGGCGACGTCTTCTGGGACAGCGACGAGGAAGTGGATTTCTCGGCGCGCTACCAGGTCAATAGCAACATCGAAGTGTTCTTCGACGCCAGCAACCTGACCAACGCCGGCGCCCGTCGCTACGGCGACCAGAGCCGCTACCCGATCGAGTACGAGAAGTTCGGCCCGCGGTACGTCGCCGGCGTGCGCTTCAACTTCTAGACCTTGCGACGCTCCCGCCCGTCCCTGTTCCTCGGGGCGGGCGGGAGCAGCGTCGCCGGCGCGTCGGCGCGCCGGATCATCTTGAGTTTCGAGCCGGTTTCCCTGGCGTTCGGCGCTGACGCGCGTTAGCAGGGCGCCCATGATCCGCCTCGACAACATCTCCAAGCAAAACGGCCACCAGATCCTGTTCATCGAAGCTTCGATGGGCGTTCAGAAGGGCGAGAAGGTCGGCCTGGTCGGCCCCAACGGCGCGGGCAAGACCACCCTGTTCCGCATGATCACCGGCCAGGAGCAGCCCGACGACGGGATCGTCTCGATCGATGCCGGGATGCGGATCGGTTACTTCAGCCAGGACGTCGGCGAGATGTCCGGTCAGAGCGCGGTCGCCGCAGTCATGGACGGCGTCGGCCCTGTCAGTGCGCTCGCCGCCGATATGGCCACGCTGGAGGCGGCCATGGTCGATCCGGACCAGGCCGACCAGTTGGACACCGTTATGGAGCGCTATGGCGAGGTGCTGGAGCGGTTCCAGGAACTGGACGGCTATGCGCTGGAGGCCCGCGCCCGCGAGGTGCTGGCCGGCCTCAGCTTCAGCCAGGAGCGCATGGACGCCGACGTCGGCCTGTTGTCCGGCGGCTGGAAGATGCGCGTGGCTCTCGCTCGCATCCTCTTGATGCGGCCTGACGGCATGCTGCTGGACGAGCCTTCCAACCACCTGGACCTGGAAAGCCTGATCTGGCTGGAGTCGTTCCTGAAAAACTACGACGGCGCGCTGCTGATGACCTCGCACGACCGCGCCTTCATGAACCGCATCATCGGCAAGGTGATCGAGATCGACGCCGGACAGCTGATCACCTATTCCGGCGACCTTGATTTCTACGACCAGCAGCGCGCGCTCAGCGAAGCCCAGCGCCAGGCGCAGTACGAGCGCCAGCAGGCCATGCTGGCCAAGGAGATCAAGTTCATCGAGAAGTTCAAGGCGCGCGCCTCGCACGCCGCCCAGGTGCAGAGCCGGGTCAAGAAGCTCGACAAGATCGAACGGGTCGAGGCCCCGCGTCGCCGCCAGACCGTGCAGTTCGAGTTCCAGACCCCGCCACGCTCGGGCGAGGACGTGATCAGCCTGCGCGGCGTCCACAAGGGCTATGGCGAGCGGCCGATCTATCAGGATCTCGACTTCCTGGTCCGTCGCAAGGAGCGCTGGGCGGTGCTGGGCGCCAACGGCGCGGGCAAGTCCACCCTGCTGAAGCTGGTGGCCGGCGACACCAAGCCAGACCAAGGCGTCGTCAATATCGGGGCCAGCGTCAAGATGGGCTACTTCGCCCAGCACTCCATGGATCTGCTGGACGGCGAGGAGACCATCTTCGAGTCGCTGGAACGCTCTTTCCCGCAGGCGGGGCAGGGGGCCCTGCGCACCCTGGCCGGCTGTTTCGGCTTCTCGGGCGACGACGTCGAAAAGCCCTGCCGCGTCCTCTCCGGCGGCGAGAAGGCCCGCCTCGTCATGGCGCTGATGCTCTACGACCCGCCGAACTTCCTCGTCCTCGACGAGCCGACCAACCATCTGGACATCGCGACCAAGGAAATGCTGATCAATGCACTCGCGCAGTACGAGGGCACCATGCTCTTCGTCAGCCACGACCGGCATTTCCTGGCCGCGCTCTCCAACCGCACGCTGGAGCTGACGCCCGACGGCGTCCATGCCTATGGCGGCGGCTACACCGAATACGTCGCCCGCACCGGCCAGGAGGCGCCGGGCCTGCGAAGCTAGCGGCGACGCGATCCAGATCAAGGGGCGGGTTGTCCCGATGCGATAGACACCCGGCCTGACCGTCAGCCGCGAGCCCCCATGACCGACAATCCCCTCACCCGGCCCGGCGCCGCCCACCCCGCCATCACCGAGGCGATGATCGCGGCGCTCGTCGCGCGCTTCTATGCCAAGGCGCGCGAAGACGCGCTGATCGGCCCGATCTTCATGGGTGCCGTCGCGGACTGGGACGAGCACATCGCCAATATCGCCGATTTCTGGAGTTCGGTGATGCTGCGCACCGGGCGCTATCATGGCCGGCCGATGCGCCCGCATCTGATCCTGCCACTGGAACCGCAGCATTTTGATCGCTGGCTCGCCCTGTTCGAGGAAACGGCGGCGGACATCTGCGGCGAGCCGGACGTCGCCAACGAATTCATCATCCGCGCCCGTCGCATTGCCGACAGCTTCGAGATGGGCCGGGCCTCGGTCTCGGGAGCGATCGCCCGTCCACGCCACAGCCGGGACTGAGGCTCAACCCGAGCGCGCCTGTGCGTCGAGGAAGCGGTCGATTTCGTCTCCGGCGAGCCCGGCCTCTGCAGCGATCCGGCGGGCCAGGGTGGCGGCGGCGGGACGTGGCGCTCCAGTCGGGCGGTCGAGCCAGTAGGACACGGGGTTCATCGCCTTGCGCGGATCGACCGGTACGAGCCGCCCGGCAGCGATCTGCTCCTGCGCCAGAGGCGGCCGG
>OFDC01000871.1_pt1 | contig 18687 bp, 16 predicted proteins | sample 1520941 | NCBI WGS metagenome assembly OFDC01 (sample SAMEA94258168, study PRJEB24077) | hot springs metagenome | biome: Aquatic biome; feature: Water | place: India | collected 2012-12-06 | depth 5 m | reverse complement strand
GAAACGCCGGACGACGGCCTGCAGCAGGTCGATGCGCCTCCGCCTCAGACCCAGGCTCAAGAATTGGCGCCCGTCACCCCCGGCGTGGCCGCCAAGCCCTGATCTTACCCAAGGAGTTCAAATGATGATGAAGCAAACCGTCGCCGTTCTGGCCGTATCAGCCGCCGCCCTCACCCTCGCCGCCTGCAACCGCAGCCCTGACCCGGCCGCTTCCGCCGCGGGCGGCGCCGCCTCCGGACCGGCCCCCTCCACCGCCAGCCCGGCGACCCCCGGCGCCGGCGCCGGCAGCGCCTACGAGCAGGCCGAGCGCGGCAAGGGGTTCTCGGTGGGTCCGATGATGGCCGCGCAGGTGGTGTACGTGTACTTCGACCCCGCCTGCCCGCACTGTGCCCAGCTGTGGAACGCCACCCAGCCGCTGAAGGACAAGCTGCGCATCGTCTGGGTGCCGGTGGGCTTCCTGCGGTCCACGTCGGCCGGCCAGGGCGCGACCATCCTCGCCGCCGCCGACCCCTCCGCCGCCATGACGCGCAACGAGGCCTCCATCCTGGAGCGCGGCCAGGGCATCCCGATCGACCCCCAGCTTCCCGACGGCCTGCTCGACCAGGTCAAGGCCAACACGGTGATCCTGGAGAAGATGGGCGCCCAGAGCGTGCCGTACATCGTCTTCAAGCACGCCAGGACCGGGCAGGTCGGCACCCATGCAGGGGCCATGGACACCGCGGCCTTCGCCCAGCTGGTCGGCCTCTGAGTCACGCATCGCCGGGCGCGCGCCGAGCGCCCGGCACCTCCTGGGGGGATGGCGCGCAAGCCCGGCCGCCGGGGGTAAAAACGGGACCGGACACGCAAATTGCCTGCAGGTCCGCGAGCAACCGAACCCGGAGGACTTTCTTCATGGCCGCCCTGCCCCCCGCCAGCCCGCACGCCTTCGCCCACTGCGTCCAGTCCTTCACCACGCCGTCCGGGGGTGAGGCGCGCTACTTCTCGCTGCCCGAGCTGGCCAGGACCTTCCCCTCGGTCCAGCGCCTGCCGGTGTCGATCCGGCTGGTGCTGGAGTCGGTGCTGCGCAACTGCGACGGCAAGAAGGTGACCGAGGAGCATGTGCGCCAGCTCGCCCACTGGGCCCCGACCGCCGAGCGCACCGACGAGATCCCCTTCGTGGTGGCGCGCGTGGTGCTGCAGGACTTCACCGGGGTGCCGCTGCTGGCCGACCTGGCCGCCATGCGCAACGTCGCCGCGGACCTGCAGCACAACCCCAAGACCATCGAGCCGCTGGTGCCGGTGGACCTGGTGGTGGACCACTCGGTGATGATCGACCACTTCGGCAACCCGCAGGCGCTCGACCTGAACATGAAGCTGGAGTTCCAGCGCAACCTGGAGCGCTACCAGTTCATGAAGTGGGGCATGCAGGCCTTCGATACCTTCCGCGTGGTGCCACCGGGCTTCGGCATCGTGCACCAGGTCAACCTCGAGTACCTCGCCCGCGGGGTGCATCGCCGCGATGACGGCGTGCTCTACCCCGACACCCTGGTCGGCACCGACAGCCACACCACCATGATCAACGGCATCGGCGTGGTGGGCTGGGGCGTGGGCGGCATCGAGGCGGAGGCCGGCATGCTGGGCCAGCCGGTGTACTTCCTCACCCCCGACGTGGTGGGCTTCGAGCTCAGCGGCGCCCTGCGCGAGGGCGTCACCGCCACCGACCTGGTGCTCACCGTCACCGAGATCCTGCGCAAGGAGAAGGTGGTGGGCAAGTTCGTGGAGTTCTTCGGCGAGGGCACCGCCTCGCTGTCGCTGCCCGACCGCGCCACCATCGGCAACATGGCGCCCGAGTACGGCGCGACCATGGGCTTCTTCCCCGTCGACGACAAGACCATCGACTACTTCCGTGGCACCGGCCGCACGGTGCAGGAGATCGAGGCCTTCGAGGGCTACTTCCGCGCGCAGCAGATGTTCGGCGTGCCGCGCGCCGGCGAGATCGACTACACCAAGGTCGTCAAGCTCGACCTGTCCACCGTCGTGCCCTCGCTGGCCGGCCCCAAGCGCCCGCAGGACCGCATCCCCCTGGACCGGCTGTCGCAGAGCTTCGAGCAGCTGTTCAGCACCCCCGTGGACGGCAACGGCTTCGGCCAGAAGCCTGAGCGCCTGCAGGCGGCGGTGCCGGCGGCCAATGGCGTGACGCTGCATCACGGCGACGTCCTCATCGCCGCCATCACCAGCTGCACCAACACCTCCAACCCCAGCGTGCTGCTGGCCGCCGGCCTGCTGGCGAAGAAGGCGGTGGAGGCCGGGCTGCGCGTGCAGCCGCATGTGAAAACCTCGCTGGCGCCGGGCTCGCGCGTGGTGACCGACTACCTCACCAAGACCGGCCTGCTGCCCTACCTGGAGCAACTGGGCTTCGCGGTGGCGGCCTACGGCTGCACCACCTGCATCGGCAATGCCGGCGACCTGGCCCCGGAGTTCAACGAGGCCATCGTGGCCAACGACCTGGTGTGTGCCGCGGTGCTGTCGGGCAACCGCAACTTCGAAGCCCGCATCCACCCCAACCTCAAGGCCAACTTCCTCGCCAGCCCGCCGCTGGTGGTGGCCTACGCGCTCGCCGGTAACGTCATGCGCGACCTCATGACCCAGCCCCTGGGCCAGGGCGACGGCGGCCGCGAGGTGTTCCTCAAGGACATCTGGCCCACCAGCCAGGAAGTGCACGAGCTGCTGAAGTTCGCGCTCGACGCCGAGGTGTACCGCGGCAACTACGAGCAGGTGACGAAGAACCCGGGCGCGCTGTGGGAGCAGATCAGCGGCGTGAGCGGGCAGGTCTACGACTGGCCCACCAGCACCTACATCGCCCGGCCGCCCTTCTTCGACGGCTTCACCATGCAGCCGCAAGCCAGCGCGGCCGGCGTGCAGGGCGCGCGCATCATGGCGCTGTTCGGTGACTCCATCACCACCGACCACATCTCGCCCGCAGGCTCGATCAAGGCGGCCTCGCCCGCGGGCCAGTACCTGCTGGAGCACGGGGTGCAGAAGGAGGATTTCAACTCCTACGGCTCGCGCCGCGGCAACCACGAGGTGATGATGCGCGGCACCTTCGCCAACGTGCGCATCAAGAACCTGATGCTGCCGCCGCGGGCCGACGGCTCGCGCGAGGAAGGCGGGCTCACGATCTTCCAGCACGACAGCGCTGCCGGGGCCGGCCCGAAGCGCGGCGACCAGATGTTCATCTACGACGCCGCCATGGCCTACCTGCAGGCCGGGGTGCCGACGGTGATCTTCGCCGGCGAGGAGTACGGCACCGGCTCGTCGCGCGACTGGGCAGCCAAGGGCACGCAGCTGCTGGGCGCCAAGGCGGTGGTGGCCAAGAGCTTCGAGCGCATCCACCGCAGCAACCTGGTGGGCATGGGCGTGCTGCCATTGCAGTTCCGTCCGGCCGACAGCTGGACCTCGCTCGGCCTGAAGGGCGACGAGACCATCGACATCGTCATCGACGGCGAGCTGCAGCCGCAGGGCCAGGCGCGGCTGGTGATCGCGCGCGAGGACGGCAGCCGCACCGAGGTGCCGCTCATCCTGCGCATCGACACGCCCATCGAGATCGACTACTACAAGCACGGCGGCATCCTGCCCTTCGTGCTGCGGCAGTTGCTCGCCGGCGCAGCGAACCCGGCGCACTGACAGCGTCCATGCGCGTGATCGGCATCGCAGAATGCCGGTCATGCGCATCCTCATCCTCGGCGGCGGCGTCATCGGCTCGGCCACCGCCCTCTTCCTGAAGCAGCTCGGCGGCACCGCGGTCGAGGTGCAGGTCGTCGAGCGCGACCCCCGCTACATCCGCGCCTCGTCCGCGCTGTCGGCCAGCTCCATCCGGCAGCAGTTCAGCAACGAGGTCAACATCCGGATGTCCCAGTTCGGCCTGGAGTGGGTGCGGCGGCTGGACGTCGGATTCGTCGAGTCCGGCTACCTCTTCCTCGCCACCGCCGGCGGCGTCGACGTGCTGCGCCACAACCACCTGCAGCAGCAGCGGGCCCAGGCGCCGGTGGCCTTGCTGGCGCCGGATGCGCTGCGGGAGCGCATGCCCTGGATCAGCACCGAGGGCATCGCGCTGGCCAGCCTGGGCCTGCAGGGCGAAGGCTGGTTCGACGGCTACCTGTTCCTGCAGGCGTTGCGACGGCTCGCGCGGGACGCGGGGGCTCGCTACCTGAGCGCCGAAGTGACCGGCCTCGATCGCGAGGGCACGGGCGAGGAGGCCCGCGTGAGCGCAGCGAGGCTGCACGACGGCACCCGGCTGCAGGCCGACGTGGTCGTCAATGCGGCCGGCCCCTGGGCCCGGCAGGTGGCGGCGATGGCCGGCATCGTGCTGCCAGTCCATGCTCGCCGCCGCACCGCGTTCCAGCTCGACTGCCCGACCCGCCTGCCCCTCACGCCGCTGGTGATCGACCCCAGCGGCGTGTGGTTCCGCAGCGAGGGCGAGGGCTTCCTCGCGGGCTGGTCGCCCGGCGAGCACGACGAGGACCCGGACGACTTGCCGCTGGACGCCGAGCTCACCTTGTTCGAGGAGCGGGTGTGGCCCGCCCTCGCGGCGCGCGTGCCGGCTTTCGAGGCGTTGCGGGTGCGCGGCGCCTGGGCCGGCTACTACGAGGTGCATCCGCTGGACCACAACGCAATCCTCGGCCCGCACCCGCAGGTGGGCAACCTGTTCTTCGCCAACGGCTTCTCGGGGCACGGCTTGCAGCATGCCCCGGCGGCGGGACGCGGCCTGGCAGAGCTGATCCTGCTGGGCGGCTATCGCAGCCTGGACCTGTCACCGTTCGGATTCCGTCGGGTGCTGGACGGGGTGCCCTTCGTTGAACAGGCCATCATCTGACCCGGCGGCTCATACCAACGTATAGGGAGGAGCTTCCCTCTCTTCATGAGTGGCTGCGCAGGACGAAGGAGTGGCACCTGCATCGACCGCACCGGAGCCCTCCATGCAACCTGCCGACCATCCCGCGCCCACATCCCGGAACGCCACCGGATTCCTTCGCCTGGGCATTGCACGACGCCTCTGGCTCGTCGCGCTCCTGCTGTCCCTGGCACTGACCGGAACGGCCCTCTACGCCTTCGTCAGCCTGCAAGGCGTCAGCCGCGCCACGGACCGCACCGAGAAGGTCCTCGTGCCCCAGCTGGACCGCATGGCGCATGTCGAGCTCACCGTCACGCGGGTGTCGCTGCAGCTGCGCCACGCCATCCTGTCACGCAACGCGCAGGAGCTGCAGGCCACGCTCGAGGACATCGGGCACAAGCGCAAGGACATGCTGTCCACCCTGCAGGACTTCGAGAAGGCGCTGTCCACCGACAACGGCCGCAAGCTCCATGCGCAGATCCTGCCGCTGGTGCGCAACTTCTGGGCCGTGGGCGAGCAGAACCTGGCGCTCATCACCTCCGACCAGAAGGAACAGGCCTTCGCCTTCCTGGTCGAGCGCACCATTCCCGCGCGCAACGACCTGCTGAAGATGCTGAGCGAGGCGGTGCAGTACCAGCAGAAGACCCTCACGCACGAACTGGAGCTGGTGCAGGACCGCGTGCGCAGCACCTTGAACGTGCTGCTGGCGCTGGTGGCCGCCGCCATCGCAGGCCTGGTCGCGTTCTCATGGCACGTCGCCCGGGTGCTGCGCCGGCGCGTCGCCCTGTCGCAGCAGGTCGCCGAACGGGTGCGCGACGGCGACTTGTCCAACCGCGTGCACGACAGCGCACGCGACGAGTTCTCGCCCTTGCTCGCCACCCTGGCGGCGATGCAGGCCTCGCTCACCCGCGTCGTCTCGGAAGTGCGCGGCAATGCCGAGACGGTCGCGCGGGCGAGCACCGACATCGCCCAGGGCAACCAGGACCTGGCGCGTCGCACGGACGAACAGGCGCGGGCATTGCAGCAGACGTCATCGACGATGGAGGAACTGGGCGCCACCGTGAGGCACAACGCGGACAACGCCCGTGAAGCGAACCAGCTCGCGACCGGCGCGTCCGAGGTGGCGGTCAAGGGCGGCGAAGTGGTGCGGCAGGTGGTCGACACCATGCATGGCATCCACGACTCGGCCAAGAAGATCGTCGACATCATTTCGGTGATCGACGGCATCGCGTTCCAGACCAACATCCTGGCGCTCAACGCGGCGGTGGAGGCCGCGAGGGCGGGCGAACAGGGCCGCGGCTTCGCCGTCGTGGCCGGCGAGGTGCGCAACCTCGCCCAGCGCAGCAGCGAGGCGGCCCGCGAGATCAAGGGGCTCATCACCACCAGCGTCGAACGGGTGGAGGAAGGCAGCGCGCTCGTGGCGCAGGCCGGCCGCACGATGGAGGACGTGGTGCAGGCCGTGCAGCGGGTCAGCGGCATCGTCGGCGAGATCAGCAGTGCCAGCGCCCAGCAGAGCGCAGGCGTCGCCAACGTGGGCGACGCGATGGCGCGCATGGACGAGGCGACACAGCGCAACGCGGGGCTGGTCGAACAGTCCGCGGCATCCGCGGACAGCCTGCGCAAGCAGGCGGCCGAACTGGTGCGGGCGGTGGCGGTGTTCAAGCTGGACGACCGTGTCGCCGAACAGGCGCCGACGGCGCGCAGCGGTGCCAACTGCGTTTCGATGCCTTCCGCCCGTGGCCTGGAGGCCCCCGCCGGCCACCTCGTCGCCGCGGCCTGAGCGTGCTCAGCGGGCGCCGATGCGCGCCTGCCAGTCCTGCGGATCGAAGCCCACCGTCACCTCGCCGTCCGGCCACTCGACCACCGGGCGCTTGATGACGCTGGGCTGTTCGGTCATGAGGGCCGTGGCGGCCGCCGGGGCGGCGACCGCCGACTTCACGCCCTCGTCGAGCTTGCGCCAGGTGGTCCCCTGCCGGTTGAGCAGCCGCTCCCAACCGACGGCATCGATCCAGGCCTGCAGTCGGTCCGGGGGCACGCCGTGCTTCTTGACATCATGGAACGCGAAGGGCACGCCCTGCTGCTGCAGCCAGGCGCGAGCCCGCTTGACGGTGTCGCAGTTCGCGATGCCGTAGACCCTGGGTTCCGGATTCATTCGGGCATGTCCCTCACATCGCACAGCGGGTCCGGCGCATACCCCGCACTGGTGACGCGGCCGGCATCGTCCACCGACACCTGGAACCACTGGCAGATCAGCGGCGTGTCGTACCGCCAGGACCACACCTCGCCGCCCTGCCGGCCTCCACGCCAGCGCTCGGCCGGCCGGCCGAGCCGGCGCAGCAGTTCCTCACGGGCCAGGCCCGGCTGCACCTGGGCGAACTCCGCTTCGGTCAGCACCTGTCGCCAGCCGGCCACGCGGCCTTGGGCGTCGAGGTCCACCATGTAGGTGTGCTTGCCGAAGGGACCGCGAGCGAACTCCAGGCGCGCACCGCCGTCGGGCAAGGTGTATCGCCCGGTGGGATCGCCGAGCTGTCGGCGGATCTCCTCCTGGGAGGCGCCCGCCGGCAGGTCGCGCGGGGCGTAGGTGGCGCAGGCGCCCAGCAGCAGCGACGGCAGGGCCAGCGCGAAGAGGGTCGATCTCATCGTGAGGATTGTGGCCGGTCCGTGGGGCCGTGCCGCCCACGGCTTGAGGCACCCTTCTGATTGCGGGGATGCGAGCATCGTCATGTGAGGGCACGCCGGCTTATGCTCGATCGTTCGATCAGCGGGCCGCCCGCCACTGCGAGGCCTTGCGCGGCGAGGCACTCCCCACGGCCCGGTCCTCCAACCAGGAAAACCGCATGCCCTACACCCTGACCCAGGTGCGCGTCCTGCGCGCCCCGCCCGAGCGTGTGTACCGCGCCTTCCTCGACCCCGCCGCGCTCGCGAAGTGGAACGCGCCGGATGGCTTCACCGCCGTCGTCCATGAACTGGATGCCCGCGAAGGCGGACGGTTCCGCATGTCCTTCATCAACTTCGCCAACGGCCAGCAGCACAGTTTCGGCGGGGAGTACCGCAAGCTGGTGCCGAACGAGCAGATCGTGGCCACCGACCGCTTCGACACGCCCGCGCTGCCCGGCGAAATCGTCACCACCACCACGCTGCGCGCGGTGGCCATGGGCACCGAGGTGACCGTCGAGCAGGCCGGGCTGCCGGACATGATCCCGCGGGAGTCCTGTCGCCTGGGCTGGCAGCAGTCGCTCGAATTGCTGGCTCGGCTGGTGGAGGCCGACATCCCCGCCGAGTGAGAGCAGGACTTCCGTCACGCCCCGCGCACCGGGGGCGGGCGGGTGCTGTCGCTGAACGTGTCGGACCGTGGGCAGGTGATACGCCTGGTTGCTGCCTCCGACGGGAAGAGGCCTAGAGTCCGCCGGCCGTCTTCGGGCGGCATCGTTTCCGATACCGACCCAGCCCCCCATGACCCCTCTCTCTCGACGTCACCTCCTCATCTACGGCTTCGGCACGAGCGTCCTCGGCGGATGCGGCGGCGGCGACGCCGAAGCGACGGAGGACACGCAGTCGACGCCGCTCAAGCGCAAGCCCGCGCCTGCGCCTGCGCCTGCGCCTGCGCCCGCTCCCGCTCCCGCTCCTGCTCCTGCTCCTGCTCCCGCTCCTGCTCCTGCTCCGACCGGCAACGTGATCACGGCCGGTCCGTCCGACTACCTGTCCAAGCTCGGCACCTTGCGCCCGGGCGACACCTTGCTGCTGTCGCCCGGCCTGTATGGCGTCGACGCGCAGGGACTCGACACCGCCTCACCGCCGGGACTGCCGCTCTTCAACCTCGCCGGCACCGGGGACGCGCCGATCACCATCTGCGGCCCCGCAGACGGGCCGCGTCCGCTGTTCCTGGGACGAGCCAGCCACAACACCGTCCGTCTGGCCAATTCGCGGCACATCGTCATCCGGCGGATCGAGGTCGACGGCCGCGACCTGGGCGGATGCGCAGTGGCGACGCAGGGTCCGAACGACCACATCACACTCGAGGACAACGTCTTCCGCGGCTGCGGCGGCAACCAGCAGGTCGTCGCCATCTCGACCGTCGGCTACCCCACGTGGGGCTGGACCATCCGGCGCAATGAAGTGATCGGCGCGGGCACGGGCCTCTATCTCGGCAATTCCGATGGCGGGTCACCCTTCGTCGCCGGCCTGATCGAGCACAACGTGATCCGCGACACCATCGGCTATGGTCTGCAGGTCAAGCACCAGCTGCCGTGGACCTCGGTGCCGGCCGGCATGCCGACTGGCGCCACCACCACGGTGATCCGGCACAACGTCTTCGCCAAGTCCAGCAACAGTTCCACCGGGACTGCTGCCCGCCCCAACGTGCTGCTGGGCGATCAGCCGGCGTCGGGCCCCGGTTCGCTCAACGGGTTCGCGGTCTACGGCAACTTCTTCTTCCAGAACCCGAGCGAGTCGCTGTTCCAGGCCGAAGGGCGCTTCGCGTTCTACGACAACCTGCTGGTCACCGACGGCCCCGCGGCGATGCGCGTGCAACGCCACAACGGCGTCGTGCGTGACGTGCAGGTCTTCCACAACACGGTCGTTTGCGGAGGCGCTGGCATCTCGGTGAGCGGCGGGGCGGAGGGCAGCCGGCAGCGGGTGTTCGCGAACGCGGTTTTCAGTGGCGGCACGGCCCTGGCAGTGAGCGGTCTCACCGCCTCCGCACACGACAACCTCACGGATACGCGCGCCAATGCGCCCGCCCTGCTCAACAACCCGCTGGCGTCCCTCGGTGCGTTGGATCTCCATCCGCGCAGCGCCGCGATGCGGCCGTCGGCCGTCGACCTCACGGGCCTGAGCGCCCTGCCGGACTGGAACCGCGACTTCAACGGCCGCTTGCGAGACGGATGGACCCGCGGCGCCTACGAGGGTGTCGGCATCAATCCCGGGTGGCGACTGGCACTGAGCATCAAGCCCTGAGCGAGCAAAGAAAAAGGACCTGGCAGCGGCAGCTGCCAGGTCCTTGTCTGTTTGGTGGGCCCTGTAGGATTCGAACCTACGACCAACGGATTAAGAGTCCGCTGCTCTACCAACTGAGCTAAGAGCCCGAAGTCCTCGTCGGACCGGCGCACATTGTAGGCGCGCCGCGATGAATTCGGTGCGTGTTCAGCACACGCTTGGTGGGTTGTGCAGGATTCGAACCTGCGACCAACGGATTAAAAGTCCGCTGCTCTACCGACTGAGCTAACAACCCGCCGTTTGCCGATGCTTTCGCATCGCTCGCCAGGCCCGCCTTCTGCAACGCCAAACGGCGTTGTCGATTGCTGCTCCCAGCGAAGCCTCACATTATAAGCAGAGATTTCAGGGCTTGGCGAGTGCCTCGCGCATGATCTCGGCGGCGGCCACGAGGCCGAAGGTGGCGGTCACCGTGACGCTCGAACCATAGCCGTGGCAGTTGAGCGTGCCATCGATGTTGCACTCGGCATCGCGCGGAGGCTGCACCGCCTCGCGCGAGAACACGCATCGCACGCCGATGCGCCCCTGCCGCGCCGCGCCCGCCTCCTTGCGCAGCCGCTGGCGCAACGATGCCAGGAGGGGGTCGTGCGTGAGCAGCCCCAGGTCCTCCACCTCCACGTCCTGCGGACGCTGCTTGCCGCCGGCCGCGCCGACACACACGAAGCGGGTGCGGCTGCGCAGCGCCCAAGCCGCCAACGCCAGCTTGGCGCGCAACTGGTCGCAGGCGTCGATGAGGCCGTCCACCGGCGCCGGCAACAGCGCGGGCCAGTTGCCGGGCTCCACGAACTCCTCGATGACCGTCACATCGCAGCCAGGATGGATGTCCGCGATACGGGCTTTCAGCGCTTCGCCCTTGGACATGCCGAGGGTGCTGCCCAGCGCCTGGATCTGGCGGTTGACGTTGGACTCCGCGACATGGTCCAGGTCGATCAGCGTCAGCGCGGCGACGCCGGAACGCGCCAGGGCCTCGGCAGCCCAGGAACCCACGCCTCCCAGGCCGACGACCGCCAAGCGCAAGCTGCGCAGGCGTCGGTAGCCCGCATCGCCGTGCAGGCGCCGCAGGCCGCCGAAGCGTCGTTCAAGGTCGGCGTCGAGTTCGGACGCCGCCGCCCTGTCCATCACTTCAAGGCCGCCAGCCGCTCGCGGGCGGCCTGCGCCGCCTCCGACTGCGGATACACCCTCAGCAGCTCGTTGAGTGTGGTGCGCGCGGACTTGGTGTCCTTCATCTCGATCTGGCAGTTGGCGATCGCCAGCAACCCTTCGGGCGCGCGCGGATGCTGCGGAGCGCCAGCGACGAAGGACCGGAAGCTGGCGATGGCCTCGCGGTACTGCCGGCGCCCGTATTGCGCGTTGCCCAGCCAGAAGCGGGCCGAGTCGACATACCCGCTGCGCGGGTAGCGCTGCAGGAAGGTCGACAGCGCCGCACTCGCCGCCTCGAAGTTGCCCTCGCGCAGCGGCGCCAGCGAGGCCTCGTAGGCCTTGATCTCCTCCGGCTCGGCGGTGAAGTCCTTGCCGTCTACGCTCACCTTCTGCGGCTCGAAACGCCGCAGGCGTTCGTCGATGCCCTGCGCCACGTCCTTCTGGCCGCGCTGCAGTTCGGCCACCTCGCGCGCCAGCTGCTCGTTGAGGCCACGCAGCTTGGCCTGCTCGCCCCGCATGAGTTCGAGCTGGTTGTTCAGCTCCAGCAACGTGCGGCGCAGCTGCTGGATCTCGTCGCGCAGTGCCGTGCCCTGCTCCGTCGAGCTGCGCTCCAGCTGACCCACGCGGTTGCGAACGTCGAGGATGGCGCGACGCGCCTCGTCGTCAGCGAACAGCTGCGCCTGGGCAGCGCCGCTGGCGAGCAGCAGCGCAGCGACGACGGCCGCACGCAGCGGACGGACCACGGGGTCGCTGAAGGCCGTGCGGAGGGAACGTCGCATCAGCGGTCCTTGATCTCGGCGCGGCGGTTCTGCGCCCACGCGGATTCGTCGCTGCCCTGCACGGCCGGGCGCTCCTTGCCGAAGCTCACCGCCTCGACCTGGTTGTCGGCCACGCCGAGCAAGGTCAGCGAGCGGGCCACCGCCTCGGCGCGCTTCTGGCCCAGCGCGAGGTTGTACTCGCTGCCGCCGCGCTCGTCGGTGTGGCCCTCGACCGTCACGCGGCGCTGCTTGTTGGCAGCCAGGCGCCGGGCATGCGACTCGACCACCGGGCGGAACTCGTCCTTGACCACGAAGCTGTCGAAGTCGAAGTAGACGACGCGGGGCATGTTGTCCGCGGCCTGGTTCTGGTTGGCATTGAGGTCGACGGTGGCCACCCCCGGCTGGTTGGTGGCACTGCCGGCGCCGGCGCCCTGGCCCGCGGTGGGATTGCGGGTCTCGACCTTGGCCGCACCCTCGTTCAGGGGCACGCGCGAGCCGCAGGCGGTCAGGGCGGCGGCCGCGGCGACGGCCAGGAGGGTGGAACGCAGGACTGACATGATGGGATCTCCTTGTTGTGAATGGTCCGAGGACACAGGTCGTGGTTCAGCGACCGTAGGGGCCCCACACCGGCTCGCGCACGTCGACGCCGCTGGTCAGCAGGCGGGTCTTGATGCGTCCGTCGAGGGTGGTGGTCATCAACACATCGCGGCCTCCCGCACGCGTTGCGTAGATGAGGAGCTTGCCGTTGGGGGCGAAGCTCGGGCTTTCGTCGTCGCTGCCGTCGGTCAGCGCGGTCGCCTGGCCGCTGGCCAGGTCGAGGGCATGCAGGCGGAAGGCATTGCCCTGGCGGGTGATGCAGGCCAGCGTGCGTCCGTCGGGGCTGATGGCGGGGCTGATGTTGTAGCCGCCATTGAAACTCACGCGCTCAGGGCTGCCGCCGCTGGCGGGCATGCGGTAGATCTGCGGGCTGCCGCCCCGGTCGCTCACGAAGTAGAGCGTGCGACCGTCGGCGGAGAAGGCCGGCTCGGTGTCGATGGCGCTGCTGTTGGTCAATCGCCGCGGCTCGCCGCCGTCGGCATCGATGAGGTACAGCTGCGAGCCGCCCTGGCGGGTGAGCGTCACCGCCAGGCTGCGGCCGTCCGGCGACCATGCCGGGGCGCTGTTGGAGCCGCGGAAATTGGCGACGGCCCGACGCTGCCCGCTCTGCACGTCCTGCACGTAGACCACCGCCTTCTGGGTCTCGAAGGACACATACGCCAGTCGCCGACCGTCGGGCGACCAGGCCGGCGAGATGATCGGCTCGGGGCTGGCCAGCGCGACCTGCCCGCCCTCGCCATCGGCATCGGCGATGCGCAGGCTGAAACGACGGCCTTGCCTCGTGACGTAGGCGATGCGCGTGGAAAACACGCCCTTGTCGCCGGTCAGGCGTTCATAGATCGCGTCGGCCACGCGGTGCGCGGCCAGGCGCAGGTCGGCGGCGGCGACGGCATGGCTCTGCCCCAGCAGCTCCTGCCCGCGAACCGCATCCCACAGCTTGAAGCGCACGTCGAAGCGGCCGTCGGCCAGCCGGCTGACCGAGCCGAACACCACCGCATCGGCACCGCGGCCGCGCCAGTCGGTGAACACCGGCACCTGGCCTTCATCGAAGCCCGCCGCGGCGGGCACGGCGCGGAACAGCCCGCTGCGCTCCAGGTCGGCCTGCACGATGGAGGCCACCGGCTGTGGCGCACCCGCCTCGCCGCGAAAGGGCGCGACCGCGATCGGCAGCTGGGTCGCGCCGACCCCGCTGATCTCGACGCGGAACTGCGCTGCCGCCGGCAGCGCAAGCGCGGACGTCGCCGCGCTCAGGAAAGCTCGTCGTTGCCACATGGGCGGTGATGACTCCGGAAAGAGGCGTTTGGTTCAATGTGTTGCGGCCGTATCGCAATGAACGTGCCGGGCCGCACCGAATGGCCGGGGATTGTAGGCAGGCCCCGGATAATGAGGTTTCCCTTCGTACACCCTGTCCATGTCCACGCTCCGACAGCGCCTCGCCCAGTTCGCCCCCTACTTCACCACTGGCAAGCTGGGCCTGGCCGTCGCCGCGCTGGGGTCGCTGGTGTCCGCTTTCAGCGAGATGGGGATCGCGTGGCTGATGAAGCCGCTGATCGACGAAGGCTTCACCGCCAACCGCCTGCCCATCTGGGCCGTGCCCGCCGTGCTCATCGGCCTGTTCGCGGCCCGCGGCCTCGCCGGCTACCTCGCGGAGTGCGCACTGGCCTGGTCGGCACAGCGCGGCATCGAGGCGCTGCGCCGGTCCATCTTCGACCACCTGCTCAAGGTGCGCCCTGCCTTGTTCGGCCAGCATTCGGCCAGCAGCCTGACCGGCATCATCGTGCACGAGGCGCAGCAGGGCGTGTCGCTGCTGGTGCAGGCCACGCTGGTGCTGTTCAAGGACACGCTGACGGTGCTGGCGATGCTGGGCCTGCTGCTGGTCATCAACTGGCAGCTCACGCTGATCGTCGCGCTGGTGGTGCCCAGCGTGGGACTGGTCATGCGCATCGCCGCGCCGCGCCTGCGACGACTCACCATGGAGGGTCAGCAGGCGGTCAACGAACTGGCCTACGTGGTCGAGGAGAACACCCTCGCCTGGCGGGTCGTGCGCCTGCACGATGCCGGGGCGGTGGAGCGCGAGCGCTTCGAGAAGCGCACCACCTCGCTGCGCCGGCTGATGCTGAAGTCCGTGGCCGCCGCCGCGGCCATCACGCCGCTGTCGCAGGTGCTGGCCGCCGCCGCGGTGTCGGTGGTCATCGCGGTGGCGCTGCACCAGTCGTCCAGCGGGGCGATGACGGTGGGCGGCTTCGTGCAGTTCGTGACCGCGATGATGGCCATCCTTCAGCCGATCAAGCGCCTGTCCGACGTCGCCTCGCCCATCACTCGCGGCCTGGCCTTCCTGGAGCGCGGGCTGCAGCTGCTGCACGAGGTGCCGGCCGAACAGGGCGGCGCCTACCGGCCACCCGAGGGCCGCGCGCGTGGCGAGATCGTGCTGCAGGACGTCACGCTGCGCTATCGCGAGGACCACGCCCCGGCACTGGACGGGCTGGACCTGCGGGTGCGGCCCGGGGAAACCGTCGCGCTGGTCGGCCCCTCCGGCGCGGGCAAGTCGACGCTCATCCACCTGCTGCCGCGCTTCCTGGAACCCACCCGCGGCAGCATCCTGCTCGACGGCCATCCGCTGCCCGAGTGGGACGTCAACGCCTTGCGTCGTCAGTTCGCCCTGGTGAGCCAGGATGTCGTGCTGTTCAACGACAGCATCGCCGCCAACGTGGCGCTGGGCGACGGCCTGGACCCTGCCCGGGTGCGCGAGGCGCTGGCAGGCGCGAACCTGCTGGACTTCGTCCAGGCCCTGCCCCAGGGCGTGGACACGCCCGTGGGCCACAACGGCTCGCAGCTGTCGGGCGGCCAGCGTCAGCGCCTGGCCATCGCGCGCGCCATCTACAAGAACGCGCCCATCCTCATCCTCGACGAAGCCACTTCCGCGCTGGACACCGAATCGGAGCGCGCGGTGCAGCAGGCGCTGGAACGCCTCATGCAGGACCGCACCACGCTGGTGATCGCGCATCGCCTGTCGACCATCGAGCAGGCCGACCGCATCGTGGTGATGGAGGCCGGCCGCGTCATCGAGCAGGGCACGCATGCCCAGCTGCTGCAGCATGGCGGGCTGTACGCGCGACTGCACGCCATGCAGTTCCGCAGCTGACCCTGCCGCCCCGCCACCCACCCTTCCAAGGAGACACCATGGCCCCTCCCATCAGCCGCTATCCCGTGCCCGCGCTGGACTATTTGCCCGAGGACATCCGCGAGAAGATGCTGCAGGTGCAGGAGAAGGCCGGCTTCATCCCCAACGTGTTCCTCACCTTGGCTCACCGTCCCGACGAGTTCCGCGCCTTCGTCGCCTACCACGACGCGCTGCTGCTGCGCGAGTCGGGCCTCAGCAAGGGCGAGAAGGAAATGATCATCGTGGCCACCTCGGGCGCCAACCGCTGCCTGTACTGCGTCGTGGCGCACGGGGCCATCCTGCGGGTGTACGAGAAGAACCCGCTGCTGGCCGACCAGATCGCCACCAACTACCTCAAGGCCGACATCACCCCGCGGCAGAAGGCCATGCTCGGCTTCGCGCTGAAGGTGTGCAACGCCTCGGCCGACATCACCGACGAGGACCTCGAGGCCGTCAAGGCGCACGGCTTCAGCGACGAGGACCTCTGGGACATCGGTGCGATCACCGCGCTGTTCGGGCTGTCCAACCGCATGGCCAACCTGGTCAGCATGCGGCCCAACGACGAGTTCTACCTGCTGGGCCGCCTGCCACGCGAGAAGCGCTGAGGGGGGTCAGCGACGCCCGGCCCTCACCGGGCACGGGCCTTGCCGCGGGGTCGATCCAGTCACCCCGGCGGGCGTCGCTGCGCCTGTCCCACGAGGAGGACCGCATGGTCTCTTTGTCGCGCCCCGTCCGAGCTGACGGGGTCGAGGCGCACGCGCCGCAGCCTTCGCTCCATGTCGCCGAGCCACCCATCGCGGTCCTGAGGCTGGAGCCGCCCCCGGCCCAGCGTCGCGCCCTGCGCCAGGGGCTGTGCCAGGAGCCGGCCCGCCTGTCCCCCAAACACTTCTACGATCCCCAGGGCTGCGCCCTGTACGAGGCGATCTGCCTGCTCGACGAGTACGAGCTGCCGCGGCTGGAGGCCGAACTGTTCGACCGCCATGAGGCCGAGATCGCGCGTGCGCTGCCACCCGGGCCGGCTTTCGTGGACCTGGGTTGCGGCGACGGCGGCAAGGCCCAGCGCTGGATCGAGCGTCTCCAGGCGAGGCACTACCTGGGCGTGGACATCGCGCACGACGCCTTGCGCGACACCTTGCGCCGCGGCGCCAAGCGGCATCCGGGCACGGTGTTCGAGGGCGTCGTCACCGACTTCACGCTGGGGCTGTCCCTGCATGAGCACCTCGACGCGCGCCTGCCGCGCGTGTTCTTCTATCCGGGGTCGTCCATCGGCAATTTCGAGCCCGAAGACGCGGTGCGGCTGCTGCGCGAGGTGGGCCAGCACCTGCGCGACACCGACCGCCTCGTCATCGGGGCGGACGCCCCCAAGCCGCTGGCGCGGATGCTGGCGGCCTACGACGACGCGCTGGGCGTGACCGCGGCGTTCAACCTCAACATCCTGCGGGTGGTCAATGCGCAGATCGGCAGCGACTTCCGGCCGCAGGACTTTTTGCACCGGGCCTATTTCGATCCGGAAGCCAGCCGAGTCGAGATGCACCTGGTCGCGCGCCACGACGTGACGGTGCAGGTGGGCGACGGTCGCCAGCGCGTGTTCCGCGCCGGCGAGGCGATCGTCACCGAGCATTCGTACAAGCACTCGCCCGAGCGCATGCAGCAGCTGCTGGCCGAAGCAGGCTATGGCGAGGTGCGCAGCTTCGTGCATGCCGACGGCTACGGGGTGTACGTCGCGGCACCGGGTGGACGGGTGCAATGAGCGCCTTGCCGCCGCTGCATCCGCGCGCGCATTCGCTGGCCGCGCGTTTCGTGGAAGTGCGGCGAACGACCGAACGGCTGTGCAGCGGGCTCTCGGCCGAGGACTGCCAGCTGCAGTCCATGGACGACGCGAGCCCGGTGAAGTGGCACCTCGCGCACACCACCTGGTTCTTCGAGACCTTCGTGCTGGAGGCGGCCCTGCCGGGCTACCAGCCGGTCGATCCGGCGTACCGGGTGCTGTTCAACAGCTACTACGTCGCGGTGGGCGAGCGGCATGCACGGCCGCATCGCGGCCTGCTGTCGCGCCCGTCCCTCGCCGAGGTCTGGGCCTACCGGCACGCAGTGGAGCAGTCGCTGCTGCGCTGGCTGGAACATGCGGACGACGAGGCCCTGCTGTCGCTGGTGGAACTGGGCACGCACCATGAGCAGCAGCACCAGGAGCTGATCCTCACCGACCTCAAGCACCACTTCTCCTGCAACCCGCTGCGCCCCGCATGGCGGTCGCCCACGGCGATCTCTCATGCCGGCCCGGCGACGCCGCTGCGCTTCCTGCCACAGGAGGGCGGGCTGGTGGAGATCGGCCACGACGGCACGGGCTTCGCGTTCGACAACGAAGGTCCGCGGCATCGGGTGTGGCTCGAGCCCTACGCCCTGGCCGACCGGCTCGTGACCCAGGGCGAGTTCCTCGGCTTCATGGCCGACGGCGGTTATCGACGGCCGGAGCTGTGGCTGTCCGAAGGCTGGGAGTGGTGCCAGCGCGAGGGCTGGCAGGCCCCCCTGTACTGGCGCGAGGTCGATCGCGAATGGCACCAGTACACGCTGCATGGCGAGCTGCCGGTGCTGCCCGACGCACCGGTGTGCCACCTCAGCCACTTCGAGGCCGACGCCTATGCCCGCTGGGCCCAGGCCAGGCTGCCGACGGAGGCCGAGTGGGAACATGCGGCGAGCCGCTCGCCGGTCAGCGAGGGCGCGCTGCTGGACGTGGACCACTGCCACCCCGCGCCGGCGAAGCCGGGGCCGGGCCTGCGACAGTTGCAGGGCGATTGCTGGGAGTGGACCGCCAGCGCCTACCTGCCCTACCCCGGCTTTCGCCCGCTGGAAGGCAGCCTCGGCGAATACAACGGCAAGTTCATGTCTGGACAGATGGTGCTGCGCGGCGGCTGCTGCGCCACGCCGGAATCCCACGTGCGGGTGACCTACCGCAACTTCTTCCAGCCGGCGATGCGCTGGCAGTTCGCCGGGCTGCGCCTGGCCAGGGGGCTTTGAACATGGCATTGGCGATACATTTTCACGATCAGCTGCAGCAGCCGCACGAGGCCTCGCTGCGCGACGAGACCCTGGCCGGGTTCGCCGCCACGCCCAAATGGGCGTCGCCGAAATTCTTCTACGATCGTCGCGGCTCCGAGCTGTTCGAGCAGATC
>OFDC01000870.1_pt1 | contig 18714 bp, 13 predicted proteins | sample 1520941 | NCBI WGS metagenome assembly OFDC01 (sample SAMEA94258168, study PRJEB24077) | hot springs metagenome | biome: Aquatic biome; feature: Water | place: India | collected 2012-12-06 | depth 5 m | reverse complement strand
GCGCTCGGCACCGCGCCGCCCGAGAACGCCACGGCGAGAGCCGCGGCGAACTCGCCGCCCACCCGACCGGGCTGCTTGCGCAGCAGCTGGCCGAGCGCTCGCACGACCGCCAGGGGCAGCAGGCTCAGCCAGTGCAGCGGCACGGCGAGGGGCGGGGCGTAGACGAGCCGACGGTGCAGCTGCGCCGTGCGGCGCAGGCGCGCGAGCACGCGGTCGGAGGGCGTTCGGCCGGCTCCGGCTCGCGCGGCCTGCGCGCTGCTCTCGTGCACGAAGACCCGCGCCTGCGGCACCCCCACGACCCGGTGGCCGGCGAGGCGGATGCGCACGCAGAGGTCGAGCGCCGCATCCACCGACGGCAGCGCCGGGTCGAAGCCGTCGACCGCCGCGAACACCGTGCGCCGCACCAGCATCGCCGCCTCGCCCACCGCGAGCACATCGCTCATGCGGTCGTGCTGGGCCTGGTCGAGCTCGCGCTCGGCGATCGCGATCGAGGCACCGAGGCGCGTGAGCGTCTCGCCGTAGCCGGCGATGACCGTGGGATGCTCGGCCTCGAGCTGCTTGGGCCCCGCCACCGCCACGGAGGGCGCGATCTCGACCGCGGCGAGCAGACGCTCGAGCGCGCGCGGGTCGGGCACCGTGTCGTGCCGCAGCAGCCAGAGCCACTCGTCGACGCCGCCGTAGGGCGAGCTCGTCGGCTCGGCGGCCGGCAGGGCACCGAGGGCGCGGTGCACGAGCTCGCCGAATCCGAGGCCCGGCCCCGCGGTGATGAACTGGGTGGGGTTCGCGGCGGCGAGCTGCGCGGTCACGGCGTCGGCGCCAGCGGCAGCGCCGCCCGCGGCGTCGACGACCACGAGCAGGTCGGGGCGGCGGGACTGCTGGGCGAGGGCATCCAGGGTCTGCTGCAGAACCGCTCCGCCGCGCCGGGCGGCGACGATCGCGATGACTCGGGGCTGCACCCTCTCGACCCTAAACGGCGTCGACGCTAGGCGGCGGAGATCCGCGGGCGGGTCACGCGCGCCGACGCAGCTTGCGCCGCTCGCGCTCGCTCAGGCCGCCCCAGATGCCGAAGCGCTCGTCGTTCTGCAGGGCGTACTCGAGGCACTCCGACTTGACCTCGCACGACGAACAGATCTTCTTCGCGTCGCGGGTCGAGCCGCCCTTCTCGGGGAAGAAGGCCTCGGGGTCGGTCTGCGCGCAGAGGGCGTCGGCCTGCCAGGCGAGGGCGTCGTCGTCGGTGTCGCGCACCCGACGCACCCCCGGAACACCGAGGCGGACGGGGTCGACGAACCAGTCGCCGGGAACGGTGTTCCGGTACTCGCTCATTCGACTCACTCCTCCCCCCGCACGACCCCCGTTGCGCGGGATGCCCCAATTACACTCGTGTAACTCGCCCGCGTCAAGTCGCGGATAGTAAGAGGCTCAAGCGTGCAATGAGAGTTGCGACGCGCCGCAGAAAGCGCTAGGGGCGCGAGGGATGCTCAGGCCCCGCCCCCGTCAGCACCGAGCGCCGGCGATGATCGAGTCGGCGAGCACAGCAGGGCCGCCAAGCAGGTACGCCCGCCGAACGAAGCTGAAGACCATGGTCGAGTAGTCCTCGCTCCGAACGCACGAACCGGGAGCGAGATAGATGGGGGCGTCGACGGCTGCAGCGAGAGGCGTACCCGCGAGGGCATCGGCGAAACCCGTTCCCGAGGCCACGAACCCGTACTCGGTTGGACTAAAGAAGGCTTCGTTGATGAGCCTGGCCGTCTCATACCGGTTGTCTCCGCTGTAGCGCGTGACCGGCTCGCCAAAGGGCAGCGGCGCGCCTCCCAGAAGGTCGCTGAGGGAACTCTCGATCCCTCCCGAGACGGCAGCATTACCTCCCGCGATGAACACGCGAGAAACCTCGAGCTCGGTGAGCAGGGTCTGTGTGGCGTCATCGATGGCGGACTGCGAACCGTCCACCAAGATGAGCGGTCCGCCAGCCGCAGAGATCGCGGGGCCCGCCGACAGTGCATCCGGAAAGTTTCGACCCGTCGCCACAAACGCCTCCTCGACAGGATCAGGGAAGGCGTCGGAGACGATCGCGCGAGAGGTGGCGTAGCGATCGGAACCGAAGATGCGCTCCACAACTCCACCAGTGCCAACGAGAGCGCGCACCCGCGCCTCGACGACATCGGAGATCGCCGCGGCCCCTCCAACGATGACCACTCGGTGCGGCGCGAGCCGCGTGATCTCTTGCTCGACCACCGATGGAAGGCCGGTGGCCGGCGTCATGAGCAACACCCCTCCGTGGTACGCAGCGGCGGGCCCTGCCGACAATGCGTCCGCGAACGACGTTCCTGACACCAGATACACCACCGGAGCGCGATCGGGAGACGGAACAACCGTCTGCGAGATTCTCACGGCCGTGGAGTACCGGTCAGCTCCGCTGATGCGGTCGAACTCAACGGGGCGTGGCCGCAAGACGATGTCGCCGATGTAATTGTCGGAGGTTGCCGCAAATCGATACACCGTGGCGTCAGCCCAGAATCGACCGTCTCGGTAGTACCCCATGACCGGAGCCGTTGCGTATGAGGTGAACTCGAAGATGTAGTCACCCGCTGGAAGCCCGTCAAGGCTGAACGACCCGCTTGGCCCGAACTGGCTGGTACTGGCGCTGACCGCCCACCCACCACTGGACTCATCGAACCGCCATGCGATGACGAACCCTCCACCGTCGGTCAGCGGCACCGGGCCGGTTCCGTCGAGCCGGTACGACGACACCCAGCCGCGGATCGACGCGGTCGGCGTCGTCACGTCACCGCCCGCGCTATCGGCCGGCGGCCGCGGGTCGACGCCAGACAGAGCCGCTGCGGGGCCGACCCCGGGAGGGGAAACGAGGAGCGCGGTCACGAGAAGCGCCAGCATCCATCTCATTCAGACATCCGTTCTCAGACCCGACAGGGTGCGCCCGACAGAAACACGATCGCTGCCCGGTGAAGGACGACCTGGTCACCGCCAATTGCGCCCTCCCCGAAGACGACGGCGCCTCGGTCGAGAGTAACTCGACCGAGGCGCCGTCGTGCACGAAAACTCAGCAGTTATCGCCGTACAGCACGTTGTCGCTGAGGGCGGCGGGCCCGCCGAACGCCCACACCTGGCGAACGGTCAAGAGCAGCATGTCGATGTACTCCTCGTCGCGAAGGCAGGAGGGGTTCGAGAGATAGAGCGGACCATCGAGCGCCGCGGCGAGCGGACCACCCGCAAGGGCGTCAGCGAAGCCAGCGCCGGTAGCAAGGAAGGCGAAGTCGGCACCCCAGCCGCCGAACACCTGCGCGTTCATCGAGAGCGCGGTGTCATAGCGGTTGGCCCCCGCGTACCGGGTCACCGTGGCCGCACCCGCCAGATGGTCGGTGAGGGCATCCTCCACCCCCGCTGAGATCACCGACGTACCGCCCGCGAGGTGCAGATCGGGCAGACCCAGCGTCGTGATGAGCGCCAGCGAGTCAACGTCAACCGAACCCGCGGCCCCATCAACCAGCAGTACCGCTCCGCCCAGCCGGGAGGCCGCCGGGCCCGCGGCCAGCGCGTCGGGGAAGTTTCGGCCCGTGGCGATGAAGAGATGCGGCACGCCGTCGTCGAACGCGTCATCAACGATGAGGCGCGACGTCGCGTACCGGTCGACACCGTACATGCGCTCGACGTTGCTCGTCGGGCCAGCGGCAGCGCGCACGGCCTGCTCGACGGCGGGCGAGATCACGGAGGGGCCTCCGACGATCACGACGCGGCCGGGCTTGAGGCGATCGAGCTCCGCGGCAACCTCCGCAGGAAGCGACGTCGGGGCGGTGAGAAGCAAGACGCCACCGTTGTATGCCGCCGCCGGGCCAGCCGACAGGGCGTCGGCGTACCCCGTGCCCGTGACCACGTACACCACCGGCACCGAATCGCTGCCCTGGATCACCCGCTGAGAAATCGCCACCGCGGTCGCGTAGCGGTTGTCACCGGCGACCCGAACGAACTCCGGGAAGTCCGGTTCGAGGGTGACGGTAAAGAGATTCACCACCGTGGATGGAGCGATCGTCAGAGTATCCGACACGAAGAAGAACGCGCGGTTGTTCCAGTACTCCTTCATCGGCAGGCTCGAACTGAAGCTCACGAACTCGACGCGGTAGTCGCCCGGAGTGAGTCCCGACGCCGTGAACGCGCCGGTGCCATCGAAGGTCGTGACGTCACGCTCCCAGATCCAGAGCTGCTGGGCCTCGTTCCAGAGCCAGAAACGCACGAAGCTGCTGCCACTGGTCGCGGGATAGGGGCCCGTACCGTCGACCTCGATGGTCTGCAGCACACCCGTGACCGACGCGGTCGCCGCCGGGCTCAACTCGGGGGCGTCGTCGTAAACGACCCGCGCGTTCTCGGCAGCGGTGGCCTCTTCGACGTCGGCCGCCGTCAGCGGCTCGACGGGCGCTTCCGGCTCGCGCGCGGCGACAGCGGCGGGGGCAGTGAAGGCGAGAGGAGCAGCAAGGGCAGCGGCAACGCAGAGGGCAGCGAGACGCGAGCGCGCGGTTGCGCGCCGGGAGGGCAAGAGCACAGCAGAGCCTTTCGGGTTCGAGTGGGTGCCCTCGCCTTTCGGCGACGGCGACTTGACGCTAACTCAGCGTCGCTGCCGCAGTGCATCCCTCGTTCTGGGGGTGAGAAATGATCGAATCACTCGCGTGTGGCGTGCTACGCCATGCTCGTGATCAGAAGATCGCGCATGACTGAAGTTGTTCAACATCGGAACTCAGCACGGCCGTGCCGCCGACCAGGGTCACTCCGTTGAAGAGCCCGACGATGATGTCGTCAAGAACAAGTTCGGTCACGCATTCGGGCTGCGTCAGGTAGACCGGAATGCCGTACCGCCCGCCCCACGACCCGATCGCCAGGGCGTCGGCGAAGCCGAACCCATTGGCCAGGTACGCCCGGTCGGCATACGGCAAGTACTCAATGGCGATGGCGACTGACGTGGCGAAACGGTTCGGGCCGGAGACACGAGCAACGTCGATGCCCCGACCCGCGAGCTGGCTCTCGATGCCCGCGCTCACGACCCCGGTGCCTCCAACGATCGTGACGGGCACATCCAGGCCATCGATGAAGGCCGCCGTCGAGGCGTCGAGCGACCCCAGCGTGCCATCGACCAGCATTACAGCCCCCCCAACCCACCCCGCGGCCGGAACTGCCGCGAGGGCGTCGGGAAACCCACGGCCGGTGGCAAGAAACAGTTCGGTGATCGGAGACGTCGCGTCGACGGCCTGAACGACGGCGCGTGACGTGGCGTACCGGTCGGCGCCCGCGATGCGGGTGACGTTGGCAGAACCACCGACGTAGGTCGCGAGCTGAGCCTCGACTGCGGCCGAGACAACGCCGGTGCCACCCACGATCGTGATCGTGCGCGGGGTGAGTCGATCAAGCTCGGCTGCCGTCTCTGCGGGAATCGCGTTCTGCGTGACCATGAGCAACGGCCCGTCATATCGGGTCGCGAGCGGGCCTGCCCCGAGCGCGTCCGGGAAGTTCTGCCCGTTCACGATCACAATGTCGCGCGAGGCACCCGCGCCGTTGTACCGCTCACTGACCGCAGCCGCCGTGCCGTATCGGTTGGCTCCGGCGAGCCGCTCGGTGTCGATGGCGCGCTCCTCCAGCACGACGTCTCCGAACGGGAACGCCGCGCCCTCGACGACGGTGATCTCGTCGGCGCCGAAGATCGAGGACTGGTTATTGAACCACTCGCGCACGGGGAAGGCGCGGGTGTCACGACTGATGAACGCCACGTTGTACGAACCTGCGGGTAGCCCGCCACTGAGCGAGAAGAACCCGGAGGAGTTCAGGAAGGCGGTCGCGACGGGCTCGTAGCTCGAACTCGAACTCGAGAAGAACTGCACCTCTCCCGAGTTCGAACCCACCGGCGTTCCCCCGCCGAACGGCACGATCAGCACGCGACCCGTGATCGCTCCGGACGCCGAGGCCGAGAGCTCAGGGGTGAGGGGCTCATCTGTGGTGCGCGCGGCGGCCGGCGCGGTCGTCAGCGTGGCGACCAGGGCGGCGATCGCCACGGTCGAGAGCAGGGAGGCACGAAGTCGGGTCATGGTTGCACCCTAGGCGAGCATGGCTCGCGCATCTATGAGTAATCGTGCGCAGCCCCGGCGGTCAGCCACACCGGGTCAACTGCACCCGACGCCCTGAAGCGTGTTCGAACTCACGACGCCCGTTCCGCCGACGGCGACCATCTCGTTGGCGTAGACGCTGACGATGTCGTTGGCAACGGCCTTGGGAATGCACTCCTGCCGCACGAGGTAGACCGGAGAGAGCCAGCGACCGGCGACCGGTCCGGCCGCCAGCGCATCGGCGAAGCCGAACCCGTTGGCGAGGAAGGCGTAGTCGGCTTCACCGAAGTACCTTTGCGCGATCGCGGTTGAGGTGGCGAAGCGGTCTGCGCCCGAGACGCGGCTGGTCGCCCCTGCCCCGACGATACCCGCGACCTGCGCCTCGATTCCCGCCGAGACGGCCCCGGTTCCGCCGATGATCGTGACCGGCACGCCGAGAGTCTGTAGCAGCGCGGCCGTCGCGCTGTCGAGCGAGCCGGCCGATCCGTCGACGAGCAGAACCGCCGCGCCCATCGAGATCGCGGCCGGCACCGCCGAGAGGGCGTCGGGGAAGTTGCGCCCGGTCGCCAGGAACACCTCGGCCGGCGCGCTATTGAACCCGAAGGCCGAGGTCACCACCGCCCGCGACGTCTCGTAGCGACTGCTTCCGGCGATGCGCACGACACTGTTCGGGTCGAGCGGGTCGGCAACGTAGTCACGAAGCTGGGTCAGCACCGTGTTCGAGACAACGCCCGTGCCGCCGACCACGACGATGCGGCCGGGCTGGATGCGCGTGAGCTGCTCGGCGGTCGCGGTCGGGATGTCGTCGGTGCGCACGGTCAGCAGCACACCGTTTCTCGTTGCGGCCCCCGCCGACAGCGCATCCGGGAAGTTGAGCCCGTTGACGACGAACACCGTGCCGCCACCGCCGTCGGGCCAGCCCCGCTCGGCAACGGCGGCGGTCGTGGCGAAACGATCGGCGCCCGAGAGCCTCGTGCGGTCGATCTGCCGGCCGTTGACGATGACTGTGCCAAAGTCGTAGGGCTCGCCGGCGATCACCACGAAGGGGTCGGCGTCGAAGAACGACCCGTGATCCTGAAACCACTCGCGCACGCGCACGTACGGCGAGCCCATCGTGCTCGTGAACGCGATGCGGTACTGCCCCTCCTCGACGCCGTCGATCGCGAAGCTGCCGTCGGGCTCGATCGTCGTCTGGTACATCAACTGATACGGATCGGAGGTGCTCGCCGCGTAGAACTGCACCCGGCCGCTCGAGACCGTGACCGGTGACTGCAGGGGGTCGAAGAGCAGAGCGACCGAGCCGAAGAGGGTTCCGCCGACCGCGGCCGGTTCCAGCTCGTCCGCCGCATGGGCCGGAGCCGCGACGACGATCGCCGCGATGACCGCGCTGGCAATAACCGCGGCACGCCCGCGACGCACCCCTCTAGAAGCAATCGTCAGAACCATGGGTCTTCTCATCTCAGCACTCGGTGAACGTTGCGACGCCGTTGGTCAGCACTCCGGTGCCGCCGACCAGGATGATGCGGTTGGCGAAGACGTCGAGAATGTCGTCGTAGACCACAGTCGGAATGCACGACTGCTGCGTGAGGTAAACCGGAGAACGCCGAGTCGCCGCAAGCGGGCCCGCCGCGAGTGCGTCGGCGAAGCCGCTGCCGTTCGCGAGGTACGCCTCGTCGGCCTGCACGAAGAACTGGAACGCCACCGCCTGCGAGGTCGCGTAGCGGTCGGCGCCCGCGAGGCGCGTCACGGGCGCGACAGTCTGGATGTCCGCCACGAGCGGCGCGCTCACTGCACCCGTGCCGCCCACCACCCAAAAGTCGGCGGACGTACGATCGTTCAGCAGGGTGCGGGTCGCGGCGTCGAGCGACGTGCGGGTTCCGTCGACGAGCAGCAGTGCCCCGCTGCCGAAGGCGTTGGCGGCGGGCACCGCAGAGAGAGCATCCGGAAAATTGCGCCCCGTCGCGATCATCAGCGTGTCGATGCTGGGCCCGATGCGCTCGACGACAGCGCGCGACGTGGCGTAGCGGTCGGCGCCCGCGTAGCGGTAGACGAAATTGGGGTCTGCGGCATAGGCACGCAGCTGCTCTTCGATCGCGCTCGACACCACGCCCGTGCCGCCGACGATGTAGATCGACGTCGGGTTCAGTCGCTCGATCTCTGCCCGGGTGACCTCGGGGATGCTCGTGCCCGTCACGAGCAGCAGCGAGCCGAACACCTCATTGGCGAGAGGGCCCGCTGAGAGGGCATCGGCGAAGCTGTTGCCGTTGACGACGACGACGTTGACACCGACACCCACCGTGGGGAAGGCCCGCTGCGACACGGCGACCGCCGTGGCATAGCGATCGGCCCCCGCGACACGCGTCGAGTCGAGCTCGCGTAGCTCGAGGGCCATGGTGCCGAGGTTGATGCTCGCCCCGTCGCCGATCGTGAGAGTGAGCGCATCGTCGGAGTACCGCTGGTTGGTGTACCACTCGTGCACCGGAAAGGTGCGGGGGTCAGTGGAGGCGAACTCGAGGAAGTAGTCGCCCGGTGGAACCGTCGCGGTGATGACGCCGGCGGCATCGCTCGAGAAGGCGGCGTCAGCGATCCAGTTGGTGAAGCCGGCCGAGTAGAGACGCAGAACAGCCTCGCCCTCCTGCGCTGGAACAAAGTCGCCGCTCGGCAGCTCCACGAGCACGGTCGCTGTCACGGTGCCGTCGGCGGCAGCGGTCAGCGGCGGGGTGTCGTCGACCGGCCGCTCGGCGGCGAGCGCCGCCGACGGCGCCCCGACGATCAGGAGGGCGAGAACGGCGACGGAGAGGATCGGAGAACGGCGCACCTGAGGGCTCCCGGGGGTCGACGGAGGGCAGACACGCTGACCCTACGGTCGTGAACCCCCACGCGCCGATAGGGGGAATCCCCTATCGCGGGGGGCATGGTGCCGATGCCGCCGGCGCCGCGGAAGCCCTACGCGGCGGATGCCCTCCGCGCCTCCCACGCCGATCGCACCATCTCCTCCAGGGTGTGGCGCATGGCCCAGCCGAGGTCGCGCGCCGCGAGCTCGCCGCTCGCCACGATGCGCGGCGGGTCGCCCGGGCGACGGGGCGCGAGCTCGGGGGTGAAAGCGATGCCGGTGACGTCGGCCACGGCATCCATGATCTGGCGCACCGAGACGCCGTCGCCCGAGCCCAGGTTGTAGGCAGGCTCGATCGGCGAGCCCGCCTCGAGGCGCCGCGCGGCCTCGACGTGCGCGAGTGCGAGGTCGGCGACGTGAAGGTAGTCGCGCACGCACGTGCCGTCGGGCGTCGGATAGTCAGTGCCGTTGATGCGCGGCACGCGCCCTTCGGCAAGCGCGTCGAACACAAGCGGAAAGAGGTTGTGCGGGCTCGTGTCGCGCACCGCCGGGTCGGCCGAGCCGACCACGTTGAAGTAACGCAGGCTCGTGTGCCGCAGACCGACCGCGACCGCCTGGTCGCGCAGCAACCACTCGCCGATGAGCTTCGACTCGCCGTAGGGCGAGGTCGGGCTCTTCGGGGTGTCCTCGGTGACGAGGTCGACGTCGACCGCGCCGTAGACGGCCGCCGACGACGAGAACACGCACTGGTCGACGCCGTGGCGCTGCATCGCCTCGAGCAGCGTGATCATGCCCGTCACGTTCTGCTCGTAGGTGTGCAGGGGGCGCTCAACGCTCACGCCCGCGTACTTGAAGCCGGCGACGTGGATGACCCCGGTGACGGCGTGCTGCGTGAGCGCCGCATCCACCGCCGCCGCATCGAGAATGGATGCCCGCACGAAGGGCACGTCGGCCGGAACGAAGGCGGCGTGGCCGCTCGAGAGGTCGTCGAGCACGACGGCGCGCATGCCCGCCGCGGTGAGCGCGCGCACGACGTGCGCTCCGATGTAGCCGGCGCCGCCGGTGACAAGCCAGGTCATGCTCCTAGGCTATGGGCACCGTGAGCCCCGCCGCCCCCACCCCTGCCGTCAGCGGCACATCAGCGCCGGCCGATCCGCCGCGCGTCGTGCTGCTCGTCGTCGCGCTCGGCCGTACGGCTCGGCTGCTGGCCTGCTTACGCGCGCTCGTCACGCACGAGAGCCGCGCCGCGTTCGCCGTCGTGTGCGTCGTGAACCCCGTCAGCGAGGCGACCGATGCCGCCGCGGCGGCGGCTCTCGAGCAGATCGGCGTGCCGATCATCGATTCACCGATCAACCTCGGCTGGGCCGGCGGGCTGCACCGCGCCCGTGAAGCGGCAGACGAGCTCGCTCCACTCGCCGAGCTGGTGGTGTGGGTGCAAGACGACATGGTCGTCCGCCCGGGCTGGCTCGATGCGCTGGTTGACGCAGCCGACCTGCACACCGCTGTCGGCGCGTTCGGGTCGGTGCAGGTTGACGAGGGTGGCACCCCACGGCTCTTCAACGGCGGCTGGTGCGTTGCCGACGACCTCGCCTTGTGGAGCTCGACCGACCGCTCGCCCGAGCAGCCACCGGTCGGCGTTGAGCCCCGAGACTGGGTGACCAGCAAAGGCCTGATGGTGCGCACGCGCGCGTGGGACGAGATCGGAGGGCCCGACCCCTCGCTCTACCCGCTCAGCTACGTCGACCTTGACACGTGCTCGCACCTGCGCGCGCACGGCTGGGGCGTGGCGCTCGTCGGCGAGGCGCGCCTGGCGCATGAGGGTCAGCGCTCGGCCGCCGGGATGCTGCGCCGCTACCTCTCCGATCGCCTCACCCCACGCGTGCACGAGCGCTGGAGCACGGTCGTGGCCCAGCTGCCCGATGGCGCCGCCCGCGCCATACCGCACGCGTGCACGGCCGACCGCGCTGCCGACGTCGAGGGCTGGTGCGCCCGCGAGGCCCTCGACATCGTCGTCGACTTCGGCCGATGGGCCGAGCGTACCCGACGGGCGGAGACGGCGGAGACGACCGCGCTGCTCGCCGAGCGCGAGGGCGTCATCCGCGAGCTCGACGCGGGCTTCCGCACCGCGCTCGAGCAGCTCGCAGCCGTGCGGGCCGAGCGCGACGCGATGCGGCAGACGTGGTCGTGGCGGCTCACGGCCCCGCTGCGGGCCCTTCAGCGAGCGCTGCGCGGGTAGTCGTAGTAGTTGCGCAGCGCGGAGGCGTGGATGTACACGTACTGGCCGTTGCGGATCACCTGGTACCACTCGCGCCGGCTCGCGTAGGCGGCCACCCGCGTGCCCGCCGCAGCAACCCCGAGCTGGCCCGTGCCCGGCCCGCTGTAGAAGGGCGCCGCGCTCGTCAGCACGAGGTTCTCGGCGGCGAACCCGGCCGGAGTACCGACCGGCCCGGCGAAGTGCTCGTAGACGACCGTTCCGATCGCTCGCACACCTGCCGCCGTCGCGTTGCGGCTGCCGATGACCGACACCACGAACGGCCCCGTCGGTGCGGAGACGATGGCGACATCGGCGTGGATGTAGCCCGAGCTCACCCACAGGTAGCCGGTCTTGTTGGCGATCGGCACACCCGGCGGCATGCCCGACGGCAGCCGGTGCCGCCACACCTGGGTCTCGAGCAGGTCGATGAACAGCTGGGTGGATGCGGGGCTCAACAGCTCTCCCCGATGCAGCCGCGTCAGCAGCAGCGTGACGTCGTTCGTGCTTGTGTGCTTCGACGAGAAGTAGGTGCCGTTGCCGTTGTAGCCCTGATAAACCGTGCGGGTGTAGCCCTCGGCCCAGAACTGGTCGTTGAGGGCCTGGTTGCCGATGAGGGCCACGAGATCCCAGTGGCAGTCGTTGTCGCTCACGTGGATGATCACGCGCAGACACGCCCCCACGGTCGTGCCCGAGCGGGTGGGGGTGGCGAGGGTGAGGGTGCCCGCATCCACGCGATCGAGCACGGCGTAGGCGGCGAACAGCTTCATGACGCTCGCGGGCTCTTGCATGACGGCACCGTCGAGGCTCACGACGATCTGCAGGCCGCTCAGTTCGCGGACGCTGACGGAGTACTGTCCGGGAAGCGTGCTGAGGCGTGCCTGCAGGGCAGAGACCAGGTGGGCCGTGCTGGTTGCCCGATCGTCGTCGACGGTCGTGCACGGGTCGAGAGCGGCCACGCGCGCTTCGAGCACCTGATCGCCGCCGAGCAGCGTCACACGGTCGACAGCCCGCTCGTCGATCATGGCCTGCCGCACCTCCCGCGGCAGGCAGGTTGGGCCCGACAGGTAGAGCGGAGCCCCAAGCCGTGCCGCAAGCACCGCACCGGCGAGGGCGTCGGCGTAGCCGACACCGGTCGCGACGAATGCGCGCGTGGCGTCCGGGGGCGCTCGGGCGGCGATCGCGACGGCTGTTTCGTAGCGAGTGAGCCCGGCGAGGCGATGCACGGTATCGACCCGCGCTGCCAGGTCGATCTCGATGCCGCTCGACACCGCGCCCGTGCCGCCGGCGATGAACGCGGTGTGCACGCCGCGGGTCGCGATAAGCGCCCGGCTCGCCGTATCGAGGGCGCTGGCCGCTCCGTCGACGAGCAGCACGGGGGCCGCGACGGCTCCCGCTGCTGACGCCGCAGCCAGGGCGTCGGGGTAGGTTCGGCCGGTCGCAATGTAGAGCTGTGCGCTTGGCGGAGCGTAGGTCTCGATCAGTGATCGTGAGGTCTCGTAGCGATCGGCTCCGAACACTCGCTCGACCGACAGGCCTCGGTCGATGAGCTGCTGTTCGACCGCGGTGCTGACCACCGCGGTGCCGCCCACGATGACGACCGTCGACGGGTCAAGTCGTGCGAGCTCGTCGATGACAAGGCCGGGCACCCCCGACGGAGCGGTGAGCAAGAGGGGCCCGCCGAGCGTCGCCGCGAGTGGGGCAGCCGAGAGAGCGTCGGCGAACGAGAGCCCGCTCGCCAGAAACACGATCGGCACCTGGTCAGCAAAACTCTGCTGCGAGATCGCGACGGCGGTCGCGAAGCGGTCGGCCCCGGCGATGCGATCGGCCCCCGTCGCCGCGGCAGGGGTGATTGTCAACGGCGGCGACTCGGCGGGGTGGGGGTCTTCGAGTGCGGAGTCTGCCGGGGCGGGATCTGCCGGGGCGGAGTCTCCCGGTGCGGGGTCTCCCGGTGCGGGGTCTCCCGGTGCGGGGTCCGCTGGTGCGGGGTCCGCTGGGCTGGGAGCGACGGGTTCCGGCTGCGGGCTGACTGACGGGGCCGGGGTGGGCGGTTGTTCCGTCACGCCCAGAGGCGTGAGGCTCGACGGTGTGACGAGCGCGAGTGTCACCACCACGCTGATCGCGGTCGACAATGCCGTCATGCACGCTCACCCCCACGGATGCGTCGAGTGAAGGCTACCCCGGAGGGTCTGCCGCGGCCGGATGATCGCCGGTCGCGACGACGACCCGCCCGTCTCCGGTGACGCGCACGACCGCCTCGTCGCTGAACGCTGCCTGACCACGCTCGAGCACGAGGTGCCCATCGAGCGTGACCCGCCCGTCGAGGCACAGCACGATGGCAGCGGTCGGGGCGGCAACGTCAACGCCCGCTCGCGCGCCTTCCGGCTCGATCACGGTCAGCGCGAAGTCGACGACATCGGGTTCGAAGCGGTGCACGCCGGGGGCAACCTGCGTCGGAATGATGCGCGGCTCGGCCACTGGCCGCGTGTCGAGCACCCGCATGAGCTCGGGCACGTCGACGTGCTTGGGCGTGAGTCCGCCCCGCAGCACGTTGTCGCTCGCCGCCATGACCTCGATCGCGAGGCCCTGCTGGTACGAGTGGATGTTGCCGGTCGGCAGGTACAGCGCCTCGCCGGGTCGCAGCACGACGGTGTGCATGAGCGTCGACAGCACGATGCCGGGGTCGCCCGGGTAGTGGTCGGCGAGGCGCCGCACCGTCGCCCAGGTGCCGTGCGGGTCATCGTCGCGCTCTGGGCCCGCCACATCGGCGAGCGCCTGGGCGATGTGGGCGATCTCGTTGCCGCCCTCGAGAAGCCAGGCCACGACGTCGGCGAGCGCCGCATCGCCGGAGAGGCGCTCGACCAGGTCGTTCACGCAGGGCTCCTTGACGCGGGCGAGCTCGGCGCGCGCCTCGGTGACCGGCCGGAACCCGGCGAGCGCGATGAACGGGTCGCTCAGCGCATATATCAGCTCGGGCTTGTGCAGCTCGTCTTTGTAGTTGCGGCTCGGGTCGTCGAGCGCGATGCCGGCGGCGTTCTCGCGCGCGTATCCCTCTCGCGCCTGGGCAATAGTCGGGTGCGCTTGCAGCGACAGGGGCTCCGCGGCCGCGAGCACTTTCAGCAGAAACGGCAGGTGCTCGCCACGCGCCCGCAGCAGGGCGTGCAGGTCGGATGCTCCCTCCGGGTCACCCGCCCCGTCGACGATGCGCGCCGGCGAGCCGGGGTGATCCCCGAGCCACAGCTCGGCCTCGGGCCCGCCCGACGGCCTCGAGCCGAGCAGCTCGGCGATCGCCGTGGTCGACCCCCAGGCGTAGTCGCGGGGTGTGTTCTCGATGCGCAGCAGCACGGGCCCTCCTCGTCGAGTTCCACGCTACCCTCGTGGCCCGGACTGCGGGGGACACGCGCTCTGGTGCGGTGTTCGTGCGCTCTCGACAAGGCGCGAGCGCCGCCGCCGCGCCCCGGTGGGGCGGCACGACAAAGGCCCGGTCGCCGGCGCGCCCGCCCGACTAGCCTCGCGCCATGACCTTCCCGACCCTCGCCAGTGACTTCTACGCCTTCGAGTCGCAGCTCGCCGACCACGAGAAAGAGCAGCTCGTGCGCCTGCGCGCGTTCCTGGAGGGCGAGGTGAAGCCCGTCGTCAACGACTACTGGGAGCGCGCGGAGTTTCCCCGGCAGATCCTGCCCGGCCTGCACGACCAGCAGGTGTTCGGCAACCTGTGGGAGGAGACCAAGGCGGGCGACTACAGCGCCGTCTACAGCGGCTGGACGGCCCTCGAGCTGGCCCGCGTCGACGCGAGCGTCGCCACGTACGTCGGCGTGCAGAACGGCCTCGCGATGGGGTCGATCGGTGTCGCCGGCTCGCCCGAGCAGCGCGCCGAGTGGCTGCCGAAGCTCAAGACCGGCGAGGTGATCGGGGCGTTCGGGCTGACCGAGCCGCTCTCGGGCAGCGACTCGGCGCAGGGCCTGCGCACCACCGCCACCCGCGACGGCGACCACTGGGTTCTGAACGGTGCCAAGCGCTGGATCGGCAACGCCACCTGGAGCGACATCACCATCATCTGGGCGAAGAGCACGGAGGACGGCCAGGTGAAGGGCTTCATCGTGCCGACGAGCACCCCCGGCTACACGGCGACGAAGATCGAGCGCAAGCAGGCCCTGCGCATCGTGCAGAACGCCGACATCGTGCTCGAGAACGTCCGCGTGCCCGAGAGCCACCGGCTGCAGAACGCGAACTCGTTCCGCGACACGGCCGCCGTACTGCGGCTGACGCGCGCCGAGGTCGCCTGGGCCGCCGTCGGCACCGCGATCGGCGCCTACGAGGCCGCGGTCGACTACGCGACGACCCGCGAGCAGTTCGGCAAGCCGATTGCGAGCCACCAGCTGGTGCAAGACCTGCTCAGCCGCAGCCTCGGCAACATCACCGCGAGCATCGCGCTGTGCACGCGCGTGTCGCAGATGCTCGACCAGGGCGTGCAGCGCGACGAGCACGCCTCGCTCGCCAAGGCGTTCGCGACGACCGCGATGCGCGAGACCGTGGCGCTGTGCCGCGAGGCGCTCGGCGGCAACGGCATCGTGCTCGACTACGACGTCGCGCGGTTCCACGCCGACGCCGAAGCGCTCTACAGCTACGAGGGCACGCGCGAGATGAACTCGCTCATCGTCGGCCGGGCGATCACGGGGGTCGGCGCGTTCGTCTGATCGCGGCCCTCGCTACAGTGTCGGCATGACCGACGCCAGCCTGAGCACCTCCGCCAAGGACGTTGCGACCGTCACCCCCGACGGGCGCCCGCTCGCCACCACCATTCACGGCGTGAAGGTGCGCACGACCCCGCATCACGTCGACCACCGCGGCACCGTGTTCGAGATGTACGAGGGGGTCGGCGACTACTGGGACGAGCCCGTCGTCTACGCCTACCAGTTCTCGGTGCGGCCGCGGCAGATGAAGGGCTGGGGGCTGCACGAGCGCAAGAGCGACCGCTACACGATCATCTCGGGCGAGGTGCTGCTCTTTCTCTACGACGCCCGCGTCGACTCGCCCACCCACGGGGTGTCGATGAAGCTCGTGCTCTCCGACCGCGGTGTGCGCCAGGTCACCATGCCGCCGTTCGTGTGGCACCTCTCGGTGAACGTCGGCGACGTCGACGCGCACCTCGTGAACTTCCCGACCGAGGTCTACCACCACGACGCCCCCGACCGGCGCCTGCTGCCATGGGACTCCCCCGAGATCCCCGTCGACGTGCGAGCGCACCTGCCTGCGTTCTAGAGGCTCATCGCAAGACTCGAGACGGCAACGGCGCCCCGCTCAGCGCAGCCATCGAGGTCGACCGTCGAGGGTAAAGGCTGGTCGCAAACGCCGGCGACGAAGCTGCTGGCGGGCCTGCAGGGCCGCCTGCGGCACCAGAAGCGTGCGCACAGGTCGGGGCAGAACCCCTCCGAGACGAACCGCCGTGCGCATCAGGCGCGGGCGCCGCATGAGCCGCATGCCCCAGCGTTGGTATGCCGACAGCGCATCAGTCAGGGGCAGCATGCGGCTGATCGCCCAGGCGATGGTGCGTGCCAGTGCATCGTCGCGCGCGACGCACGCCGTGAAGTACTCGATGGTGGTCGAGCGCAGAAGTCGGCCCATCGCCTCTTCGGCCGGCGCGGCACCGACGCCGTTCGGCGGATAGAACTCGAGCAGAAACTGCAGAAAGACCAGGCGGCTGCGCAGGAACGCGACCGATCCGGAGGCGTTCGCCCCGTGGGTGCGGTACCGGGCGCGCACGTCGAGCGCGGGTGCGAGCTTCCAGCCATCGCGGAACAGCCGGATGACGAGCTCGTCGTCCTCGTACCCCGACAGGCGGCGGTCGAAGCCGCGCACCGCCACGAGCGCGCTGCGGCGCAGGATGCTCGCCGAGGGCAGGGCCATGATGTCGGTGCGCACGAGGTCGCCGATCGTGCGGCGGTCGAGCAGCACGCCGGTGGTCGGCAGGTACGCCTGCACGAGGGTGCTGCCCGACTCGTCGACGAGGTCGAAGTCGCCGAAGACCCACGCGAGCGACGCATCCTGCTCGATGACGGCGACGAGCCGCTCGAGGTGATCGGGCCGCCACGCGTCGTCCTGGTCGAGGAAGGCGATGTACTCGCCGCGGGCGGCACGGATGCCCGCATTGCGCGCCGCGGACTGCCCCGCGTTGCCCTGCCGCACGATGCGCGGGGTGAACGGCAGCGCCAGGCTCTCGATGAGCGCCCCCGCGTCGGTTCCGGATTCGCCCGCGGGCGACCCGTCGTCGACGACGATCACCTCCAGGGGCGGGCGGGTCTGGGCGGCGATCGACTCGAGCGCTTCGCGCACGTACCGCTCGCCGCGGTAGAAGGCCATGATGACGGTGACGCCCCCGGGCACCTGCTCGGTCTCGGCGCTCGCCCAGAGGATCGACTCGTGCTCGTGGCCGGGCATGGGCACGAGCGACGGGATGGCTTCGGGGCGCAGCGGCTCGAGGTCGGCGCGGGCGGCGGCGAGTATCCGCGTCGCCTGCTCGGCCCAGTCGGCGGAGAGCAGGTCGGCGCGCACCTGCATGACGGCCTCGGCGATCGAGATCCACTGCGTGGCGCACCAGCGGTCGCCGTGGCCGATGGCGGCGCGGGCCAGCAGGTGGGCGCCGTCGACGGCGGCGACCGCGTGCTGCTCGGTGTCGCCGCGAGGGCCGCGGCCTGTCCGGCGGCCGCGTCAACACCTCAGGAGACGAACCGCCTCGCTCTCCCGGCAGGTCTCGAGTTCCCCAACGGCATTGCCATCGTACCAGACGGGACGCTGTTCGTCGGCGGAGTGATGGACGGGACCATCTATCGCCGCGATCCCCAAGGCGTATGGTCAGTGTTCGGGCGCGGGGACGGCGAGCGCTGGTCGGTGACCAGTCTTCGGCTCGAACCCCAAACCGGCATCCTGTGGGGCACCGCGCCTGATGTCGTCGCGACCTTCGCCGGCCGGCGAGCGCGGCCGCACCGGATCTTTGCGCTCGACGTGCGGACGGGCGAACCGCTGCTGATCGCCGACCTGCCCGAGGGGGGATTTGCCAACGATCTCGCGCTCGGTAAGGACGGCTCGGTCTATGTCAGCGATAGCCGCTTGGGGCGGGTATGGCGCTTCGACCGCACGACCAGAGGCTTCCGCATCCATGCCGACCATGAGGACTGGCGCCAGGGAGCGCTCGGTCCTGCGGGCCTTGCAGTTCTTCCGGGAGGCGACCTGCTTGTCGGCTTGTTTTCGCGCGGGGAAGTGTTCCGCATCACTGGCTCCGGAGGCGCGGCGCAGATCGCGAGGGTGCCGCTAGCCGCGCCGCTGCGGCATCCGGACGGCATGCTGGCGCTGGACGATCACCGGGTGCTGCTGGTCGAGGGAGCCGCGGGGCGCTTGCGTTGCCTAGATCCGGTCACCGGCGCGCTCACCACTCTCGCCGAGGGCCTAGCCGGTCCGGTCAACCTGACCCGCTCGGGCACCGCAGTGTTCCTCACCGAATCCGGGATCAAGGATCCTGCGACCTTCGATCC
>OFDC01000869.1_pt1 | contig 18758 bp, 16 predicted proteins | sample 1520941 | NCBI WGS metagenome assembly OFDC01 (sample SAMEA94258168, study PRJEB24077) | hot springs metagenome | biome: Aquatic biome; feature: Water | place: India | collected 2012-12-06 | depth 5 m | reverse complement strand
ACACACAACGCCACCTTGGAGTGTTTCCCCGGGGAAACACTCCAAATGGGTTAAGGGGGCGAGATTGGCTGGTAAGCCTACACCTCTCAGCGAAGAGATGTCCAAGCCGAGCCACGGCCGCGCTGCCCTGCTCGCGTCCGTGGCGCGCTCAGCGCGTCTTTCGCCGACCTACCTCATGCTGGTCGCCCTCGCGACCGCGATTGCGCACGTCGGGCTGCTCATGGACTCTGCGCCGGTCGTCATCGGTGCGATGCTCATCTCGCCGCTGCTTGGGCCGATCATGGGCTTCGGCTTTGGCGTGGCCATCTTTGAACTTGCGCTGTTGCGGCGCGCGGCAAGATCGCTCGGCGCGGGTATGATCCTGGCAATCCTAATTGCCGTTCTGCTCACCTGGATTTCGCCGATCCAGGACGTGACGCCAAGCATCCTCGCACGTGTCCGGCCCAATTTGCTCGATCTGCTGGTTGCGGTGTTCGGCGGTATCGCCGGTGCATATGCCACCGTCCGGCGTGAAGCCATCAGCCTGGTCGGCGTGGCCATTGCGACAGCGTTGGTACCGCCACTGGCTGTCGTCGGTTTCTCCCTTGCCACCATGCGCTTCGACTACGCCTGGGGTGCGCTGCTGCTGTTCATCACCAATGCCACTGCCATTGCTCTCATGGCCACGGTCACCGCACGTGTCCGCGGTTTCGGCACGCAACTCTCACCTCGACAGAGCTGGGCGCAGACCGCCGGTATCATCGTCACGCTGGTGGCGCTTGCCATCCCGCTCGGCTTGAGGCTCTCTGCCAACGTGCGCGAGGCGAGAGCGCAATCGGCCATAAACCGCCAGCTGCAAGAACTGGCTGGCCCGGCTGCCCGGATTGATCGCCTCGACAGCAACCTCGCCAGCACGCCTGCGCAAGTGGATGCGGTGGTAATGGCGCCGGTTTACAACGTCGGTCTGCAGGACCGCTTCGCAGATCGCGTGGAGGGCCTCCTCGGCCGTAACGTCCAGGTACGCCTTGTCCAGATCCGCAGCGGCACGCCAGAAGCAGACGACGCGCGTCGCGCACTGGAGGACGCAGTGGCAACCGAGCGAACGCGCAAGGCAGAGATTACCCGGCTGCGGGCGACCTTGGCGCGGATTGTCGATGGCGACGAGACTGCGGTTCTGGTCGATCCGGAGCGCAGATCTGCGCGGGTATTTTCAGCTGAGCCCCTGCCAGAATCCACCATCGCCGCGCTGCAGATCGCGTTCCCGGGGTGGACGATCCAGTGGGGTGAGGCAGATGCTCCTAGCGGCGAGGCTACAACTGCAGCGTCAGGCACTGGCTGAAACCGTCCAGGACGTAGTCCGCAAAGGCCTCGCAGTTGACGAAGCCGTGCTTGCGATAGAGCCCGAGGGCCGGTTCGAAGGCGGGGCCTTGGCCGGTTTCGAGGCTAACGCGGGCGTAGCCGCGCTGCCGTGCAACCGAAAGCAGGTGTAGCAGCATCGCTTCGCCAATTTTCTTTCCTAACCAATCACTTGCGACGCGCATGGACTTCAGTTCGCCATGCGTGGCATCGAGTTCGCGGATCGCGCCCATCCCGGCCAGCACATCCCCGACCCACGCCGAATAGAAAGTGACGCCCGGTTGTCGCAGCTTCTCCACGGGCAGGGCGTGGACTTTGCAGGCTGGCGAGTTGGCATGCATGCCTGAAAGGTGGAGGGCGACGAGCTCACGGATCGCCTCTCCGGAAAGATCGTCTTCGATGATCGTGACGCGGTCCATTGGGTCCCTCCCTTCCAGTAACATTGACTTTTGAGCACGAACGGGCGCCATCTCGCAATGCTCGAGAAGAGCCGTGAAGGGGACGCTCAGCTCAAACGTATCATAACCGCCGATCAGTGGCGGGAGGTCGGGAGCAGCTTGGTATCAGGTGTGCTTGTCGGCCTTGCGACGGCCAAAGCGCATGCCGGTTTCGAGGCGGGCGCGCAGTTGGGCGTAATAGGCTTCGAGGAAGGCGCGCTCGTCACCGGCGCCTGCGTTCCAGCCGATCTTGCCGCAGATCGTGCGGGCGACATCCCGCAGCGCTTCTTCGCGATTTTCACGCAGCACGCGTTCGAGCACCTGCAGTTCGTATTCGCCATAAACCGCCAGATCCGTATCGCTGAAGCGGTACTGCACGCCGGTGGTCTGCGAGACGCCGCGCGCGCCTTCTCCAACCGAGAGTGCCTGTTCCAATTTGCGCTTGGGCGCTTCGACTACCCAGGTCCCGGCGATCAGGTCTCCGCAGCGCAGCCTGTCGCGATTGAAGAACGGGAACAGCGCAAAGATCAGGAACCAGACAAGGCCCGACCATGCTGCCAGCTCGGTATCGCCGCCTTCGACCGCGGCGACGAAGATGAAGATCAGCGGCATGAACAGTTCTATGTCGCGCACGAGATTGCGGGCAATCACCGCTTCGGTGGTCAACCGCGCGCCGTCCTTGCCGCGTGCGCGGGCGGCGACGCGGATGCCGGTGATGCGTTTTCCCGGCGTGGCGCCGCGCGGGCCAAGTTCGAAGAACAGGAACCAGGCATTGCGAAACAGGAACACCACGATGATCCAGATGATGACCAGCGCCTGCACGGCGCGCCCGGCGGGGCTGTCGTCATCCTTGTAATTGATGCCCACTGCATCGGCGACATAGATAATGAGCAGCGAGGCACCGACGATCGCGCCGACGATCATGGCAAGATCGAGGAACAGTGCGGCAGCGCGCGCTCCGCGTGAGGCCAGGACGAAAGGCAGCGGAACGCCTTCGGGGGTGACGACCATGCGGCGGCGGTCCTGAAGCGCCTGCGGTGTGCGCGGCGCGGACTTGCCGGTGCGGCGGAAAGGCAGGCGCATTGGAAGGCGCACTGGCAGACGGAGGGCCATCAGCGGGCCTCCCGGCGGTAGGCGAAGAAGTAACCGGTCCACAGCACCAGCATGAAGCCGCCGACAGTGAGGCGGGACGGCGTGGAATCGATCAGCTGCCTTGCGAAGCCTTCGAGCAGCGCTGCGACGATCAGCATGAGGACAACGCCGGTCATCACCTGCGCGGCACGACGACCGGCAGCAGCGGCGGCATCCATGACCGACATGTTGCCGGGGAAGGCCATGGCTCGGCCGATGTGGATGCCGGCTGCGCCCGCGAGCAGGATTGCGAACAGTTCGGTCGTGCCGTGAATGGCGAGCCAGCCGACGAAATCGAGCAGCAGCCCCTGCCCGTGGTAGAGCCACAGCATCGCGCCGAGCAGCGCCGTGTTGTGAACGAGCAGCAGCATCGTCGGCAGGCCGAAGGCGAAGCCCAGCGCGAAGCACATGATCGAGACTTGCGCGTTGTTGCTGAACAGCCCGGCGGCAAAGACGCTCATCCCGTTCTGGTCCTGGTTGCCGAACAGGGTGCCAAGCAGGACTTCGCGGCTTGCGCCCGGTACGCGCACATCAGCCATGCCGCCGGGGACGAGCGAGTAGTACCATTCGGGGGTCGATGCCACGAGCAGCCAGCCGACGGCAGTGCCCGCGACCATCAGCGCCAGCGCGATCAGCAGGTCGACGCCGAGGCCACGCACGCTCGCGCTCCAGCCGCCGCCGATGAAGCCGCGAAACCACGACCACAGCGAGGCGCGCGGGCCATAGACAAGGAACCAGGCGCGCTGGGTCAGCGCTTCGAGATAGCCGACGAGTGCTGCGTCCAGCGAGGTTTCGCGAGCGATCGAAAGGCTGGAAGCGGCGGTGCGATAGAGCGCCGGCAGGGCGAGCAGGTCTTCATCCGAAACGCCGCGCGTGCGCCCCGCCTCCATGCGCTTGAGCACGGCTTCGAGACGCTTCCAATCGGCTTCGCGTTCGAGGCGGAAGCGATCGGAGCGCAGGGCGGCTTGCTCTGCCGCAACGGCGGCCTCGGTTGGCCTGGCGAACCAGTTGCCGATCTTCTGGGCAATTCCTGTGGTGACAGCGTTCATCCGATGCGCCCCTCGCGCTTGATCGCGAGATAGGAATCGAGCAGCCGCGTGCCGATCTGGTCATGCGGCGCCTCGAGCACGCGCACGCCGAGGTGGCGCAGGCGCTGGAGCACGATCGCGCGCTGCCGTGACAATGTGGTGGCGGTGACGGCTTCGGCGACCGATTGCATGTCGGTTACGGTTGCGGTGGCAAGGCCTGCGAGTTCGGCATCGGCCATGACCACGAACAGTACGAGGTGGCGTTCGACCAGTCGGCCCACGTTCTCTACCATCAGCTCGGCGCTGGTCGGGTCGGAGAAATCGGAGAACAGGACGATCAGCGAACGCCGCTGCAGCCGCGCGGCAAGCGTCGACAGGGCGAGCGTGAAGTTTGGCTCGCCGGGGTGGTAGTCAAGCTGGGCGGCGGCGCGTTGCAGGCGGGTGAAATCGCGGCTGTCGGTGACGAAGGGGGTGGCAACTTCGGGGCGCGCGGCAAAGCCGAACAGGGCGACGCGGTCCTGCGCCTTCAATGCAACATAGGCGGTGGTGAGCGCAGCGGTGACGGCGCGGTCGATGCGGGGCAGGCCCTCGATCGGTTCGCACATCGCCTGCCCGCAATCGAAGGCGAAGACGATCTGGTTGTTGCGCTCGACCTCGTATTCCTTGGCGAAAAGGCGGGCATGGCGGGCCGAGCTTTTCCAGTCGATGCGACGGCGGTCCATGCCCGGTTCGTATTCGGCGAGTGCTTCGAATTCCGTGCCTTCGCCACGGATGCGCCGCGCGATCAGGCCGAACTGGGCATCGCGCAGGAAGATCTGCAGTGCCGGGCTGCGCACCGGGGCAATGTTGGGCCAGACGCGGACTTCGGCATCGAGATCGCGGGTGGCCTGACGGTGAGCGAGGCCGAGCGGGCCACTCCAGCGCAGCCACAGGCGGGTAAGCTGGCCAGTGCCGCGGCGGGTGGGGGTGATCGTGGTGGTGCCGCTCCAGGCCCCATCCGCAAAGGCGAGGGGCAGGGCAATGCGGCCGCCGTCGGCCAGGCGGGGGTCGCAGGCGATGGCAGTGTCCGGGCGGATGCCATTGCGGGCGCGGGCAAGCGAGGCAACGACCGTGAGAGTGGCCGGTTCGCCGACTTCGCTATCGGACGGGGCGTGGACCTGCACGTCCTCAAGTGTTCCGGCGAACAGGCCATCGAGCAGGATCAGTACGAGCAGCGCGCCGCCCAGCGCGGGTGCGGCGATCCATGCCGCGGGGGCCGCCGCCGCCACGACCAGCGCCAGCGGAGCGAGGCCCGCGAAGAGCAGGACCGCACGGCCCGAAGGCAGCAGGGCGGCAGGCTTGTTCAACGCGGGGCTTCCGTGCCTTCGACGAGGGCGGTGACGATGGCCTCGACCTGCTTGCCTTCGATCTCGGCAGCGGGGCTGAGCATCAGGCGATGGCGCAGGACTGCGGTGGCCAGCGCCTTTACGTCGTCGGGGATGACATAGTCGCGGCCATCGAGCGCGGCGCGGGCGCGGGCGGCGCTGGACAGCAGTACGGCGGCGCGGGGGCTGGCGCCGACGACGAGATCACCGCTCTCGCGCGTGGCCCGGACGAGGCGGACGACGTAGTCGACAATCGATTCGGCCAGCGTGATCGAGGCGATGGCGCTTTGCGCACGGCCAAGCTCAGCCGCTGTCGTCACCGAAATCACGCCGAGTTCGGCGGGCTTGGGCGTGCCCTTGCCTTCGCCATAGCGGGCGACGATGCGGGCTTCTTCTTCGGCCGTGGGGTAGCCGACGATGAGCTTGAACAGGAAGCGGTCCAGCTGGGCTTCGGGCAGCGGGTAGACGCCCTGGCTTTCGATCGGGTTCTGCGTGGCGACGACAGTAAAGCGTTCGGACAGGGCGTGGACCTCGCCGTCGAGGGTGACGCGGCGCTCCTGCATGGCTTCGAGCAGGGCCGCCTGTGTCTTGGGCGGGGTGCGGTTGATTTCATCCGCCAGCAGCAGTTCGTGGAAGATCGGCCCGCGCGTGAGGGTGAACTGGCTGGTCTGGAAATTGAACAGGTTGGACCCGAGGATGTCGCCGGGCATCAGGTCGGGCGTGAACTGGATACGCCCGAAATCGAGGCCGAGAGCGGCGGCGAAGGTCTGGGCGAGGAACGTCTTGGCGGTGCCGGGAGGGCCTTCGAGCAGGACATGGCCGCCTGCGAAAAGCGCGACGAGCAGGTGATCGAGCACCTCTTCCTGGCCGACGATCGCCTTGCCGACTTCGGCGCGGATCCGGCCGGATAGCGCGCCAAGCTCGGCCAGGGACATTTCGGTGGTCGTCTCGGTCACTTGAGGTGCCTTTCTATCTGCTGCAGCACTTGGGCGCGCTTTGTCAGCTCATGGGGCTTGCGGGCATCGCGCAAGTGGCGCGCCGCGTGGGAAAAGGGCGGTCCGGCCACGGCGCGGCGGACTTGCGCGGCGTCGATCAGGCGTTCGGTTTCGTCCGGTGCAAGGCCCTTGGGTAGGCCCAGCGCCAGCGCAATGCGTTCGCGCGTGGCATCGGCATAAGGTGCAGCGGCAAGGTGGACGCGGCCGGCGCGGCGAATCAGTCCCGCGGCGTTGGCGACGAGGGCAGCCTTGCCAAACGCGATTTCCTGCGCCTGCGCCAATGCAGGGCCAAAGCGGTTGAACGCACGCCAGGCAATCGCCAGCGCGGCGAGGAACAGGCAGATCGTGGCGGCAAGGAACGGCGGCTCGAACGCGAGGGTGAGGAGGTTGCGGCTGGCGCCAAAGCCGTGGAAGGTCATGTCGAAGACGAAGGGCTGGCTGCGATTGTCCGCCGTTGCCAGCACGAGATCGCGGGCAAGCATGGCGGTGTTGCGATCGGCAAGACCCCAGTTGTCGAGCAGGTCAGGTTCGAACACGAGGACGACGGGATAAAGATCCTCGTCCTCGCCGCCGTAATCGGGATCTATTCCAGCCAGCGTGTTGAGCGCGGGATAGTAACCGTCGTCGTCAAGAAACGCGGCGAGGGTCTTGCCGCTGCCGGTGGTGAGGATGGGCACGAGGCCCTTGCCGGAACCGGTTTCGATCTGGCGATCATCAGGGAACTTGCCGCGGCGGTTGCCGAGCTTCCAGCCGCCTGCGGGCGGTGCTTCGTCGTCGCCGATCTCGACCGTGACGTTGTCGGCAAAGCCCTTCCATAAGGGCGCCTGCGTGCCGACCATCTGCACCCAGCCGCGCTTGGCGGCCTTGGCGTCGACACCCGTGGCCAGCCACTTCGGCGTGACGACGATGGTCGGCCCCCAATAGCGGTGGGCATCGACGATTTTGGCGATCTCCTTGCCATCAGCGTCGGCTGGCGGGGTGAGGATCAGCAGGCCTGGTGTGTTTTCAAGCGCGCGTTTGTTCCGCTGCCGCTGGACGTCCAGGCCTTCGGCTTCGAGCATCCGCGCAAGGCCGGCATAACCGTTGAGGCCTTGTCCGCCGACGTGCGCGCCGCCGTTGTTGCTATTGCCGCCGGTGCCGTTGCCGAGGAACCAGAGCAGCGCGACGAAGGCGAGCGCACCGACCAGCAGCATGCCGATCAGAGTGCCGCGCGAGAACGGCGATGGTGCGGCGTTCCTCATTGGCCGGCGGCCGTCAGCGGCGCGATGGCGAAGCGTGAATAAGCCTCGCGCGCCGCACGCCATTCATCCGCCCCCAACGGGCGCAAGGCATAGCGCGCGCGCTCGACCAGGCTGGCGATGGTGCCGAATGCGGTGCGCGCTTCTCCGGGCAGGCCCGCGATCGTGCCGATCTCGCGCGCGGTGCTGGACGGGGCCAGCCAATCGGGCCGGGCCCGGGCGATCTGGCCGATGCTGCGCTTGAGCAGGAGATGCGCGGCCTCGCCATAGAGACCTTGCGCGGCGAGGCGGTCTGCGTCCTCAAGCAGGGCAAGCGCCTCTTCACGCTGCGGCGCCCATTCAGGCTCGGCCACTTTATGGCGGGTGCCACGTTCCCGCCACAGTGGCCAGAGCAGGCTCCAGGCGATCCACAGCACGCCGAGGCCTGCGCCCACGAGCAACAGCATCTCTATCACGCTCCAGCTGCTGCCGAGCAGGCGCCCGAGCGGCGAGAGCAGCCATTCGAGAAAACGGCCAAGCGCCTTGAGCCAGTCCGGGGTTATCGGTGCCGGGTCGGGCGGGACGGGGGCAAACTGGAGGTCCGACGATTCGCGGATCGAGCGCCACGCAGCCTCGGCTGCGGCCGCATCATTTGCTGGTACTGTTGCCGCCGCAGGTGCCGTCACCCGCGCAACCTTGCACGTGGCAGGCGGCGGGGCAAGGGCAAGTCATCGGCCTTTTGAATACTCTTACTGGCCGCGAATGCGTTCCATTGGGTAAGTCCCAAGTATTCGCAGGTTCTTGGCAAAGAAATCGAGCTCCTCGAGCGCGAGATCAACCGGGCGTTCACCTGGAGCGCCGACGATATCGGCATAGAATTCGGTGGCGGCAAAGCTCGCGCCGCGCTGGTAGCTTTCCAGCTTGGTCATGTTGACGCCGTTCGTCGCAAAGCCGCCCAGCGCCTTGTATAGCGCAGCCGGGATATTGCGCACTTCGAACACGAACGTGGTCATCGCCGGGCCGGAGATGGTGGCCGGATCGCGCGGGGTTTTGGACAGGATTACGAAGCGGGTGGTGTTGTCGTGCGCGTCCTCGACGTTGTCCTCGATGACTTTGAGGCCATAGAGTTCGGCGGCGATGCGCGGAGCAAGCGCGGCCACGGTCGGATCGCCGAGTTCGGCGATGTAGGCGGCGGCGCCGGCCGTATCTGCATAGCTCATCGGCACGATTCCGCGATCGCGCAGATAGAACCGCGACTGGCCGAGCGCCTGCGGGTGGCTGTAGGCAGCCGTGAACGGCCCATCGCCCAGCGCCATCAGGCTCGCATGGATATCGAGGAAGTGTTCACCGACGATCGAAAGCCCGCTTTCTGGCAGCAGGAAGTGGATGTCTGCTACGCGCCCATGCTGCGAGTTCTCGATCGGGATGATCGCGTGGGCCGCGCGATCTTCCTTGACCGCGTCGAGCGCGTCTTCGAACGAGAAGCACGGCAGCGGCAGGCAATCTGGCAGGGCTTCGAGAGCGGCGCGGTGGGAGTTGGCGCCGGGCGCCCCTTGGAACGAAACGGCGCGCGCGGGATCGGCGGCTGCGGCGGCAGCCATGTTCTCGACAAGGGCGAGCGCGGGGGCGGGATAGCTCTGCATTGTGCTGCGCGCGTTAAGCCGGTCTGTTCTTTCGGGCAAGGGAGATCGATTTTGCGGCGCAAACCATCTTGCGCTGCTGCATGGCGCTGACTAGAGGGACCCCGAACTCGCGCGGGTGTCGGCAAGGTGCTGACGTTGCGCCTATGGGGCTCGTAAATGGACGATCGTTTCAATACCATCGCCGGATGGACCTTGTTCGGGGGCATCGTGGCTCTGGGGCTCTCCAGCCTGTCGGCGCACTACTTCCTGGCCGACAAGGAGCACCGTCCGGAAGAGATGGGCTACGCGATCGAAGGCGTCGTCGAAGAAGGTGCCGAGGGTGGCGCTGCGGCTGAACTGCCGCTGGCGAATCTGCTCGCGGCTGGCGACGTTGCCAAGGGCGAAGCCGTTTTTGCCAAGTGCAAGGCCTGCCACACCGCCGAACAGGGCGGCGCCAATGGCATCGGTCCGAACCTCTATGGCATCGTCGGCAAACCGGTCGGCAAGCATGCCGCAGGCTTTGCTTATTCGGCTGATCTTGCTGCCAAGGGCGGCAACTGGGACTTCGCCACGCTTGATGCCTGGCTGAAAAACCCCAAGGCCTTTGCCGCTGGCACCAAGATGTCGTTTGCGGGTCTGCCCAAGGGCGAAGACCGCGCCAACGTGATTCTCTATCTCAACTCGCTCGGCTCGAACCTGCCGCTGCCTGCGCCTGAAGCCGTTCCGGCTGCTGGTGCTGCGCCTGCTGAAGGTGCGGCAGTTGCTCTGGTTGGCGACGCTGCCAAGGGCGAGGCGATCTTCGCCAAGTGCAAGGCATGCCACACCATCGATCAGGGCGGCGCCAACGGCATCGGTCCGAATCTGTTCGGCGTGCATGGCGAGGCCGTTGCCGGTGATCGCGGTGGTTATGCCTTCTCCGACGCGCTCAAGGGCAAGGGCGGCACCTGGGACGATGCCACGCTTGATGCCTGGCTGAAGAATCCCAAGGCTTTTGCGGCTGGCACGAAGATGACCTTTGCGGGCATCACGGATGATCAGCAGCGCGCAGACGTGATCGCCTACCTGAAGTCGAAGAAGTAAGCTTCGCTTTCAGGCGAAATTCAAAAGGGCGTCCGGAACTGTCCGGGCGCCCTTTTGCTGTCTTTGGTACCTATTGCCTTCGCGCAAGGGCGGCGCAGAGTTGCGCTTTGGGAGGACCCGATGCGCCTGCTTGCTGCGTTACCGCTTCTGCTTGTCATGACTCAGGCCGGTGCGGTGGAACCGCCCGCCGCAATACAGGGCAACTGGACCGTTGATCTGTCGGCCAATCCGGACGAGCCTTACACCAAACCGATGGTGCTGCAGTTGCAGGCCGATGGCACGGTCAAGGGCAGCTTCTACGAGAGCGAGATCCTCTCCGGACGCTGGAAGACCGACCGCGCGCGGACTTGCGTGAGCTTTCGCACCACCGATGGCGCGGGACCCTATCATACGGCAGCATGCCTGGTTGGCGATCACATCGAGGGCCAGACCTGGGCGGAGCACCGCAATTTCCTTTTCAACTGGAATGCGAAGCGCTGACGCTTATAGGCTGCAGGCCTCGGCCATGATTGCTGCGTTGAGCGTCTCGGGCTCGACCGGGGCGTATTGGTCGGCACTGTCGGCGGCAACGGCGTTGCGGGACAGTATTTCCCCGGACGTCGCATAGTCCGTTGCAGCGGCGATCAGCACGCGCCGCGCGGCGCAGTCATAACGAAACAGGATGATCTTGCGTCCAGTGGCCAGACCCGCGGCGGGGGCGAAGTCGAAACCTGCCCAGACCTGGCGGACGGCGAAGCTGCGACCGGCACTGGGCGGCAGTTCGCGTACCGATTCGGGCCGAACGAGCACTTCGGTGCGGTCCTCGGCCACGCCGATGACCTTCCAGTCGGCAGACCATCCTCTTGCTGCGATGTCTTCTGCCATTGCCCCGCCGGAGAAGCCGAGGAAGGCGAGAGGGAGCAGCAGGCTGCGGATGGAGGTCATCGGGTGGCTCCGGAGTGCGTCGGTTAAGGCGCTGATAACCATGCTTGCCGGGTGCGCCCAGCTAAGGGTTTGTCCTGAGTCCCGCGATGCGACAGCAGGCTAGTCGTCAGTTAACGCAGGCTCCCCCGCGCGGCCCTTGAAGCCTTGGGCGATGACGTACCACTCCGAGGAATCCTTGCGGCTCGATGGCGGCTTGGCGTGCTTTACGGTCGAGAAGTTCGTCTTGAGGATCTTGAGAAGTTCGCCATCCGTGCCGCCAGCAAAGACCTTGGCTACGAACGCGCCGCCGGGCGCCAGTGTCTGGATGGCAAAGTCGACCGCCGTCTCGACCAAGCCCATCGTGCGCAAGTGGTCGGTCTGCTTGTGGCCGACGGTGTTCGCGGCCATATCGGAGATGACAAGGTCCGGCGGGCCGTCAAGCGCATCCTGCAGGGCTTGCGGCGCCTCGTCGGCCATGAAGTCCATCTCGAAGATCGTGACGCCTTCGATCGGCTCGGTCGGCAGGAGATCAATCCCGACGACCTTGGCCGCCGGTGACTTCTTGCGCACGACCTGGCTCCACCCGCCCGGAGCGATGCCGAGGTCGACAACGCGTTTCGAGCCCCTGAGTAGTCCGAACTTCTCATCGAGATCGATCAGCTTGAACGCGGCGCGGCTGCGCCAGCCTTCGGCCTTGGCCTGCTTCACGTATGGATCGTTCAACTGGCGCGACAGCCAGCGCACCGACGATGCTGATCGTCCCTTGGCGGTCTTGAGCCGCTCATTGGGGTTCTTTCCGGAACGACTCATGCTGCTTCCGTTCTTCTGGGTCCGCGCGGGTCGGCGCCTGTGGCCATAAGGCTGCGCAGGATGCCTTCGCGAATACCGCGATCTGCAATGCCAAGGCGCTCTGCTGGCCAGATGTCGAGGATTGATTCGAGGATTGCGCACCCGGCGACGACGAGGTCTGAGCGTTCGCGCCCGATACAGGGCACGGCAATGCGTTCGGACGGCGTCATGGTCGACAGACGGCGCGAGATGTCGCGCATCGAATCGGCCGGCACGATCAAGCCGTCGACCGCGCGGCGATCATATTGCGGCAGTTCGAGATGAAGCGATGCCAGCGTGGTCACGGTGCCGCTAGTGCCGAGCAGGCGGATGCTGCGTTCGCCCTGTGCCGCGTGCCGGATCGGCGTTACGCGCGCGGTGAAATCGGCAAAGCCTTCGTCCACACGGCGGCGCATCTCGGCATAGGCGACCGCGCGGGCGTGCGGATCGTCGGCGATTGCGCCGATGCTTTCGGTCAACGAGACGACGCCCCACGGGACGGACTGCCAATCGAGGATGCGGGGCACGGTTTCGCCGGTTTCGACCAGCACCATCTCGGTCGATCCTCCGCCGATGTCGAAGATCATGGCGGGGCCGTTGCCCTGTTCGAGCAGGATGTGGCAGCCCAGCACGGCGAGGCGCGCCTCTTCCTGCGCGGTGATGATGTTGAGGCGGATGCCGGTTTCGTTGCGGACGCGGTCGATGAAGGCCTGGCCGTTGCTGGCACGGCGGCAGGCTTCGGTGGCGACCGAGCGGGCGAGATGCACGTTGCGTTTGCGCAGCTTGTCGGCGCAGACGTGCAGGGCGCCGAGCGCACGGTCCATGGCCTCGTCGGAAAGGCGTCCGGTCTGTGCAAGTCCCTCGCCAAGGCGAACCACGCGGCTGAAGGCGTCGATCACCACGAAATGCTCGCCCGAGGGCCGGGCGATCAGGAGGCGGCAATTGTTCGTGCCAAGGTCGATCGCGGCATATGCCTGACGGTGATGGGGTAGCGGCTTCTGCCAGGTGCTTGCCCGCTCGAACGCAGGCGCTGCGGAAGGTTCCGCCACCACAGCCGGAGTTGCCGCGGCGATAGCCTCGTGTGTGCCGCCACCGCGTGTTGCGGGCGGACTGGTCTTGCCGGCCGACTTGGGTGGAGCGCCGCTCCCGGTCTTGCCGCGGGGCCGACGGGGCTTCTTCCTTTGCCCCTTTTTGCCGCCTGCCGTCTTGCCGTTGGCCGGCTGGCCGTCCGGTCGCGCGCCTTGCCCATTTGCCGGCGGAATTGAACCCGCCATGAATCGTATTCGCTTATGTTTTCCCGCGCCGCCTGATGCAGGCCGGGTACTTGGACCCAATGCTAGCGATGTGCCGCCCCGGCTGCAAGACCGGCCCCAAAAATGCCCATCGAACCGCTTGACTTGGGCGCACTCGCCCCCTAGTTGCGCGCCTCACACTGCCCCGTCGTCTAATGGTAAGACTACGGATTCTGATTCCGTCTATCGAGGTTCGAATCCTCGCGGGGCATCCAACTCTTTGTCCTATGGCATTAAGATTGGCCCGGCGGGTCATCTAGAATGGCCCTCCCCCTTTAATCTGCAACTCACTCTCAAGCCGATCTATCTATTTCGAACGGTGAACCATCCTTCGTGCTTTCTCGCGTGCGGCTTTGTTGGCTTTGTTATTGGCGCTCAGGGCGGCAATCGACGAGAAAATGACGGGAACTGCGGACGATCCGGAATGGCGGCTTCGTATCCGCCAAAACGGTATAGCGGACATTCGGATACATCGGTGCCGGCTCGAACGGCGCCGGAATGAACGCGCCCGCGTCAGACGATGCGCAGGCGCAGCACATTACCGATATAGTTGCAAAGTAACTGGATTGACCCTGGAATTCGATTTAAACGATTTCGGCAACGCGCCAATCAGATTGAACGGCGATTAAAGCCATGCGGGGCATGGTCACTGGGGGTATGTTTGCCGACTGCAGGCGAGATCACGGTTGCTGAGACGCTGACGCTCCTAGACACAAGTTCTTCAGGGCTGGCAGATGGTGTAGCGCGTGGTCTTTACACGCTGTGGCTCGGTTCCGGCATTTCGCTTGAGCGTGTTGTCGGTGTTCCTGCCGTCATCGGCCGCGTCATCGAATATCTCCGATCGCGCATGAACCCGGCAGACAATGGCTGTCGCTACAAGGTCGCGCTCGACCAGGTGATTACGCAACTGTCGCCTCCCGAGCGTCAGCTTTTGCATCTCGATCAGCCGATCGAAGATTGGCCGGAGGACGACCGAAAGACTGTCACCTGCCGTCTGGCTGGCTTCTATTCCGAAGTGCTCGAGACCCAACTCGACGGTGAAGCTGATTCGGATTTTTTGCTCTGGCAGGCCGTGGACGTGCCTGGCAGCTTCACCGGCGACGATCCCGACGCCGAGCATCTTTGCATCGTACTGCTGACGCTTGAGGGCGCGTTCCGCGACATCTCTTCGGCCAACTGGGACTATCTGATCGAAGCCGCGGAGCGCGAACTCGCCGGCGCCGTTGGATCAGAAATCGATGTTTGCATCCGTGCCGGTGATTTTCAGGGTGCCGGCGGTCGCGCGAAGCTGCTCAAATATCATGGCTGCGCCGTCAAGGCGGTTGCGGAGCCGGACATCTATCGCCCCTTGCTGATCGCCCGGACCCCGCAGATCCAGGGCTACCGGCTCAATGCCGCCTATAACGTCATGCGCGGACATCTGGTTACGCTCGTCCAGCAACGCCGCACGTTGATGATCGGCTTCTCCGCACAGGATAATGATGTTCAGGAGATTTTTGTCGAGGGCGCTCAGCACAGTAATTGGGATTGGAACGCGCCACTCAAGGCCTTCATCTTCGCTGAAGAGGCACTGAAGCAGGGCCAGAAGGGCGTGCTCACTAGCGCCTATGGCGAAGCGAACTATCATGCCAATCGCGTCGCGATCGAAGCGGACGCACGGGTGCGTGCGTTCGCCAAGCCGCTGCTGATCGCGCTGCTGCTCAATGTGCTCGAACTGAAGGTGGCGGCACTCGCCGAACTCGGTTTACCGGCAACATGGCTCGCCGATCATAAGGCCACTATCGCGTCCGGACTGCGGCAGCTGCGCGATGGGGCCGCAGCGACCGCCGCCGATCCACTCACCTTCGTCCGCCGGCTGATCGGCGCGCTCAATCACGGCCAGGATCTCTTCCAGCATGGCAAAACCGACCATGGGCGGTATCTGCCGATCAGCCGCGATACGCTCCAGCAGATCGGCGGGGTAAATGCAGCGACCGGACTTCGCCAGGCATCCGTCGCACTGGCGCTACTGGGCCGCGGAGTGGAAGCCGGAAATTGGGGGCTCACTAACGACGCCGCCGGTAACACGCCCATCCTGCTAGAACAGGACGGCAAGACAACGCGCGTGTTCTTCGCCGCCAATGATTATGTCGCATCCAGCATGGTTCAGAACGGGCATGTCGATCCCGAGTCCGACGATACGGTGGTGCTGCTCAGCGCCTCCGCGAGGCAGCGCAATGCGCGCTTCCCGGGTGGCAAATATGGCCGTGACGGCAAGACCGAGCTGCGCGAAATCTGCATGACCTCGGTGATTGATGATGCCACCGATGCGATCGATCTGTTCGAATCCTTTAAGCGGAGCGCGAGCCTGTGACTCCGCTTGACCGCGTGATCGACTTCCTCAAGGCCAAGGGGTTCCGGGACGCGCAGCAGCCGTTCGGCATCGGCTCGGCCATCTTTAAATTTGACGCCGTCCTTACTGCCGACAAGACCCTCAACCTCGTCATCCTGCAGGACACCACGGTCGGCTCGATCGAGCGCCTGCGCCGCGAGCTGCTCGCATTCGGGCGGTCGCTCGATGTGCTGGGCTCCCGCCGCACCCTGACCCTCGTTCTGGTCGGGCAGCGGATCGATGCCAATGTCGCCGAAGGCCTGTCGCAGGTTTGCCGTTTGCTGACAGTCAGCGCGACCGCCGATGACACCCAGCTGCGCGACAGTCTTGCAGTGCTTTTGCCGCTCGAATTGCCCGCGGCCACCGACCTCCAGGGCGACTGGAGCAGCGAGGTGCGCAAGCGCCTGCCCGCCAACATCACTCGGGTGGCCGCGACGTACCTCGGCGCCGCCGAGCAGGGCGAGGCCGGGGTCCGCCACGAATTGCGCCGCAGGATCGATCGCGCCCTATCGGACGGTCTATTATGAGCGCGCTGCTGACTGAACTGGTCGTCACCAATTTCCGCAGCATTCGCGGGACCGTGTCTATCCCGCTCAACGCCCCTATCATACTTGTTCACGGCCCGAACGGCGCCGGCAAAACGAGCATCGCCACCGCGCTCGAACTGGCGCTGACCGGCGATGTCGCTGCGCTGCGCCGAAGCGACGACAATGTGCAGGCGCATCTCGTCAACCGCCACGCTGAGGTGGCGGAGATCAGCCTTAGAGTGTCGGGAGGCCTGCGGCCCGAGACGAACATGTCGGTCCGCAAGGGCGTTATTGAGGGCCGACCGCTGCTCGGGCGGGATCATGAAACCTTCTATTCCGACCGCTGCTACCTGTCGCAATCGACTCTCGGGCGCCTGCTCGACATCTATCAGTCGCCTGCCTCCCGTGATCCGACCAACACGCCGCTGACGAACTTCGTTAAAAGCCTGCTCGGCCTCGATCAGCTCGAATCCCTGATCGACGGTCTCCATGCCGCCGGCGACAAGCGCCGGTTGGCGAAACTCAGCAGTGACTTCGACCGGGCAGATAATCTTCAGGGCCGTCTCGAAGGCGAGTTGCGCGAGGTCACGGCGCTCGACAAGCGAGAGGCGGCGGAAATCGCGGAACTGCAGGATCGGCTCGCGCCGCTTCGTGTGTCGCTCGGGCTTCCGGACGATCTGATCGCCGCCGCCAACCTGCTCGCGGTCGTCGACAGTCGTGATGCGTTGGCGCAGGATGTCGCGCGGGTGAACAGCGTCGTCAGCCTGCAGCACCAATGGTCGCAGCTCACGACCGATGACGATGCCGTGAGCATCGCCGTGCTCGAGCGTGCGGAAGCCGAAGCAGCCGACGCGCTGATGCGACATCGCCAGGGTCCCGGCAAGCGGCTCGCCGACGCCATCACCACGCTGCGGCCGATCTTCCCTGATGTCCCCGACCCCGACCAGAATGATCCGGAGGAAGCGCGCAGCGTGGCACTCGTGCTCGTCGTCCGCGAGATCGCCCGGCTGGAAGGACTTGTCGCCATATCCGCGACGTCGACCCAAGCGCTCACGGCGACCGATCAGCAATTGCGGCAGCATCGCGCCCGGCTGACAGTATTGGATACACAGGTCGAGCAGGTCGCCGGGGACACTGCGGGTCTGGGTCAGGCGCTCGCCGCGCTGCTACCCCATATCCATGACGACACCTGCCCGGTCTGCCACCGCGACTTCAGCGAAGTTCCCGGAGCCAATCTCAAGACCCATGTCGCGGAGGAGATCGCGCGGCTCGTCGGGCGGTCCGAGCGGCTCAACGAACTCATCGCCGAGCGCAAGCAGGTGCAGGATCAGATCGCGCAAGCCGAGCGCGCACGGAGCGCCGACGAGGCTCGCGCCTTGCACCAGACCGATCTGACCAGCCATCAGCAGCGGCTTGCGACTTTGCGCTCGGCCAGAGAAGAACTTGAGGAACTGGCTCAGATAGCGGGGCAGGGGACACAGCTTCGCGATCGCCATGCCGCGGCCGCCAGTCGGACCGGTCAAGCTCGGCTTCGCGATTCGACCGGCGGCGAAATCCGCGCGACACTTGCGAAACTGGCGGTCACGATCGGCGCGCCCGAGGTCACAGACGCCGAACCCACGCAGGAAGTACTCTCGCGCTTGCTGACCGCCGTCAAGGCCGCGCGCGACACCGCCAGGAAGCAGGTCGAAGATCGCCAGTCTGCGGCGCAGATCATACTCGATATTCAGGCCCGGCAGATCGAGAAGACACGGCGCAACACGGAGAATGTCGAGCGCCGACAGCGGCTCGAGCGGCTAACGGCAGCCCAGCGTGTCGTGCGCACCGAACGCGACATGGCAAATCGCCTGCGCGTCGCCGCCAGCGAGGCGCGGACCGCGATCGTCGGCCGGGTGTTCAACGATCGGCTCAACACGATCTGGCGCGATCTCTTCGTCCGTCTCGCCCCCAACGAACCTTTTGTACCCGCATTTGTCTTGCCCTCGAAGGACGGCGATCCAATTTCTGCGCTGCTGGAAACCGTGCATCGGGATGGCGGCACCTATGGCCGTCCAGGCGCTATGCTGAGCGCGGGCAACCTCAACACGGCTGCGCTGACCCTGTTTCTGGCGCTCCACCTGTCGGTCAATCCCGACTTACCATGGCTGGTGTTGGACGACCCGGTTCAGTCGATGGACGAGTTGCATGTCGCACAGTTCGCGGCGCTGTTGCGAACGCTGGCCAAACGCGAGGATCGCCAGATCATTATCGCAATCCATGAACGGCAGTTGTTCGATTACCTGACGCTCGAACTCAGCCCGGCCTTTCCCGGCGACAAGCTCATCACCGTCGAGATTAGCAAGTCGCCCGAAGGCTCGACCGAATATTCGACAAACGTGCTTGGCTTCGAACCCGACCGATTAGTTGCCTGAGCGTGCCGATCCCGGCGGCAGCCGAAGCGGAAAACGGTTTCGTGAAGTTTTTTACGGCTAAGATCGGAACGATCGCAGCTCTGCATCTACATGAACCCTGAGACGGATAAGCTGCCAGTCGGCAATAATTTATATCTTATCGATGAGCCAACAGTCCTGAAAGTCGAAGGGTTTCGGGCGCCGGCAGGCGTACGAAAGTCTTACAAGTACGACCCGC
>OFDC01000866.1_pt1 | contig 18804 bp, 20 predicted proteins | sample 1520941 | NCBI WGS metagenome assembly OFDC01 (sample SAMEA94258168, study PRJEB24077) | hot springs metagenome | biome: Aquatic biome; feature: Water | place: India | collected 2012-12-06 | depth 5 m | reverse complement strand
CCCGCCAGTGCGATGTAGTTGATGTCGTGGCCCGCCCGGGCAGCCAGCGGTCCGGTCTGGCCGAACCCTGTCATCCGGGCGTAGACCAGTCCGGGATTCGCCTCCAGCAGGACCTCCGGGCCCAGGCCGAGCCGCTCCATCACGCCGGGCCGGAAGCCCTCGACCACCACGTCGGCCTGCTGGACGAGCCGCCGTACGACGGCGACCCCGTCAGGGGACTTCAGGTCCGCGGCGAGCGAGCGCCGTCCGCGGACGAGGGGGTCGTTGAGGCGTCGACCGCCGGGACGACCCGGCCGGTCGATCCGGACGACCTCAGCCCCGGCATCGGCCAGCATCATGCACGCGAACGGCGCGGGCGCCGCGCTCGCGATCTCCACGACGCGCAGTCCTTCGAGGGAACGACTCATCGATGACCTCAGACCGCGCCGGCTTCGAGGATGTGCACCGAGCAGGCCGACGCCAGTCCGATGACGTGGGTCATGCCGACCCGGGCGCCCTCGATCTGCCGGTCACCGGCCTCTCCGCGCAGGTGCGTCGCCACCTCGAAGAGGTTCGCGATGCCGGTGGCGCCGATGGGATGACCCTTCGAGAGCAGACCCCCGGACACGTTGACAGGAAGCGACCCGTCGCGCATCGGCTTGCCTGAGTCGATGAAGTCTCCCGCGCCGCCGGGCTCGCACAGGCGCAGGTTGTCGTAGTGGATCAGCTCGGCGGTGGCGAAGCAGTCGTGGAGCTCTACGAGGTCGAGGTCCTCCGGGCCCAGACCCGCCGCCTCGTAGGCCTGGTCCGCAGCCATCCGGGTGAGGGTGTTGACATCCGGCTGCACCTGGCCGCTCTCCGTCCACGGATCCGACGTCAGGACCGACGCCGAGATCTTCACGGCGCGTCGTCGAACGTCAGGGTCCAGCGTCTTCAGCTTCGCCTCGGAGACCAGGACGACGGCCGCAGCACCGTCACCGGTCGGGCAGCACATGGGAAGCGTGTTCGGATAGCCGATCACCTCCGCCGACATGACCTCCTCCAGCGTGAACTCCTTGCGGTACTGCGCAAGGGGATTCAGCGTGGAGTGGAGGTGGTTCTTCACCGCCACCTTCGCGAACTGCTCCGCAGTGACACCGTGCTTGAGGGCATATTCCGTGCCAGCCTGGGCGAAGACCCCGGGCATGATGCTGGTGCCGAGCAGGCCTTCGGTCTTCACCACGGCGCCGTAGCGGCCCTTCGGGGTGAACACCTTCTTCTCGCCCGGGGCCTTGGCCGCGCCGCCGAGGAGGCCCATCTTGCCCATCTTCTCCACCCCGACGGCGAGCGCCATGTCGCACTCCCCGGAGCGGATGCCCATCATGGCGACGCGCACCGCGGTGGCGCCGGTGGCGCACGCGTTGACGACGTTGTAGACGGGGATGCCGGTCTGCCCGATCTGCTTCTGCAGGCGCTGACCGTTGTGGGAGTTCGCCTCGTAGACGTTGCCCATGGTGAGCATGCCCATGTCGGACATGCTCTGGCCGGAGTCGGACAGCGCCGCGAGAGCCGCCTGCGACGCCAGATCCAGCAGGTCCTGGTCGGGGAACCGTCCGAACTTCGTCATCGAGGTGCCGATGATCCACACGTTGTCGCTCATGTCATGCTCCGATCGGTTCGTAGCCGAAGGCGACGGCTACGGTGCCGTCGTCGTCCTCCCCAGCGGGGAAGGTGGTCATCCGCACCTTCATCTCCGGCTGGACGCCCTCCGGCTCGCTGATGCCGACGAGGTTGGCCTTGACGACCCCGCCTCCGTCGAGCTCCACGACCACGGACGTGTAGGGCGCAGGCAGCCCCTTGGCGGCCCGGTGCACGATCGTGAACGCCCGGACGACGCCCTCGTTGGCCAGCTGCTTGCGGCCGAACTCCGCGGCCGAGCACTTCGCGCACGCATTGCGCCGGTCGAAGTAGAGCGCGCCGCACGAGCTGCACTCGTGTGCCACCAGGTGCGGGTCTTCTCCGAGCACGAGGTAGTCGACGGCGGGGACTGTCTGGGTCATGCTGCCTCCGCAGGTTTCAGGGGTGCTCCAAGGATCGAGCAAATGGTAGAGTACTAGAGTATTGATCACTCGACAATCTAGTCCTCAGGGAGTTTGATCATGGGTACGTTGAAGCCGTTCGATCCCGCTGCCGTCGGTGCGTCGACCGCGCCGCGGAGCGTCAGCTGGACATCGCGCGACGCCATGCTCTACGCCCTCGGCGTCGGGGCGGGTGTCGACGACCTGGAGTACACGACGGACAACACCCACGACGTCGAGCAGCGGATGCTGCCGACGATGCCGGTGACCCTGGGGGTCGACTTCAGCGTCCTCAAGGAGGCAGGGCCCTTCGACTGGGCCGGTGTCCTCCATGCCGAGCAGCACATCGAGCTGCTCGCCGACATCCCGGTCGAAGGCTCGGCGGAGGCCGTCACCCGGATCACGAAGATGTGGGACAAGGGGAAGGCGGCGGTGGTCACGGCCGAGACGACCGGCACCGCCGCCGACGGAACCCTGCTCTGGCGCAGTGCAGCCACCCTCTTCATCCGCGGGGTCGGAGGCTGGGGAGGTGACCGCGGCCCTTCCGCCGAGCAGGTCGAGTCCGACGAGCCGATGAAGACGATCAGCTACCAGACCCGTCCCGATCAAGCTCTTCTCTACCGGCTGTCCGGCGACTACAACCCGCTGCACTCCGATCCTTCCTTCGCCAGGCGCGCTGGCATGGATCGACCGATCCTGCACGGTCTCTGCACCTTCGGATTCGCAGGGCGTGCCGTCCTCGAGCTCGCTGACGGCGCCGCACTCCGCACGATGGGCGCCAGGTTCGCGGGACCGGTCTGGCCCGGCGATGAGCTGCACGTCGATCTCTGGAGGTCGGACGAGTCGACCATCCGGTTCTCCGTCCGAGGTCGAGACGACAAGCTGGTGCTCAGCAACGGCGTCGCTACGCTCGGCTGACATGCGCACCCCCGGTTGGCAGCCTCTGCTCGACAGGATCGAACGAGAGACCGACCCGTTGTGTCGTCGCAACCTCGAGGTGGTCGCGCGGCACGTGGTCGAGGAGGTCGCGGGCGATATCCCCGCTCTGATGGCCACCCTCGTGCCGCAGCCCGCCTACACAGTGTGGGGTGCCTCGGACAGCGTCGGGCCGACCGGCCGCGAAGAGGTCCTCGGTTGGTACGAGCGCCTCAAGGCGGCCGGCCGAAACAGGCTGGACTACGTGATCGAGCGGGTCGTGGCCGACCAGGCCTGCGTCGTCACCGAGGGCGAGTTCCAGTACGCGATCCCTGGGCGCGACCTGGCGCCGCTCGAGCTCGACGAGACCGGCAGCCCCATAGCCGCGGACGACTACTACCTCGTCACCCACCGAGCCACGGTGCTGTGGCCGGTCAGCCCCGAGGGCCTCATCGAGGGCGAGCACATCTACGCCGGCGAGCGACATCGCGTCAGACGTTCACTCGGCGAGCACGAACTCTCCCACCTCGGCCCTGACGAAAGAAGGACCCCTTGACCCAGCCCCTGCCCGAGTCCGCCGACGCCGCTGAGGCCGCGGACCCCGACCAGCTCAACCCGTCGCGCTTCGCACTCGAGCGCGGCCTGCTCGTCATCGGCGAGCGCACCGAGGTCGTCCTCGTCCGACACGCGCAGCAAGTCAGGACCAAGGCGGAGACGGCTCGAGCAGGCGGCGCCTCGCTCTCACCCCTGGGCCGGCACCAGGCGCAGCTGACGGGGAAGCATCTCGCCGAGGAGGACTTCGACGCCGTCTACTGCAGCGACCTCAACCGTGCTTGCGAGACCGCCGAGCTGATCACCGAGGCGGCAGCGCCGCACCTGTCGCCCGTGCTCGAGCCGAGGTTGCAGGAGGTCGACATGTACGGCCGGGACGCGGGCCGATCCGGGATCACCCCGGAGATGCAGGAGTCAGCGGGCATCGAGTTCCACCGGACGCTGCGCTTCGACGCCTTCCCGAACACTGAGCCGAGCGACGCCCTCCGCCTGCGCATTCACGACGTCGTGACCGAGATCGCGCAGCGTCACGAAGGACGACGTGTATTGGTCGTGAGCCATGCCGGCGCGATCTCGGCACTCGTCGCCCACGCGATCTCGGCCGGACCTGACATGTTCTTCTTCGCCGGCCACGCGTCGGTCAGCCGCGTCTTCCACGGCGACGGACGGTTCGTCACCCACGCGCTCAACGAGGTGGCCCACCTGCGCGCTGAAGGCGCCCTGACCTTCTGAGGAGAAGCCATGCCAGCGCAAGCTCTGCCGACAGCCGTCGCCGCATTCCTCGACGCCGTGAACGCCCGTGACGCGGAGCGCCTCGGCCAGCACCTCACCGACGACATGACCTACCACCTGATCGTCACCCACCCACCGATCCGCGGGCGCGAAGCGGTGGTCCTGGCCCTGAGGCGGGTCCTCAGCGAAGCTGATCGAGTTCGCTGGGACGTCGTCTCCTTCGCCGCGAACGACGACTTGGTCTTCGTGGAGCGCGTCGACCGCTTCTGGTACGCCGGCCACGAGGCTGCCATCGAGTGCCTCGGCGTCTTCACCCTGCGCGACGGCAAGATAGCCGAGGTCCGCGACTACGCCGACATGGAGACCTGGAGGTCGCGCAAGGCGGCCGCCACAGCGACGGCGGTGACCGCGGCGCCTCAGTGAGAGGGCGGGGGTGGAGCCATCCGGTGCACGCCGCGCGGTGACATCAGCCAGCCGCAGAGGTGCAGGTCCGCGTCGAACCGTTCACCCTCCAGCCATCGCCCGTCGGCGGCGTAGTAGCCGACCGCCCCGTCGCGCCGAGTGACCCTGACCCGCGACCCGTCGTCGTCCAGCTCGTACAGGTCCCTGCTGTAGGGGTGCCTGATCCCGTTCATCCTTCGACCTCGCCGACGTAGCGGTCGACAAGGCGGTGCATCCACTTGATGTTGTTCTCCTGGTACGACGCGAAGGTCACGGTCGGCTTGCGCGCGCTCTCTAGACCGAACTGGACCTTCTCCATGTTGCCGCAGTCCTGGTCCAGCACGTTGCCGAGGATTCCCAGACCGCCCGCGGAGAAGGGCGTGTCTTCGTCGAGACGCACCTCCTCGGCCGGGGCGGGCCGCTCTCCGGTAAACGGCGCGATGAGGAACACCTCCATGATCGAGGTGCGGTGGTCGTCGCCGTTGGGCCGGAACCGGTAGACGATCTTGTGCACGCCGCCCCAGGGCATCATGTTGGGGAAGACGGTGTAGGTGAAGTTGTCGACGAGCTCGGCGTCGGACCACTCCTCAACACGCTCACCGATCAGTCCACGCCACTTCTCGCGGGTGTTCCTGACGACGAAGCTACGCGCGGTCTCGCCTTCCTCGGGACGCACGGGAAGCTCCTCATCTTCCCGGATGTCCATCGTGGACCGCAGCATCTCCTCGGTGGTGGGGTCCCAGGGCATCATCGGCCCGACAACCTCAGACGGCGTGATGAACCGGGCGAAGTTCTCGTAGACGTCGACCTGGCAGACACCGAAGGCGGCGTAGGGCACCGTTTGCGGGTGCGTGGCCGGCGCGTGCCAGCACTCCATGAAGGCCTCTTGGGCGACCTTCCAGTTGGCGCGGATCACTTTCGAGACATGCGCCTCGACGTAGCGGTCATGGCCGTACCAGACCGAGAACTGGTCGACGAGGTCACCGAGGAACTCCTCCAGGGGCTCGGCGGCGGGATCGGGATTGATGAAGACGAACCCGGCCCAGGTGCCGACCTTGCACTGCGGAAGCGCGAAGTCCGACGGCTCGACGTGCTCGAACTCCCACGGCGCGGGGATCCGCTTCAGGCTGCCGTCCAGGTTCCAGGCGATGCCGTGGAACGGGCAGCGGATCTCCGAGCAACGGCCGGCATACTGCTTGAGCTGCCGGCCGCGGTGCAAGCAGGAGTTGGGGTAGGCGCGGATCTCGTCGGGCGCACTGCGGATCACGACGTACGACGACCCGGCGATCTCGTAGACGATGTGGTCGCCGACCTCCGGGATGTGCTCCTCGCGACAGGCGAACTGCCACACCCTGCTCCAGAGGTGCTCCTTCTCGGCCTCGTGCCAGGCGCGATCCACGTACCGCCCGATGTCGGACTCGTCGAAGTCGAACGCACCGGGCGTCGGCCGACGCAGGTGGTCGGGAACCTTCCTTGTGTCCAGGTCCAGGACGTCCTGGTACGAGATCCTGCGGTCGCCGACGTCGAGACGCTCACCCACGTCACTTCTCCTTCGCTTGAAGCTCTAGTACTAGAGTAACTGGGTTCGGGCTCAGAACAAGGAGCGGACCTTGGCGGTCACCTTGGCGACCGTCGGATGGCCCGAGAGGGTCTTGGCGAAGGGCACGGGCGTGAAGTCGGCGCCGACCCTGACCACGGGAGCGAGCAGCTCGTTGAAGAGCGACTCGTTGAGCCGCGAGGCGATCTCCGCGCCGGGGCCGGCGAACTCGGTCGCCTCATGCACCACCACGGCTCGGCGCGTCCGCTCGACCGAGGCGCGGATGGTGGCGAGGTCGAGCGGAACCAGCGTGCGGAGGTCGATGACCTCGGCGCTGATCCCGACACCGGCGAGCTCCTCGGCGGCGGAACGACACACCGACACCTGGGTGCCGTAGGTGATGAGGGTGACGTCAGCGCCCCGGCGGACGGTTCGCGCCTGCCCGAAGGGCACCCTGTGGTCACCGGTCGGCACCTCCTCCTTCTGGCTGTACAACAGCCCCGAGTGCTGGATGAAGAGGGCGGGATCGGGAGAGCTCAGCGCGGTCAGCAGCAGGCCCTTGGCGTCGGCGGGCGAGGACGGATAGAGGACGTTGATACCGGGCGTGTGCATGAACCAGGCCTCGAGCGACTGAGCGTGCTGTGCACCGAAGTGGCTGCTGCCGATGGTCGTGGTCACGAGGAGCGGGGTCGGGGTGGCGCCGCCGGTCATGTACCGGAACTTCGCCGCATGCGTGAGCACCTGGTCCATCGCCAGGGTGATGAAGTCGAAGAACATGATCTCGGCGATGGGACGGTAGCCGCCCAGGGCGAGTCCCACTGCCGCGCCGGCGATGGCCTGCTCAGAGATGGGCGTCGCTCGGACTCGTTGCTCTCCGAACTTCGTGGACAGGCCCTTGCTGGTCTTGAAGACCCCGCCGATCGGATCGGCGACGTCCTCACCGAGCACGACGATCCGGTCGTCGGCCTCCATCGCACAGTGGAAGCCGGAATTGATCGCTGCCGCCATGGTCATGGTCTCGCTCATCGCTGGCTCCCCGGTCGTGGAAGGAGTGCTCGAGTCAGTCATCGTTCAGGCTCCTCACCCAAGTGCTGTCGGCGAAGACGTGCTCGTAGAGCTCGTCTGGGGACGGAGGGTCGCAGCTCTCGGCGTACGCGAACGCGTCGTCGACCTCCTTGCGCACCTGTGCCTCCACATCGTCGACCTTCTCCTCGGACAGGTGGCCCTCGGCGAGCAGCCAACGCCGGAAGGAGGGAGCGGGGTCACGCTCCATGGCGGCGGCCAGCTCTTCCTTCGGGACGTAGCTGAAGTCGGCTGTGCCGGTGTGGCCGGTCAGGCGGTAGTGACGGAACTCCAGGAAGACCGGACCGTCCCCGCGTCGCACGCCCTCGAGCTCGCGGGCGAGGACCCGTCGGCACGCGAGCGGGTCGAAGCCGTCGACCCGGTGGGCACGCAGACCGTAGGCGGCAGCCCGGCCGGCGAGGTCGGGATTGCCGGCGTACTCAGCAATGGGCGTGTGCTCGCCCCACTGGTTGTTCTGGCAGACGAACACGATGGGGAGGTCCCACAGGGCCGCGAAGTTCATGGCCTCGTGCGCAGCGCCGATCGAGGTCGCACCGTCGCCGAAGGTCACGACGGTGGCCGTGGAGGCGCCGTCGAGCTGCGCGGCCATCGCCAGGCCGACCGCGATCGGCAGGCCGGACCCGACGATGCCCGTCGTCGCCATGAAGCCCACGTCCGTGTCCTGAAGGTGCATCGGCCCCCCCATGCCGCGCGACAGGCCGGCGGAGCGGCCGTAGAGCTCAGCCATGATCGCTCTCAAAGACGCGCCCTTCGCCAAGGCGTCGCCCAGGTTGCGGTAGGTCGACACCAACCGGTCGTCGGGTCGGAGCGCCTCGCCCAGCGCCGCGCACACCGCCTCCATGCCGCGGACGGGATAGAACGCGGCCTGCATACGGCCCGCTTTGGCCTCCGCGGCCGACTTCTGGTCCGCCAGGGTGGTGGTCAGCATGAGGCGGTACATGCGCGTGAGCGCCTCCACGTCAGGGACGTTGGCCGTCTCGTAGCCGGAATCACCGGTCTCAGTGGTCGTCATCGGTCCATCTCCTCGTCCGCGGTCGTTCGCACCAGTTGATCTGCGGTCTCTCCCGCGATCCGGCCGAACCCGCATGCGTTGGCCAGCGAGTTGCCGCTGCCGATGTAGTTCTTGATGATGCCGCCGGTGCACTCGCCCGCCGCAAGCAGCCCGTGAATGACGCGGCCGTCGTGCCCCACGACTCGGGCGTGATCGTCGATCCGCAGGCCGTAAGCGGTGAGGTTCACCGTCAGGGGTCGGACCTCGACCGCGTAGAACGGCGCAGTGGCGACCGGCAGCAGAAACCTGCCGTGCTTGCCGTGGTCGGTGTCCTCACCCGCGCCGGCCATGCTGTTGTAGCGGTCGATCTCGCCGACGAGAGCGCCCGGCGCGATGCCGAGCGACTTCTCGAGGACCTCCACGGACTCCGCGCGATGCACCTTCTCGCCGCCCTCGGCGAGATGCGCATCGATGATGTCGGCGTTGTAGTTCTTCGTGCGGAAGGGCGGGTGGTTGGGCCACACCTGCTTGTACGTGTCGCGGTAGCGCTCGGCAAGGTCGACCGGCGGGCGAAGCGCCGCGTCGTCGAAGACGACGAAGGCGCGGTCACCATGGGCACGCATCACGCTGTCCATCAGGCCGTAGGGCGCGGTCTCGTCGATGAAGCGACGACCGTCCGGGCCGACCAGCACCGCCCACCCGGGAAGGAATGCCTCGTTGAGTCGGGCGATGCCAGGGTCCAGCGTCCGCAAGCCACGGTCGTGACCGGTCGTCTGGGCCCCGACACCCGCGGCGAGGGCGAGCGCATCACCCTGCGAGCTGTCGGCACCGATGTACCAGGACCAGCCCTCCACCCACGCCGAGGGGAAGTGTCGGGCCAGCAGCTCGCCGTTCGCGCCGAATCCCCCTGTCGCGACGACCACGACCGATGCGGTCAGGACGTCGTCCCCGGCTCGTACCCCCGTCACCCGGCCGCGGTCGTCCTGGAGGAGGTCACTGACCCGCGTCCCCAGAAGGATCTCGACGCCGGTGCGACGGCAAGCGGACTGCAGCGCGTCGACGAGTGCCTGACCGCCGCCGTCGATGCAGTGCGACCTGGCCTGGCGCTCGTCACCGCCGAAGATGAGGCGGGGGAAGAAGGGCACCCCGCGGTCCTCGAGCCAGTCGATGGTCTCCCCGGTCCGCGCCGCCCACCGCCGGACCGGCCCGGCCGCAACATCCCAGCCGTTGAGGGCGAGGTACTCATGGATGAGGTCGTCGGGACGGTCCTCGATCCCGGCCTCGACCTGCCGGCGGCTGCCACTCCCCATCACCACCCCGCCGGCAAGGCGTGTGGAACCGCCGACGACGTCAGCACGGTCGACGATGATCGTCTCGCAACCTGCCTCTGCGGCCGTGAGTGCAGCGGAGAGTCCCGCGGCTCCTGATCCGATCACTACGACATCGAAGTCTGGCATTCCGGTCCCTTCGTCGGCGACGGCGACCTCCCCGCGGGGAGGTGCAGCGTGTCGCTGTAGCTGATGAGGTTGCGCTGGCCGCTGCGACTGGCACGGACCCGGCTGATTGATCCGTGCGCGGGGTGGGAGAGATGGTGAGCGGACACGTCGAGCACGCGCGCGATGTAAGCCCTGACGGTGACCGCGTTGGCGAGTACCAGGACGGCGTCCCCCGCGTGGCGAGCGACGATGTCGTCGAGATCGAGGTCACCAAGCGCAGCGCAAGGCACCTCGCCGAGGCCGCCCAGCACCAGCCCGTCGTGCTCTCGGTACGCCACCGTCCAGCTTTGCTCGTCGAGGCGCGAAGCCGTGCTCGCCGGCAGCTCCCCGGACGGCGGGTCGCCCAGGGCGATCATCACCAGCTCCACCGTGCCTCCTCGTTCGACCGCCACCAAAATTACTTTAGGGTTAGACTAATTAGTTGTCGAGAGATCGTGCTTGCGCAATCCCTCGGGCCAGTGCTCGTTGAGGCTCTCGACGGCCCAGCCGAGCGCGTCGCGGCGGAAGCGGCTGACCGAGCCGTACTGGGGCTGCATGACCCGGATGCGCTCCGGCACCCCGAGCACCTGGCTTGCCCACGTGTTGACCACGCCGCCGTGGCACACGGCGATCACGTGCTCGTGGGGGTGGCGATCGGCGAGGCGTTCGGCCGCGGCCCGGACTCGTGAGGCGAACGCCGTCAGGGTGGTGCCCCAGGGCGTCAGGTCTCCGGCCAGGTAGCGGTCCCACACCGCTGCGCCGTCCTCGAAGTGCAGGTAGTCGGAACCATGGTCGAACTCGACCAGCTGCTCGTCCACCTGAACCGGGAGATCCAGCGCGGCCGCGATCGCCGCTGCCGTCTCTTGCGCGCGGCGCATCGGCGACGAGTAGACCGTCGTGCGCTCCAGGGGACCGGACCACCGGAGGTGGTGCGCAACCCGTGCAGCCTGCGCTCTACCGAGGTCCGAGAGCTCAGGATCGTCGGCGGTCACCGACGCGCGCTGGGGCTCGGCGTGCCGGACGAGGAGCAGGCGCATTGCGGACCACCTGTTGTAGACATGTGACTGGGCTCTCAACTACTGTGGAATACTCTACCACTAGATCATCGAGTCATAGATCAACTTCTTCTTCCAAGGGGTTCTCGTGCAAGACCTGGTTGTCCTCCAAGCGGCACGGCTCAAGGGCCGTCTCTCCCCTGATCAGGCGGCTGCGTCCGGCGCGGTCGACATCGACGACGCGACCGCAGCCGTCGATCGCCTGCGGAACGACGGCCTGCTCAAGGGGGAGGCGAACGTCCGCCTCACTCCCGAAGGCCGCGAACGCCTGGCTGAGCTCGTGGCGGAGGAGCGGACGTCGGTCGACGCAGCCGCGCTCGGCGCGCTCTACCACGAGTTCGACTCCCACAACAACGAGCTCAAGGCGATCATCAGCGACTGGCAGCTGCGCGGGGGCGAGCCCAACGACCACACCGACGCCGCCTACGACCAGGCGGTGCTGGATCGGCTCGAGGAGCTGGACGAGGGCTTCCAGCCCCTCGTGGCGCGCATCATCGAGCAGGCGCCGCGCCTGGCGCCGTACGCCCAGCGCTTCCGCCGGGCGCTGGAGCAGATCGGCGCCGGAGACACGACCTACGTCGCCCGCCCGATCACCGACAGCTACCACACCGTGTGGTTCGAGTTCCACGAGGAGCTCATCGGGCTGCTCGGGCTGAGCCGCGAAGAAGAAGCGGCCGCCGGCCGCGCAGTCTGAGGAGGCGTCACATGACACTGATCTGGCTGGGCAATCAGCCCGACCTGGACCGGGAGCTGGTCGGCGGCAAGGCGCGGAGCATCAACCGCATGCTGCACATGGACCTTCCGGTACCACCCGCCTTCGTGCTGTCGACGACCTACTGCACGGCCGTCAACGGCAATGGCGGTGCGCTCACCGAAGAGGTGCTGAGCTCTCTCCGCGAGGGCCTCACCCGCCTCGAGACGGCCACGGGTCGCCGACTCGGCGGGACCGAGAAGCCGCTGCTCGTCTCCGTGCGCTCGGGAGGAGCCCGCAGCATGCCGGGGATGATGGACACCGTCCTCAACCTCGGCATGAATGCCGAGGTCCGGGACCGGCTGGCCGCCGTCACCGGTGACGAGGACTTCGCCGTCGACACCCTGCGCCGGTTCTGCGAGCAGTTCGAGCGAGTCGTCGGCTCCCCTGCGACCGGAGATCCGTGGAAGGACCTCGTTCTTGCGGCCGAGGCCGTCTTCGCCTCCTGGAACTCCCCGCGAGCGATCGCCTACCGGCGCCACCACGGCATCGACGACGCGGGCGGCACTGCGGTCACCGTGCAGGCGATGGTCTTCGGCAACTATGACGACGACTCGGGCACCGGCGTCCTTTTCACGCGCAACCCCCTGAACGGCGACACCGAGCCGTACGGCGAGTGGCTGCCCCGCGGGCAGGGCGAGGACGTCGTCTCCGGACGGTTTGACGCCCAGCGCCTGGACACGCTCGCGTCCCAGATGCCGGAGGTCCACGCCGAGCTGATGGCCGCGGCCGACAAGCTCGAGCGGTGGGGCCGGGACGCGCAGGACATCGAGTTCACGGTCGAAGGGGGACGTCTCTGGCTCCTCCAGACCCGAGCGGCGAAGCGATCGCCCCAAGCCTGCGTGCGCATCGCGGTCTGCCTCGCTGAACGCGACATCATCACCCGTGAGGAGGCGGTCGCCCTCGTCACCAGCCGCCAGCTGGAGGCGGCGCTCCGCCCCCACATCGAGCCGGCCGCACGACTGTCGGCCACGCTCCTCGCCGACGGGGAGCCGGCGTGCCCTGGCACCGCTGTCGGCCGAGTCGTCACTGATTGCGAGGAGGCGGAGGATCTCTCAGACGAAGGGACCGACGTGGTCCTCGCGCGGCCGACCACCGACCCCGACGACGTCTCGGGGATGATGGTGTCGAAGGCGATCGTGACCGAGATCGGTGGAGCGACCAGCCACGCGGCTGTGGTCAGCCGCGAGCTCGGAACCCCGTGCGTCGTGGGTTGCGGCCAAGGCACGCTCACCGCGCTCGCCGGCCGGACGGTGACCGTGGACGGTGCGACCGGCGAGATCTTCGACGGAGCGCTCCCGCTCATCGACGTCGAGGGCCCCGAACGAGAGGCGGCGCAGACGCTGCGTGCCTGGGCGCGGGAGCTCCGATGACCTTCGCGGCGAGGTTCGCTCGCGAGCGCCCGCGGGAGATCGCACTGAGCGACCCCGCGCAGTCGTGGACCTGGGCCGAGGTCGACGCGAGGTTGGGAAGCGCTGCGGCGGCCCTCCAGTCGCTCGACCTCGGGCCTGAGCGAAGGGTCGCCGTCATCGCCAGGAATGCCGCGGACACCGTGATCGCCTACGTCGCGTGCACCCTGGCCGGCGCCTCGGCCGTCGCCGTGAACTCTCACCTCACAGCAGCCGAGACCTCATTCATCCTCGCCGACAGCCGGGCCCGCGCGGTCCTCTGCGACAGCGCCACCGTCGAGGTGGCGATGGCGGCGGCCCGCGAGGCCAGCGTCAGCACGGTCGTCGCCTGGGGCGAGGGGCCCCTGCCGCGCGGCGCCGTTCCTTGGACGGAGTGGTGCGGTGAGCCGCGCCAGCCCGATACAGGCGTCGCGCCACGACGCACCCTCGTCTACACCTCCGGCACCACGGGGCGTCCGAAGGGCGTGGAGCTGCCCATGACCTCCTGGGTCGGCGGGGCGGACATCGACGAGCACGTGGCACGTCTGGCGGAGGGCTCGCTCGTCACCCACGGTCGCCACCTGGTCGTCGGCCCGCTCTACCACTCCGGTCCCCTCACGGCGACACGCCTCCTCATCGGAGGCGCTCCCGTGTCTGTCCTCGGCAAGTTCGACGCCGAGGCGCTGCTCCAGACCATCGAGCGCGACCGGATCGGGTCCAGCATCATGGTTCCGACCCACTTCCAGCGCCTCCTGGCCCTGCCCGAGGAGCGACGGGCCGCCGCCGACGTCTCCTCGCTCCGGTTCGTTCTGCAGGTCGGCGCCAAGTGCCCCGAGCCGGTGAAACGGGAGATGATCGAGTGGTGGGGTGACGTCGTGTGGGAGAGCTACGGCGCGAGCGAGGTCGGCACGACCTGCATGATCAGTGCAGCCGAGTGGCTGGAGCGACCCGGGTCTGTCGGCCGCGCAGTCCCGCCCTTCGAGGCGTACGTCCTAGGGGAGGACGGCCTGCCCGCCGCGCCGGGGGTCGAGGGGCCGCTCTGGTTCCGCGATGGGGAGGGCCACGGGATCCGCTACATCACGGGAACGACGACCGGCCGGGACTTCACCCTGGGCGAGATCGGACGGATGGACGAGGACGGCTACGTCTGGATCACCGACCGGTTCGCTGACATGGTCGTCTCCGGCGGGGTCAACATCTATCCAGCCGAGGTCGAGCAGACACTGATCGACCACCCAGGCATCGAGGACGTCGCTTGCTTCGGCGTGCCCGACGAAGAGATGGGCGAGCGGCTGGTGGCCATGATCGTCCCGTCCGACCTGACCGATCCGCCAAGCATCGTCGAGATCGACGAGTTCGCTCGGCAGCGGCTGGCGGGGTTCAAGGTCCCACGTGACCTGGTTGTCGCGGCGACGCTGCCACGGAACCCGGTGGGCAAGCTGGACAAGAGAGCCATGCGCGCGATGAGCCGTGACGAGCACCTGCCGGCATCAGACCGACGAGAGAGGACCACAGCATGAGCGCCGAGGGAACTCCCGTCGTGCTGGTGACAGGTGCGGGCCGAGGGATCGGAGCCGCCATCGCCCGCCGTCTGGGACGCGACGGATTCCACGTCCTGGTCACCGACCGCGACGCCGAGGCTGCCGAGAAGGTGGCCGCCGAGGTCGGTGGCACCGGCATCGGGCTGGACGTCACGGACGAGGAGGCGGTGCGCCGCCTGGCTGCCGCTACGCCGCGTCTGGACGGGCTGGTCAACAACGCGGGCATCTTCCCGCCCGCCCCCATCGCGTCGGTGGACCCTGCACAGTTCCGGGCAGTGATGGACGTCAACGTGCTCGGCCCACTGCTCCTGGTCCAGGCCTTCCTCCCCCAGCTCTCGGCCTCGCCAGCCGGTTCGGTGGTCAACGTGGCCTCGATCGCCGCGAAGCTGCCCACCGCCGGGACCGCGGCGTACTCGCCGTCGAAGGCAGCCGTCGTCTCACTGACAAAGCTGTGCGCCGTCGAGCTCGCCGGCACCGGGATCCGATTCAACGCGGTGGCTCCCGGCGGTGTGCGCACCGAGGGGACTGCCCACGTGGTCAGTGATCCGGAGCGTGAGGCGCGGTTCAACGCACTGGTGCCTGCTGGTCGCCGCGCGGAGCCGGAGGACATCGCCGATGTCGTGCCGTTCTTCCTCGGGCATGACTCACGCTATGTCACAGGCCAGGTGCTCTACGTCGACGGCGGCCTCAGCGAAGGCACACTCGGCTATCTGCGGGCGGCTCAGAGCGCTCGCTGACCAACGCTGAATCAGCAGGGGCTCACCGGTCGCGGACCGGTGAGCCCCTGCTGTGGTTCGTGGCGCGTTCAGGCGGTGGCTGCCTCCGCGTCGGCACCCGGGGCACGGGCCAGGATCCTGACGACGTTCTGGTCGCCGTCGACGAGGATACGGTCGCCGTCGCGGATCGACCTCGTCCCGACCTCAGTGCCGATGACGTAGGGGATGCCCAGCTCGCGCGCGACGACGGCACCGTGGCTTGCGGAGCCTCCGATGTCGATCACCAACGCCTCCGACAGCGACATGAGGGGCGCCCAGCTGGGGTCGGTGAAGCGGCAGACCAGGATGTCGCCGTCGTCGAGCTCGACGTCCTGCTCGGGATCGGTGACGACCCGCGCCCGTCCCTCGGCCTTGCCCCCTCCACTCGCGGCACCCGAGAACTCCAGACGGGTCTCGATCCCTGCACCGTCGATCAGGATCGGCTCGGGCATTCCACGGAAGGCAACGGGGAGGACCATGGCCTTGTACTCGGACCGCTTGGCGCGCCGGACGTCGACGATCTCCCGCACCCCCGTCAGTTCGCCACGGACCAGCTGCTGACATTCCTCGACGGTGAGGAAGAAGGCGTCGTCGACCTCGCGAAGCACGCCGGCCTCGACCTGCTGGCGCCCGAAGTCGCGCGTCGCGGCTCTCGCCCCATCAATCGCCATGAGGTAGCCGGCCTTGCCTACCTGCAGTGTGCGCACGATGTTCCGGGTCCGCCGCATCAGCCACCGCATCATCGGCCGGCGCAGCGCCGGGGTCGCGGCAAGCAGCTTCTCCTCGGCCACCCGGCCCGCCAGCTTCGCGCGCTCGGCACGGTCGGCCGGCCGCTCACCACGACGCGCGTACGACGCCGCCATGGCCCGGACGGGCGCTGGGTTCTCACGCCATACCGTGGTGTACGGATTGCCTTCGTTGGGGCCGTGGTAGCCCCACAGCTCGAGGAATTCGACCTCTGAGATCTGGCCCTGACCGAGTCGCCAGAGGTCGTCGGCCATCTTCGTCTCGTTGACCTCGCCGACCCCTGACATCAGCTGGTCGGCCAATCCGAGGTCACCGGCCTTCGTCGCCGCGTCAGTGACCGCGCTCTGCGCCCCTTGGAAGACGAAACGCCAGGCGCAGTGGATCGAGAACATCATCTGGAACTGCTCGCGAGCATGCACGAGTCGGTCGATCGGCTCCTTGTCCGCCCGGCTGGCGCCGACGACCTCCGCCAGCCACCACGTGCGGATGTCGTCGTGAGCACGGTGGAGGCGACGGCTGGTGCGAAGCAGAGCCAGGGGCGCCTTCACCATGACCACGGGTGCCCGACGAAGGGAGCCCTTGAACTGTGGAGCGTCCGGTCGAACGCTGCCCATGAGGTCACGCTCGAAGTCGTCTGGACTGATGCCCGGCAGGTCGGCCATGGTCCTCTTGATCACGTCGACGTTGAGCGCTTGACGGCCATAGAAGCAACTCAGGCCGCGGTCGTTGACGTCAGGAGAGACCGCGACCCTTCGCCTCGGCAGCACGCCGAAGGAATACATCGAGTAGAGCCACCCGGTCTCGGCCGACTCCTCCCAGATGCTCCAGCACATCGGAGACATCACCTCCGGCACTGCCTCCCCGAGGTTGGTGCTCGTCCAGTAGCGATCCGGGTCCGACGATCCCTTGATGGGATCGGTTACGTGGATGGACAACACTCGTCTCCTTGCTCGGGCGCCCGACTGTTGCTGCGTGCAGGACGCGTGACACTGGTCACCATTGAACTCTAGTTCTAGACTATCTGGCAATAGACGTTCTCGGCCAGCATGCACGCCTAGGCACTGGTTGAGGAGTAGAGTTTCGGCATCCGCCGAGAAGGAGACTGCGCGTGAGCCGATCCGAAGCCAAAGTGCCTGACACCCTCACTGACCCTGTGGACTGGGCCGGGCACTTCTGGGAGCAGCAGAACATCGATGGCGACGAGCAGCGGTTCCTGACGCTGACCTCGCTCCTGCGGTACGAACGCATCGTCATCGACGCAGTGGAGACCGAGCTCAAGGAGCACGGCCTCAACATGACTGACTACCTGCTTCTGATGACCCTTCAACTGTCGGAGACCGGAACCCGGTTGATCTCGAGTCTCGCCCGCAACCTCCTCGTGCACGCTACGACGGCCACTCTCGCGACCGACCGGCTGGAGAAGCGTGGCCTGCTGTATCGGGGCCCCCACCCCACGGACCGTCGAGCGACGTGCGTGACCATCTCAGACGAGGGCCGGGACATCATCAGCCGCGCCACCAAGGCCCTCAGCGTCATCGACTTCGGGATGCGGGGAACCTCCGACGCCGATGCGGCCCGTCTGATGAAGGCTCTGACCGCGATGCGCAAGGCGGCCGGCGACGCCTGAACTGGCACTCATCCCGGCACGAGCCGGCCGGGACGGTCACTGAGGTAGCCCTCCTGCGTGACCGAGCACCAGCGCCGCCCCTGGGCGTCCCGGATCACTCCTTGCGCCAGTCCCCGCTGACCGAGGAGCGAGGCAAGCCGACGTTCGTAGAGGAGCCAGCCGGTCACGTCCGGTATCGCGTGGAACCACATCGCGTGATCGAGGGACGCTGTCGAGCCGGGACCGACGGAGGTGCGGCGGCTCGCCGCGAGGACAGGATCGAGCAGCGTCATGTCCGACAGATACGCCGCCAGGCAGGCGTGCGTGATCGGGTCATCCGGGACGTCGCCCGCCGTCCTCACCCACATCCGGAGGACCTCCGCTGAGTCGGGCGACTGCTGATCAAGGAGCTCTCGCGGGTGCGGGTCGATGTATCGCAGATCAAAGGCACGGGGGCGCACCCACCACCCCTCCAGCTCGTCGGCGTACGACGCCAGACGCTCGGCCACGCCCGGCAAAGCCTCGGGCAGCGGTACGTCGACGAGCAGCGCGGGGGCGGGCAGGCCCGGCGCGGACGCGCCGAAGGACGCCGACAGGTGGAGGATCGTTCCTCGGGACTGGGCCGCCACCACGTGCCGGGAGCTGATCGACCCGCCGTCTCGCACTCGCGCCACGTCGAAGCGGATCGGCTCATCGCTGACCCCCGCTCTGATGAAGTACGCATGCAGCGAGTGCGGCAGTCGTCCGTCGGGGACGGTGCTGCACGCCGCCCTCAACGCCTGAGCCATGACCTGGCCCCCGAAGACCCGATCCGGTCGGGACGCCGGCTGCCCCCCGAGGAATCCATCGCCGTCGCGGCTCAGGTCCAGGAGAGCCAGGACCTCGTCGAGATGCTCCATCGATCCTCCTCACCCGTGGACGCCGGGATTAGTCTAACGATAGACTATCGACACCATGACTTCCGCCCTCCGCCGCGAATACGGCGTCTTCACCAGCCTCGCCAGGCTCCACCACTCAGACCTCGTCGTCGCGGCACGGGCCGCCGAGGATGCCGGGTTCGCCAACCTCTGGGTGGCCGACGTCCGAGGTGATCTCGACGTCCTCTCCCTGGCGACGTCCGCCACGCGCGAGCTCACGGTGGGCTCAGCGGTGCTGAGCATCTGGGACGCCGACGCGCGGCCGTCGGCAGCGGCTTGGAG
>OFDC01000865.1_pt1 | contig 18846 bp, 17 predicted proteins | sample 1520941 | NCBI WGS metagenome assembly OFDC01 (sample SAMEA94258168, study PRJEB24077) | hot springs metagenome | biome: Aquatic biome; feature: Water | place: India | collected 2012-12-06 | depth 5 m | reverse complement strand
CTTGCGTGGCGTGCCCTTCGGGGTACGCCGCGGCCCGCCGCATCAGCGCGGCAGCCAGCCCAGACCGGCTACGGTGTCGCCCGCCGGCAGGTATTCGGCGCTGACCCAGCCGTCGTAGCCGATGCGGTCCAGCCAGTTGAACAGGAAGGGGAAGTTGATCTCGCCGCTGCCCGGTTCGTGCCGGCCCGGATTGTCCGCGATCTGCACATGACCGATGCGCGGCAGTTCGCGCTCAAGCGTCCGGGCGAGGTCGCCCTCGGTGATCTGCATGTGATAGACGTCGTACTGCAGTTTCACGTTGGGTTCGCCGACGCGCTCGATCAGCGCCAGCGTTTCGGCCGAACGGTTCAGCAGGAAGCCGGGCATGTCGCGCGGATTGATCGGCTCGACCAGCAGCGTGATGCCTTCCTTCGCCAGTGCGCGCGCGGCGAAGCGCAGATTGCGTTCCATCACCGCCAGCAGTTCGCTGCGGTCCGCATCCGCCGGCGCCAGTCCGGCCAGACAGTTGATGCGGCGGCAATCCAGCGCCTTCGCGTAGCGGATCGCAGTGCCGACGCCGTGCTCGAATTCGTCGATGCGGTCGGGCAGGCAGCCGATGCCGCGCTCGCCGGCGGACCAGTCGCCGGCGGGCAGATTGAACAGCACCTGTTCCTGCGCGTTGCGACGCAGCGCGTCGGCCAGTACCTCCGCCGGTTCGGCGTACGGAAAGTGGCACTCGACGCCGCGGAAGCCGGCGCGGGCGGCAGCGTCCCAGCGCTCGGCGAATGGATGTTCGGTAAACAGCAGTGACAGGTTGGCGCAGAAGCGGGGCATGTGACGGTTTCTCCGGCGGGGCACCGATTCTAAATGGCCGGAGCGCGTGCGCAGTGAGGGGCAGGGGAGTATCGTCCGTGCTTCAGTCGTTTTCACCGCCGTGTCCCCGATGTCCGCCGCTTCAAATTCCGGAACTTTCGCCCGTGCGCTGGCCGAACAGGTCGCTGCTCACGATTTCTGCTTTCTTCCGTCCGCACAGCTGCGCGATGCGCTGAGCAGCCTGCGTTCGGGCTGGCGTACCGACTGGGACGTGTTCGCGGCAAGCTGGGGGGATCTGGTCACCGATACCTATATGGCGGACGGCGGTCGCTACCGCCGGCGCCGCTATGCGGTGCTGAGCGCCCCGGCGGATGGCCTGCGCATCCAGCTCGAACCGCACCAGCCGCACTATCAGAGCCTGGACTACAACACGCTGAACGGCGGCGTCGAGCGTCATTTCGAGCCGATACGACCACAGGTGCTGACCGGGCCGACGCTGCAGACGGTGGCGCAGTTCGGGCTTTCGGTATTCCAGCGCCTGCATCCGGATCAGGCGGCGCACATCGAGGTGCACCAGTTCCGCATCGAGGCGCGCGCCGACGGCGAGGGCAAGCCGACGCCCGAGGGCGTGCACCGCGATGGCGTGGATTTCGTGCTGGTCATGATGGTTCGACGGGAAAACGTCGAAAGCGGCACCACCGAAATCTTTTCGCCGGAAGGCCAGCGGCTGGACAGCTTCACGCTGACCGCGCCCTGCGACGCGGCGCTGGTGAACGACCAGCGCGCACTGCACGGCGTGACGCCCATCCACCCGCTGGATCCGGCCAAACCTGCGTGGCGCGATGTGCTGGTGGTGACCTACCGCCGCCGTCCGGCCGCCCGGGAGTAGGCTCATATGTCCGACCTGAACGATCCGCGCGTCTTTTTCGCCGCCGAGCGCACCTTGCTGGCGTGGACCCGCACCGCGCTCGCGCTCATGGCCTTCGGCTTCGCGATCGAACGGTTCGCGCTGTTCGTCGCCATGATGCACGACCCGCAGGCAGTCGCCGCCCAGGTTGGGCACGGATCGTCGTTCTGGATAGGCGTGGCATTGATCGCGCTCGGTTCGCTGGCCGTGGTGCTGGCGGTCGTGCAGTACCGGCGGGTGCTGGCGACCCTGAAGCCGGTGGAGATACCCGACGGCTACATGGCCGGGCTGGCGTCCTGGTCTTCGCTCGCTGTCGGCGCGATCGGCATTGCGCTGATCGTGCAGCTGTTCTCGTCGCGCTGATTCGGCTCGCTGACCGGAGATTCTAACGATCGACGGAATAGAGCAGCAGCAGAAGAATCCGGACTATCAGGAATCTTAACGTGACTCGTAATCCATGACCTCAACTTCTGAAAACAGTAATTTTCAGAAGTTATGGGATCGGGGACGCAGCAGATGAATCCGGGCTTCGCGGCCTGAACCGGCGCCTGAGCCGGTATTGTCAGCGCTTCACGGCCTGTACGGCTGTATGCCTCCACCGACGTAGATCTGGGTGACCGATCCGTCCGCGCCGGTTGCAAAGCGCACCGGTGCATTGGGTGGAATGTCGGTTACCTTGGTAGCGCGGCGTACGTTACCGCGGCCGTCGTCGAGGAAGATGACTGTCCGTGCGTTGACCCGGTAACGCTTGCCGCCGATGGAAATGGCGCCGGTTGCGCTGTCCACCTGTCCGGCGATGCCCTGTTCCTCATACAGCGACGGATTGGCGATCGGCGACAGCGGCTCCGCCGCCCATGCCGGCCAGATAGCGACCATATACGCCGCGAACAGTCCCGTTTTTTTCATCACGTCCGTCAGTCCCTGACTATTTCCTTCCACGACACCCGTCCGGATCGCAGGCCGTCGGACACGATGCGCGTATGGGCGGTGCCGTCCGACCCGCCGACGACCTGCTGCTTGCCGATCTGCAGCGGACTGCCCGGCAGACTGTCGGTGCTGTAACCGCTGCCTACTGTCCGGCGGCTCGTGCCATCGCCATTGGCCAGATTGACCTGGTCTCCGGAGTCGACACTGCCGTCACGGTTGAAGTCGAAAACGTCGAACTCCTGCCGGCCGCCGGTGAAGGGATTTACGCCCATCACCCACCCTCGCCCGCCCGGTACGCACGGATCGCTGCTGGGGATCAGCGAATTGACGAAAAGCGTGCTGCTGGCCAGCACCGGCGGATGGATGATGCGCTCGCCCTCGGCGCCGGACACCGGTGAGGTCAGGTCGATGTACCAGCCCCGTTTGGTCCCCATGACCGTGCCGCCTGAGCTGTCGCCCGGTTTGGAAATGACGCGATAGGAATCTCCGACGCCGGTGGAGCTTTCCTGCAGGATGAGGCGCTGTGCCAGATCGCTGCGGCTCGCGATGGTGCTGCCGGTGTCGTTCAGGCCGTACCAGGTCTGGGTGGCGGTGGTCGACAGGTCTGCGGTAGACAGATAGCGCCCGGTACCGAAGAACACCCACAGCTTGCGATCCTTGGGATTGAAGCCGACGCTGACCCCGCCGGTAATCGGCTGCACGACGCCGCTGCTGCTGGTGGCCGAGAACAGCGGTGCAGGTGCGGCGGTGGTGCCGTAAGCCACCTTCCATTGCGCTGCCGTGCTGGCGGTCAGGTCGAATTTCCACAGATTGCCGAGCAGGTCACCGGCATAGAAGTAATCCATGTCGCCGTCGCGGTCGATATCCACGCCTTCGGCGACCGCCAGTCCGTTCGGGGTGGAGGACGATCCGCGAAGCGTGTCGATTCGGGCGAGCAGCGCACCGGTGGCCAGATTGATCACGAACAGCTCCGCCCGCTCGTTGCCGCTGTTGTAGCCGTTTCCGACAATGGCTGCCCAGTTGCCGTCGTTCAGCCGGGCGATCACCGGCGGGCCGACGATCTGTCCCAGGCTGGCGTGGGTGAATTCCCACATGACCTTGCTCGTGCCGAAACTGTCCGGGCTGGTCACGTCGAGTGCGTAAAGGCTCTTTCCGCCCCGCCCCTGCGCACCGACGAGGACGGTACGCCAGGCGCCATTCACATAAACCTCGGCCACGACCGGCGTGCCATCGTTGATGAATTTGTGGGCGTAGTCGCGATTGGCCAGCGTCTTCATCGTCGCCAGTGCGCCGCTGGGTACGAAGGCGAAGCGTTCGGCGCCGGTGCGCGCGTCAAAGCCGTGCAGCATGCCGTCATTGGCCGCGACATAGACCATTTCCCGGCGCGAGGCGACTGCGGTGCGATGCGCCTGATAGGTGTCGGCGCCGGTCCAGCTGAAGCGGTCCAGACGCAGATCGGTGACCGGTCCGACATAGACCGGAGACGAATTGACGATGTCGCCGAGCACCGACGCACGGTTGCGCAGCGTGCCGCCGTTGCGCAGTTCGCCCGAGGTGTCGCCGCGCAGATAGGACAGTGTGGCCGAACTGCCCAGCGTGGTCTGCTGCGCGGTCGTAAGGTTGGTCCACTGGAACGGAATGCCGGCTGTACCCGACCAGGTGTAGATGGCGCGGCTGGCGGCGCTCGGCAGCCGTTCGCCCGCCTTCCAGCTGGGCGTCGTGGCCAGCGTGCCGTCCGTATTGAAGCGGGTGGCCCACAGATCGCCGGTCCAGTCGTTGCCGACGAAGCGCGCCTGGAACAGCAGGGTGTTGGTGCTGATCGAGGTACTGGTCGCCGCGACCGCACCATTGGACGCGACGCGTTCGCCGATGTCGGCCAGCATCGACGACAGACCATCGACGAATTCGGTCGGATCACTGGCGTTGACGAACGCACCCCGTCCGTTCAGCGTCGCGTGCCACAGGTCGTCCAGCTTTGCCGGCGAACTGGTGGTCGGATCGGGCCAGCTCTTGGTACCCGCGGTCAGCGCGGCGAGGTCGGTGTCCGGGTTCAGCGTGCCCTGGGTGCCAAGCGAAATGCCGAAGGTCACCATGTGCTGCCAGTTGGCGCTGTCCTTGGGCGAGGTCGGCACGTTGTTCGCGATGCCCGTGCGCAGATCGCGCTTGTAGTAGTACATCGCGACGTCCGCGAGCGTGTTGCTGTAGGTGTCGCGGTAGGGGCGCGCCGCTGTACCGTCCGCGTTCTGATCGGATGCCAGCGCGAACGCATCGCTCCAGTATCCGTCGGTGGTGAGAATGGTGAAGGACTGGCGACACGCGAGCGGCTGCGTGTAGGTGCTGTCCTTCCACGGATCGTTCGTGCCGGTTGTGGTTTCGTAATAGCGACCAGCCCAGTTCAGTGCCGTCCGGAGCGGCGTGCCCAGCGTGGGTACCGGTGTGGTGAACAACCGGTCGAACCAGGCATCACGATTGTCGCCGGTAAAGGTGCCGGTGGTCGGAATGAGCAGTTCACCGTTGCCGTTGATGGTCCGGAAGCCGACCCGGTAATTCGTACCCAGCTGACCGAAGGCGATCGAGGCCCCTGCCCTCGCGGCCAGCGTACGGCTGCGGTAATAGCTGAACCAGTTGGCGAAGTTCTGGGTTTCCTGCGCCACGGTCCGCGTCGTTCCGTTCGGCCACGGAAAGCTTGTGATTTCCACTTCGGCGGCAGTGACCGGATCCCGCTTGTAGGCCCGCGTACCGCGGATCTGGTATTTCACGTAGTTGGCGGCACTGACGCGCGAGCCGGATCCCTTGTAGACGAAATACGTGATGGGCTGGAAGGTCTGGTTGCAGGGCGGAATGCAGGCATAGCTGGCCTGGTTCTGGTTCGTATTGCTGGTGTTGGTGATCCAGAAGGCGGCCTGCGTCGCCGCGGCCGTGAGGTTCAGCGTACCTCTCGTCAGATCCGCCGGGTTGTAGGGCGCTGCGGCCGGAGAGACGTCGCCGAAGGACTCTCCACTGGCCCTGATCCAAGGCTTGTAGGTGTTGAGCGGGTTGTAGAACACCTGATTGTTGGCGGAAGATCGACCGAAGAAATTGTGGATGTTGTTGTCCTGGAAAGTGGGTACCTGAGAGGTATACACGCCCGCCCCGTAAAGGAGTCCGGGAACCGGGAACAGGTAGTAGGACGAATACAGGTTCTCATCCGGCATCACTTCCCACTGCATCGATCCTGAATCGTCCAGCAGGAACATGATGTTCGGCGCTACCGCGGTGCCGACCATGATGGGCGAGTCCGAAATGTCGACCACGGCCCGTGCCGGCAGCACGCAGGCGGTGAGCTGTATGAACAGAAGGATGAGCAGGCGCACGTACATGGCGGGTCTCAGGGGCGGTAGGTTGTCTGCAGCAGCACCACCGGACGGCCTGCGACCTGTGCGCTGCGGGCGGTGATGCGGTAGCGCGGCTTGAGGCAGTCGGACGCGATGGTGGTGACGGTGTCGCAGTCCGGCGTCGATGGCCACATGCCGAGGTCCTCGATGATGTACTGAGGTGCACCGGCCGCGCGGGCACGGGTGCCCGCATCCGCCGCCGTCCACCACGTGCTGGCGCTGGCCCACGCGGTTGCGCTGTTGTCCCAGCGGTTCTTGAATCCGCTGCCTGCCGGATCCGGCTTGCCGAACAGCCCGGCGACCGTGCCGTCAAACGGGCCGGCGGTGCCGGACGCGAGCAGGGTTTCCGCCTCGCGCAGTGCGGATTCAGCGGCCTGAAAGGCGATTGCACGGTCGTAAAGGTTGGCGCTCATGCGCTCCTGCATGCCGGTGCCGCGCATGCTGGCCAGGCCCAGCAGCGTGACCGCGATCAGCAGCATCAGTGCCACCACCAGGGTGACGCCACGCTGACGAAAGGCGACCGACCGCCTCATGACATGCGGTTCCGGAGCGTGACCACATGGGTCATGGTGCGTCGTACCCGGTCGGTCACCGCCGCCGGACGGTCCGGCTCCTCGATCTGCAGACGGATGCGTACGCCGGTGACCGCGTTCCAGTTGGTGACCGATGCCGCAGGGACGAAAGCGGTGGTGCCTTCCAGAAGGTAGTCCAGCTGCAGGTCGATTACGCCCTCGAGCACTTCTTCCGCCACCAGCGTCAGGGTGCCGGCATTGTTCTGTGGTGCTACCCGGAACAGGGAACGCGCGGTGGTGCCGCTGCGGCCGGTGTTGCCGACATACCAGGCGAGCGATTCGAGCTTCATCAGCACTGCGTTGGCTTCGAAGCGGTAGGTCTGCCCGGTGGTGCTGCAGTCCGGCGGATCTGCGAAGCCCAGACCGCGGCTGCAGTTGCCCGGCGTGCCGCCGGTGTCGTGCGAAACCGTTGTGGCCGTCGCGGCCGACACCTGGAACAGACTGGCCTGGCTGAAGTTGCAGACGATGGCCAGATCACCCGCGGCCAGCGCGTCGTTGGCCGGACTGAGGGTGAAGGTGCGGGAGCCCGTGTCGTGCGCGGCCACGGTCTGAGGCTGGCTGCCGCTGCGCATTACCTGAAGCGCAGCGGTACCGCTTACGCGCTGGCCTGCGGCGGTGCCGATCGGCGCGCCGGAAAACGCTTCGGTACCGCCGTAACCGCGAAGGCCGCCGTTCCACTGGGTCCACCAGAGGGAGGACGGATTGTTCAGCACGTTCACGAACTGCAGCGCGCCACCGCAGGAATTCAGCCCGGCTTCGCGCACATCCCGCGCGAGCAGTTCGAAGGCCATGCGTGCCGATTCCTGGATGCGCGAAAGCCCCTCGGTGGTGTCGTAGGTCTGGCGGTTGCCCAGCATTACGCCGATGGCCGCGGCCGTGATGAACAGGCCGATGGCCAGTGCGATCATCAGTTCGACCAGCGTGCTGCCGCGCTGCCCTGCCCGCTTCACAGCCTGGCCTCGATCGAGAAGGTCTGATCGGTGCGGCCGCCGCGGACGCGGCTGTCATCCCAGCGCACGCTGATGACGCAGGTCGCGGCGGCACCGGTGGTGCAGGTCACCCCGCCACAGGCTGACGAGCCCATGCTGGTCTGCAGGTCGGTCAGCCAGGCCGCAAGCTGGGTGGCCGGAAAGGTGCTGCCCGACGGAATCGTGCAGCTGTTGGCCGGAAGGGCCAGGTTGTAGCTGCCGGCGCGGGCGGCGGTGATGTCCGCGCGCAGGCGGTCGATCATGGTGTACGCCGCCAGCACTGCGGCGCTGCGTTCATACGAGCTCTGGTTGGAGCGCAGTGAAGCCATCTGCAGTCCGGCCATCCCCAGCATGCCGATGGCAAGCACGAACACGGCCACCATGACCTCGATCAGCGAAATGCCGCTCTGCGCGCCACGTACCTTCATCAGCCGTTTCCAGGAGCGCTGCAGCTGGACGAAGTCGTCCGGGTCACGCTGATGCGGCTGCCGCCACCGATCCGCACGTCGCGCGCATTCTGCTGAAGAGATGAAGACGGCTCGCAGATGCGCACCGTGGCGGTCTGGAGCGTGGTCTGCCCTGCCGCACGTGCCAGGCCATCCGGGCGGAACACGATGCGGTTGCCTGCACCTGAAAGGCCGGCACTTGAACCGACCTGCATCTGCGCGCCGTTGAACACGTGCGCGCGCACCAGTACCTCATCCGGATTGGTCGTGGCGTTCGGGTTGTAGCTGCCGCTGCTGTCCGCATCGATGAAAATCATCCAGCCGCCCCAGCGATCGGTGCCGCTCACGCAGCCACCGGCCGCATCCACCTGCCCGCCCGCTGCCACTGCGGCGCGACAGAGTATGGCCCGCCTGTTCAGGCGGATCGCCTCGCTCCGCGCCTGCCCGAGGCCGGCAAGCAGTTCGTTGGCTTCGCTGGACAGACGGTTCAGCGTGATCAGCGACTGGAAGGATGGAACGGCAAAGGCCGCGATCACCGACAGGATGGCGATCACGATCATCAGTTCCAGAAGCGAAAAGCCCGCCATGGTTCGAGGGCCGGTCATGAACAGCACTTTCAGGGTGGATCAACGGTTTACGGCCGATTCACCTTGCAGCTTGAGCGCCCCCTCTGCGGCCGGCCGGTGAAACTGTGTGTCCGCTCTGCCTGATCCGCCTACTTCCAGCAGGCCGTGACACCGGCGCCGGTCGAACAGCGGGACGGCGTGCCGCTCGCGCCCTTGGTACCGGCCTGATCCAGAGCAAGCGAACAGCCGCATTTCGAATCGTTGCTCTGCTGTGCGTTACGAGGGGCGGCGGTGATCGAGAACTGGCGCGGACTGGCGTTGCTGATCGTCACGCCGAAGGTATAGAAGTTGGTCAGGTCCGTGACGCACTGCAGTTCGTTCAGATCGCGTGTGCCGTTCGCGTTGGCATCGCCATCGCCCCCGACATAGGTGAGATTGGTGGTGAAGAAGCGCTCGAGCACCTGTGCCTGCTGGGTCAGGCAGGCGGCCGCGGTTGCCCGCCTGCTGTCTATCACGTACTGCGTGTAATTCGGATAGGCGATGGCGGACAGAATCCCGATGATGACCACGACGATCATCAGTTCGATCAGTGTGACACCGGCCTGAAGGCCTGCGTGCGTGAGTTTCATGTGTGCTTTCCGTTGTCGGTCCGGGTCAGTCGTTGATCAGTTCGCGCCAGGATATGCGGCCGAAGCGGTCGGGCAGATTCAGACGTTCGCGGAGGATACCGAGGTCGGACGTATTGACCAATGCGTCCGACCGTCCGACCGTGCTGCCGGACGAGCTGCCGCCACTGCCTCCGGTGGTGCCGCCGGTATCGGTGCCTGTATTGCCCGAACCGCCGGTGCTGCCCCCGGTCGTGGTGCCGCCGCTGCCTTCGTTGCGCACCAGAATCGGACTGGACGGCATGGAGCCGGTGCTGACTGCGCTGACATAGTAGCGGTTCGACGTTTCACCCGAGGTGATGGTCACCTGTGCGCGGTTCGCGAACAGATCGGCGTTCAGCCGGCCGCCGGTATAGGGATTGATACCCATCAGCCAGCCGGAACCGCCCGGTGTGCAGGGATCGTCCGCCGGAATGGCGGAGGTCGCGAACAGTGCGCCACCGAAGGCCTGCACGCCGTAGATCATGCGCTCGCCCGCAGCGGTGCGGGTGTCGGGCAGCAGGTCGAGGTACCAGCCCTTGCGGATGTAGGCGCCATCGGCATTGGTGATGGCCTGACCACCCACGTCGTCGCCGGGCGCAGAAATGACGCGCACTTTCACCGAGGTCGCGGTGTCGCCGGTACCGGTAGTCTGCGTTTCTTCCTTGATGACCCGGCGTTCGGCCAGATTGGTACGACCGACCACCGGACTGGTGGTGGTGCCGCTCAGATAGTTGTCGTACAGGCCGTACCAGCTCTGGACCGCGCGACTGTTGCGGTCGGTGGTGCTCAGGAACTGGCCGGTGCCGAAGGACACCCAGCGCACACCGGTCGACGGATCGAGCATCACCTCGACGCGTGAGGTGATGGGTTGCGGCGTTCCGGCCGAGTCGACCGCGCGGAACAGCGGCAGCGGGCTGGAAGCGGTTCCGAAGGACACTCCCCAGTTTGATGGCGTCGCGGAGGTGACATCGAAGCGCCACAGATTGCCGCGCAGATCGCCGGCATAGATGTAGTCGACGTCCCCGTCGTCGTCGTCGTCCCAGGTCGTCACTTCGGCCAGACCATTGCTGACGCAGGGCGAGTCGGTCGTCGGGCAGGCGCCGGTGTCTATGGTCGAGATGAGCTCGCCGGTGAGCGCATTGATCACGAACAGGAAGCCCTTGTACTGATCGCTGTTGTAGCCGTTGCCGACGATGACCGCCCACACGCCATTGTTCATCCGGGCCACCACCGGCTTGCCGGTGAACCGGCCGAAATCGCTGTGCGAGAACTCCCATTTCACCCGGGCAGCGGCCGCGCCGGAAGCCGGAACAGTGGGGTCGGTCACGTCCAGCGCATACAGCTGACGTCCGCCGCGACCGGTAGAGCTCACCAGCAGGCTGCGCCAGTTTCCGACGCTGCCGCTGGAGTCGAACACGTCCGCCACAGTGATGGCACCGTCATTGATGAACTGATGGCTGTAGCTCGTCTGCGTCAGCGTGTTCATCTGCGCGAGCGCCGACGAAGGCACATAGGCGAACACCTCGGCGCCGGTGTTCGCATTGAAGGCATGCGTCATGCCGTCATTCGCATTCACGTACAGCATCGGCGTGCGGCTCGCGCGCAAGGCGCGATAGTCCTGGTAGGTCGAGGCGCCACTCCAGGAGAAGCGCTCGTACCCGAAATTGTCCGGCGTACCGACAAAGACCGGCGACGAATGCACGATGTCGCCGATCAGCTGATTGCGGTTGCGGAACAGCCCGCCCTCGGACGCTTCCCCGGTGCGTACGCCGCGCAGGTAATCGAGCACCGCGCTGTTGTTGCCAAGTGCCGCCTTCTGCGCATCACTCAGATTGCTCCAGGTGAAATCGACCGAGCTGCTGCCATTGCGGGTGTAGATGTTGCGCGCCGACGGGGCCGGAATCTGTTCCGATGCCTTCCAGTTGGCGGTGGTCTGCAGGTTGCCATCGGTGCCGACCTGGAAGGCCCAGATGTCGCCGGTCCAGACTTCGCTGGTGAAACGGGCCTGGTACACGCGGCTGCCCTGCCGCAGCTGGGCGGAGGACACGCCGAGATTGGACGAAGAGGCCGTGCGGGCAACGATGGTGTCCAGCGCCGCCTTCAGACCGTTGGCAAACTCGGTCGGATCGGCGGCACTGACGAAGCGCCCGCGCCCGTTCACCGTTGCGTGCCAGAGATCATCCAGCTTGGCGGTGTCACTCAGCGTCGGATTCGGCCACGACTTCGTGCCCGCGGTCAGCGCCGGAAGATCCGAGGTCGGGTCCAGCGTACCTTTCAGGCCGAAGGCGACGGCGAAGGTGTTCATGTGCTGGCGATTGTTCGGGTCCTCGCCGCTGGTCGGCACCTTGTCCGCGATCGTGGTCTGCAGATCGGTGTCGTAGTAATGCATGGCGATGTCCGCCAGCGTCAGCGAGTAGGTGTCGGCGTAGGGACGCCCCTTGCCACCGTCCGCATTCCCGATGCTCGAATTTACCGCGGTAATGTCGCTGTCGGTCGTGGTGTTGTAGTAACCATCCGTCGTCATGATGGTGAAGGCCTGCCGGCACCCGAGCGGAGCGCCTGCCACATCCGGTCCCCAGGGGGCTGAGGTCTTGAAGTATTCACCTGCGTCCAGCAGTGACTTGCGCAGCGGCGTCAGACCGGAGGGCGTTGCAGCGAACAGCTTGGTGAAGAAGTTGGTTCTGTTGGTATCGGAAAACGTACCGGTCGTTGGAATGCTGAGCCAGCCGCTGGTGCCGTTGATGGTGCGGAAACCGACGCGGTAGTTCTGACCCAGGGTAGAGAACGCAAAGCTCACGCCGCCCTTGGCGGAATTCATCCGGGTGCGGCCGTAGGTGTACCAGTTGGCGAAGTTCTGGATTTCCTGAGTTACGGTGCGGGTGACGCCGTTCGGCCAGGAAAAGCTGGATACGGTCACTTCGGTCCCGTCAGCGAGATCCTTGCGATAGGCGGTGCTGCCCTGAATGCGGTAGCGGTAGTAGTTGCCCCGCTCATAGATCGAGCCTGTCCCCTTGTGCACGAAGAAGGTGATCGGCCAGAACGTGAGAGAGCAGGTGTCGTTGTTGCTCGCACAGGCCCGGTTGCGCGGAATCGCGGATGAACTGAACGAGAAAGTCGTCACCGACGTGTTCTTGCGCCACTTGAAGGTGCGTGAGGTCTGGCTCGTCAGATCGAGCAGCGTGCTGGAACCAGGCTCTGCAGGCGCAGCCGTTGGCGTCGCAGGGTCATATGCACTGCCGTCCGCCTTGGTCCACGGCTTGTAGGTAACCGTCGGGTCGTAATAGATCCTGTTCAGCCAGGCGGTCCGCGTCGCCAGATTGAAGATGTTGAGGTCGTCGTAATCCGCAACGATCTCGCCAGTATCGTTGGTCGGCTTCAGCGCGAAGTCGATCGAAAAGGTGTTGTAGAAGTCATCCGGCAACATTTCCGATGCCATCGACCCCGAGTTGTCCAGGATCATCAGCACGTTGGGCGCCGCCGTGACGTTCAGCACCAGCGGCTGGCTGGAAATGTCGGTCGCGGCCTGAACCGGCAGCGCGATGGCGAATGCGGCAAGCAGTGCGGCGTTCAACCTGCGCGGGGCGCTCCCTGCATATTTGAGAGTATTCGTCATGCGTGTGCTCCGAAAGAATCAGGGCCGGTAACTGGTCTGGAGAATGACGTTGGGCAGGCCATCGACCTCGGGCATGCGGGCGGTCACCCGGTAGCGCGGGCCGCGGCAGCTGGTGTCATTGCGACGGCCGCAGCCGGTGCCGTCTTCCGACTCGCCCATGTATTCGATGATGTATTCCGGTCTGCGGTTGGTACCGCCGAGGCGGGCCTTCATCGCGCTATCGACGCTGTTCCACCAGCCGGACGCCGCGGTCCACTGCGTGCCGGTGTCCTTCCAGCGTTCGACGAACACCACTTCCGGGGGCGTTGTCCCGCCTCCGCTGCCACTTGTCGCGCTCTGGGTCGCGGAGGGGCCGGGCACGGCGCACGACGGCGGTATGCCGTTGGGCGGGCAGTACAGTCCGTTCGAATTGGTCACCACCGTATTGATCGAAATGGTCGCCTCCGCTTCACGCAGTGCGGACTCGACCGCCTGGAAAGCCAGGCTGCGGTCGTAGAGATTCGCACCCATGCGTTCCTGCATGCTGGTGCTGCGTATGCTGGACAGGCCGAGCAGTGTCATCACCACCAGCAGCACCAGCGCGATCAGCAGCGTCGCACCGCGTTGCCGATCGATCGGCCGGACATAGTGGGCTTTCATGGCACCCGGTTCCTCAGATTGACCATGTGAATCAGCGTACGGGTGAGCCGATTTGCTGCGGCCCCCGACGTGGTGCCGCTTTCGGGTGACTCGATCACCAGCCGTATCTCGACGCCGGTTACCAGTTCCCAGTTCGCGGTGGTGGTGATCTGGTTGGCGGTCAGGTAGTCGGTGCCGAGTACGTACCAGACCTGCAGATCGCGCACCCCCTCAACCACTTCTTCCACCACCGGGGCGGCCGTTCCGGTGCCGTTGCCGCGCACGCTGATGCGGTAGAGCGAGGTCGGGCTGCTCTGGGTGCCGGTACGTCCGTTGTTGCCGACGAACCATGCGACCGGCTCGAAGCGCATGACCGAGGATCCGGGGACGAAAGACCTCACCGGTGCCGCGGCACAACTGCTGCCGAAACCCATCTTGGTGCCGCAATTGCCCGGCGATCCGGTGCTTGCCGCGTGCGCCACGGAATTCGACGCGGTATCGATGGCGGAGGCCTGGAAAATCGTGGTGTCCTCGTAGTCGCACACCACCATGAGATCGCCCGGTGCAAACGAGTGCGCCTGGCCGTTCGGGCGCTCCAGTGCGATCGAGTAGGCCGGTACGCTCAGGCTGCCCACCGTTGTGGCCGACGCGGTCGCGTTGTGGGCACGCACCGGCAGCGCATTCGATGCGCCATGCATGATCTGGATCACATCGGTACCGCTGACCCGCTGACCGACGCCGGTGCCGATGGCCACCGCGCCGGCCGCGTCGGTGTCGTTGAAGCCGCGCAGACCGCCGGTCCAGTCGGACCACCAGTTGGTGGTCGGCGAATTCAGCAGATTCATGACCCGCACGCCGCCGCTGCACGCATTGACGCCGGCGGATCTCAGATCACGCGACATCAGGTCGAAGGCGACACGGGTGGTTTCCTGCACCCGGGCCAGCGATTCGGTGGTGCGGTAGGCCTGACGGTTACCGATCACGACCGATATGGCGCCGACCGACACGACCAGACCGAGCGCGAGCGCAACCATGACCTCGACCAGAGAAACGCCCGCCTGCCTGAAAGCGCTCTGCTTCATATGCGCACATCCACTTCAAAGGTTTGCGCCGCCCCGCCGTTGGCCACCCGGCTGTCGTCCCAGCGAACGGTGATGCGGCAGAACGCCGGCGTGCCGGCGCAGTTGATCGCACCGCACGCGGTCGTTCCGAAGTTCCGGTTCAGTTCATCCAGCCACCGGCTGGTATCGACAGAAACCCGGTCAGTCCCCGAGGGGGCCGTGCATGCACCGGTCGGCATCGTCCGGTTGTAACCGCCGGTGCGGGCCGCGGCCTGGTTGCTGCGCATGCGCTCCGCAATCGAATTGGCCGAAATGACCACGGCGTTGCGTTCGAATGCACTCTGGTTTGCCTTCATCGCCATGGTCTGCATGCCGGCGATACCCAGCATGCCGAAAGCGAGCACAAACAGCGCCACCAGAACCTCGATCAGCGACACGCCCTGCTGGATGCGTCGGGGCCCGTTCATTGCGTGGTCTCCGTGGTGGATGTCGGCGGTTCCGGCACAACGCCGCAATTGGTGATGGTGGCGCGGGTGACTGCGATCCGGCTGCCGGCGAGCAGCGCTACGTTGCGCGCGTTCTCGCCGGTGAGCACACCGCTGCTGTCGCACACCGTGATCGTCGCGGCCTGCAGGGCGGCCGAATCGACCGCACGGGCCAGGCCGTCCGGGCGGAACACGATGCGGTTGCCGGCGGTACCCAGTGCATTGTCAGAAGAGAACACCAGACCGCTGGCGGTGATGGCCTCGCTGCGCAGCAGCGTTTCGCCGGCGTCGAAGGTGCCATCCGAATCGTTATCCACAAATACGGCCCAGCCCTGCCATGGCGCACCGTCGGCTGCGGTCACGCAGCCGGACGAGGCGGTCAGCGTGACCAGGCCGCCGGAAGTCGCCACCCGGCACAGGATGACGCGCCGCTGTATGCGTACCGCTTCCGACCGCGCCAGATTCAGCGCGGCCAGCATTTCGTTCGATTCCGCGGTCAGCCGGTTCGACGCAATGAAACCCTGAAACGCAGGCATGGCCATCGCCGCGAGAATGGCGAGCAGCGCCACCACGACGGCGAGCTCGATCAGCGAAAAGCCCCGCTGGAATGTCCGGGCGACTGTCATGGCGATGAACGCAATTCACGAAATTGTGTAAATCGAGGTTAAATCAATGTCGCCGCAATCTCGACCGAAGCAGGACGAACGGCGGACAGCAGCCGGCGGACGGCAGCCGTGGCGCGGCATCGCGTGAAATCCGTCACGGCCGCGTTCGCGGCGCCCGAAGCGGGTCGGCCTCCTGCACAATGAAGGTTCTTACATTCGCGCGCTTGATTCATGTCGTCATCCACGCCCGCTTCCACGCACCGTCCGGCCGAACATCCGCTCCGCTACAAACTGAACAACGAGGTGCACGCGCGCCCGCCGGTGCCGGTCAGCCATCCGCAACTGGTGTCCTATGTGGCACTGATGCACGACGGGCTGCAGGAGGACGACGAACTGCGCCATCTGCAGGCGCTGGCGGACGCGTACGCGCGACCGCTTCCGCAGTCCGACGGCGGCCACCTGCAGCTGGACGTCGGCGATTTCCGGCTGAAGTGGGAGCGCCACAACGAATTCTCCAGCTACGCCTTCTTCCGTGCCCCGGCCGCCGACGAGGACGGCAGCCGGGGCGCGCTCGGCGTCGTGCCGTCAGCCTGGTTCGACGCCCTGCCCGGTCAGCTGATGGTGGCCACGCACATCGAGCTGCGCTCGACCGCCGATCTGCCGCCGCGCGCGGTCATGGACAGGCTGATCGCCAGCGGCCGTCAGGCGGTGGGCGCCCAGGTGTCCGATGGCGCCGCCTGGGTATTTACCGACTTCGTGCTGACCGACGGCTGGTCGCGCTATACCGTGCTGGATGAACGCCTCACGCCGCGTCAGGCCGGGCGTACCGTGCAGCGCCTGCTGGAGATCGAGACCTATCGCGTGATCGCCCTGCTCGCCTTCCCGGTCGCCAAGGAGGTCGGACGGCTGCTCGGTCGCGCCGAAGGCGAACTGGCCAACCTGATGGACGGCATGGGCAATGCATCGACCGCCGAGGACGAGCGCAGCGTGCTGTCTCACCTGACCCGTCTGGCGGCCGAAGTCGAACATTCGGTTGCCCGCACCACCTATCGTTTCGGTGCGGCCCAGGCCTACTACCGTCTGGTGCGCAGCCGCATCGCGGAACTGCGCGAGCATCGCATCGAAGGCTTTCCGACCATGGGCGAATTCATGGACCGGCGGCTTACGCCGGCGATTTCGACCTGCGAGGCGATCGCCCGCCGGCAGGAAGACCTGTCTGGCCGGGTTGCCCGCAACTCGCAGCTGCTGCGTACCCGGGTCGACATCGAACTGCAGCGGCAGAACCAGGAACTGCTGGCGCAGATGAACCGGCGCGCCAAACTTCAGCTGCGGCTGCAGGAAACGGTGGAAGGCCTGTCCATCGTCGCCATCACCTATTACGCGTCGCAACTGGTGCAGTACGTCGCCAAGGGCGCGAAGTACGCGCTGCCGGTGAATCCGGACATTCTGACCGCGGTGTCCATTCCGCTCATCGCCGGTCTGGCGGCGCTCGGCCTGCGCAGCATGCGGCGCAAGCTCGCGGCGGAAGAAGGTGCCCACTGAAGGACAAGGCGGGGTGTGTAGGAATGCGCTGACAGCCGCGTGGTCGGGCTTCTGCAACTATCTCGTTCCAGAGGGGAGTAGCTCCACGCCGCCTGTCGTCACTACGAAGCTTCGGCTTCCGGCATGCGGGTCCGCACAGTGCGGGTGAGCAAGACCTTTGCCGTGACGGCAAGGTCGACTCCGGACAAAGGAAGGCCTTGTGCGCGCGGACACAAGGCCTTTTTTCTTTGATCCGACGGAGATTCGATCTGATGGAAACCGTTGCAACCGGCTGGATGTGGGCCGCCTTTTCGGCCGTTGTCCTGGGCATGCTGTTCATCGACCTCTTCTTGGTCGGCGGCGGCAAGAAACATGTCGTGAGCTTCCGCGAGGCCGGTATCTGGTCTCTCATCTGGGTCAGCGTGGCCATGCTGTTCGCCGCTTTCCTGTGGTGGACGCTGGACGGTCAGCTGGGGCGCGAAGCCGCCAACGAACGCACGCTTGAATTCATTACCGGCTACCTGATCGAGAAATCGCTGGCGGTCGATAACGTATTCGTCTGGCTGATGCTGTTCAGCTACTTCGCCATTCCGGCGGAGCTGCAGAAGCGGGTGCTCATCTACGGCGTGATCGGCGCCATCGTGATGCGGGCCGGCATGATCTTCGGCGGCGCCTGGCTGATCGAGCGCTTCCACTGGGTGCTGTATCTGTTCGGCGCCTTCCTGCTGGTGACCGGCATCAAGATGGCGTGGTTTGCCGACCACGCGCCTGATCTGGAAAAGAACCCGGTGCTGCGCTGGCTGCGCGGTCACATGAAGGTGACCCCTGAGCTCGAGGGCGAACGCTTCTTCGTGCTGCGCGACGGCGTGCGCTACGCCACCCCGCTGTTCCTGGTGCTGGTGCTGGTGGAACTGTCCGATGTGGTGTTCGCGGTGGATTCGATCCCGGCCATCTTTGCCATCACCACCGACCCCTTCATCGTGCTCACCTCGAACGTGTTCGCGATCCTGGGCCTGCGTGCGATGTATTTCCTGCTGTCCGGCATGGCTGACCGCTTCTCGCTGCTGAAATACGGTCTGGCTGCGGTGCTCATCTTCATCGGCATGAAGATGCTGCTGATCGATCTGGTGAAGATTCCGATCTGGCTGTCGCTGCTGGTGGTGGCTTCGCTGATCGGCGGTTCGGTGTGGCTGTCGCTGCGCAGGACGGCGCACGCGGAGCACCCGGCGCCCAAGGCCTGACCTGAATGTGCGGCGGACCCTGGCGGGTCCGCCGCAGCGGCCTCAGTCCAGTTCGCGCAGCCGCGCGAACGCCTCCTCGATACGCTCGACCGCGATGACGGTGAGACCGTCGATCGGCTGCTTGGGCGCATTCGACTTCGGAATCAGCGCGTGAGTGAAACCGAGCTTTGCGGCTTCCTTCAGTCTTTCCTGTCCGCGCGGGGCGGGACGGATCTCCCCGGCCAGACCGACTTCGCCGAAGGCCACCAGCTTGGCCGGCAGCGGCCGATTCTTCAGCGAGGACACGATGGCCAGCAGCACCGCGAGGTCACCCGCCGGCTCGCCGATCTTCACGCCCCCCACCGCATTCACGAACACGTCCTGATCCGCACAGGTCACGCCGGCGTGCCGGTGCAGCACCGCCAGCAGCATGGCCAGCCGTGCCGAATCCAGGCCCACCGTCAGGCGGCGCGGATTGCCGTGTGCGCTGTCGACCAGCGCCTGGATTTCCACCAGCAGCGGCC
>OFDC01000864.1_pt1 | contig 18862 bp, 19 predicted proteins | sample 1520941 | NCBI WGS metagenome assembly OFDC01 (sample SAMEA94258168, study PRJEB24077) | hot springs metagenome | biome: Aquatic biome; feature: Water | place: India | collected 2012-12-06 | depth 5 m | reverse complement strand
ACAAATTTGACCTTTTCCTCATTCAGGCAGCGAATAACGATCTCTGCACCAGTAATTGACTTGGTGCTAGTTTCGGCCGGGGGATGGGCTTTTGAATCCATAAAACCTTGAATTTCGCAATAAAATTGATGAACCCTCAACATTAACTGTTTAAGTCAAATAGGTCAAGTTTGTGGCAAAAATTGCAAATTCCGTCACACTGTTATTGACAATACAAATGAGAATCATTATTATTTAGATTCTTTCGGAGATGATTGCATGATAGCGCATATAAATCATAGGGTATCTAGCAGTAGTTTATACGATCCTGACTTGCCAACGGCGGGCGATGTGATGGCCTCACTGTGTTGTGTTGCCACGCAATATGCGAGCGACCCTTCGCTAGATTTGGCTTTGCTGGGCTTTGGTTTGGCACAGACGCTAACGGCACCTGAGTATGCGGAAAGTCATCTAATTGTCACTGTATCCAAGCAATTATTGGATCAGTGGCAAACTTTACTAAATGCGCACCAAGAGTTTGAGTTACAGCAGCATGCAGTCGAATATCTGCCGCAGAATTTAACTGTGCAGTAAGCAAGTATTTTTAATTAAGTATTGATAGAAAGTATTAGAAATGTCGAGATTAACAGGCCCTAGAGTCAAAATTATGCGTGCGTTGGGTGTGGATTTACCGGGGCTTTCACGCAAAACTATTGAGGCAAGGCCAACACCACCAGGGCAACATGGGAACAAGGCATCACGCAAGCGTCGTTCTGACTTTGGGGTGAAATTAGTCGAGAAGCAAAAGATTCGTTTTAACTATGGCCTCACTGAGCGTCAAATGCGCATTTTGATTTTGGATGCCCGTAAAGGTAAAGAGCCTACCGGTGAGCGTTTATTGCAACTATTAGAGTTGCGTATGGATAACGTAGTGTTTAGAGCGGGCTTTGCGCCGACAGGTATTGCCGCACGCCAATTGGTGAGTCACGGCCATATGCTGTTGAATGGTAAGCGTGTAGATATTCCTTCTATCCGCTTAAAAGTAGGCGATCAAATTTCGCTCAAGTCCGCGAGTCAGCAAATGCCGATGGTGGTTGAGACACTTAAAGCATTGCCTTTGGCGCGCCCGGAGTGGCTAAGCTGGGATGAGCAACATAAAGTGGTGACCGTAGCACATATGCCAGCCATAGAAGATGTGCCATTCCCGGTGGATGTGCAGCAGGTAGTTGAGTATTACGCTAACCGTGTGTAGTAGAAAAAGAATTGAGGTTGTAAAGAATTTAAAGCGTCCCTAACAGCGCTTTAAGTGTAGTACGCATGGAAACATGCATCTCCTTTTTATGGCTGCATTCATTGTATGTTTGCACGTAGATTGATGTAAGTCGGCCAATTTTTTAGGATGCTAAGGTTAAGGCGATAGTCAACATGAAGATTATTACGAGTATAGCTTCGAAGGCCCCGCTGGATATGGACATTGCGATGGTGACAAATGAAGACGAGGCACAAAGTGCATTGAAAATCACATCGATTAAAAAATTAAACAGTGAAAAGCTGTTTGGCGACAGTAACGAAGTGATGATTCAACACCAAGAAGAAACCTATGTGTTGCGAATCACCAAACAAAACAAATTGATTCTAACCAAGTAATGGAATCTGCAACACATTTAAATTGGGAATAAGCTGCGTATGAAATCAAATATGGCTTCCTCGGTAACACTGGTTTACTCGGCAGAGCATGTGGCTGTTGAGCAGAAGAAACATGTGAAAAATTTGATAGCGGTGCAATCCGGGGTGTTGATGCCAGTACATTCTGTGCCCGCGCAATCTACCAGATCGGCGTTCACTTTGATGATGGTGGCGATTGCTCATGCAGTGGGGATTTTCTACTTGGCTCAACAGAATTTGGAAGCGCTAGCACCTATGAAACCCGCACAGCCCATGCAGGTAAGCTTGATAGCTCCGCCAGCACCTGAGCCTGAAGTTGTGCCTATTATTGAGCCACCTAAGCCTGTAGTGCAACCTAAACCCAAACTGAAAAAAGTGGTTGAGAAAATTAAACCGATAGAAGTGCCGGCGGAGCGTATGGTAGAAGCGACTACCGTAGAGGTAAAAGAAACAACACCCGAACCTATGCCAGCACCCGTGCAAGAAGCGGTTGAGATGAAGGCGCCGCCTAAAGTTGAACCTGTGGTGGTGGAGGAAAAGATTGAGCCGCCTAAATTTGGCGTGGCATATTTACAAAACCCTGAGCCTGAATACCCACGAATGTCTAAGCGCTTGGGCGAAGAAGGGCGTGTGTTATTGCATGTGGTAGTGGATACCCAAGGCAACCCAACAGAAGTCACGCTTAAAAAAACCAGCGGTCATGAGCGTTTGGACGAGGCTGCGATTGAGGCTGTTAAAGGCTGGCGTTTTATTCCCGCAATGAAAAATAAAGTGGCGCTTATTGCAGCTGTAGATGTGCCGGTGAAGTTCTCCTTGCACTAAGTTCGTCATGGAGCCCATTTCAAAAACCAATCGACTATTTTAAGGTGTGGGCATCTGATGGGTGCACAACATGAATAATTGAATTTTTAGCTAGAAAGTAAAAGTGAAATGAACCAACCACAAGAATTTAACAGTTTAATGTTTATTTTGGAGTCAGGCCCTGTTGCCATAGCCGTGGCAACGTTGATGCTGGTGATGTCAGTGGCCAGCTGGTATTTAATGGTCACTAAGTATGTGCAGTATGTGCGTATGAAGTCAGCCATCAAACGTTATATTGCCCATTTCTGGGCCGCGCCTAATTTGCAAGCCGCACTAAATTTAGAAGAGGCACATTCTCCGGCTTATGCTTTGGCGCATCATGCTGCCAGCGCATCGCAGCACCATCATGCACATGCGCAACAGAGCGCTGCAAACGCCTGTAGTCACGAAGAGTTTGTAGCGCGTAGCATGCGCCGGGATATTGCACAGACTTCAAGTCAGCTGGAATCTGGTTTGTCAGTGCTGGCTTCTGTAGGTAGCGTTGCACCGTTTGTCGGTTTATTTGGTACGGTGTGGGGTATCTACCACGCATTAGCTGCGATTAGTGCCAGCGGCCAAGCGACTTTGGATAAAGTGGCTGGTCCTGTGGGTGAAGCGCTAATCATGACCGCGATTGGTTTAGCGGTGGCGATTCCGGCAGTGTTGGCTTACAACGCGTTCGTGAAAGCAAACCGTACAATTTTGGGTCAGTTAGATACCTTTGCGCAAGATTTGCATGTGCTCATGACCACTGGGGCTACCCTGACAAAAAAGCATACTAGTCCACGGCCTGTGGTTGTGGATGCTAAAGCAGCAGCCTCCACCACCAGCTTGAACGGAGTACCGGCATGATAGGGAATAGCCAGCAATCTAGCATGCTGGGAGATGCGCATACGCAGCCGATGAGTGAAATTAATACCACGCCATTGGTGGATGTGATGTTGGTGTTGTTGGTAATTTTTATCATCACTGCACCCTTGCTTACGCATGCCGTCAAGATTGATTTACCGCAAGCGACGAGTCAGCCTTTGCCTGAAAAACCGGAAGTAATTTCGTTGGCGATTGATTCAGCTGGTAAGACGTATTGGAATGATGCGCAGATAGAGCAATCTGTACTTAAATCTAAGCTAGAGGCTGCGGCACATCAGACACCTCAGCCAGAATTACAAATTCGTGCGGACAAAGAGACACGCTATCAGTTGTTGTCAGAAATTATGGCGGATGCACAAAATGCAGGGATCACTAAATTAGGTTTTTTAAGCGAGCCAAACTAGCGTTTTTGAATATAGGGGAGCCACAATGACTGCAATGTTAACCGAATGGGCCAATACAACTATTGGTTTTTCTATGCTCGCATTTTTTGTCATTGTCGCTTTTTGTCTTATGAGCTTGATGGCGATTAAAGTCATCGAATTCTTTGCGTTTAGGTCAGATCCATCCTCTTAGATTTTAAACGTTTCAATCTCTAATCTTTATTGTTAGATTAGGTAAGTCATTAGGTATATAGCCAGCCAAATAAGCATTGCTTTAGTAGCCAGCCAATTTTAATTATTATTTAAAAGGAGCAGGCAATGCTTATGCATCGTGTTATTTACCCCTTAACTCATGGCTGCTTGTGTTGATGCACATTCGTTCGTTCAAAACATGGGCTTGGGTACACAAGTGGTCTAGCCTAGTTTGCACAGTATTCATGTTATTGCTGTGCTTAACTGGCTTGCCCTTAATATTTGGTCATGAGATCAGTCATTTGCTTGGCAATGAAGTAGAGCCGCCGATACTGCCTAGCAATACGCCTCAAGCTAGTATAGATAAATTGCTAGCGAATGCTAAGGTGCTTTATCCAAATCGCGTAGTGCAATTTGTGTTCCGTGATTTGGATGAACACAATAGCTGGACCGTGAGTCTAGGCAAAACGGCTACCTCAGAAGACGATATCAAGTTTGTAAAGCTAGATTCACGTACGGCCAAGGTGCTGCAAGAACCCAAGTTTAACGAAGGGTTTATGTATGTGATGTTTAAGCTGCACGTGGATTTGTTTGCAGGATTGCCGGGCATGCTGTTTTTGGGCTTGATGGGTGTACTACTCGTCGTAGCCATTGTTTCAGGTGTGGTGCTGTATGCGCCCTTTATGCGCAAACTCGAATTCGGTGAAATCCGTAAAGACCGCACGCCAAAACTCAAACGCTTGGATACCCATAACTTCTTAGGTGTGGTGACGCTTGTATGGGCGCTGGTTGTTGGTACCACAGGCATCATCAATGCATGGGCCGATTTGGTCATCAAATATTGGCAGTTTGATCAAATGGCAGCCATGACCGCACCTTATAAAGGTTTGCCTCCGCCAACGCAATTGGCATCATTACAAGCAGCGGTAGATGCGGCACAAGCGCGTGAACCTAAAATGCGTTTAGGTTTTATTGCTTTCCCTGGCACAGATTTTTCTAGCCCGCATCATTACGGCATGTTTATGCTTGGTGATAGCCCCGTGACATCACGTTTGTTTAAGCCGGTGCTGATTGATGCACAAACGGCTAAGCTGACAGACAGCCGTGAAGTGCCTTGGTATCTAGCGACATTGCTGATTTCTCAGCCATTACATTTCGGGGATTACGGAGGCATGCCGTTGAAGATTCTTTGGCTTATTTTAGATGTATTTACGATTGTGGTGCTATGGACAGGCTTGGTGTTGTGGTGGAAGAAACGCACACATTACCAAACTGAGATTCAGCAACGTGTTGTATTTAGCGAGGCGTATTCGCCACGTTGAAAGTTGGGGATTGAGTATGCCAGCTAAAAGCCTAATGCAGATTTTTCAGTGGCCAATTGTCATGGGGATATTGACCATCATCGGCCTGGTGTTAACGTTGTTACTGGAGGGTGGCTGGCTAGAGCTGGTCTCAATCAGTGCACTAGGTATCCCCGTTATTACCATGATTTATATTTATTACGTGAGAGATATTGTTTGTCGTTCGACAAGCTGAATCGATTTATTTTAGAAAGCCAATAGCCAGCTAACGCATTTTCCGCCTGTAGCCAGCCAAATTTATTTGTAAACTACAGGGAGAATTAAATGCAGCATATCGTGCGCGGCAAAGCCGTGCGTAATCAAATCTTATTGGCCGCCATCGTTGCGGTACTGCCTTGTCTTGCATATGCCGAGGACGAGCTACCGGAGGTCGAAGTTAAGGCTACAGCTGCTCAGGCGGGTCAGTCCTCAGAAAAGACAAAATCCTATACTGTGAAGGAAACCACATCTGCCACGCGTTTAGAGACCTCCATTCGAGAGACACCACAATCGATTTCAGTCATTACGCGGCAACAGTTAGATGATTTTCGCATCCTCTCCATAAACGATGCACTGTCTTATGCGACGGGTATCAAAGTAGAGCAGTTTGAAACAGACCGTACCGAATATACAGCACGCGGCTTGAATATCACGAATTTTCAAATAGATGGCCTAGTCTCTCCAATCAGCTTTAGTGGCACTAACTATGGCGATTTGGATGTGGCGATGTATGACCGTATTGAAGTATTGCGCGGGGCCAATGGCTTGGTCACTGGGATTGGTAACCCTTCTGCCACTATTAACTTTATTCGCAAACGTCCTACCAAAGACTTTCAAGCTAAGGCCGATATATCAGTGGGCTCTTGGGATAATCGACGTTTGGATGTAGATGCTTCTGGTTCGCTGAATGGGGATGGTAGCGTACGTGGACGCTTGGTCACTACAGCGCAAGATAGAAATTCCTACATCGACCGTTACAGCACAAAAAGAAACATGGTCTATGGTGTGATAGAAGCGGATTTAACGGACAACACCAATGTTGCGATTGGCCATACGTATCAACAAAATGATTCGGATGGCAATAATTTCGGCAGTCTGCCACTACTGTACACGGACGGCACTAAGCGTCATTACAAGGTTTCTGATTCAACCGCGCCAAAGTGGAGTAATCGAGATGTAGGCACCCATGTTAGCTTTGCTGAGTTAAACCATTATTTTAATAATGATTGGAAAGTAAAAGGGCAGCTAACACACAAAGAGACCGACTCTAAAGGCCGCCATCATTATGTTGGCGGTAACGAAGATCGCGCTACTGGCTTGATTACATATCAAAGTTATCCTTACGTTTACGATTTCGCGACTAAAGACCACGTTGCAGACGTGAATGCCAATGGACCTTTTGAGTTGGCAGGACGCAAGCATGAGTTGGTAGTGGGTGCTACGTGGAGCAAGTCGTATATGAAGGAATATTCACGAGTAGGTAGCACAATTTATGATCCCTTAATTAATAACGTCATCATCAGCAGTTTTGATGATTTAGGAGATTTCCCGCTACCAACGTTTGGACCGAAAAGCAAAAGCTCAGACTATGAGTACACAACTACTAACATTTATACAGCGGCCAAACTTAACCCGACAGACAATCTAAAAGTGACTGTGGGTGGAAGTTTGCTGAGCTATGAGTTAGAAGGTAGTGCTTATGGCACGCCCCAAGAAGCAAAAGAGAGCAATAAGTTCACGCCTTATATTGGCGCTGTCTATGATTTGAATGAAATACACTCTGTGTATGCGAGCTATACAGGTATTTATAGGCCACAGGTAGAGAAGGGCGCTAACTTGAGAGTCATAGCGCCATTGAAAGGCAAAAACTACGAGGCTGGTGTTAAAAGTGAGTGGTTGAATAAAAAATTAAACACTTCTTTTTCACTGTTTAGATCCGAACAAGAAAATCAAGCTCTGGCAACAGGTATAGTTGCTACTCCACAAGGTAACGTTACTACCTATGATGGTATACAAGCGACTACCAAAGGTTATGAGTTTGATGTGTCCGGAGAAGTAACGGATAACTTGAATATCAATGCGGGTTATACACGCTTGATGAGCGTGAAAAACGATCAAGATCAAAATGTTAATCCATTTATCCCGAGACATTTAGTCCATCTGACCACCGTGTATAAACTACCCTCTATTGAGAAGCTAAAAGTAGGTGCTAGCGTCAATTGGCAAAGTGATACTCATGTAGACATTGGTGCTGTGCGCTATGAACAAGATAGCTATGCAACAGTGAATCTAATGGCGAATTATCAAATAGACGAGCATTGGAGCGCAGCAGTTAACTTGTACAACGTGACGGATGAAAAATACATATCTAGCATGAGGTATGCATATGCTGGCCAAGCCTTCTATGCACCACCATTCAGCGGTTTAGCAACGTTAACTTGGAAGTATTAGTAAGCTTAGCAGCAATAAAAAACCCAGCCATAGGCTGGGTTTTTTATTGGCCGAAGCATGATAGATTATTGGTAACGTAACGCTTCAATCGGATTGAGCATGGCTGCCTTTTTAGCAGGGTAAAAGCCAAAGAACACGCCTATGCTGGCTGCCACGCTAAAGGCAATGATGACCGAGTTGCTGGAAACAATCACTTCTGCTTGTGTGAAGGTGCTGACTAAAATTGCACCGGCCACACCAATCCCAATCCCAATCAAGCAACCCACAATGGAGATCATAATGGCCTCTAACAAGAACTGCATTAAGATGTCGCGTTGGCGTGCACCAATGGCCATGCGAATGCCAATCTCACGCGTACGCTCGGTAACAGAGACCAACATAATATTCATAATGCCAATGCCACCGACCAATAGTGACACCGACGCAATTGCGCCTAGCAGCAATGACATAGTACGGGTAGTCTCGGCAGCAGAGTTGGCGATTGCCGTGAGGTTGCGTACTGAGAAGTCGCTATCAGCACCTTCACGAATATTGTGGCGCTGATTCAGCAAACTATTCAGGCCTTCTTCCACCATTGTCATGGCTTTGTCCGATTCCGCTTGCACGATGATTTGACGCACACTGCCCGGCAATTGGTTGCCAAATAACTTACGTTGCGCGGTGGTGAGCGGCACGATAATAGTATCGTCCTGATCACGCCCATCTAGTGTTTGGCCTTTGCTGTCCAGCACCCCCAGCACTACAAAAGGACTTTGTTTAATGCGGATGGTTTTACCTACCGGATCAATTTCATCACCAAAAATATTTTGTGCAACGGTTTTGCCAATCAACGCCACGCGGGTAGCCGAGCGAATATCAGAATCAGAGAACGCATAGCCATCAGTAAGGTACCAAGAGCGTACATCCAAATAACTAGGCGTAGTGCCGATAATATCGGTGTTCCAGTTATTGCTGCCAAACACAATTTGCGCTTTGCCCATGGTGACTGGCGCTACGCCAATTACGCCATCTAGGTCTTCGATAGCATTCGCGTCTTTCACATTTAATGATGGAGCATTCCCAGTGGCTGATCGCGCGCCGCCCATATTCGGTGGGCCAGAAAGCACCACAAATAAATGGCTGCCCATGGCATTGATCGAGCGTTTAACTGCAGCTTCTGCCCCTTGGCCAATCGCCATCATCAGTACCACTGCGCCCACGCCAATCACCATGCCCAGCATAGTTAAAAATGTGCGCAGGCGGTTGGCACCCATGGCGTGCCAGGCTTCCCCTAGCATGGCACTAAACATGAGAAGCCTCTCTTGTTTGAACATTATTCTGCTGACTGTCGGTTAGAGTATCCTGCACAATTTTCCCATCTAAAAAACGCACCTGACGTTTGGCATGTTCGGCAATATCAGTCTCGTGTGTCACCAATACAATAGTGATGCCTTCTTGATTGAGTTGGCCAAACAAAGTCATGATTTCTTCACTGGTCACGCTATCCAAATTGCCGGTTGGTTCATCGGCAAGAATTAAGCTAGGCTTATTGACCAACGCACGCGCAATGGCTACCCGTTGTTGTTGACCGCCAGAAATTTGATTGGGACGCGACTGGATATGTTTGGCTAAGCCTACTTTCTCAAGCAGTACTTTAGCGCGGGCATGCCGCTCTGCCTTCTCAATACCGGAATAGACCAAAGGCAAGGCAACGTTATCTAACAAGCTAGAACGTGCTAACAAGTTAAAGCCTTGAAATACAAAGCCGATGGTTTTGTTGCGCACACCGGCCACCTCATTTTCTTCCATGGTGGCCACAGCATGGCCATCCAACACATATTCACCCTTGGTGGGTTTGTCTAAGCAGCCCAATATGTTCATAAACGTGGATTTTCCAGAGCCTGAGGGCCCCATGATCGCGACGTAGTCGCCACGGTCTATACGTAGATTCACATCTTTCAGCACGGGGAATGGGCCAGCCGCAGTCTGGTAGTCTTTGTACAAGTGACTGACTTCAATAACAGGTTTTTGCATAGTGGTTTAGCCTGATCTAGAACATTCTCGGCCCGCGCATATTGCTGCCACCTTGCGCTTGACCATTGGCTTGCAATTCACCCACGATGATTTGCGTACCGACTTCTAAATCGCGTGCCATGATCTCAGTAAATCGCCCATCGGTGATGCCCACACGTACTCTCACTTGCTCAGGTTTACCATCTTTCAGCACATAAATTTTGCCTGCAGTAAGGTCTTCATTTTTGCCTCTACCGCCACGGTTACGGCCGCCATTTATGCCCGCAGCTCGGTCACCGCCTCTTTCACCTCGCGCTCGGTCACCGTTTGGCTTATCGTTATTATCCTTCTTAGCTACTTTTTCACCGCTGTTTTTTTGGCTGTTGTCATTAGATTTTGGTTTGAATCGCAACGCAGCATTAGGCACCAATAGCACTTGCTGTTTGCTCGCGACGGCAATGTTCACATAGGCCGTCATGCCCGGGAGTAATTTTTGGTCACTGTTGTCCACAGAGACTACAACGTTATAAGTCACTACGTTAGAAGTGTTGGTGGAGTTGAGGCGTACTTGCTTGACCACGCCCTCGAAGTTGCGATTAGGGAATGCGTCCACGTTGAATTTAACGGTTTGCCCTTCTTTGATATTGCCGATATCGGCCTCGGCAAAGCTGGTGTCAATTTGCATTTTGGATAAATCTTGCGCAATTTGAATCAAGGTGGGTGTTTGGAAGCTGGCGGCTACAGTTTGGCCAATATCCACCACACGATTGATGACAATACCGGATACTGGTGAGCGGATAATACTAAATCGCAAGTTGGTTTGGTCTCGCGCCAATAGGCCACGTGCACTTTCCAGCTGTGCTTGCGCTGATTTGAGCGCTTGTACTGCGGTATCCAGTTCTTGTTTAGAGACATAATCTTGTGCATACAACTCACGCATACGCTTTTCGTTGGCTTTGGCCAGCTCAACAGAGGCTTGGTTGTTGCGCACGCTCCCTTGCGATTGCGCAATTTGCGCGTTAAACAGCGCGTTATCTAACTCTAGCAAAACTTGGTCTTTTTCAACGCGGTCGTTAAAGTCCACATATAGCTTTTTCACAATGCCCGATACCTGAGTACCCACGCTAATCAGGCTCACTGGGTTGAGTGTGCCGTTGGCAGATACGGTTTGCTCCACATTGCCACGTGTAACTTCATCCAATCGATATAGATCTTCCGGTTTAACTTCATGCGTTTTTTGATAGTAATAGTAAGCACCAGCGGCAATGGCAGCTAACACGATTACAGTAATGATTTTCTTAAGCATTTTCATAGTACGTTCAATCAGTGCGTTTAATAGATTTAGTCTAGTTGGTTTGTGTCGTTGGTAACGACTGAACCATGGCGTTATCGAGCGACCCCATGGCTTGCGCCAGTGTTGCTCGTGCAATATTGGCATTCAGCGTGGCTTGAATTTTTTGTTGGCGTGCCGTCGCAAGCGAGCTCTGTGCATTCAGCGTATCAATGATGTTGCCCACACCAGCTTTGTAGCGGCCCAAAGCCACACGATAAGACTGCTCGGCACTGCTCACCAATACTTCGCTGGCGGTAACTGACTGCAATGCAGTGCGCAGGTTTTGGTAAGCCGTCCATACATCTAGCGATATTTGCAGCTTCAAACGGTCACGTTGCGCTGCACGTAAATCAGCGGTGGCCTCTGCTGCGCGAATGCGGTACGACGGTGAATACCCATTAAATAGCGGAATAGATACAGTGAGGCCTAGCGACGAGTTTTTGCTGAAATCGAGCTGCGAGCCATCTTGTAAGCTGTTAGACATCGCGACTGAAATGGTCGGTTTGGCAGCCGTTTTGCTGGCATCAATACTGGCTTGTGCCGCTTTTAATTGGGCTTCACTGGCAATCAAATCCGGGCGACGTTCCACCGCTTGCTCAATTAAAGTGTTGACGTTTTCCAGTATGTTTTGCGGTGCATCAGCCTGATTGCCAGCCAATGTGATTTTTTGATTGGCGGGCAGGCCCATCACGTTAGCCAAGCTACCATAAGCAGTTTGTAGATTGCCTTCATTGGTAATGCGGGTGAGTGTAAGTTGTGCGTAGGCTGTTTGCGCTTGCAGTTTATCAGCGGGAGTAGCAACACCCGCTTTATAGCGTGCCTCTGCCGCTTTAAAACTTTCCTCGCTGGCACGTTCAACTTCACGTGCAGCATCTAGCGCAGCAATGTTTGCTTGCACTTGATAATAAGCGACTGTGGCTGAAAGCAGGACGGTTTGTACCGTGCTGCTTTGGCTGGCGCTGGCAGAGAGCAGTAGTTGCCGAGCATTCTCAAGCGTGGCTGCACGATTACCAAAATCGTACAGCAAATAACTGGCAACTAAACTGTTGCTCAAGTTAAGTGTGGGGTTGCTACGTGCAGAGGATTCTGGAGATGCATAGCCCAAATTGGTGGACAAAGTATCATTGAGTGAGGGCAGATAAGCTGACTTTGCAATCCCCAATTGTGCAGCTTGCGCACGCGCACTGGCCCAGATTTCGCTGGTTTGGGGGTTGTTGCATAAGCTGGTTTCGGTGACTTCAGTCAGTGATATTGGTTTGCTTAAGTCAATGGCGGCACATGGGGCTTGTTCGTTCTGATAACCAGCGGGTATTTTGGGCAGGGCATCAATGTTGGTATTTAACGGATCACCGTTTTTGTACCAAATCGAGCTATCTGCATATGTGTTACCAGCAAAGCTGTACATTACCGCAATGATTGCCAGTGTTTTGAGCGATGGTAGTTTTTTGGTTTGATGGTTTATTTTATTCAACATACTTCATAAATACTAAAAATTTACTTGGAGATCATACATAATGGTTGCAATTGTAAATGAGAACGGTTATCATTCTCTTGTTTTTTTACAAAAACCACACAAAATTTACAAGGATTAACAATTGATGTGGTCTTCGCATCTCGCGTACAGAAATTTTCACGATGTGTTGTGAAGTGATATCTAGATATCTGCATGAAATAAGTAGTGGTATTAACAATTAAATAAGTATTTTATTAACGACTGTAGTCAAGCCAGCCAACGGTTCTTCCTTTTAGCCAGCCAGATGCAATTCAAAAGGGAAGAACCATGAGTCATATCCGTAGACGTAAACACAACCCAGCGCATATAGCCGCGTTGGTTGCCGCCACATTTTCTATTGCTACCACCGCTGCTGAAGAAGCCGTGGAGTTACCAGAGGTGAGCGTAAATGCCACTAAAGAAGTGCCGTTTAAGGCAGATGAGTCCGCCAATAATAAATTCACCAAGCCACTGCTTGATACTCCGCAAACAGTACAAGTGATTAAGAAGGAATTGCTTCGTGAGCAAGGTGTTTTCTCACTGACCGATGCGCTGCGCAATACCCCCGGGATTACTATTCAGCTCGGCGAAAACGGCAATACCTCTGCCGGTGATACGTTCTCTATGCGTGGTTTTAACGCTTCTAATCAATTGTTCTTGGATGGTATTCGTGATTTGGGGGCGGTGACGCGTGATGTGTTTAACCTAGAGCAGATTGAAGTGGTGAAAGGCCCGGCAGGTGCTGACATTGGTCGTGGTGCAGCATCCGGCTACATCAACTTAATCAGCAAGCAACCTAGCTTAAGCGACAGCAATTTTGCCACCATTGGGTATGGTACGGCCGATAAAAAACGTGGCACGCTTGATATTAATAAAGTCATTGGCGAAACGACCGCGGTGCGTATTAATGTGTTGGGTTTTGATGGTAATGTGGATAAGCGTGATGAAGTGGATAATCAGAACTTCTCGATTGCACCATCGATTGCGTTTGGGTTGGGCACTGACACGCGCTTTAATGTGTACTCACAACATGTGCGTCAAGACAACACTCCAGACGGTGGTATTCCTACGATTGGCATGAGTGGTTTTTACAATGCTGATGCTAATTTGAATGCTGGTAGAAAAGTGGATCGCGAGAATTTCTATGGCAGTGATAACGATTATGAGCACGTAGATGCGGATATGGTGACCGCTAAGTTTGAATACGATATTAACGGCAACACTACGATTCGTAATATCTCACGATACGGTAAGACCGATATCGACCGTGTCACAACGGGCGTGAATACTGGTACAGCGGGCCTGACGGCTGTTACGGCTGACCCAGCTACTTGGACTGTGAACCGCTCACGTCAACGTGTGGATCGCCAAGACGAGATTATGGTTAACCAGACCAGCTTAAACAGTAATTTTGATATTGGTGGTTTTAAAAACTCGTTCACAAGCGGCGTTGAGTTGATGTACGAAAGACAAAAAAATAAGTCTTTCATCACCACTGGGCTCACAATTCCTGCAGCTAATTTATATAATCCAAATGAAAATGACTTATTGCCAGTGCCTTACGCAAGCGGTGCTTCTACTGATGGCAATACCAAAACCGCAGCCATTTACGCCTTCGATACATTGGATTTAACAGACCAATGGCAGGTAAATGCTGGCTTGCGTTACGAGCGTTATAAAACGGCCACTGATATTCGCGCAGCGGCAAGTGCTGGTGGCGCGGTTACACATGCTGGCGATGCGGATAATTTGTTAAGCTGGAAAACGGGTGTCTTGTTCAAGCCTGCAACAAACGGCAGTATCTATGCATCCTATGCCACCTCTTATACGCCACCTGGCAGTGCTAATTTTGCCTTGTCTGCAACCGCTAATAACCAGAATAACAGTGCGCTGGACCCACAAAAAACCGATAACGTAGAGATTGGCACCAAGTGGGATTTGCTGAACAATCAGTTGAATTTAACAGCAGCAATTTTCCGCACAGAAAATGATAAGCAAACTTCTTTCGATGATTTGTTGCAACCTGCGCAAATTGGTAAAACACGTGTGACCGGGGTTGAGGTGATGGCCGTTGGTCAGCTCACAGAGTACTGGCAATTATCAGCTGGCTTTACCAAATTAAACGCTAAAGCATTAGATCAGCAAAGTGATGTTGGTCTTGATACGACAGCGGTACGTTGGACGCCAGACTACAGCGCGACTTTGTGGACGCAATATGATTTTGGTGGCTTTAGCATCGGTGGTGGTGCACGTTATATGGGTGAGCAAAAACGCTTGGTCACCACTGCTGACCCCTCAGTCAATAACATGCCAGAGATTCCATCGTATGTAGTTGCGGATGCGATGGTTGCTTATGCCGTCAATCAAAATTTAGATTTACGCCTCAACGTATACAACATCTTTGATAAAGAATATATTGAGACTCTAAATAACGGTGGCGGACGTGTTCGATTGGGCTTGCCTCGCTCAGCGATGTTGACTGCTGAATTGAAGTTCTAATCACAACTAATGCCTAGCCCGTCACAATCTTGGCGGGCTTTTTTGCTAATTAAAAGTTAGGTTTTTATGCTGTTACACATACCGGAAGTATTGACCAAAGCAAAAGTGCGAGACATGCGCCGTGTATTAGACGCAGGCGCCTGGGTGGATGGTGCCGGTAGTGCAGGAGCCCTTGCAGCTGAAGCCAAACGTAACTTGCAGTTTTCTACCGAATCTCCGGAATACGCTTCGCTTTCACAAGCCATCATCACCGCATTAGAGCGCCACCCGTTATTTGTGTCGGCCGCCTTACCAAATCACATACTGCCGCCCATGTTTAATCATTATGCGGTGGGCAATACCTATGGCAATCATGTCGATAACGCGATTCAAATGGACAGACGTAGTGGGTTGCGCGTACGTACCGATGTATCGGTGACCGTGTTTTTATCTGAACCAGAAGAGTATGAAGGTGGTGAGTTGGTGGTAGATGACACTTACGGTAGTCACGAAGTTAAATTGCCGGCTGGGGATGCTATTGTCTATCCGTCATCCAGTTTGCATCGCGTAGAGCCTGTGACGGCAGGTGCACGCGTCGCCTCGTTTTTGTGGGTGCAAAGTCTAGTGAGTGACGCTTGGCAGCGCAGTATGTTGTTCGATTTGGATATGACACTACTCAAATTACGTAGCCAAATCGGCAACACGCAAGAAATAGTGGCACTGACCGGGCATTATCATAATCTGATTAGGCAGTGGGCTGACAGATGATAAAAGCGCCACTACAGGTCATTCCAGCAGATATTGTTTCGGTTGCCGATTATGAGCGCCGAGCAATTGGCCATATAGATGCTGCGGCTTGGGCTTATCTGCAAGGCGGCGCTGCCGATGAGCGCACGTTGCAGGATAACTTGGACGCTTGGGCAGATTATACGTTGCTACCACGCGTGCTTGCTGATGTGCGTGGCGGGCATACCCGCTGCACTCTATTTGGGGAAACGCTTGCACATCCCATCATTTTGGCACCGGTGGCCAGCCAGCGTTTATTTTATACAGAGGGAGAATTGGCAACCACACTTGCAGCGAGCGTCATGCAAGGTGCAGCAGTGATTTCCACGCAATCTTCCTACTCGCTAGAAGATATAGCAATTCATAACCAAAGTTCAGGTCAAAGCTTGTTATGGTTTCAGCTCTACTGGCAGGGTGGTCGCGATTCAACGCTAGCCTTGGTCAAACGTGCTGAAGCTGCTGGCTATCGTGCGTTGATGTTGACCGTGGATGCGACTGTTTCTGGCGTCCGCAATCGCGAGCAACGCGCTGGCTTTAGCTTGCCTGCTGAGATGGCTAATCATAATGTGCTGCCTACGCCGCTACCTGTGGTGCCGGAAGGTAAGAGCATGGTATTTGATGGCTTGATGGCGGTAGCACCTACTTGGGAGGATGTGGCTTGGTTGGTCGCGCAAACTTCTTTACCTATATTGTTCAAAGGAATCTTGCATCCTGATGATGCAAAAAAAGCAGTGGATATTGGCGCTAGCGGTATTGTGGTCTCTAATCATGGTGGGCGCGTGTTGGATGGCGTGACTACGAGTTTCCTAGCTCTGCCTGAAGTGGTTAAAGCCATCAATGGTGCGGTGCCGGTATTGGTCGATGGCGGAATCCGTCGTGGCACGGATATCATTAAAGCGCGTGCGCTAGGTGCCACTGCGGTGATGGTTGGTCGACCTTATATCTATGCACTCAGTGTGGCTGGTGCTCTTGGTGTTGCCCATGTGATTCGGTTGCTGCGCGAGGAGCTGGAAATTGCCATGGCATTGACCGGGTGCAAAACACTGGATGCAATTCATCGCGACCTTTTACATACCAAGATTACTGTCTTCGATTAAAAATCTTTAACTAACTTTACACATACCTTACAGCTGCCAGTGTCACTTTCTGTTAAAATGAGATTAATTCTCATTTACATTTTTCGGTCAAGCCAAAACTTGACTGTATAACAGCGAAAATTGCAGCGTCTAAACCATGCAAAATCAAATTCAGCAAAAAAACAGAGCGTTCTGGCTTAAGCATTTATATCGCTGGCACTGGATCAGTTCAGCCGCTTGTCTGGTTGGTATGCTTTTGTTTGCAGTGACCGGAATCACTTTAAATAATGCCACACATATCGAATCGCAGCCAGTCGTGTCTACAAAAACGGCAACCATCCCCGAGACACTGCTGAATCAAATTAAAGCTGAGCCTGCCGATGATAAAGCACCCTTGCCGGCAGCCGCTGCAGATTGGGTAGGTAATGCATTGGGAGTAGTGTTAGCCAACGCGCCTGGGGAATGGTCTGATGAGGAGGTCTATGTGTCATTGCCTCGCCCTGGGGGTGATGCCTGGCTCACCATAGATCGCAGTAACGGTGAGGTCAATTATGAACTGACCGAACGTGGCTGGATATCGTATTTGAATGACTTGCATAAAGGCCGCAATACCGGCACTGCTTGGAGCTGGTTTCTAGATGTGTTTTCCTTCGCAGCGCTGATATTCAGTATTACTGGCTTATGCATGTTGTACATGCATGCCAACAACCGTCCTTCCACTTGGCCATTGGTGGGTTTTGGGGTTGTGTTGCCATTGGTATTGGTCATTTTGTTTATTCATTAAAAGTATTTAATCAAGTTTGTTTATTTAATTTTTAGGAGTGTTTGTCAATGCGTAAATGGGTTCCTGAACTAATCCAAAAATTGCTACCAGCTTTGGTTGCTGGCGTGTTCTCTCATCAAGCAAATGCAGGAGAGATTGGCGTCAAAGTAACACTCCCGCAAATCAATACAGCCGAATACCATCGACCATATGTGGCGATCTGGATTGAAAAGCCTGACCAAACCGTTCAGAAAAATCTATCGGTCTGGTACAGCCAAAAGAAAACCGACAAGGGCGAGCAAAGCGACAAATGGTTGAAAGACTTACGTCAATGGTGGCGCAAAAGTGGCCGTGAGCAGTCGCTACCGATGGATGGCATAACAGGGGCTACGCGAGCTGTGGGCGAACATGCATTAACCTTTGTGGAGGGCAAAGAGCCATTGGCTAGCTTACCTGCAGGGCAGTACAACATTGCTGTGGAGTCTGCCCGTGAAAAAGGTGGCCGTGAAATCGTGCGCGTGCCATTCACTTGGCCGGTAAAGAAAGCCGAAACAGCTAAAGCGACGGGCAAAGAAGAGTTGGGCGATATCGTTGTAGATCTAAAACCCTAATATACATCATTGAGGAATATCATTATGAAACAAATATTTACCCTATTGTCTTTGGTGTTAGGTGCTTCTGCTGCCCAAGCCCATGGCGTTTGGATCACGTCATCCAGCACCGTACTTTCTGCGCCACAATTCGTGACGTTTGATGCTGCATCCTCTAGTGTGCCATTTATGATTGATCACCGTCCTTTGGTGATAGATGCACTGAATATTGTTGCGCCTGACGGTAGCAAGATAACGCCAGTGAACGTTATGAAAGGTGAGCTACGTACTGTATTTGATGCAAAGTTGGAGCAGCAAGGTACTTATCGTTTGGATTTGGTGCGCTCTGGTTTCCGCGCTAACTGGAAAGATGCTGAGAATAAGCCTAAACGTTTTATGGGTACGGCAGAAGCCTTGGCAAAAGAAGTGCCTGCTGACGCAAAAGATTTACAGGTGATGCAAACAGAGAGCCGTATGGAAAACTACGTCACTGTAGGAAAGCCGACTGCAGTGAAAACAAGTGGTAAAGGGCTTGAGTTAGTAGTTGCTACACATCCTAACGATTTAGTTAGTAGTGAGCCAGTTGAGCTGACATTCCTGGTAGATGGTAAGCCAACTGAAGGTGTTGAAGT
>OFDC01000863.1_pt1 | contig 18866 bp, 18 predicted proteins | sample 1520941 | NCBI WGS metagenome assembly OFDC01 (sample SAMEA94258168, study PRJEB24077) | hot springs metagenome | biome: Aquatic biome; feature: Water | place: India | collected 2012-12-06 | depth 5 m | reverse complement strand
AGAACTGTCTGTGTAGGGCTTGCGGACGCGGGTTCGATTCCCGCCGCCTCCACCAAGAACACTTCCAGCAACATCCACCGAAGGCCGGACACCCAATAGCATCAAGGGTCTCCGGCCTTTTTCTTTCCATGTGCGTCCCAATGCATCCTTGCGTCTCCACGCAAAAGGCGGGTAACTTCTCGGGTAACCGCTTGTTCCCTGTTACCCAATCAGCCGGAGTTACCCACATGCCGACGAGCCTCTTATCTGAAGCGGCGATCCGCAACGCGAAGCCCAAGAGCAAGCCCTACAAGCTATCGGACGGGGGCGGACTGGTGCTACTGGTTCAGCCGAACGGGGCGCGCTGGTGGCGTCTGCGGTACATCTTCGGCGGGAAAGAGAAGATGATTTCGTTGGGCGTCTATCCGGACGTGCCGACATCGACGGCGAGGCGACGAGCTACGGAGGCGCGCGCACTGATCGCTGAGGGGCGCGACCCCAGCGAACGGCGACAGGCCGACAAGGCCGAAGCGCTCCGCCAACAGTTCGCAACCGAACGGGCTGCAGCCGGCCTTCCTGAAGATGACAGCTTCGAGGAAGTGGCGCGGGAGTGGTTCGAGAAACAGCGCGCCGCATGGGTAGATAGCCACGCTGAGAGAATCATCCGGCGGCTGGAGCGGGACTTGTTTCCGGGTCTCGGACGACGCGCAATTGCGTCTATCGAGGCACCCGACTTGCTGGCAGAGCTTCGCAAAATTGAGGCGCGTGGCGCAGTTGAAACCGCGCATCGTGCGCTGCAGAACGCGGGGCAGGTGTTCCGCTACGCGGTTGCGACCGGCCGTGCAAAGCGCGATCCATCGGGCGATCTGAGAGGCGCCCTGCCACCCGTCCGGGCGGTGCACATGGCGGCAATCACCGATCCGAACGAGGCAGCCGGCCTGCTGCGAGCTATCGACACGTACAGCGGATCGGCTGTCACCCGCGCCGCATTGGCTCTTGCTGCTCTCGTTTTCGTGCGACCAGGGGAGCTTCGGAAGGCCGAATGGTCGGAAATTGATCTTGACGGCGCGCAGTGGAACATCCCGAAGGAGCGCATGAAGATGCGGGAGCCGCACTTGGTGCCACTCTCCAGACAGGCGGTTGCCATCCTGCGCGACCTTCAAGGCCTCACGGGTGCCGGTCGATATGTGTTCCCCGGCGCCCGCTCAAACGACCGGCCTATGTCAGACAACACGATCCTGGGCGCGCTGCGGCGAATGGGCTTCGGCAAGGACGAGATGAGCGGGCACGGCTTCCGCGCGCTCGCCCGAACGATTCTTGATGAGGTGCTCGGCGTACGGCCCGACTACATCGAACACCAGTTGGCGCATGCAGTTCGCGATCCAAACGGCCGCGCCTACAACCGCACGGCTCACCTTGCCGAGCGTCGCAAGATGATGCAGCAGTGGGCGGATTACCTCGACCGGCTCAAAGCCGGCGCCGACGTGATTCCGCTACACGCAGGCGCAGCGTGATCGATAGCAGTCTGCTGACCGCTGCGAGGCTGATAGCGCGCAGGTTCCGGTTTAAGTCATCCTTGGCGCTTGCGCGCGATCTGGAAACCATCCGCCAGCGCACAGCCAGCCGCCGGCAGCGCATGGGAGCAACCGCGAAGCGCGAATCGTCCGCCAGACTGAACCGGGTTCGTCTTGGCGACACGCCGGGCGAAGCGGGCGTCGCGGGGATGGAAATCGCTGCGCTTGCGGTTGAGGGGTGGGTCTACGGATCATCCGATCAGCAGACACTCAAGGAATCAGCCAAACGGGCGAGAGCGCGCCTGAACAGCCAGCCAAACAGGCGAGAGCCGGACATTCATGTCGACTACGCCTTGCGCGCGCTGCTGACGACATTCGAGACGGGAACCGGACGACGTGCCACCGCGACCGGAAGCGACGGCATCCAGCAACGCGCGTCCGATGCGGTTGATTTCCTCATCGCTGCCTGGCCTCTCGTGATCAGGACAAAGCCTCCCAAGTCCAGTTGGCTGCGTCAGCGTATCGCCCCAATTTTGCTCGACCTGCACACCGAGGGATAGCTCCTGCCTGTGGAGCGTCACCTCCGGAAACCGTTATGGGGCTTGGATTCTACGGGCCGAAAAACCTACATAGCAACCGTAGATTGAAGACAATGTAATCCACCTGCGACCAACGCGGCGCATGTGGATATTCCACCTGCGCCAACCAGCAACACGCAGGAGGATTTCCGCTGTGACTACGAAACCGACGAGGCTGATCCGCCTTCCTGAACTCCTGAGCCGCGCGGCCATATCGAAAAGCCGCTTCTATCAGGCAATCAATCCGAAACACCCGAAGTACGACGAGCGCGCACCACACCCCGTGAAGATGGGAAGCACCGTTGCGTTCGTGGAATCCGAAGTCGAGGAGTGGCTGCAAACGTTGGTGCAGCGCGGGCGTCAGCCAACCGCCGATAGCAAGGAGGCCGCATGACAATGACCTCGTGCAAGCCCCCCGCAGCGGGAGACAAGGACTCCCCGGCCGAGCACGGGCGTCGACTGATGCGCAACGCTTGCGACTTGGCCGCGAGGCTACCCAGCGTCATCGACCCCGCCGGCAAACGGGCCACAGTTCGCACGGTCACGAAGATGGCGACGGACGGACTTCGCATGAGCCCGGCTGCACGCCAGCGCGACCAGGGCTAGCCGGAATGTCTCGCTCACTCATGGACGCGGTTATGGCGCGCGCCCCCTTCGGCGGCACGCGGATAGCCGTGATGATGGTTCTGGCCGATTTTGCGAATGATGAAGGGATTTGTTGGCCGTCGATTGCAACCATCGCGCAACGGATCCGTCGGTCGCGCGCTCAGACGCAGCGCGTCGTCCATGAACTGATTCAACATGGCTACCTGATCGTGCTTGGAAACGAGCATGGCGGAGCCCCTGGAAGCACTCGTCGGATGAAGATTTTTCCCGATGGCGACGGCTTGAACTGGACGGGTCGCATAGATGCGACGGGTCGCACCTATGAGGCGGGTCGCACCAGTGCGACGGGTCGCGTAGATGCACAGGAGGGGTCGCATTGGCGCACAGGAGGGGTCGCATCTATGAGGCCCGAACCGTTCAGTGAACCAGTCAGTGAACCGATACCGCTGTTTGGCAACAGCGGCTGCGATCAGGGCGCACCTGATCGCAAGACACCAGCGGCGCCGGAATGCCCGCATCAGGAAATTATTGACGCCTACCATGAGTTGGTTCCGACAGGCCGGCAGGTCCGCACCTGGGGGACGGAGCGCCAAAGGAAGCTGCGCGCCCGATGGCGTGAGGATGCAGCACGCCAGAGCATCGAATGGTGGCGCGGGTTCTTCGCCTACATCGGCAGGTCGGACTTCCTCACCGGTCGCGCGCAATCAGGCCAGCGCGCCCCGTTCGAAATCGATCTTGAATGGATCGTCACGCCGACGAACTTCGCCAAGATCGTTGAAGGGAAGTACGAAAACCGCTCAACCCAACAGCCAGCGCGGGCACGGCAGGAGGCTGAAGGATGAACGCCCCTGGACTACGCCTGCCGCCCCACAACATCGAAGCTGAACAGTCCCTGATCGGCGCCTTGCTGCTGGACAACAACGCTTGGGACCGTATCGAGGGCATGGTGACGGGCGCCGACTTCTACCGCGACGACCATCGCCGCATCTTCAACCACATCACTGCACTGATCCGCGCCGGCAAGCCTGCCGATGTCGTGACGGTGCATGCCGCGATGGACCAGTCGGGCGAGGCGGAGCGCGTCGGCGGTCTGGCCTACCTGGGTGAGATTGCGAACAACACACCGAGCGCAGCGAATATCCGGGCCTATGCGGCGACGATTCGGGATCGGGCATATCGCCGCATGGGTCAGGGCGAAACGGAAGCGCTGACGACCTCCTATGCGGCCGGAGCGGTATCGCACGACGAGTTCGCCGCTGGTCTGGAGCGGATCGCGGCGCAGGCCATCGACAGCGAGCGCGACGAACCTACTTCGCTCGCGGACGCCATGACCGAGGCGGTTCAGTACATCGAGCGACGCACGGAGAACCGCGGTCAGCTTGCAGGCCTCGGAAGCGGATTGCGCGATCTGGACCGCCTGACACTCGGATTCGAGCCGGGCCAATTGGTCATCCTCGCGGCGCGACCGGCAGTCGGAAAGACAGCGCTGGCCTTGGGTATCGCCGATGCCGCCATTCGGCAGGAACAGACTGTTTTGATGTTCAGCCTCGAAATGCCGAAGCGCGAACTGTCATTGCGCTTGCTCGCCCAGCGCACCGGTATCGGCATGCACGCGCTGCGCGCTGGCGAAGTCACCCACGATCATCAATGGGCGGCACTTTCCCGCGAGCTTGGCGCCACCCAGCAGCAGCGGCTTTTCATCGACGACAGGGGAGGCATCGGGCTGGCATACGTTCGCGCTCGTGCGAAGCGCGTCGCGCGCAAGTTCAGTTTGGGCCTGATCGTCATCGACTACATCGGACTGATGAAGGGTGAGGACAACCGGCAGAACCGCAATCAGGAGTTGGGGACAATCTCGCGCGGCCTGAAGGCACTGGCAAAGGAGCTTGGCGTTCCCATCATCGCCTGCGCGCAGTTGAATCGTGCAGTCGAGAACCGGCCCGACAAGCGCCCGCATTTGCACGACCTTCGCGACTCTGGCGAGATCGAACAGGACGCAGACATCGTGATGATGTTGCACCGCGAGGTGGCGAACGATGCGCCGGAATTTCGAGGCTTCGGTGAACTCTTCGTGAGGAAGAACCGCAACGGGCCGACCGGGGATGTACGGCTCAGCTTCGACGCCCAAGCGGTGCGGTTCGGCGACCACGCCGGGCGGGACCCCCGCACGTTCCAGAACGTCAGCAGGAAGCCAGCGGCAGGAGGTCGCGGGTTCAACTTCACGCCGCAAGATGACTAAAAGCGATCAGCGAAACAGCCAGTACGTCAGCGCGGTGACGGGGGCGGAGACGAAGGGAACGACGGCGCCGATAGCCAGCGCAGCGCGCTCCAGTGCGTCCTGCACTACGGATTCGCTCAGGCTGTTGTCCGCGCCGAGTATCTGCGGCACCGAATCCGGGAACAACTTTGCAAGTTCGCGCGCCTCCTCGCTCAGCTTGAAGAGTTCAAGATCAGAGAGCCGCCCGGCGCTGTTCCCGACATAGCGATAGCCAAGGAGGGAGAGGAGCCCATACGGGATCGCATAGGCCGCCATTTCGAACGCACCGAATGCGGTTTGCACCAGCAAGAACAGCGGGAGCGCGCAGTACCGATACATGCGAAGCGCCGCGCCTACTGATCGATGATGCCGATGTTGTTCGGCAATCTGCCTGAATCGATCCTGTGCATCTCTTCTGTTCATGACCTTGGCGTTGTGCACGTGAAAGCCGCGATAGGACCAGCCGAATGTTTCCCAGGAATGTCTGCATGGCCTCACTTTTTTCGCCCGCCAAACACCTCCCTACCGTACGTAACCGTATGGACCACCGCTTGCCGACGCCGAAATCGCCCGGTCGCGATGACCGCACACACCGTTGTTGAGAATGCAAAATCAACGAACTGCGAGCAAAGCGACGAGCACAGCCCCGCCGAAATGCGCCTGACATTTCCACGCCATCGCCAATGAAAGGCCGTTCGATAACGGCCTCCAAAAAACCACAGAACGGCGTCCGCATAAGCCGCGCAGGGAATTCACCCACCCGCGATAGACGGATGCATGAGCTGCTGGCATCTTCACCGAATCGCCCCCCCATCGGCCGGAGCACCTACGCACATGCAGCGCGATCCCTTCCCCACACTGCGACCCGAGTTCGCCGGGCTTCAGCATGGCCCCCAAGCCAGACTGTGGCCGGATGAACCTTGCGGACATGCGATCTACCAGCCCGAGCGAGCCGAGCTGTTCGGCCCCGAGGTGGTCCTCTTGGACTGCGACTCGGTCATACATGGGTTCATGTCCGCCCTGTTACCGCCGACGAACGACCCGTCAGAGCTGGAGCGGCGCGAGATGGCCGCGGCGAACGTCGTCCGCATCTGGTGGCTGCTGGACCACTTCACCCGCCTGCATCAGAGCCGGCCGGCGCTGCCCGATGGAAAGCGCCGGATCATGGAACGCATCAGGGAAGCGGCAGCGCTTCAGGCGTACATTGACGACGGGCACGACAGCCCGGAGGCGCGCGGGGCGCTGAATGACCGACTGAGGGCCGCGCTTGCGACCTTGGTTGCCTGTTACCCAGGGATCGAACACCACGGCATGATTGCGGTGCTCGATTGATCGACTTTCACGCACAGCGCTACCATTGATGCCCGGATTTCGGCGGAAGGGCTTCTAGGTGGAACTCACGGCAATAGGCCAAGCCATCGACGAGGCACTTTCCGCCTTCACCGCGCGGGGCGTCGAAGTCACTGGCTACGATGGCGACGCAACGTCGCCGTGTGGATGGATGTTCCAGTTCTCGACGTGCTGGCGATTCGCAGGAAACGTCGCCACAGTGCGGGTGCGATGCATCCCGGCGCCGGTCGGTTCAGAACCCGCCACAGGGCTCAAGCTCATCACCACCGCTGACATCGCCGCTGCGCAGGACTTACCGACAATCTGTGACCGGCGGTCCCACGTGGTGCAATTTGATGGCATACACGATATCGGGGTGCTGAACCTCATTGAAGCGGAACTTGCAGCCGGCGCAGAAGCACTTGCCGCTGCGGTAGGCCGGCCGTTCGCGGCAGAAGAGCGAGCGTCGCCCCACTGATCCGAAGGGACTATCTGCACCGCAGTACCTCTGCAATAATCTAGTAATGATTTTGTCGAGGAGGCCGCAATGATTTTGGAAAGAATGTTCGAACGTTGCGACAGCGAGCAGAGCCCGGCGGCGGACGTTCTGCGAGAACTCCGTGCGGCGTTGATCCTCGATCTTCCCTTCGACGTGCAGAGACTCTACGCACTGAGTTACGGCGACTTTGTGCAGGCACTCGAAGCACTGCGCGAGTGGAGATCGCAGCGGTACATCTACCAGGGACAACTGCTGCAAACCGTTGCCAAGGCGCCTGCGGATTGCATCAGCGCCTGAGCCTGTATTTTCACCCCCGGCCAAAATTTTGTCGGCGGGTGGGGTTAATTCCAGGCGCGCGCGTTCGCCCCCTCCCCCGGCGGGGTGCCACCACCATGCAGCGGTGCCAATTCGGGCGACCGCACGAGGCCACCAGAGCCCCGCCACGCTGCAGGCTGGTTCCTCCCGGGCCGATAGCCTCGCTGGCCCGCGGCAAGGCGGCGCAGAAGCCCTGACTGCTGCCGGCGCATCGTCGTGCCGAGCCGGCGCGCGTAGTCACGGAAAGTTAATCCACGCGCCTTGACTGCACGCCGACCACTCGCCCACAGCCTGTAACAGCCTGTTCCGTGCGCCGGCCGTAAATGCGACGTTGCCGCGCCGCCTTGCGCCGCGACGTTTCAGGGCTTGCGCGCTGGATGGGGGCCCGGCAATCTGGCCTCCCTGCGTTGATGTCAATGTCACATTTACACGGCGCAGCGGGGTTCCTTCAACAGCCTGGAGCCTCGACCATGAACGCCTTCCTACCCGACCGCGCAGCCCTGCGCACTATCGAAACCACCTGCGCGGTCGCGCGACTGCTTGCCGCCGTCGACAGGCTGCTGGATCGCCTGCCCGAAGGCTTGGGCGATGTCGACGCAGCCACCGCGCGCACCGCTCCCCCGGCTGAGTGCAGCGATACGAACGCGTGGTTGATCGAGTTCGCGGCCGCGGAGATTGAGGTGTTGGCGCGACGGCTGCCGGCGAGACGCTGAACCGCGCGCCGCGTGAGATTGGACGGGTAACTTTTCGGGTAACTCTGACGCACATATCAAGGAAACGACCGCCCTAAAACGAATTCGGTGGACGCCGCCCCACCACCATATCAGGGCTCGGATCTCGTTCCGGGCCCTTTTTCCTGCCTGATCGCATCGTGATCGGGTCGCGCTGACGGCGTTCGTCTCCACGCCCGTCGCCCTTGCTTGCCGCACCCGCCCGGGAGCGCCGTCCGGAAGCTCTTCCGATGTGCACTTCGCATCATCCGGATCGCTCGCACGGTTGCGCCGCCCGGCCTTCCGGCCGAATATCCACCCTGGAGCGGATTATGCCGCCGGCGATGAAGCCTGCCGGTGACGTAGCGCCCGCACGTGCAGCCCGGTCAGCGTGCGGGCTTATTCCAGCCCCTGGAACCGATATGCGGAGAGCGCCCGGAATGCACGGCGAGCAAAACACCCCCGACATTGACCGCGAAAAGAGGGACGACGAGTCGCCGCTCATCCTTGTTGCCGACGACGATCCCATCATCCCGCTGATGGTGAACAAGGTGCTGTCGACACGCGGCATGAGAATGCATGCCGTGGCCGACGGCCTCGCCGCAATCGAGGCATTCCGCCAGGCACCGCCCGATCTGGCGCTGCTGGACGTGCACATGCCGGGTGCCGACGGTTACGAAACCTGCGCCCGCATGCGTGAACTGGGCGGCGAAGATGCCTGCCCCATCATCATCATGACGGCGAGCGACGATGCCGCATCGGTGCAACGTGCCTTTGCCGTCGGCGCGAGCGACTTCCTGACCAAACCGATCAGCTGGACCCTTCTGCCACATCGCATCCGCTTCGTGCTGCGCGCTGCTGAGGCTGCGCGCCAGTTGCGCGAATCGCTGCGCCGCTCGGAAATCCTGTTTGCCACGTCGGCAGAGGGCATCCTGATCGTCGACGTGGCGAGCCGTCGTTGTGTCGACGCCAATCCGGCGCTGTGCGCCATGCTGGGCTACTCGCGCGACGAGATGCGCGCACTCGAGTGGCGCGACCTGCAGCCGCCCGAACTGTATCCCGCCAACGTGGAACAGTTCGCGCGCTGCGCCGGTATCGAGAGCGGCCGCCTTGAGGGAGCGTTGATGCGTCGGAAGGATGGCGTGCTCTTCCATGCCGACATCACGCACAACCTGATCGAAATCGATGGTCGCCGCTGTCTGGCCGGCTTCTTCGTCGACGTGACGGAAAAGCGGCTCGCCGACGAGGCGCTGATGCGGCGCGCCAGTCACGACACCCTTACCGGCCTGCCGAACCGCGCCCTGCTGCTGGAACGCCTGGCACAGGCGCTCAAGCAGGCGCAGCGGCGCACGGCGCGGGTCGGCCTGCTGTTCGTCGATCTCGATCGCTTCAAGGAGGTGAACGACGAGCACGGGCACGCAGTGGGCGATCTGCTGCTGAAGGAGGTCGCCGATCGGATGCAATGTGAGCTGCGCAGCGAGGACACCGTGGCGCGGCTTGGCGGCGACGAGTTCGTCGTGCTGATGCCGCTGCTCGACAACGAACCTCAGCCCTGCACCCAGCTTGCGGCGCGCATCGTCGGAGCGCTCGGCACCGCGTTCGAGGTGAGCGGCCACACGCTGCACATCGGTGCCAGCATAGGCATCGCGCTCTATCCCGACGACGCCGACAACGCGGCCGGCCTGATCGACTGCGCAGACGAGGCGATGTACGACGCCAAGCGCGCCGGGCGCGGACAGTATCGCCGTTACCGTTCGTCCTGACGCGGCTCCGCGTCCACGCCACACTGTTGCAATGCAGCATTCGGCTGCGCATACTGAATCGTCATCGATACTCCCGGACGACCCTCATGCGCCTGCGCGGTCCTCTCCACGCCGTTTTCGCTGCCCTGCTCCTTGCCACATTCTCCATCCGCACCGCGATGGCCGAAGCACCACCGGTGCTCGACCGGATCGAACGCACGGACTTCACCGTGTCCGGCCTGTCGTCCGGCGCCGCCATGGCAGTCCAGCTGGGCGTCGCACATTCGTCGCGGGTGCGCGGGATCGGCATCGTGTCGGGGCCGCCCTATCTGTGCGCACAGGGCTTCGTGACGCGGGCCACCAACGACTGCCTCGTGCTCGGCCGCGACCGCCTGCGCGAGCTGTTCGGGCCCTTGTTCGGGCTGTCCCTGTTCAGTTCCGGCGAACGCGACATCGACGTGGACGATCTGGTGAGCGATACACACAAGCTGGCGCGACAGCGGCGGATCGATCCGGTCGACGGCCTCGCTTCGCAGCAGATCTGGGAATACCGCGGACAGGATGATCGCGTGGTCGGCGCCAAGGCATCAGCCGCCCAGCACGCCTACTTCCGCGCCTTCGGCGCCGTGCCAAAACGGGGCGAGCCGCGGTCGACGCCGCACACCATGCCGACCAGCGATCCTGCCCAGGGCAGTTGCGACACCCGTGACGAGGACTACGTCAGCGGCTGTGACTTCGATGCCGCCGGCGAACTGCTGCGTCATCTGCGCCGTCGGCCTGACGCGCGCCCGAATGCGGGTAGCGGTCGCTGGTACGTGCTCAAGCAGGCCGACTTCGTGCCGGCCGGCCCCGGCGATGCGCAAACCCGGCGTCGCGCGCTGGGCCTCGCAGAGGAAGCGCGCGTCTATGTGCCCCAGCGCTGCAGCAGCGAAAGCTGCCAGATCCACGTCGCACTGCACGGCTGCAAGCAAGGGATGAGTGACTCCTCCTACCGCGCCTTCACCGACGGCGCCGGTTACGTCCGCTGGGCCGGTCCGTTGAAGCTGGTGCTGCTGTTCCCGCGTGTCGGCGCGATCGAACCATTTGAGCGCGGGCTTTGGGACAGCGTCGGCAACCCGATGGGCTGCTGGGACTGGTGGGGTTACACCACGCCGGGCGATCTGTACGGCTACGCGACGCGGGAAGCGCCGCAGATGCGCACCATCATCAACATGGTCGACCACCTCGGTCGGCAGCACTAGGCGGACCATGGGCGGATCGCCCGGCGCGCAGCCGGGCTGGCGTGGTCGGCCATCGAGTCGGGAAGATGTCCCTTTTCGCCCAGGCCCGCAACCGGGACATTTGGCCGCCAGCGACTGCCTGACGGCACGGCGAGACCCGATTCGTCAGGCGCTTTCCGACACTGCCCCTCCGCCCTGCCATGCAGAAGACTGCCGACGACACCGGGTTCACGTCCTTCTATCTGGATCACCAGCCCTGGCTGATAGGCTGGCTGGCGCGTCGCATGAACTCGCGCATCGATGCCGCCGACCTCGCCCAGGACACCTTCGTCAGCGTATGGACGACGACGCCGTCACAGCCGCTGGAGCGCCTCGTCGAGCCGCGCGCCTACCTGGCCACCATTGCCCGTCGCATCCTCATCAATCTCCGGCGCCGTCAGTCGCTCGAGAAGGCCTATGTCGACGCGCTGGCTCACTTGCCCGAAGCCTTTGCCATCAGTCCTGAAGAACGGACTGAGCTACTGCAGACACTGCAGCAGATCGACGACCTGCTGGCGCGTCTCCCCGGCCGCGTACGCGAGGCCTTTCTGCTGTCGCAACTCGAAGGCCTGACCTACGCCGACATCGCCCTCCGCTTCGGCAGCAGCGAACGCACCATCAAGCGCTACATGGCGCAGGCGATGATCCACTGCCTCGAACACATGGATTGATGCGATGGCGCCCTACCCTACTCCAATCGAGCGGCCGGATAGCGCGGTGCTGCGCGAAGCCGCCGAGTGGCTGCTGCGCATGCAGGAAGGTCCGCTCAGCCCCGAAGAACAGCAGGCTCTCGACAGCTGGCGTGCGCACAGCCCCCTGCACGCGGCGGCTTGGCAGCGTGCCGAAAAGCTCCAGCGCGCATTGAGTGGCATCCCACCGAAGCTCGGCATGCGTGTGCTCGGTGACGACCGCCGCGTGGCGCTGAAAGCGCTCTCGCTCGCTCTCGCATCCGGGTCGGTGGCCACGCTGTCCTGGCAGTTCCTGCCGTGGGAAGGGTGGCTGGCAGACCACCGCACCGCCGTCGGAGAACGCCGTACAGTCGCACTGGTGGACGGCAGCACCTTGCATCTGAACACCGACAGCGCGGTCGACGTCCGTTTCGACACACGGGAAAGACGCCTCCTGCTGCAGAGAGGAGAGATCCATGTCGAAACCGCCCCGGACAGCAGCCACCGCCCCCTCGTCGTCGACGTCGAACACGGGCGGATGCGCGCATTGGGCACGCGTTTTACGGTGCGACGGGACGCGCAGGCCACCTATCTCGGCGTCAGCGAGGGTGCCGTCGAGGTCCGGCCGGCGGATGCGCCGGGCCACGCGCTGATCATCGAAGGCGGCAGCGAGACCTTCTTCGGGCACGACAGGGCGTCGCCACCGCGACCGCTGGACGACAACGCCCTCGCCTGGCTGGAGGGCACGCTGTACGCCGACCACATGCCGCTGCGGCAATTCATCGACCTCCTGTCGCGTTACCGCAGCGGGGTGCTGCGCTGCGATCCGGCCGTCGCCGACATGGCAATTTCCGGCGCCTTCCAGCTCGACGACCCCGACCGCATCCTCGACAGCCTGCAGCGCACGCGTCCGCTGCGCATCGTCTGGCGCACCCGCTATTGGGGTCTCATCCAGGCGGCAGGCTGAGAGATTTCGTCCGGGCTGTCACCTTTTGCTGTGCTCGATTGACCTGTCCTGCAGGAGAGCGTCATCGAGGAGAGGCAGCATGACCCGGAACAGAAGGACGCGGACGGCCGTCGCAGTCGGCCTGATGGTGAGCGCGCTAAATACCGCACCCGACGCGCGCGCCCAAACCGCCGCCAATACGCACATCCGCGGCTACGACCTGCCGGCCGGCCCGCTCGGGCGCGCGCTGTCGCGCTTCGCCGGTCAGAGCGGCATCACGTTGTCGTTCGACCCCAAGCTCACGGAGGGGCTGGACAGCCGGCCGCTCAGAGGGCAGCACAGTCTGAAGGAAGGCTTCCGCATCCTGCTCGAAGGCAGCGGCCTGGAAGTCGTCGGTGACGGCCGCGGCGGCTACTTCCTTGACCGGGCGGCACCGAGGCCGGCGAAGAGCGACGCGCTGCCGGCACTGGGCAGCGATTCGGCACCGGTGCTGCTCGAGGAGATCAAGGTGCGTGCCAAGCGCTTTCACGAGATCGGCCCGCTGCCCGGGCTGGGCCTGACGCGGGAGGAGATTCCGGGGAATGTGCAGAGCATCACCGCCGAGGAGATCCGTCAGGCCCATTCGCTCAGCATGAGCGACCTGCTCAACCGCAAGCTGCAGTCAGTCACCGTGAACGACTATCAGGGCAATCCGTTCCAGATGGACGTGCAGTACCGCGGCTTCACCGCCGGTCCGCAGATCGGCACGCCGCAGGGGCTGTCCGTGTTCTTCGACGGCATACGCGTGAACGAGCCGTTCGGCGACGTCGTGAACTGGGACATGATTCCGATGAATGCGCTCGCAGGTGTCGATGTCTTTCCGGGCTCCAATCCGATCTTCGGACTGAACACCCTAGGCGGCGCCTTCACCGTGAAAACCAAGGACGGCTTCAATCACGCGGGCTTCGACGCCGAGCTGCTGTCCGGCTCCTACGGCCGCAACCAGCTCCAGGTCGAAGGCGGCTGGAACAATGGCAGCGTCGCGCTGTTCGGCGCGGGCAACTTCTTCGTCGAGGATGGCTGGCGCACCGATTCGCCGAGCAAGGTAAACCAGGCTTTCGGCAAGGCGAGCTGGCGGGGCGAGCGGCTGGACCTGAACCTGAGCACCCTGCTCGTACGCACCGAACTGGTAGGCAACGGCCTGCTGCCCACCGAAATGTATGCGCAGGACCGCAGCAGCATCTACAGCTCGCCGGACACTACGACCAACACGCTGACCCAGTTCCAGCTGTCTGGCGCCTTCCAGGTCAGCGACAGCTTTTCCGTCACCGGGCAGGCCTATCGCCGCAACAGCCGCCGTCATCAGATCGGCGCCGACGTATTCACCGACTACGACGAACTGCGCGCTGCCAAACGCCTGCCTGCCGCCGGTGAAGGCCACACCTGCCTGATGCGGAGCACGAACCAGCACGGTGTTCCGGACTACATCGTCATACCGATCAACCGTACGGCGGGCGAGAACATCTACACCTCCGACATCTTCAATGAGTGGTTGAACAACAATGGCGTGGTCGATCTTGATGGAAAGTACGCGGCACAGAAGAACCTGCCGCTGCCCGAATTCTTCGTGACGGCGTTGAAGGAATACATGGACTCCAGCAAGAACGCGTTCGAGGTGTTTTTCTACAATCGCGGCTATGTACCGAAGACTGAACCCAGCGGCGGACTGATCGATTTCGATGGAGATGGTGCCCTGGAAAGTGCCTACGACGTGGGCGTCTACACGTTTTCGCCCAACGGCCCGCTTGGCGCGTCCAATGGCTTCCCGGGCCAGAACCTGCTTTTTCTCGGAGGTGAGGCTTTCTACAGCGAAGAAATCAACGGCGACATCTACCAGAATTTCGTGCTCTACCTTGCACCGGTAAACAACGACACCTGTCGCAGCGATCCGAACCAGGCCGTGGACTTCCCTGGCCCTTACAACGTCATCGATGAAAGCGATCCGAATCGCTGGCCGCGGCTGATCGACGGTTTTGCACTCGGCCAGCCGGGCTGGGTCGAAGGAACGCCCACGGCTGTCATCACCGACAACCGCATCGACCAAATCGTAAGTGGCGGTTCAATGCAGCTGAACTGGAGTCTCGATCGCCACAAGGTGATGGTGGGCGCGTCGATCGACGCAGCGCGCGCCACCTATCTCAATACGCAACAACTGGGCTTCCTGACGGCAGACCGCCACGCCTTCCTGGCACCCGATCTGGCACACCCCCAGTTCGGCGACGCCGACGCTCCGATTTCAAACAACGATTTCGGCGGCACGAGCACCACAAAGAGCCTGTACTTCAGCGAAACCTGGAGCCCGGTCGATACCCTGCACATCACCGCGTCCGGTCGCTACAACCATACCGACGGCAAGAACGTCATCGCCACCCGCTACGGTTTCGGCGCCTTCCAGATCGGCGACGTGCGTTCGAATCCGGACGAATTCGACACCTGCACCTCGGACGAGGACTGCAGCACGCCGCGCAACTACGTCCCGGTGCGCATCAAGCATCCGAAACAGCTGCAGCCGGCCGAGACTGAAAAGTTCACCTATCGGTCGTTCAACCCGTCCATCGGCATGAGCTGGCAGGCACGCGAAACGCTGAACGTCTATGGCAACGTGTCGCGCGGCGCTCGCACGCCCAGCGTGATCGAACTGGGCTGCGCCTTCGACAAGACGCCGGTGTTCGTCGGCAGCGACCCGAACAATCCGGCGCACTACTGGCCGAAAAGCATCTTCGAGAACCGCTCCTGCTCATTGCCCACCACGCTGTCTGGTGACCCGTTCCTGCCGCAGATCCGATCGACGTCCTACGAGGTCGGCCTGCGCGGCGCAGCGGGTGAGAACGCGCAATGGAACGTTGCGCTCTATCAGACGGACCTCAAGGACGACATTTACTTCGTCGCCCGCGGCAATGGTCAGGGCTTCTTCGACACCATAGGCAACACCCGGCGGCGCGGCGTCGAAACGGGTCTTTCCGGGCGCAAGGAACGCTTCGGATTCAGCATCAACTACTCGATGACCGACGCGACCTTCGAAGACGACTTCCTGATGATGAACCAGGATAACAGCAGCGCCTTCAACCTAAATGGTATTGGCCAGGTGATCCGCGTGCGTCCGGGCAGCCGCATGCCCGGCGTCGCGCTGCACAATCTCAACGCGAGCGTGAGCTACGATCTGACCGACGACTGGACCATAGGCTTCAGCGTCGTCGCACACTCAGACAGTTACGTCCGTGGCAACGAGAACAACGAGCACCGGCAGGGAGTTGCCCGGACGGTGCTCTACACGACCTCGACCGGTACCGTCAGTGCGACACGGCAACCGACGCGCAACCCGGGCTCTGTCCCCGGCTATGCCGTTTTCAACTTCATGACCAGCCACAAGCTGGGCAAAGGGCTGACCGCCGGCCTGCTGATCAACAACCTGTTCGATACCGAGTACTTCACCGCCGGCCGCCTTGGCCGCAATCCCTTCTCGCCCTCCATCCTCGGTGCCATCGGTCCCGATGGCTACAACCACAACTCGGGCGACTGGCTCAGCACCAACTTCATCGCGCCGGGCGCGCCGCGCGGCGTCTGGTTCACGCTGCGTTACTCGATGTGAGCGGCACGCTGCGGCTCCGCTGCCGCAGCGATAATGGCGGGCCTGTCTGTCCGGATTCCGCTGATGTACGACCCCTCGCTGCTCACCAAACTGCTGGTTTCGCTGGTCATCGTCGCGCTGGCCGTGCTGATCACTCGCACCGCCCGCCGCGTGGCCGCGGCGCGCTTTGACGATCCGTCACAGCGCAAGCAGGCCTGGGTCACCATACGCAATATCGCGCTGCTGATCTGCCTGGCGCTGCTCGGTCTGACCTGGACACTGGGCGGCGACCAGTCCTCGCTGCCGCTGGCGGCCGTCGCCGGCGCCTCGCTCATCGTGTCCAAGGACATCCTGATTTCAGCGATGGGCGGTACCGTACTGTTCCTGACGCGGACCTACCAGGTCGGCGATTTCATCGAGGTCGGCAGCGTGCGCGGGCGCGTCGCCGACATCCGCTTTCTCAGTACCCTGCTCGACGCCAGCGGCGACGCTGACCTGATCAACGGCAGCCGCGTGCTGCTGCAGCACAGCGCGGTCATCACCAGCACGCTGCGCGTCACGCCGCACGAACACTTCATGCTGACGACGCTGCGCGTATTCGTCGGCGACCCGGTCGCCTGCCTGGACAGGCGCGCGCTGCTCGAAGCGGCGGCGCTGGAGGTATGCGAACCATGGATCGAGGAAGCCGAGCGCGGCCTGCTCGACCTCGAAGCCGCGCACTGGAGCCGCCTGCCCTCGGCCCGCCCGCGCGTGTTCATCGATCTGGCGAGCGACAAGGGCGCGCAGCTGGTGGCGGCCTTTCCGTGCCGGGTCGAGGAGCGGCTGCGTATCGAACAGCGGGTGCTGTCGGAGTATCTGGCGCGGGTTCAGGCCGCTGCGCCGAGCGTGCAGGAGAGCGCAGCAACCGCCTGACGCGGCAGCGCCGCCGCCAGCAGTTCACCGATACGTGCGTTGTCGCGCACCGGGCGCATCGCCTGGTACAGCAGTTCGGCCTGCGGGTAGACGCGGCGCAGCAGGTTCAACCACTGCTTGAGCCGCCCCGCCGCGTGACGCGCCTCGACATGTCCGAGCACGCGCTGCCAGTAGTCACCGAGCAGCGGTGCGATACGCGGCCAGTCCAGCGCCGGGTCGATGGCGTCATCGCCGCGCAGCCGCGCACGGATGCGCTCGGCCAGCAGCGGATCGGCCACCGCTCCGCGGCCCATCATCACGTCGGCCAGCCCGCTTTCGCTGCGGCAGCGCAGGTAGTCATCCACCGACCAGATTTCGCCATTGGCGACCACCGGCACGCGCACCGCTTCGGCGATGCGGGCGATCCACGGCCAGTGCGCCGGCGGCCGGTAGCCGTCGAGCTTGGTGCGCGCGTGCACGACGATCATTTCCGCGCCGCCCTCGGCCAGTGCCTGCGCCGCCTCGATCGCACGCGAGGTGTCGCGCACGCCCAGGCGCATCTTCGCGGTGAAGGGCACGCGCCCGGCCACCGCGCGGCCGACCGCGCTGACGATTTCGTGCAGCAGTTCCGGCTCGTCCAGCAGCACCGCACCGCCGCGGTGGCGATTCACGGTCGGCGCCGGACAACCGAAGTTGAGGTCGATGCCGGCCGGATTCAGCCGTGCCAGCTGGTCAGCGTTGTCGGCCAGCCGCGCCGGATCCGAGCCGAGCAACTGCACGCGCACCGGCACACCGCTGGCGGTGCGCGAGCCGGTTTTCAGTTCTGGCGCCACGCGCTGGTAACTGCGCGGCGGCAGCACGCTGTCGGTCACGCGCACGAATTCGGTCACGCACCAGTCGTAGTGCGCCGCCCGCGTCACCACGGCACGCAGGCGCGCGTCGAGCAGACCTTCCATCGGTGCGAGCAGCAGGCGGGGCATGGCAGGCGCCGGCGTATTGACGCGGGCCGGGTCGTCAGGGGACATTGGGTGCGACGATGAAAAACGAAGCGGGATTATCCCGCACTTGAACGGGCATACCTTGAATACCTCAGCAGACAGCTCCAGCGGCTGCGCCTGCAGCGGACATTGCGCCGCCGCGCCGTCGCCGCGCCCTGCCGACGACGCCGCAGCGGGCGGGCAACGAAGCACCTTCCGCGTACCGGGCATGGACTGCCCGTCGGAAGAGCGCCTGATCCGCATGGCACTCGACGGCGCCGACGGACTGCGTCATATCGGCATCGACCTCGCCGCGCGCACCGTGACGCTGCACCACGACGGCCCGCTGGCGCCGCTGCAGGCCAAACTCGCGGCGCTGGGCTTTGGCGCCGAACTGCTCGGCACGGAGGCGGCCGGCGCACGGCCGGAACCGGCCACCGGCCGCAGCGAAGCCGGGGTGCTGCGCACGCTGCTGGCGATCAACGCGGCCATGTTCGTGTTCGAGCTGGCAAGCGGTCTGTGGGCACAATCGACCGGCCTGATCGCCGACGCGCTGGACATGCTGGCCGACGCGTCGGTCTACGGCCTGAGCCTGTACGCGGTCGGGCGCAGCGCGGCGGGCAAGCTGCGCGTGGCCCATCTGTCCGGCTGGCTGCAGCTGCTGCTGGCGGGCGGCGCACTGGCGGAGGTGGTGCGGCGCGCCGTATCCGGCAGCGAACCGGAGCCGCTGTGGATGAGCGGCGTCGCACTGCTGGCCCTGGCCGCCAACCTCGCCTGCCTGCTGCTGATGGCGCGTCACCGCGATGGCGGCGCGCACATGAAGGCAAGCTGGATCTTCTCGACCAACGACGTGCTGGCCAACGCGGGCGTCATCATTGCCGGCGGACTGGTCGCGGCCACCGGCACCCGCTGGCCGGATCTGTTCATCGGTACGGCGATCGCGCTGCTGGTGGCCAGTGGTGCGCTGCGGATACTGAAACTGAGGGCGT
>OFDC01000862.1_pt1 | contig 18919 bp, 14 predicted proteins | sample 1520941 | NCBI WGS metagenome assembly OFDC01 (sample SAMEA94258168, study PRJEB24077) | hot springs metagenome | biome: Aquatic biome; feature: Water | place: India | collected 2012-12-06 | depth 5 m | reverse complement strand
GCGCATCCTCTGCACCAGCCCCACGGCGTTCGCCCGACTGAAGGATCTCGTCGGCCGTCCGCTCGCGACGAGAGGTGTGTCCATCTCGTTGAAGCCCTGTGGCGCTCGGCGACTCGCTGCCTGATCGAGAGGCATGCGGCGAATACCCTCGACATTCACCGCAGACTTTGCGTCGATTACCCCATATGGCGAACAGCCTACAAGGTTGTCGGCGCGTTTTGGGTTCGCTGCCTTTCGCCGGCGTCGGGCGAGGTAGAGAGCTGCGGCACCAGCTCAAAGGCATTTCAAGCAGCTAGGGGCCGGAAGGGGTCGATATGCAGTTAGTCCTCGGAGACGTGAACGGATTCTATTTGCGCACGATTATGGAAAACCTCGGCGTTAAGGTGGAGCGGGTCGACGCCGCTGTCGCCTACGCCACTCGCGAAGACCTGCTGTTCGACTGGTGCTGGAAGAATGAAGTGCCGTTGCGGTTCTGGGGCAGATTCGACGAGGGGGTGCCCGTCTCTGTGCCGCTCCTCAAGCGCTTCCTGGATCGCCGCTCGGGAAGCTATAACTGCAAGCTGGTCCGCTGCTTTCACCCAAAGGTCATCTGGTGGCGTGGCTACGGTGCCTATATCGGGTCCGCAAACCTCACCCCTTCGGCTTGGTACAGCAACATCGAGGCTGGGATGTTCTTGACCGATGAGGAACTGGAGGGCTCGGGCCAAGCGCTCGAGCTCGACCGCCTGTTCGCTAAGATCGACAAGGAGGCATCCCCTCTTACCAAAGAGCTCTATGAGCTACTTGAGCGACGGAGCCTTGAGCTGCAGCGCCGGCGGCAGGCGCATCAGGACGCCGACAACGCTTTCGTCGCGACAGACCTAGTCAAGAAGTTCACAGGGTCGGCGTTCAATAGCTCGGCAACAGCGAGCTCCCACGCCCACGACGATTTCCTGCAGGAATGGATCTCCACTCTACAGACGATCCGCAACATCGCCGATGTGGTGGGAAGCGACGAGTACCGGCCAAGTTGGGTCGCGCCTGATGTACCTCGCGGTGCACAAGCAGACCAATTTTTACACGCACACTACTACAAACGGACGTTCGACAAGCGGAAGGCCGCCTACGAGCGGCACTTCGAGGACAATAAGAAATCTCCGGATAAGGCGCTGGCCGAAGCCGCGCATTGGTGGAAATTCCTGGCCGACGTGAAGCACGAAGAGCACACGCTCAACACCGTGGCGCCCATGCTACGGGAGGCTTTCGCCGAGGCCTCACTGGCCACAATGACTGAGGACACATTTGCAAACGCGTTGTGGAACGTCCACGCAAGTCGGGAATATGCGCGGCGTGTCAAGAACGCTGTAGTCGGCCTACCCGACGGTCCGCACTATACGATGGAAACCAAATCAGACGCACTGGCGCGACGCATCTGGCGAGACGCCGCCGACAAGGGCAACCCAGTCCCGGAAACCTTGGCATTTGTGCTCTATGGAGGCAGTCCGGAGGAGGTTCCGCACCGGATGTGGGAGACCCTCAGCGATAGCCGCCGCAAAATCGAGCTGTTGGGAGTCAGCAGCCTGGGTGAGATCGTAGGTTGGGCCCTCCCCGACCTGTTCCCCCCTCGGAACGGCCGTACCAGCAAGTCGCTCCGCTCCCTAGGATACGATGTCCACGTCCACGTCTGATAGGCCGCCTGGAAGACCAGTAGATCAGCCCTGCCAGCAGCGGACGTTGGAGCGTCCGCCGAAAGCGACCCTCATGGCCGGACTTTGGATAATGCGACGTCCAGGTTGACCGAATGCAAGGATGGATTGGACGGACGATCTAGGCCATCTACTTCGGGGGCGGGAGGGCCTGTGTTTGAAGACGACAGCATTCGAAGAGCTTGAGACCGCCGATCTGCATGTGGACGCACACTACGCAGGTCGCAGAGGTGGAAATGCGGGTGACGATCCATTGCCCAGGCTTCTGCGTGTTGACAGCCAGGGCGGATTTCGCAAGCGAGGCAAGGTCCAGGGGCGGCTGGACATGCTTGTACTTACATCGAGCATGGATGATGCGGACTGGCCCGATGCGCTGGACCGTGAGACCGGGGTGTTCACCTACTACGGCGACAACAAGAAGCCTGGGCGCGAGCTCCATGAGACGGGTCGTCATGGCAACTTTATCCTGCGAAAGATATTCGCGGCATCCAGGGCGGGCGCGACAGGTCGCGAGGACGTGCCGCCCATCTTTTTGTTCGCTTCCACGGGCGCGTGGCGGGATTTCCAGTTTCTGGGTCTGGCCGTCCCGGGCGCATCCGATCTCGACGCAGCCGAGGAACTGGTGGCGATCTGGCGCATCGCTGGCGGCAACCGCTTTCAGAACTACCGCGCCCGCTTCACGGTCCTAGATGCACCGGTCATAAGGCGCGCCTGGATCGACAGCATCATTGAGGGAAGGCGCGACGACAGCCTAGCCCCGGACGCTTGGCGACGCTGGATGGGCACTGGCCGCAGAAAGCCACTCATCGCGACGCGTTCGCTCGAATGGCGGAACCGAAATGAGCAGTTGCCGCAGGATCGCGAAGGCCAGGAGATGATCAGGATCATCCAGGCCCATTTCAAAGACAGACCGCATGCGTTTGAACATTGCGCGACAGCCATCGCGAGAATCATGATCCCGGACGTGGCGACGCTGGACGTCACGCGCTCTTCACGCGACGGCGGCCGCGATGCGGTGGGACAGATGCGGGTCGGCAGAGGTCCGTCTGCGATCCTCATGGACTTCGCGCTGGAGGCCAAATGCTACAGTACCGGTGCGGTCGGCGTCCGGGAAATGTCACGGCTGATCTCCCGTCTGCGCCACCGCCAATTTGGCGTGCTCGTGACGACGACCTGCGTTGATCTTCAGGCCTACAAAGAAATAAAGGAGGACGATCACCCGATCATCGTCATCGCCGCCGCGGACATCATAGAGCTTCTGCGGTCGAATGGTCGAGGCAGCGCGGCTCTGGTGTCAGCGTGGCTCGATGAAGAGTTTCCTGCGAGCGCGTGACGACTTTCAACCGGCGGAAACTTCCTCCGCAAGAATACCCGCGGCTCGTGCGGTCTGGACGGCATCAAGGGCCGGCCGAGCCTGCTTAGCGGAAGGTTTGCGCTGCCAGCCGCCTGCGGCATAGCTGGCCAGCGTGCGGCAGATGCCAGCGACCTTCCAGTGGACCACACCGGCCTGTTGACCTCGTTCGGCGACTTCGAGCCACGTCACACCGTTGATCTGCATGCAGCGGGCGATCCTGTCATAATCCTCGACCGACACGCCGTCGGTCGGACTGAGCAGAACGGGCGCGTCACCCGGTTCAGCTTCCGAATAGGATAGTTCCGGCGGAAGAGGTGCGCTGAGCGGTGGAAGGGCCGCCTGGATTTCCTTCCAACAATCTTCCTTCTTGTACCATTCGCTCGGGTTGCGCTGGCCCGCAGACGCTCTCATCGCTGCGTCCATCTGAGGGGCCCAGGCCTCGATCAGATTTTCCATTTCCGGACTTACCGTCTGCCGTGACCAGATGCGAGCGAAGTCGATCCGTCCGCCGGTGCGGTGGCTCAGTCCGGCCACGACATAGGCGACGATCTGCGCCCCGTAGGCTGGAAACTTCATGCTCCGGACCTTCTTTTCCGCAGCGCGATAAAGAATTGCGATCGCGACCATGCGGCGAAACCACTGCACATCCAGCGGCGGAGGCGGCGCGTCCTTCATGCGTTGCATGAAATGCTGGAAGTTCTTTTGACCGCCGAGGCAGACCCGATGCGGCAACCCCGACCACGCGCCCAGGTAGCGCGCCATGTCGAGCTTGCCGAGGCGGCGGGATTTGGGTGTCTGACTGCGGAACGCGCTTTGCTCGGTCTTGCGGTATGAAGCCTTCTGCTCGGCTGCCGTGTAGGAACCACGTGCCCGCTCGTAGAACCAGCGACCCTTGCCGTCGTCGAGCCAAGTGTTGTTCGCCAGCGTCTCCACCTCCTGATGGAAAGGATCGTTTGCGGAGAAATCCGCGAGCTGAACGGTGTTCTGGCGGTTCGCGGCTCTCGAAATTGAGGAGACCATTTCTCCGAGATCCGCTCCCCCGACCTTGATGATCTTGAGCGGCACGGAAACACGCCCGAGACCCAGACTCTCCTTACGGCGCGCCCGATGAAGCGAGGCGGTCGTCTGACCACCATTCACTATCTGGAGGCCTCGGAGAGCAGTAAGCACGGGTGCGCCTGTCTGATCGGAGTCGATGTCGAGGTCATCGACGGTGGCGACGATTCCGTTGTTGAAGGCAAGGAACATCGAGGGCTGCTCGATGATGGTCCTGCGAAGCTCAGAGTTGACGCTCTTGCGTCCCTGGAGGCCGAGAAACGCCCTGACGTTCAGCTCGAGGAGGCGTACGCCGTATCGTTCATAGACTGCGGATAAAGTCTCCCCGGGGAGCACGGCGAGGTAAGCGTCGTATTCACCATCCTGACTTGGAACGTGGAGGCAGGGAACGGGCCCGCCGGTGAGCGCCACGAGGTCGACCGATATGTCCGCGCGAGTTTCACCATTACCGAGAACCCGCTGAAGCCTGATGATGTCGTAGGCCTCATGCTCGACCGGTGTTCCGCGCAGTTCCGCATTCGATGGAACGCCGCCGACGATCCCGTCGGTGAGCAACACGATCCTGATCCCGGAGAGCTCCGCCCGCCGGTTCTCGATGAGGCGGGCCAGATCGCTTGCGTCAGTGTTCGACGGCTCGAGCTGTGCTGCAAGGCCGTCCATGCAGGCCGATGCGAAGCGCAAGGCGCGTTCGAAGGCTTTGTTGATCTCGGGGCTAGCAAGGCGTTCTGGCTTCCCATCTCCGCCATGGATCGTCGTGAATAGGTCGAGGCGCAGCCGCTCTTCATCGAACGCGTAGCCATCGATGCGATAGATGGCGTTCCGGATCGTCCCTCTCTGATAGAGGTTGAACGTGTTTTCGAGATGCCCAGCTTCTTCGAGCCTTTCGAGAAGCAGAGCGGTGAACGCTCCTTCAGAAGACGGCTCCTCGGCGCTGATATTGTCTTCAACGTCCTTCGCCAGTTCCTCGACGAATCTGAGTAGCGCATCTTCGGCCATCAATCGGCCCTCTCTGCAAAGAGTGCAAACGTCGCATCTATATCGACGGCGTGAGCCGTGATCGCCCTGAGGTCGAGGCCGTACGTGGCTTCCGTGATGCCCATCGGAACCAAGTTTCGCGTAAGGCGCGGGAAGGTCTCGCCGACCAAGTAGGCCTCCAGGCTCCTCGATCGGACCATGGGACGGGATCGAGCAATCTCATCGTCCGGCATCAGTCCTCGGCGGAGGAGCCCGTTGGCGAACTGCCGTCTACGACCTTCGTCGCCGAACATGGCATCGAGCGCGGCCAGGATGTCCCCGAGCGTCCGGCCGGAGAGGTCTTCAACGAGGCGTACATGGACGAGGTCGAGACGACCCATTCCGGCGGAGTCGAGCTGATCGAGCGAGGAAACGTGGATGACCGTCGAGGCGCCAATGCCGGTCTTCACCTCGAGCCCATGCCCAGCCCTCTCGAAGTCATGAAGGCCGTCATCGGGTGCCTTCCAGCTGTCTAGAAGCGCAGGATCGGTCCCTACAAGACGCTCGAGCACGAGCAGCTCACCGATCAGGCCCACAGTCTCCTCGCGGGAAAGCCCAGTATGTCTTTCCCGAAGGAAGCGCCGCCATGCATCGAGACGTTCAAGAAACCTTGCGAGCGCGGTCGTCTGATCATCGCCGGATGCAATAAGTGCGTCGGCGCACACCGTGGTAAACAGGTCGGCGCGACCGGCATCCTCGAGCGATAGCACGAGGAACGGTCCGTCATCATCACGATCGACAGCGAGCCGCATGCCTCCGACTTCGAAGAGCGAGTCAGGGAGGCCTTCGGCGCGAAGCAGGAGGCAGGGCGCGTCATCGCCGGCTCGAAGCGCAGCATAGGCATCGAGAAGGATTTCGCGCGGAACAGGCTGCGTGCGGAACCGGCGCACCCTCGCTGGGTGACGTCCCAAGTCTGTCCAGGCGGTGAGAAGCGTCCTCTGAAGGTCGATCGTCATGAATCCTGTTCCCGAATTCTGACGGAGTTCTCGACATAGATTCGGCGAAGCGCCGTAGTGCTTTCGGGGAAGCTGATCATTACCCCGACCACAGGCTGTCCGGTCTCGATGCCGGGCTCCGCCGGATCGAGAGGATACAGGATGAGGAGACCGTTCTGCGGGCGCTCGCCACGGATTCTTCTAATGTCCGGACCCGCTGGCCTTCCGACCGGGTCCTTGCCTTCGGCGGCGCGCTCTCGATTGGTCTGGTCGAGCGCTCGCCCAAACTCTTCGTCCGTCAGGTCGATGGCCTCGTCCGCAGGGTTGAGAATGGTGCGGATGATGTAGCGCGCATCCTGGGGCCGGTCGGATCGGGGTGCACGTTTCACCGAACCGAAAGTGCGACCGCCGAGCGTCACCGGGGTACCATCCGCCGAGGGCAGGAACACGGTCCAGCGTGTGAGCTCGTCATTCGCGATCTGTCTGCGCACATAGCTGGCAAGACTGTCGCTTTCGATGTCTACGTTCTCGGGCGGGAAGGCAAACTGGGAGAGCAGATCAGCGACAGACTCTCCTTCAACCCCCCTCCAGAGGCAGCCGCGGGCTACGCTGTCGCCCGGCCCGGGACGGCGCGGTGACACCATGCCGTCGCCAAGCGTGCGCAGGAAGCCGTCGACCAGCATAGCGTTCGCCTCGACATGCTCGTCCCGGAACAACACCGTCTGGATCTTGCCTTCGCCGGCATAGCTACTGGCCCGCTGCCCGACATGGCGGCGCTTGTTGAGCGCCGTCACGTCCATGATGCTGTGGGCCTCGACACGCAGGCCGTATTCCTTCGGCGTCGCGCCCGTCAGCTGCATGTGGGCAAATTGCGCCCGCAGGTCGCGGGTCGCTGTCGCCACATGCCTAAACCAGTCCTCCATGTCCGGTGTGGTGTAGAGGCGGCACAGATCGGCGAAGCCTCGGCGGTAGCCGAACCAGCGCCCCATTTGAAGGAGACTGTCGTACTGGCGGGACGCACGCAGGAAGTAGCTGACGGAAAGACCTTCCAGCGTGAGACCGCGGGAAAGCTTGTCGCCGCCGATAGCGATCAGAGAGCGGCCGTTGGCCTTATAGCTGTCGTAGTCGATGTCGGATTTCGAACTTCCGTTCGCAATCAGCACCTCGATCTTTTCGGAGCTGTCGGCGAGCTCCGCTCTGACCTGATCCCAGGTGACAGGTCTCAAGGAGCGTCCGAAGACCGGATCGGTGCGCATCGCCCCCGTCGTACGCTCGAAGTCGCGCTCCCACATTCTTTTGAGACGCGTCAGCGTCGGACCATCACCGCCTGAGATGAGCGCCTTTTTGCGTGTGAGATGATCCATCACCTGACGGTGGACTTCGGTGTGGACGTCGACGAAGCGCGACACGTGGACGAGCATCGACTTATGAGCCGTTCTCTGGCCGCGCGCAGCGCGGGCGGCGCAGCTCAGCAGGAATGCGTCGATCGCCCGCTGCAGACTCGGAGGAAGCACAGCCTGACCGGCCGTGCACGGGCGCAAAGTCTTGTCGTGACGATCCGGTATCCAGCCTTCTCTCGTCTGCCGGACGTAGCGCACCAGCGGGAGACCGGCGTATTCCTGATCGTTGGTGCCGAAGATCGCGACAGGCCCGAAATAATCGTCGGGTGGGGTGAGAGAGACGATGAAGGTCGAAGGAAAGAGATCGGCCCCGTAGTTCTCAGCCCGACGCTCGTCATGCATGAGAATGTTGGCGAAGGGCGTCGCGGTATAGGCGACATAGGCGGAGCGGGAGAAGGCGTTCAGCAGCTTCCTGATCTCGCCATTGATCCGCTTGGGGTCGTATTCGGGATCAAAGCTACCATCCGCCTGCCTGTTCTGGTCGCCAGTATCGACGGACGCTTGGTCGGCTTCATCGTCGATGACAAGCAGGGGGACCGCGCGCGATGCATCAGGCAGCCTCCTGATCCAGCGATTCAGGTTCTGAAGAATCTTTCCGTTCTTCTTCACGACCAGAAGACAGGGCTGATTCAGAGGGGCGAAGTTGAACTGGTCAGCGACACGCTGACTGAAATCGCCCGCTGGCACCGACATGGTAAGACTGTCGACAATCAGGCCCGGGCTGATCTCCCCGACACCGATGCTCTCGCGTCCGCCGGACTCCGGTCGTGCCTGAGGGTCGGTGTTCCAGCCGAGGAAGTCGAGATCGAGCCTCTTCTGGGTCTGGAGCCGCAGCACGTTGTGCATGCCGGCAAGGACTATGATGACGCGATAACCGGCATCGGCGGCGCGATTGATGACACCCGCATAGTGAGCAGTCTTGCCGGACTGGACGTCGCCGACGACAAGTCCGCGCCAGTCCCACGGACCAACCCTGTCCGGATCATCGAGAACTTCGAGCACGCGGGCCGTGCTTTCACGAAGCTCGCCGATGGATCGCTCCGGCCAATCGTCCTCCTCCAGCTTCTGCAGATAACGTCCCATGAATCTGCCAGGCTGGCGTCGTTCCCCCCGATACCAGTCAGGCGGCCGGCGCTGGCTGGTCAGAGCAAGAGCGGGGCCCTGTTCGACGATGAACAGCGTCTCAATCCTTCGCGTGGCTTCCACAATCTCCTCAGGACTGAAGGAGTGGCCTGTCGCGGCGCTGACGACAGCAGCATCGCTCGCAATGACGCGCTCGATCATGGGTCTGTCTACGACGAGGCCGACCGTGCTTCTAAGCAGCTGTCGCGCCCGGTTGACCAATGTGGTGACGGGATCGCTCATGCTGCCCTCGCTTCCAGCACCCCGATCAGATGCTTGCGCAGTTCGGCTTGGTCGCCAGGCAGGTTGCCAATGAGAACTTCGGCGCGATCAACCGGTGAAAGGCCCGAGGGAAGCAGTTCGGCAAGCGAGGCGAGCTGGGCAGCCAGCTGCTCCGCTTCCACCTCGTCGATGCCAAGCGTAACGGCGCCCTCGGACTGAGAGATGTCGAGCCATATCCGTTCGACAGGCACGCTGCGCTCGATGACCGTCAGGACGGCCTGGAAGCGCCCCCGGTCGCAGCTTTCATCGGCGAGGTAGGCCGCTATGGCGGGGTGTTCCCGATTGACGGTGTAGACCATACCGGCGTCAGTGCTGCGCGCTAGCCAGACGGCATCAGTAGGTCGTTCGGTACGCTGCGAGCCGGTTCGACGACCACGCCAAGCGAAGACCTCGCGCGCTCGTTCGCGGCAGCTGCCAGCGAGTGCCGTCAGTCGCGCGCGGAGCGCTCCGGGCGGGCGGGCCTGCGATTTGCGCACATCGATGCGCCAGTCGCTGTCGAGGGTGGTCGGTAGATCGACTTCGATCCGTGCAAGCCGGCTGGCCTCGTCACGCGTCCAAGCGCGGCTGCCGCCGAGACCGACCCAGCTGCCCGCTACGAGCAGCCGCTTTCCTCGATAGACGTAGAATCCCTGACGAGCTCCCCAGCCTCCCGCACCGCCAGCCGCCGCGTATTCGGTCTCGTTCGCGAAGCGGTCCCGGTGAGGAAGAACCCAGGGCGTGACGGTCACGACCCCGCCTGCATGGCGGATACGTTCCGTCCTCATCTGTGTGGTCGCGGGATGGGTGCGCTGGAAGGGGTCCCAAGGCTTGATCGGCCGCTCGTTGATCGACATGGAGACGCGGCGCGCGTCACCGCCGAGGAACCGGTGAAACACCATGCCAAGATGGTCGCGGATCTCCTGAAGACGCAAGAAGAAGTCCTCGCGTCCCAGGCCCGCCAGACCACTTCGCTCGTCCATGCGCTCCCAAAGCACGAGCGTGCCTTGCCCGCGCTCCTTCAGCCGAGTGACGAAGGGGTGGGCAGGAAGTACTTCCGGGACGGTCGCGATCCAGCCGTGATCCGCTATCACGTCGATATCGAGGGTCAGAGCGTTCAGTCCGTCCGCGTCGCTGCTGACGATGGTCATCCGCCGGCACTGCGAGAGTGATGCGGTTTTCAGGCCAAGACCGAAGCGGCCCAGGTCGGACGCATCGCGTTCGATGCGGGCGCCGGTGCCCCCGAAGCACAGCGCGGTGGCTAGCTTTGCTTCGCTCATGCCCTTTCCATCGTCGAGCATGGCGATGACGGGCACGCCCTCGCTCCACTGCATGTCGATCTCGATTAGTTCAGCTTCGGCGCTGATGCTGTTGTCGACCAGATCAGCTAGGGCCGTTTCGGTTGAATATCCGAGGCCACGCAACGATTCCACGAGCGCCGAGGCGGAAGGGATGATCGATACGGAACGCGGCACGCTCATGATCAGGCGGCCTGCCGATTTTCGATGCTTTCCGTCGTTCTGCCAGCGGCTTCCATGAGCTGTCGTCTCAGAACCTGCGCGACGGCAAGACCAAGAAGCGGTGGCACGGCATTTCCAATCTGCCGAAATGCGGCATTCATCGCGCCTGCGAAGCGGAAGCCGTCAGGAAAAGACTGCAGTCGTGCCGCCTCGCGTACGGAGACCGTGCGGCGTTGCCGGCTGTCGTAGTGAATGTGGGAGTAGGTGTCCTTGCCCATATGCGCAGTGAGCGTGCGCGACGGGCGCAGCGGGTCGAGCTTCCACCACTTGTTCGGGAACTTGGTCGGGTCATAGGGCGGCACGATGCTGGCGCGGAGGGGCGCTGCGGCCGCGCTGTCCGGATCCTTCAGGCCCTGCGCTTTGAGCGCGCTTCTGAAGAGCTCTTCGGCGATGCGTCGCGCTTGCGGGTAGTCCGCGCCATGCTCCATCTTGGAAAAGATCGGGAAGTCACGGGGCGTAAGCCTGACCAGATGGCCGTCAGTGCCGCCCTCCGTTTCGAAGCCCGCCCAGGAACGCATGCGGCGCGCATACTCCGACAGGCCGGCACGGGGCTCGCAATACGGAAGAACCGCCGAGAGCTTCCTTCGCCGGATCGTCTTCGGATCGGTTGCGTGTTCCGTGATCCGAGGCAAATCGTCAAGCGCCTCGCGGGCGCCGACAGCACGGTCGAGAAGGCGAGACGGAACCTGAAGAGGGTGGAAGCGTGCGCTCTCCTGATCCACATGCTTTAGAGCGACGCGGCGCGAGCCCTCATATCCGCGAGGCAGGTCCAGGAAATGGGTGGGCCCGGGAAACGTCGGCGTCTGGTCCAGCGTGTCGGCGAGCGCCACTATGAAAAGGCGCTCTCTGAACTGCGGCACACCGTGGTAGGCTGCATTCAGGAGCGTGTAGCCCGTCCGGTAGCCAGCCACTTCAAGCGTTTCGCAGATTTCTTCAGGAACGTTGTGCCCACCGAAGTTCAGGATGTCGGGTACGTTCTCAATGAGGATGACAAGCGGCTGCGTGTCTTCGACATACTGAAGGAAGCGGCGGTAGAGCGCAGCGCGCGGATCGCGCTGGAATGCGTCATCCTGGCCACCCGAGACCGCTCTCAGCTTGGAGCGGCCGATCCGGGCGAAAGCTTGGCAGGGTAGTCCCGCCGCAAGAAGGTCGAACGACTCGGCGGCGGTGGTCGTTAGACCTAGATCCTTGACGAGTTCCGAGGCGGAGCATTCCTCCATGTCGCGGGCGATGGCCCATGGGTCGTCAGCCTTGCGGTCGCCGCCGAAGTTCAGCGCATAGCTTGCCGCGGCTTCGGCATCGACTTCGATATGCGCCGAGAGTTCGAAGCCGGCCTCCTTGAGGCCGAGCGACAGGCCGCCGCAGCCCGAGCAGATCTCGAGCGCGCGCGGAACGCCTCCGACCTGGAGGCGTGCGAGCTTCTTCTCCCGAATCAGAGCCTGCGCCGACGTAGTCATCCAAGATATTCCTTCAACCTGCGGCTGAGGTCATCAGGATCGGCCGTCTGGCACTCCCATATGACATGGACCGTCCATCCCATGCTATTAAGCTCCCCCTGCGCCCGTGCGTCCCTAGCTTTGTTACTTTGGAATTTTCTGGCCCAGAAATCGATATTCGATTTAGGCGTGTGGCATTGCCTGCAGCCATCATGGCGGTGCCAGAAGCATCCATGAACGAATATCGCAGTGCGACGACCTGCGAATGCAAGGTCTGGGGAGCCCGGCAGGTGTTTGGCGTGAAGGCGAAAGCGGTAACCAAGCGCATGCGCGGCGCGGCGGACACGTAACTCGGGAGAAGTATTCTTTCCCTTGATGCGTCCCATAATCTCCGATCTACGTGCGCTCGAGACGTTATCCATGATGATTCTTTGAAAATTCTAGGGCTCAAAGGCAGCTCCGGCTACAGCTTTGCTTTGTCTCGATGTGATCCTCGAGCCGCTGTATCATGACGCGCGAATCCGGTCCTCTCGCGCAGTGCATACCCCTGGCACCTATAGCGCACAGCCTGGACCGCCGCTAAGAGTCAAACTCGTCCCTCAAAATATAGGTATGAGATGCGCTTCGACCTCGAGCGTCATGCGGCGTGAAAATGTCTTTCGTTCGATCAGATCGACGGACGTTCCCAACGCATCAGCGATGTCGAGGCAGATGCGCCCCTGATCGAAGGCGTCGAAGTCCGCACCGGGTTCGACATCGAACGCTACATCGACGTCCGAGTCAGGCATTGCCTCGTCTCGAGCAGCCGAGCCGAACAAGTAGAGGTGAGCCACGCCTTGGCTTCGCAGTGCATGCTCCAACGCGCGCAGCGTCGCCAAGGCCTCGTCGCGCCGCATGTTCGGCAGTTCCTTTCGTAAGATGGCAGGGCATTAAGTTTAGCTCATTTGGAACACGCCTACCTTTCTGGGCAACGACGTGTCGATCAAAACGTCTCCAAAGACCTGAATGTCTGCTCGGTAGATCACCAACCTTCTCGGCCCCCAATCCACGACTCAGCTGGGCAGACACAATCGGTAGAACGCGAACCTTCCGCCCTCTTCTCACCCTAAGACTCGGTAGATCACGAACCTTCTCCGCCCTGAGCACGCCTCCGCTGGGCCGACACGATCGGTAGAACGCGAACCTTCCCCGCCGCCAATCCCCGGAAAATCCCCGCTCAGTGACCTCGGTAGAACACGAACCTTCAGCGCACCCGCGACGATGCGTATGGCTCCGCAAACGCCGCGCCCGACGAGATCGCCTAGGGCTCCGCCGCCAGCGAATTGGAGGCGGACAGGCTCTCCACGATTGCTTCCAGCCACTCGCCGATCAGTACCAGCCGCCCCTCGTTATCCACGAAGATTTGGGCATCCAGCCTATCCTCGACCTTCGAGCCTGCCAGAGGGAGGCGCGGAGGGTGGCGAACGCCATTCGTCGTGACATGCTGAGTGCTCGGGCTCCTGCTAGCGTCTGCTAGCGCGCCCAAGGAATGAAGCCTAATGAAGTACAATGAAGTCTGCGGCCGATAAGAGCGCGGTCACGGCCTGATGAGTTCAGGCTAACCGGCAGGACGATGGACAGCCCCACGCAGCGGTTCTCCGTATGACAATCAGAAAGTTTCCCTATCCTGCGCTACCTCTCTTTTGGAGTTAGCCACTCGCATTCGTGGCTTCATCGCCACAGTAAGCACGTGAAATCACCGTCGCCCCAAACTTTATTCCGCTTCATCGCTGAAGAGGCAGGATATGTATTGTTGGCCAACAATACATGCTTACTCGCAGGCTCGACGAAGAGCGGTCTTTTCAACCGCTTGAGAGGCGCTGCCGCACCCGTCTAACCATGGCTTCGAAGCTGTGGATTTGGAGGCGCGAGATGGCGAAGCAGGGCATTGTCCGAAAGGCGGATCTTCGTCGCGTCATCGACACGTTGCGGGAGCGCGGCGTTCCGCTCGGATCTTTGGAACTGCTGCCTGGTGGAGAGGTCCGGCTGAACCTTGCAGCGCCTGGTCAGGCTGCAGCCAACGATTTCGAGACGGAGATTCGGTCGTGGGACGAGGCCTTAAGCTGATCGGTTTTCCCCATGTCAGCGCCTTTAAGGACCGGCATGGGAAGGTTCGCTATCGATACCGCCGAACAGGGCAGAAGCCGGTCTATCTTCACGGCATACCAGGCTCGCCGGAGTTCGCAGCGGAATATGATGCAGCCTGCGCCGGACGAACGACAGCGCTGATCCCCGGCGCCAATCGCACGGCCCCCGGCACCATTAACGCCCTTGCAGTGGCCATCTACGCCTCGGCCGAATGGCGACTGTTGTCCAAATCCACCCAAGGCACCTATCGCGGCATAATCGAACGGCTGCGGGCCGATCACGGAGACGGTTCCGTGCGGGCGCTCCAAGCGCAGCACATTCTTAAAATGCGCGACCGTAAGGCGGACGCGCCGACGGCTGCCAACAACCTGGTCAAGGTTCTCCGCTGGATGCTCGCCTTCGCCGTCGCTCGGCAGTGGCGGGCGGACAATCCCGCTGTAGGCATCAAGCCGCTCAAAATCGTCTCCGCTGGCTTCCCAGTCTGGTCAGAGGCGGACATATCCAAGTTCGAGGCCCACTGGCCCGTCGGCACACGGGAACGCCTGGCGTTCGACCTTCTGCTCTATACCGCCCAGCGTTCCGGCGACGTGCGTCAGATGGGGCGTCAGCACGTTCAGGACGCGGCCATTCTGGTTCGACAGGAGAAGACCAAGGCCTTCCTCGAACTGCCCGTACATCCACGCCTCAAGGCCTCGCTGGAGACGGTGCCCAGCAGCCAGATGCTGTTCCTCGTCACTCAGGGCGGGTCAGGCTTCACGGCGGGTGGCTTCGGCAACTGGTTCCGAGACGCCTGCCGCGCTGCCGGCGTGGCCGAGCGGTCGGCGCATGGCTTGCGAAAATCGGCGGCGACGCGGTTGGCCGACGCGGGATGCACCGAGGCGCAGATCAAGGCCGTCACCGGTCACCAGACTTCCAAGGAGGTCGAACGGTACACCAAGGCGCGGGATCAGAAGCGGCTTGCGAAAGACGCCTTCGCACTGATCGGCGGCACGCAAGGCGAACAGAATTTGGCTAACCCAACCGAGAAGTTAGCCAAACAGGCCAACAACTAACTCAAATCAATGGAGATCTTCATGTGGGTGGCGGACAGAGAGGGATTCGAACCCTCGGTAGGCTTTCACCTACACACGCTTTCCAAGCGTGCGCGATCGACCACTCCGCCACCTGTCCGTTTCACGCCAGCTCGTGCGCGCCGCCGGAGGTCGATCCGGCGGGAGGCGGGCCTGATAGAACACCATGGCCCCCTCGGCAAGCGCCTGTGACGTCCCCATATGGGGGCGGACGACATTTTCCTTATTGGGGAACCCCATGCTGCTGACCAAGACCGCCGAACTGCCCACCGCCGAGACCGCCCTGCCCGGACGCGCCGAGCCCCTGGCGACGGACGAAACCCATTTCGTCAGCGGCCATCCGCTGAAGGGGCCCTATCCCGAGGGTTTTGAAACGGCGATCTTCGGCATGGGCTGTTTCTGGGGCGTGGAGCGGGTCTTCTGGTCCCTGCCGGGCGTCTGGGTGACGTCGGCCGGCTATTCGGGCGGAATCACGCCCAATCCGACCTATGAGGAGACCTGCACCGGCCGGACCGGGCATGCCGAGGTGGTCAAGGTGGTGTTTGACCCGTCGGTCATAACCTACGGCGACCTGCTTAAGGCTTTCTGGGAAAACCACGACCCGACCCAGGGCATGCGCCAGGGGAATGACGTCGGCACCACCTATCGGTCCGCCATCTACACTCTGAACGACGATCAGCAGCGCGAGGCCGAGGCGTCGCGTGACGCCTATCAGGCGGCCCTGACCGCGGCCGGGCGCGGCGCCATCACCACCGAGATTCAGCCTGCCGGCGAATACTATTACGCCGAGGGTTATCACCAGGGCTATCTGGCCAAGAATCCGGCCGGCTATTGCGGCATCGGCGGCACCGGCGTGGTCTGTCCGATCGGGATCGGCGTGAGGGCCTGACCGACGTCCTTGGATGACGGTCGGGCGAAATGTCCTGTCCGCCTCCGGCTAGGCGTCGGCGGCGGACAGGCGTAGGGAAGCCGAAAAAGCCACGGGAGATCCGCCATGTCCGCCTTCGTCCATCCCGATGAAATTCGCAGCCGTTTCTCGGCCGCCCTGTCGGCCATGTACCGAGCGGAAGTGCCCCAGTACGGCGAGCTGCTGACCCTGGTGGCCGAGGTCAACGCTGAGGCCTTGAAGGCCGATCCGGAGGGAGCGGAGCGTCTGGCGGCTGCGGGCGAACTGGCGCGGCTGTCTGAGGAACGGCACGGCGCCATCCGCGTCGGCACGGCGGACGAACTGGCCACTATCGCCCGCGCCTTCGCCGTCATGGGCATGGCGCCGGTCAGCTATTACAATCTGGCCCCCGCGGGGGTGCCGGTCCATTCGACCGCCTTCCGCCCGGTCGATCCGGCGGCCCTGGCGCGCAATCCCTTCCGGGTCTTCTGCTCCCTGCTGCGGCTGGAGCTGATCGAGGATCAGGACCTGCGTCAGGAGGCGGCCGCGGCCCTGGCCCGGCGCGACATCTTCACCCCGGGCGCGCGGGCGCTGATCGAGGCGGCCGAGACCGCCGGCGGCCTGGACGAGGACCAGGCCGACCGTTTCGTGTCCGAACTGCTGGAGACCTTCCGCTGGCACGCCGAGGCGACGGTCAGCGCCTCCGTCTATGAGCGGCTGGTCGCGGCCCACCGGCTGATCGCGGACGTGGTCAGCTTCAAGGGGCCGCACATCAACCATCTGACGCCGCGCACCCTGGACATAGACGCGGCCCAGGCCGCCATGCCCGAACGGGGCATCACGCCCAAGGAGACGATCGAGGGGCCGCCCGCCCGCGCCTGCCCGATCCTTCTGCGCCAGACCAGTTTCAAGGCCCTGCAGGAGGCCATCGCCTTCCCCGGCGCGGACGGGGCCGTCCAGGGGGTGCACACCGCCCGCTTCGGCGAGATCGAGCAGCGCGGCTGCGCCCTGACCCCGACGGGACGCGCCCTGTACGACGCGGCCCTGGCCAGCAAGGACTTTTCGGCCCTGCCCGACGACTGGTCGGCCCTGCGCCGGAACGGCCTGGCCTGGTTCCGCTATCGCGCGACGCCGCAGGGCCTGGCCGGGCGCGCCGAGACGACCGATCTGGAGGCCCTGATCGCCCTGGGTCACGTCGTCGCGGAGCCGATCACCTACGAGGACTTCCTGCCCGTCAGCGCCGCCGGAATCTTCCAGTCCAACCTGGGCGCCGAGGTGCGCGAAGCCTATGCCGTCGACCCGGCCAAGGCCGATTTCGAACAGGCCCTGGGCCGGTCGGTGCTGGACGAGATGGTCCTGTATCAGGCGGAGCAGGAGGCTTCGATCGCCGCCGCCCTGAAGGCCTTGGGTCTGGCCGAGGCCGCGGCCTGAGCAAATCCGAGACCATCCGCCGTATTGCCTGACGCCCCGCGCCGGATCATAGACGCGGCCGTGACCCCCTCCGCCCCCTCGTCTGCGCGTCGTTATGATCTGGACTGGATCCGGGTTGGGGCGTTCGGCCTGCTGATCCTCTATCACGTCGGCCTGGTCTACGGGGTCTACGGCTGGCACGTGCACAGCGTTCACACCTTCGAGTGGATGCGCGAAGCCATATTGATCACCAATCCGTGGCGGCTGACCCTGCTGTTTCTGGTGTCGGGCGCGGCCCTGCGGTTCATGACCTTCCGCCGCACGCCGCGCCAGGTGGCCCGGGCGCGGTTCGAGCGGCTGGTTCCGCCGCTTCTGTTCGGGGCCGTGGTCCTGGTGCCCATCCAGTCCTGGATCGAGGCGATGGACAAGGCCGGCTGGCCCGGCGGCCTGGCCGGCTACGCCGCCTGGATGGTGCGCGAGTTCAGCTTCAGCGGCCTGGCCGACGGCGTGCCGGTCAACCATCTGTGGTTCATCGTCTATATCGCCGCCTACAGCGTCGTCACCATACTGCTGTGGCGACGGCCGGGCCTGATCGACCGGATCGGCGGGTGGCTGGAGAAGTCTCTGGCCGGGCCGCGCCTCCTGATCCTGCCGATCCTCTATCTGATCGCCATCCGCATCCTGCTGTTCCCCTGGTTCGGGGTGACCAATGTCCTGCACTGGGACTGGTACAATCACGCCCTGTCCCTGGCGGCCTTCATCTTCGGCTTCAGCATCGTGGGGCGAGAGAGCATCTGGCGCGACATGGAGCGGTATCGCTGGGTCGCCCTTAGCCTGGCGGCGCTCGCCCTGCCGATCATGATGGCCCAGGTCTGGCACCCCGGCGGCCGGGCCTTCTGGGGCGTGCCCAAGGCCATGGTCTACGGCCTGGACCAGTGGGCGACGATCGTCGCCATCCTGGGTTTCGGCAGCCGGCATCTGCGGTCACGCGGCGGGCCGGTTCTGACCTATCTGACCGAGGCGACCTTCCCCCTCTATCTGGCGCACCAGACCATCCTGGTGGCGGCGGTCTGGGTCATTCGTCCTGCCCATCTGCCGGCGGGGCTGGAGGCCCTGTCCCTGCTCCTGATCACCTTCCTGGGCAGTTTCGCCGTCTATGAGGTCGTAAAGCGCGTCCCCGCCATCCGTCCTCTGTGGGGTCTGAAGCCCGCCGGCGGACGGCCCTGGCCGCTGGATCTGGAGGCCTTACGACATCCCGCCGCCCGTTATCACCGCCGTCGTCGCCTGCTGGCCGTCGGGATCGCCGCGCCGCTTCTGGCCCTGACGGTGGTGGCGGCCGCCATCGCGGTGGCGGTGGACGGAGGAGCCGCCGCTGTCACGCTGCCGTTGGCGGGCATGGTGAACAGCGGCTGGAACATGCAGTGGAAGGGCATGACGGAGAACTCCTTCTCGAGGTGGAGCGGCGGACCCAGCGACGGGGCTGCGCCGAACGCGGAGGAGGCTTGGTCGCCGCCAGTGCTGTGCGAGGCCGTTGACGACGTCTCCTCGGCGGTGCTTCCGCCAGGACGAGGCCCCAGCGTTATCGACTCCCCCGTGAACGGGAACGCCGACAACCAATTCGAATTCTCCGTAAACGGCATCGAAAA
>OFDC01000861.1_pt1 | contig 18978 bp, 21 predicted proteins | sample 1520941 | NCBI WGS metagenome assembly OFDC01 (sample SAMEA94258168, study PRJEB24077) | hot springs metagenome | biome: Aquatic biome; feature: Water | place: India | collected 2012-12-06 | depth 5 m | reverse complement strand
CGTCGTTGAAGTAGGCCGGCACGGTGATCACCGCCTGCGTCACGGTCTCGCCGAGATAGGCCTCGGCAGTTTCCTTCATCTTCTGCAGGGTGAAGGCCGAGATCTGCGACGGGCTGTAGTCCTGGCCACCGGCCGCAACCCAGGCATCGCCGTTCTTGCCCTTGGTGATCGTGTAGGGGACGAGTTCCGTGTCCTTCTGGGTCAGCGGATCGTCAAAGCGGCGGCCGATCAGGCGCTTGACCGCGAAAATCGTGTTGTCCGGGTTGGTGACAGCCTGGCGCTTGGCCGGCTGGCCGATCAGGCGCTCACCATCCTTGGTGAAAGCGACGATCGACGGCGTGGTGCGCGCACCTTCCGAGTTTTCAATGACCTTGGGCGTGCCCCCGTCCATTACAGCAACGCAGCTGTTGGTCGTGCCAAGGTCGATGCCGATAACTTTAGCCATGAGTTCCCCAGTTCCTTCCATTCAAGACACCGCGTGGGAAAGCGATCCCCCTGCCGGGCAGACCGCCATGTGCGGCTCGATTGTCCGCGATATAGGTGCGCTTCTTCTTGGCACAAGGCCCCCGCGCGCTTACCTCGGGACACATATTGGCAACAGGAGTCGCCCTTCATGCGCAAGCTTGCAATCATTGGACTTTCCGCCCTCGCCCTTTCGCTTGGCGCCTGCGGCCAGAAGGCGGAAGATCCGGCGGCTCAGGCCAGCAGCAGCGCCGCAGCCGGGCCGGAAAACGCCCCCGGCGTCACCGTGACCGACGCGATGGTCCGCCTGCCCGCAGTGCCGGGTACACCGGGCGCGGCCTACTTCACCGTTTCGCAGGGCAGCGGCGCCCCGCGCAAGATCGTCTCGGTCTATGTCGAAGGCGCCCAGCGCGCCGAAATGCACGAAACCGTTACGAAAAATGACATTTCCTCGATGCAGCAGGTCAAGGACGTGGCAATCCAAGCGGGCAAGAGCGCCGCATTCAAACCGGGCGGCCTGCACGTGATGCTGTTCGACGTGTCAGACACGCTCAAGGTTGGCACCACCACGGAACTCACCATCACGCTCGACAATGGCGACAAGGTCAGCGTGCCCGTTAAGGTCGAAGCGCTTGGCGGAGCGAACGGCGATGACGCGATGGAAGGCATGGATCATTCCGGCCATGACATGAGCGACATGAGCAAGATGTGAGAAGCGAAAGCGCTCCCTGCCCGCCCGGTGGGGAGCGCGCGCTGACGGCGGGCGAATGCGCCCTCGTCGCCGAAGTTTTCGGTGCGGCCATAGACACAGCACCAGTACGCATCCGCCGCCGCCGCTGGTTTCCATTCCAGCCGACTGGCACGGTCATGGCGCCGATGGGCCACCTCCACTTCGCTGCCGCCAGCCCGCATTACGAACACGATTTCGCAAAAGCTTCACTGCCTGCGCAAAGCCTGTTCATTCATGAGATGGTTCATGTCTGGCAAGCGCAGAAACGTGGCCGCTGGTGGCTGCCGCTGATGCGTCACCCGTTCTGTCGCTACGGCTACACCTACGACCCCGGCCGCCCGTTTGAGCGCTACGGTATCGAACAGCAGGCCGAGCTTGTCCGCCACTGGTTCATGGCAAAACGGGGCGCACCGTCACCGGTCGCCCCGCCATTGCCAGCGCTCGAAGCGCTGGTGCCGTTCAGCCCCGCTTGATCAGCAGCGGACTTCGTATTCGCGACCGTAGCGGTCGACCTGATAGCAGCGGTTGTCACGCTTCCTGATCTGCGAACCGCCCACCGCGCCAACTGCACCGCCGATGGCGGCACCTTGCACGACGTCGCCGCCGGTCGCCGCGCCAATGCCCGCACCAACCGCGGCACCAACGGCAGCGCCCTCGCCCGCATAGTTGCGTGCGCAGCCGCCCAGCGTGACGGCCGAACCCATGATAAGCGATGCAATGATGATCTTGCGCATAATCTATCTCCGTTTCCCGGAGACGACGCGCCGGTCATCTTCGCGTTCCACGCCTTGCGATGAAGCGTTGGATCCAGCGTTTCTCCTGCCGAAATCTTCAAAGCCTGTTGAGGACAGTCAAGAGGACAGCAGGCAGAATGGCCTGCAGCAGGAGACCTGACCGCCATGCCCCATGCCGTAGATCATCGCGACATCCTCGCCCGCTTCGCCGCCACGCGGGGCGGTGATGGCAATATCTTCCACGATATCGATCCCACCCGGCTCGCCCATATCGTGGTCGACATGCAGAACGGTTTCATGGAGGAAGGTGCGCCGGTGGAAGTGCCGATGGCCCGTACCATCGTCGACAACATCAACCGCATCAGCACCGCAGTTCGTACCAGCGGCGGCCACAACGTGTTCCTGCGCTACACCACCCCGCCCGATGGCGGCCCAAGTTGGTCAAACTTCATGGTTCGCATGGGCGCCAGTGCGCAAGGCCACCAAGAGGCGTTCACGCCCGGCAACCACGGCTGGCAGCTCTGGCCGACACTCGACGTGAGCGAGGCAGACACCGTAATCGACAAGCACCGCTTCAGCGGCTTCACCCCCGGCACCTGCACGCTCAATGAAGCCCTGAAGGCAAAGGGCATCGACACCGTGCTGATCACCGGCACGCTCACCAACTGCTGCTGCGAAAGCACCTCGCGCGACGCAATGCAGCACAACTACCGCGTGGTCATGGTCGCCGACGCCAACGCCGCCCTGTCAGACGAGGAACACGCCGCCACCCTGCACAACATGGCGTTCGTGTTTGCCGATCTTTACTCGACTGATGAGGTCGTCGATTTGCTGGAGGCGTAGCACCAGTCCACACGCGAATGGCCCCCGGCCGTCGCCGGGGTGACAATCATTTGTCCGATAGGTCTTCGTCGCCCCGGCGAAGGCCGGGGCCCATGAACTATCGCCGTCGTATCGTTACCCGCGAAAGCGCCGAACCGTCAAAATCAGTCCGGCTTCTTCGCCACCGCCACCATCGCCGGACGCAGCAGACGGTCCTTGATCATGTAGCCGGCCTGCAGCTCCGAAATCACTGTGCCCGGCTCGGCATCGGCCGAGGGCATCTCGATCATCGCCTGGTGCTGATGCGGGTCGAGCGGCAGGCCCATCGCCGCGATGCGGGTGATGCCGTGGCTGCCGAAGACCTTCTCGATCTCGCGCCCCGTGGCTTCGAGGCCGGCGACGAGGTTCTTGAACTTGTCGTCCTCGCGCAGGTCGGCGGGAATCGATTCCAGCGCACGGGCAAGGTTGTCGGCCACCGAGAGGATATCGCGGGCAAAGCCGGTCGCGGCATAGGCGCGGGCATCGGCCACGTCCTTCTCCATGCGGCGGCGGACGTTCTGCGTCTCTGCCTTGGCATAAAGTACGTCCTGCTTGGCCGCCTCAAGCTCTTCGCGGAGCTTGGCTGCTTCATCGCTGGCGGAAGTCTGGTCGATCATGTCCTCGGGCACACCCTTCAGCTCCGCCTCGACTTCAGCGTCAGTGGGGCGCGTCTCGTTATCGCTCATTTTCTCGAAAATCCGTCTTGTCCGATGAATCTGCCCAGCGTCTGGGCGGTGAAATCAACCATGGGGACGACGCGCGCATAATTCAACCGCGTCGGACCGATCACACCGACCACGCCGACCACCCGCCCCTCGCTGTCACGCCATGGCGAGGCAATGACTGATGAGCCGGAAAGCGAGAACAGCCGGTTCTCGCTACCGATGAAGATGCGCGTAGCCTGTGCCTCCCGCGCGGCATCCAGCACCCGCGCAATCGCCTCGGCGCTCTCCAACTCCTCCAGAAGCTGGCGCACACGCTCGATATCGCTGAGCGCCGCTTCATCCAGCAGGTTCGCTTGCCCGCGCACCACCATGACCGGCCGCGCCGCCGCATCCTGCGTCCACACCACCAGCCCGCGCTGCACCAGATCGGCACTCGCCGCATCCAGCGCCGACCGCCCACCCGCGATCTCGGCCCGCACCACGCCGGACGCCTCGCCCAAAGTGCGCCCCTGCAACCGGCTCGTCAGATATTTGCCCGCCTGCTCCAGCACCGCTGCACCGACCGGTTCAGGCAGGTCGATCACCCGGTTCTCGATCCCGCCATCCTCGCTGACCAGCACCGCCAGCGCCCGCACCGGAGACAAGGGAACGAATGAAATCTGCACCAGCCGAGGCTCGCGCTTGGGCACCATTACCACCGCAGCCCCCGCCGAAAGCTCCGACAATGCCGAACTCGCCGCCGCCAGCGCATTCTCTATTGTCCCGCCGTGGGCCAGCCCCCGCTCGATCTGCGCGCGCTCGGCCACAGTCGGCTCGGCCACCTGCATGATCCCATCGACGAAGAGCCGCAGCCCCACCTCGGTCGGCATCCGCCCCGCGCTGGTATGCGGTGCGGCGAGCAATCCGGCGTCCTGCAGCTCCTGCAGCACCGACCGGATCGAAGCGGGCGACAGATTGACGCCACCCGGCCCGGCAAGCGCCTTCGACCCCATCGGCTGCCCGCTGGCAATATACCCCTCCACCACGAGACGAAAAATCTCGCGCGCGCGGTCGGTCAGATCGGAGAGGGTTGGTCCGTGCATTCAGTCAATCAATCAACATTCACTATATAAGACCACGTACACGCTGTTCGTCCCTCCCGGGCAGCGATACGATCCTACAGCATTCGATAGCAGTCCGGCGATACCAGTGAATTGCCAAGCGTCCTGCTCATCCGCTTCAATCTCGCGATTGGTGAACGCATCCAGACCATAGTCTTCACCAAACGATCTCGCTGCCAAAGCGGCACCTGCAACATCCACAGGAATCGACGGATGGTCCCAAGCCCACCGGAACGATCCCTTTTCCGGATTGTGCGTACCGACCGCTGAACAACGGAAGAACTTTGCAGTCCCATCAGTAGACAGGAAAACAATTCGACCCTGCGCCAGATCGACGTTGAAACGCTCGCAATTTCCGAGGCCCTCAGTTTGCAATCTGGCGGTAGTTAGATCGAGCCAATCAAGCGCATCGTTCAGTACTTTATCCGCGTCATGGAGAGATTCTTCTTGGCCTGGAAGTTCTTCAGCAACAAAAGCGGCACCTTCAACGGGCTCGTTGCCGCGTCCGAACAGCTTTTTCCAGATCATTCGGTACTCCCATTGCGACGGCCGCATTCACAGCATAAGGCGACGCAAACGCGAGACAAAGGAAATATGATGCGACCTTCCGGCCGTGCGCCCGATGAAATGCGCCCCATCGTCATTGAAACCGCCTTCACCAAGCATGCCGAAGGTTCGGTGCTGATCTGCTTCGGCGATACCAAGGTGCTCGTCACCGCCTCGGTCGAGGAGCGCGTGCCGCCGTTCCTGCGCGGCAAGGGCGAAGGCTGGGTCACGGCGGAATACTCGATGCTCCCCCGCGCCACCCACACCCGCGGCAGCCGCGAGGCGGCCAAGGGCAAGCAGTCGGGCCGCACCCAGGAAATCCAGCGTCTGATCGGCCGCTCCCTGCGCGCCGTCACCGATCTCAAGAAGCTGGGCGAGCGCCAGATCACCCTGGACTGCGACGTGATCCAGGCCGATGGCGGCACCCGCACCGCCTCGATCTCGGGCGCATGGGTCGCCCTGCGCCTCGCCGTGCAGAAGCTGATGGACAGCGGCGCGATCAAGGAAGACCCGCTGACCGAAAAGGTCGCCGCGATCTCCTGCGGCATCGTCAATGGACAGCCAGTTCTGGACCTTGACTACATCGAAGATTCCTCCGCCGATGCCGACGCCAACTTCGTGCTGATCGAAGGCGGCAAGATCGCCGAGGCCCAAGCCACCGCCGAAGGCGCGACCTATGACGAGGAAGGCCTCCTGCGCCTCCTCCGCCTCGCCCGCATCGGCTGCAACGAAATCTTTGCGGCGCAGGAAAAGGCGGTTCGCGGCTGATGACTTCGCCCCGTCTCGGCACCGGCAAGCTGGTCATCGCCACGCACAACGCCGGAAAGCTCAAGGAAATTCAGGCCCTTCTCGCTCCTTACGGGATCGACTGCCTGTCCGCCGGCGCGCTCGGCCTGCCCGAGCCTGCCGAGACGGGGACCACCTTCATCGAGAACGCGCTGATCAAGGCGCGGGCGGCGGCGGAGGCTTCACAGATCCCCGCCCTAGCGGACGACTCCGGCTTGTGCGTCGATGCTCTTGGCGGTGCGCCAGGGGTCTATACGGCGGACTGGGCCGAGGCGGACAGGTTCGAGGGCGGACCCGGTCGCGACTGGTACATGGCGATGGGCAAGGTTGAGGGAAAGCTCGCCGGAGTTGCCGCTGAGTTCGCAAGAGTTGCGGCAGAGTCCGGGGAGAGTCCGCGAGAGTTGGAAAGGGGCTGCCACTTCGCCTGCGTGCTCGCAATCGCATGGCCCGATGGCTCCCACGCCGTCTACGAAGGCCGCGCACACGGCACTTTGACGTGGCCTCCGCGCGGCACGCTGGGCTTCGGATATGACCCGGTGTTCGTGCCGGTGGGCGATACCCGCACCTTCGCCGAACTCGATCCGGAAGAGAAGCACGCCATCAGCCACCGCGCCGATGCCTTCGCAAAGCTGGTGGCGGATCAGTTTTCCGCCTAAGGCAGGCGCATGGCGCTAGCCCTCTACATCCACTGGCCTTTCTGCCTCGCAAAGTGCCCCTACTGCGACTTCAACAGCCACGTGCGCGAGCGGACGGACATGTCTGCATGGGAAGCCGCGCTGCTGGCCGACATGCGCCATGAAGCACAGTTGACGCCGGGCCGGAAGCTGACCTCGATCTTCTTCGGCGGGGGCACGCCCTCGCTGATGCCGCCGGCGCTGGTCGAAGCGCTGCTGCGCGAGGCCGAAGCACTGTGGGGCTTTGCGCCCGAAATCGAGATCACGCTGGAGGCCAACCCGAGTTCGGTCGAGGCGGCAAATTTTGCTGCGCTCGCAAGCGCGGGGATCAACCGTGTTTCGCTCGGCCTGCAGGCGCTCGACGACAAGGCACTGAAGTTTCTTGGCCGCCTGCATGGCGTCACGGAAAGTCTGGCTGCACTGGACCTTGCGCAGTCGCATTTCAGCCGCGTCAGTTTCGACCTGATCTATGCGCGGCCGGAACAGACGCCAGAGCAATGGGAGGCTGAACTTCGACGCGCGCTGGGCTTCGGCACCGGACACCTCAGCCTCTACCAGTTGACCATCGAGCCCGGCACCCGCTTCGCCACGCTGGTGCGCGAAGGGAAATTGACTCCGCTCGACGACGATCAGGCCGCAGACCTGTTCACCCTCACCCGTGACATCACGGCAGCCGCCGGTCTTCCAGCCTACGAGACCAGCAACCACGCTCGCCCGGGCGAGGAAAGCCGCCACAACCTCACTTACTGGCGCTATCAGGACTATGTCGGCATCGGCCCCGGCGCGCATGGCCGCAGGCTCGGCGCTGCGACGGTGCGGCACAAGAAGCCCGAGAACTTCCTCCGCGCGGTAAGCGGGCATGGCCATGGCATTGCCGAGGAACACCAGTTGATCCCCTCTGATCAGGCGATGGAAGCGGTGCTTATGGGCCTGCGCCTGACAGAGGGCATTGCCCCGGCCGCCCTCGCTGGTCGGTTCGGCTTGGCTGCAACCGACCTGATCGACCCTGCCAAGCGCGACTTCTACCTGCGGATCGGCCATCTCGCGCAGGATGGCGACCGTCTGCGCGTGACCGAACAGGGGGCGCCACTGCTCGAAGCGCTGCTGGCAGAGCTGGTGCCCGCCACGCTGCTAAGCGCATGATCACGGCCGAGTTTCTTGAGGCGTGGCACAACCACCTGGCCTTGGGCCGGCGGCGTTCACCCCATACCGTGCGCGCCTATGGCGCAACGGTCGCGCGCCTGCTCCATGCCCTGCCGGAAGGCCAAAGCTGGACCACGCTCGCCCGCATCGACGCCACGACCTTGCGCAACCATCTGGCTCAGCGCCGTGCCGATGGCCTCGGCAATGTCTCGGCGGCGCGCGAGCTCTCGGCGCTCAAGTCCTTCATCGCCTTTGCCCGCGAGCAGGCTGGCGAGGCTGACACCAGCCGCCCACGATTGCGCGGTCCGCGCGTCAAGAAGGGCTTGCCGCGCCCAGTGACGCCGGATGAAGCCGTCAATCTTGCCGAAGTGGTTGCCGACGACGCCAGCGTACCGTGGATCGCCGCGCGCGACCGCGCCGTCCTGCTCCTGCTCTATGGTGCGGGAATGCGCATAGCCGAAGCGCTGGCGCTGCCCGCGTCGGCCTTGCCGCTGGGCGAAGCTGTCGTGATCACCGGCAAGGGTGGCCGCCAGCGGGTCGTACCGCTGCTCCCGATCGTGCGTGAGGGTGTTGCCGACTACGTGGCGCAATGCCCTTGGCCGCTTGCCAAGGATGAACCGCTGTTTCGAGGCGCCAAGGGCGGACCGCTGGCGCAAGGCATGGTGCAACGTGCGGTAGCGAGGGCGCGCACCGCGCTCGGCTTGCCCGCCACGGCGACGCCGCATGCCCTGCGCCACTCCTTCGCCACGCACCTGCTGAGCGCCGGGGCAGACTTGCGCTCATTGCAGGAACTGCTCGGCCACGCGAGCCTGTCGTCAACGCAGATCTACACCCGCGTCGATGCAGCAACGCTGCTGGACGTTTACAGGAATGCCCATCCGAGGGCGTGAACGACGACGTCTTGCCGGTTTACTTCTTGCCTGCCTTGTCGTCCTTGAGCTTCTTGTCGGCCCATTCGATGAAATCCTTGGCGAAAGCCTCGCGCAGTTCGGCTTTGGCCGCCTCCACGTTTTCCGGCGTCTTGGGCGGGAAAACTTCGAGCGGATTCTTCACTGCGCCGATGGAGATGACCGGCGCGCCACCCTTGCTGAAATCGCGGAACTGCGTGCCGACGAGCAGGTTGCTGCCGTACATCATCGCCTTGAAGTAGAAGACGCTGAGCAGGACGAATTCTGCGTAGCAGGGGTTGGTGGACGAGGTTATGCGCCGTCCCGCCTTGAGATCGGCGTTGAGCAACTTGACCTTGGCCTTGAGCTCAGGATCGGCCTTGACCGCTTCATTGGATGGCGTCGGTGGCTCGATGATCACCTTCCAGTCCTGAACGCCAAGGCGAGCGCGGTAATTGACCTTCTCAAGCTCGGCCAACTGGATCTCCGGACCGAGATAGTCCTTCATCAGGCTGTTGACCGATGCGACCTTGTTCTTGTGGACTTCCTGGTCAGCCACCGCCCCGACAATGCCGAAGCCAGACAACAAGCCGCTGTTGAAGCCGATATAGTTCTCGGTCGGGAAGACGTGGAGTTCGCACTCCTGCTTTGCTGCAGGCTCAACCGACGCGGCAGCCGTTGCAGCCGTGCCATCCTGCGCCATGGCCACCTGTCCTTGCGCCAGACACAGCGCCGCCATCGCCAAACCAAAGCCTGCCTTCATTTACCTGCCCCCTGCTTACGGCCCGAGCGCCGCCCCGCTGAACGGATCGGACATTTGGACCATTCTGGCAAGAGTGCTGCGAAGGCGGTTATTTCATGGTGATCGAACGCGGCAAGCGCAGGACCGACAGCAACCCGCCGAGGTCTTCGCTTTCCATGAGCTCGACGCTGCCGCCGTAGATTTCGGCCACGTCCCGCACGATGGCAAGCCCGAGGCCGGTGCCGGGCTTGCCGGTATCGAGCCGGGCACCGCGGTCGAAGATGCGGGTGCGCGCCTCCTCGGGGATGCCCATGCCGTCGTCCTCCACCCAGATCTCGCAGAATTTGGGATCCGTCGGCGCGGCATCGACGGTGATGAACACGGACCCGCCGCCATACTTGGCTGCGTTCTCGATCAGGTTTCCGAGGATCTCGTCAAGGTCCTGCCGCTCGATCGATACTTCGGCCGAGCGGTTGCCGTCCATGTCGAAGCGCACCTGCGGGTAGAGCCGAACGACCGCGCGCTCCACCGCCTCGGCGCTTTCCCACACCTGTGCGCGAGACATGCCGACGGCGCGGCGACCGACAGCACGGGCGCGGGCCAGGTGGTGGTCAACCTGGCGGCGCATGACCGCAGCTTCGCGGATCACTGTATCGGCCAGATCATCGGCCTTGGCGGTTGCCGCGTTCATCACCACGGTGAGCGGCGTCTTCAGCGCATGGGCGAGATTGCCGGCGTGGGTGCGGGCTTCCTCGGCTTGCCGCTCGGAATGTTCGAGCAGGGCATTGAGCTCGACCACCAGCGGCTGGACTTCAAGCGGCAACGGGTCCGTCACCCGGCTTGCCCCGCCCTCACGCATCCGCGCAATGGCAAGGCGCACGCGGCGCAAGGGGCCAAGCCCGTAGAAGGTCTGCAAGCCCGCCATCGTGAACAGCCCGAGGCCAAGCGCAAGGAACGACCAGATCAGGATTGAGCGGATGCGCCGGATCTGCGCGTCGATCTCGCCTCGGCTGGCGGCGACCTGAAACTCCCACAGCGTATTGGCGCCCGGTAGGATGACGGAGCGCTTGATGATGCGCAGGCGTTCACCCTCGAACTGGTCGCTGTCATCGATCTTCGGTTCGACGTAGTTCTGATCGGGATCGGTGCGGAGTGAACGGTCCCACAGCGAGCGCGAGGGGAAGTCTTCGTGGCCCTGCCCGGAAATTTGCCAGTACAGGCCGCTGTTCGGTTCAAGGAAGCGCTGGTCGCCGAGGGGGCGGTTGAAAAACACCTCGCCGTCAGGGCCGATCTCGGCCGAGGCGACCATTGCGGTCAACATGTAGCCAAGCTGCTCGTCGAAATTGCGGGTGACGAGACCGGTCAGTGTCTGGTCAAGAGCGAGACCGCCGCCGAGCAGGAGGACACTGATCCAGCCTGCCGCGATGAGCAACATGCGCCGCGCCAGCGAACCGGTATGCGGCGCTGGCTGCGGCGTGTCGTTGCTACCCTTCTCCGGCACCTATTGCCTGCGCAGATTACCCACGTCCGGGTTCAGCCGGATCGTCGAGGCTGTAGCCAAGGCCGCGGATCGTGGTAATCACGTCGGGGCCGAGCTTCTTGCGGATGCGGGTGACGAAGACTTCGATCGTGTTGGAATCGCGGTCGAAATCCTGATCGTAGATGTGTTCGATCAGTTCGGTACGGCTGACGACCTTGCCTTTGTGATGCAGCAGGTAGGACAGGAGCTTGTACTCCTGCGCCGTCAGCTTGACCGGCTCACCGTTGAGCGTGACGCGGCCCGAACGCGTATCGAGACGCACGTCGCCAGCGGTGAGTTCAGACGAGGAATTGCCCGAGGCACGGCGGATCAGCGCGCGCAGGCGGGCGATCAGTTCCTCGGTCTGGAAGGGCTTGGCCAGGTAGTCATCGGCACCGGCATCGAGGCCGGCGACCTTGTCGGACCAGCTGTCGCGGGCGGTGAGGACGAGCACCGGGAACTTGCGCCCCTCCTTGCGCCACATGCCGAGCACAGTCAGGCCGTCAATCTCGGGCAGGCCAAGGTCGAGGATGACCGCGTCATACTCTTCGGTCGAGCCCATGAAGTGCCCGTCTTCGCCATCGACCGAAAGATCGACGGCATAGCCGTTCTGTTCGAGCGTGTTCTTGAGCTGCTTGCCGAGAGTGGGTTCGTCCTCGACGATCAGAATGCGCATCACTTGCCCCTTGTTGCGCGCGTTTGCGGCGCGGTAACCTGAACGGCTAGATGGGGCGTGAAACCTGAACGGTCAAGGAACTGGCGAGAAAGCCTGCGTTCACCCGCTGTTTCGATTAGCGGCTCTCGCCAAGCACCTGCCCTGTGCGGGCATCGACATCCACGAAGACAACGCGACCGTCGCGGATGAACTTCAGGCGATAGACCATCGCCGAAGGATCGTACTCCGGGCCGAGGTACTGCATGCCCGGCTTGGTCGGCAGCACGCGGCGTTCGATGTCACGCAGCGAGCGGACGTTGCCGGCGCGAAGATCGCGGCGCGCCTCGTTCTGCTCGTCAGGCCGCTGCTGGGCGTGCGACGTTACGGGCAGGAGGGCCAGCGATGCGGCAAGGAGGGCAATGGCGCGGTTCATGATGTGCGCATGCATAAGCCGAGGGCATTGAACAAGCGGTGAATGCGAAGGCGCGTTATCGTTCAGCGTCGGGCGTTGCGCGAGGGCAACGGTGCGGCTAAGCGGCAGGCCATGGCGGCACCGATACTCAGCTGGGAAGGCCTCGGCCTTGTCCAGGGCAATGGCTGGCTCTTCCAGGATCTCGACATCCATATCCAGCAGCGTGACCGGCTTGCGCTGATCGGGCGCAACGGCGCGGGCAAGACGACGCTGCTCAAGCTGTTGGGCGGACAAGTCGATGCCGACAAGGGCACGCGCTCGATCCAGCCGGGGACGAAGATCGTCACGCTGGAGCAGGACCCGTTCTTCACCGGCTTCGATACGCTGATGGACTTTGCCCTTTCGGGTAAGGACGCCCCGCCCCGGCATGAAGTGGAATCGATTGCCGGGCAGCTCGGGATCGACATGACCCGCAAGGCCGACAGCGCCAGCGGCGGTGAACGCCGTCGCGCTGCGCTGGCCCGCGCACTGGCGAGTGAGCCGGACCTCCTGCTGCTCGACGAACCCACCAACCACCTCGATCTTGCCGCGATCGACTGGCTGGAAGACTGGCTGCAGCGCTATCGCGGGGCCTTCGTGGTCATCAGCCATGACCGCACTTTCCTCGAGCGGCTGACCAAGGCAACACTGTGGCTCGACCGGGGCTCGCTGCGCCGGAAGGATATCGGCTTCGGCGGATACGAGGCGTGGATGGAACAGGTCTATGCCGAGGAAGCGCGCGCTGCCGACAAGCTTGACGCCAAGCTGAAGATCGAAGCGCATTGGCTGGAGCGCGGGGTCACGGCGCGGCGCAAGCGCAACATGGGACGGCTGGAAAAGCTTTACGAGATGCGCGAACAGCGGGCGGCGATGCTGTCTCCGCAGGGCACCGCGAAGCTGGCCATCGCCAGTGACGACGCCAAGAGCAAGGCGGTGATCGTTGCCGACCACGTCAACAAGTCGTTCGGCGATCGCGCCATCGTCAAGGATTTCACGTTGCGCATCACGCGCAAGGACCGCATCGGCGTGGTCGGGTCGAACGGCGCGGGCAAGACGACGCTACTCAAGCTGCTGACCGGTGAACTGGAGCCGGACAGCGGGACGATCACCCTTGCCAAGACGCTGCAGGGTATCATGATCGACCAGCAGCGTAGCCTGATGGCACCGGACAAGCGCGTGCGCGACGTGCTGGCCGATGGTAGCGACTGGATCGACGTGCGCGGCGTCCGCAAGCACATTCAGGGCTATCTCAAGGACTTCCTGTTCGATCCGGGGCTGGTCGAAGCGCGCATCGGCACGCTTTCGGGCGGTGAGCGCTCGCGCCTGCTGCTGGCTCGTGAGTTCGCGCGCTTTTCGAACCTGCTGGTTCTCGACGAGCCGACCAACGATCTCGACCTCGAGACGCTCGATCTCTTGCAGGAAGTGATTTCGGACTACGACGGCACGGTGCTGATCGTCAGCCATGATCGTGACTTCCTCGACCGAACCGTGACGATCACGCTGGGCATGGATGGCACAGGCAAGGTCGATATCGTTGCCGGCGGCTATGCCGATTGGGAAAAGATCCGCAAGCAGAGGCAAGCGGGCAAGCCGGCTGCCCGGTCCGCAGGGGTGGACAAGCCGGAAGCGGCAGCGCCCCCACCCCCGCCTGCCCAGCCTGCGAAAAAGGGCAAGCTTTCGTACAAGGATCAGCGCGACTACGAGTTGCTGCCCAAGCGCATCGAGGAGCTCGACGCGGCGATTGCACGAGGCGAAGCGCAACTGGCCGATCCCGATCTTTATGCCAAGGACCCCAAGAAATTCGATGCCCTGATGGCTGCGATGGAAAAGGTCCGGGCGGAGAAGGATGCGGCCGAGGAGCGTTGGCTGGAACTGGCGGAGATGGTCGAGGGGTGAAGTCCCTACGCGCAAAGCCCTTGCTTCGTCCTGCAGTTTGTAGGTAAGCAAAAAATCACCGTTACGGTTAAGACGGTCACGAACAGGGGTCGCGCGCATGATCAACCGAATCCGCGATATTCGCCGACAGAAGGGCATGACGCTGGCCGATGTGGCTGCGCGCTGCGATCCACCGACCACCGCGCAGACGATCGGCCGCCTTGAGACCGGCACGCGCAGCCTGTCGCTGACGTGGATGAACCGCATCGGCGCCGCACTCGGAGTCGAGCCGCAATTGCTGGTAAAGGCCGAGGAGGATACCCCCACCCATCTCGTCGCCCGGCTTGGACCCAATGGCGCCGAAGCCCTCGCCAAACCGATGGACGCCATCCTTCCGGTAGCGCTCGACGGTTCTGCACGCCTCCTCGCGCTGTCCGTTGAGGCGAGCGCTGGCGAGTATCGTGCAGGCGATCAGGTCTGGCTGCGCCAGATCGATCCGGACGACTTCGCCCGCGCATTCAACCGCGATGTCCTCGCGCCACGCACTGCCGGTAGGTTCGCATTCGGCCGCTTGATCGATCAGCGTGACGGACGGGTTGCCCTGCTTCCGCCGGGGCCAGGCCAAAGACAGGTCGTGATCGATCGGCCGGCATGGCTTGGCGTTGCCGAAATGCTCGTGCGCAAACTTTGACGTGAGGCGCCTCCTCTCGATCTCCACGCTCTATCCTGCAACGGGCCGTCCCGGCTTCGGCCGCTTTGTCAGCCGTCAGATGCAAGCCCTGGCCGAACGGGGGGACTGGGAGGTCACGGTCGTCAATCCGATTGGCATGCCACCAGTGCCGATGAAGCGTTACGCGACGCTTAAAGGCGTGCCGGAAGTGCAGGAACAGGGCGCGGTCACGATCCATCACCCGCGGTTTCTCCTGATTCCCGGCCTGTCCGGACCGATCAACCCGGCGCTGATCGCCCACGCGGTCCTGCCGCTGGCAAAACGACTTCATGCCGAGCAGCCCTTCGACATGATCGATGCGCAGTTCTTCTATCCTGACGGACCTGCCGCAGCCAAAGTCGCGCGCGCACTTGAAGTGCCGCTGGCCATAAAAGCGCGCGGATCGGACATCCATCTGTGGGGACAGCGGTCATGGCCGCGCCGCCAGATGATAGAAGCCGCACGGCAATCGTCCGTCCTGCTTTCCGTTTCCCAGGCTTTGGCAAACGACATGATCGCGCTGGGCATGCCGGCTGACCGTATCAAGGTCCACTACACGGGCCTCGACCGATCGCGCTTCCGCCCGCTTGAGCGCCAGGCGGCGCGGCAACTGGTATCGGCCTTGCCGTCCCTCCAGATCTGGTCAGAGGGCCGTCTGCTGCTGTGCGTTGGCGCGCTGATTGCGATCAAGGGACAGGCCCTGGCAATCCGCGCGATGACATTGCTGCCGGATGATGTCCGGCTGGCCATTGCCGGCACCGGCGCGGATGAAACCGTCCTGAAGCGGCTGGTTCAGCAACTCGGCCTCGAATCGCGGGTCCATTTCCTCGGTTCTGTGGAACACGACATCCTTCCGCATTTGCTGTGCGCTGCCGATGCCATGGTACTGCCATCCGAACGCGAAGGGCTGGCCAATGCCTGGATCGAATCGCTCGCATGTGGAACGCCTGTCGTGATCCCCGACATCGGCGGCGCGCGTGAGGTGGTCGCCGATAGCAGCGCCGGTCGGATTGCGGACCGCACCCCGGAAGCCATCGCCGAAGCCGTGAGCGAACTGCTGCAATCTCCGCCAACGCAGGATGCGGTTGCGGCAAATGCTGTGCGGTTCAGCTGGGAAGCCAATGCCAGTGCGCTCGCCGCCATGTACGCAGAAGCGGCGGCGAAGCGCTAAGCTTCACCGCCGCCGAATTGTTGGTCTGCGCTGGATCAAACGCCTTCGCGCGCGATCCGCTCCTGCTTTTCCAGCGCCGTTTCAGTCGGCACGAAGCTGTTCGGGTTGACCTTCAGCCAGATCAGGATCGGCGCTGCCATGTAGATCGAGCTGTAGGTGCCGACGAAGATGCCGAGCGTGATGGCCGCGGTGAAGCCGAAGATCACGTCGGGGCCAAGCAGCAGCAAGGCCACGAGTGTGATCAGCATCGACAGCGAGGTCACGATCGTGCGGTGCAGCGTCTCGTTGACCGAAAGGTCGAGCAGTTCCGGCATCGGCATCCGGCGATACTTCTTCATGTTCTCGCGGATGCGGTCATAGACCACGATCGTATCGTTCAGCGAATAGCCGATCAGCGTCAGGAGCGCGGCCACGATGTTCAGGTCGAACTCCATGCCGGTCACGGCAAAGAGGCCTAGCGTCAAGGTTACGTCGTGAACCAGCGCGAACAGTGCGCCCACGCCGAACTGCCATTCGAAGCGCAACCAGATGTAGGCTGCCACTGCCAGCGATGCCAGGCCAAGCGCCTTGAACGCGTCCCAACCCAGTTCCTTGGAGACCTTGCCCGAGACCGAATCGACGCCATCGATGCGCGCATCGGCGTGGTTCTTCTTGATATCTGCGGTGATGGTGCGGGCCATCTTGTCGGCAAGCGCCGCTTCCTGGCCTGCGCCTTCCGGCAGCTTCATGCGGATCGAGATTTCGTTGGGCTTGCCGTAGCGCTGGATGATCGGCTCACCGTATCCGAGCTTGGCGACTTCCTCGCGCAATTCGCCGACTGGAGCTTCGGCACTGCGTTCGAACGTCACGCGGATCATCTGGCCGCCGATGAAATCGACGCCGAGATTGAGACCCTTGGTCAGCACCAGACCCCACGATGCCGCCATCAGGATAATGCTGACGACGTAGAACGGCACGCGCCACTTGAGGAAATGGATGTTGGTGTTGTCGGGTACGAGCTTGAGGAGTTTCATCGGTCTGTCCTCCTCTTAAAGGGCAATGTCGGTGGGACGGGCGCGACGAAGCCACTGTGCGACCCACATGCGCGTAAGGGTGACGGCGGTGAACACCGATGTCGCGATACCGATCATCAGAACCACCGCAAAGCCCTTCACCGGCCCCGAACCGAAGGCAAACATCAGCACGGCGGCAATGACGTTGGTGATATTGGCGTCGAAGATCGCGCGGCTGGCTTCCTTGTAGCCCAGCTCCACCGCCTGGACGACCTTGCGCCCACGGTGTCGTTCTTCACGGATGCGTTCGTTGATGAGCACGTTGGCGTCTACCGCGGCACCGATAGTCAGCACGAAGCCGGCGATGCCCGGCAGCGTCAGAGTGGTGCCAATGATGCCCATGATACCGAGGATCATGATCACGTTGATGATCACGGCGAGGTTCGCATAGACGCCAAAGCGGCCGTAGGTGACGAGGATGAAAACGGCGAGCGCAAGCGTGCCGACACCCATCGCGATTGCCCCCTTGCGGATCGAATCCGCACCGAGGTCAGGTCCGACGGTACGCTCTTCCACAACCTTCAGATCCACCGGCAGCGCGCCTGAACGCAGCGAGATCGCCAATGCGTTGGCGCTTTCGGTGGTGAAGCGGCCCGAGATAATCGCGCTGCCCCCGAGGATCGGTTCATTGATCGTCGGCGCGGAAAGGACCTTGCCGTCGAGGATGATGGCAAACTGCTTTCCGACGTTCTGCGTGGTCAGCTTCGCGAACTTTGCGCCACCATCAGTGTTGAAGGTGATGTTGACGACGGGCTCGTTGGTCTGCTGGTTGTTTGTCTGCTGCGCGTTGGTCAGCTGATCGCCGCGGATGCCACCTAGGCGCTTTACTGCGATCGATGGTACGCCGCCCCCCTCTGCGGGGCTTACAAAAGGCACGATCTCGCTGCCCGGAGGCGCGATGCCTTGCGCCACGTCCGACGGCAGCGCCGAAGTGTCGACCAGCTTGAACTCGAGCTTGGCGGTCTGCCCCAGCAGGTTCTTGAGCGCCTGCGGGTCCTGCAGGCCGGGGACCTGCACGACGATGCGCGTCGGGCCGGAGCGGATGATCGTCGGCTCCTTGGTGCCGAGGGCGTCGATACGCTTGCGCACGACTTCGACGGCCGTGTCCATCGCCTGCGTAACGGCCTGCTGGACACCGGCATCGGTCGGCTTGAGCACAAAGCGGTTACCATCGACGACGTTGATGTCCCAATCGCGCTGGCCGGTAAGCCCTGCGCCGTTGGTCAGTGGCAAGACCGCTTCGCGCACCGCATCGACCTGCGAGGCATCGGCGACGACAAACGTCAGCGCGCCATCCCGGTTCGAAATGTCGCTGATGCGTATGTCTTTTCCATCCTGCTTCAGCTTGTTGCGGACCGATTCCTCCATGCCTTCGATGCGCTGCTGGCGCACCTGGGCAGGATCGGCTTCGAGCAGGATATGGCTGCCACCCGCAAGGTCGAGCCCGAGGTTGACCTTGGGTTCGGGGAGCGACGTCGGCCAATTCAGGCCCATGGTAGCAGTAAGCGACGGGATCGCGGCAGCAACGCAAACCAGCGTTATCAGCCAAAGCCAGATCACCTTCCAGCGCGGAAATTCGAGCATGGGCGTTCAGCCTTCAGGAAAGTGAGGTCAGTCGTTCGCAGGCGAGGAGCCGACAGGCGGCACGATGTCGCCGATGGTGGCGCGCACGGCCTTGACGCGGACGTTCGGGCCGAGTTCGAGTTCCACGTAATGATCATCGAGCTTGATGACCTTGCCGATCAGCCCACCGGCAGTAACGACCATGTCGCCCTTCTTCATCGCGGCAATCTTGGCCTTGTGCTCCTTCTGCTGGCGCATCTGCGGGCGCAGGATCAGGAACCAGAAGATGAAGCCCATCGCCACCAGCGGCATGAAGGTCATCCAGGCAGGCGGCTGACCGGCATTGGCGGCGGCGGCGGAAAGAGTGCTCAGCATCATGGGTCCGTTTCTGGGATCGCAAGGCAGGGATTACAACCGGAGCGACTGCGGTTTACCCGCTTTTCGTTGCTCCGGCATGGACAAGCGGCGCGGTTAGCAGTTTGAATTGCGCAAGGCAATCTGAGGCGCTGGCAGAGCGCCTCGGCACGCCGCAGCGGGTCCCTCGAACCTTTCGCCAATCTCGCGCTTGCCATCCTGAAAAGTGCTGCCTATAGGCGCGCTTCCGGTCGGGACGTAGCGCAGCCTGGTAGCGCATCACACTGGGGGTGTGGGGG
>OFDC01000859.1_pt1 | contig 19050 bp, 21 predicted proteins | sample 1520941 | NCBI WGS metagenome assembly OFDC01 (sample SAMEA94258168, study PRJEB24077) | hot springs metagenome | biome: Aquatic biome; feature: Water | place: India | collected 2012-12-06 | depth 5 m | reverse complement strand
GCCGACGACGCTGCCCACCGGACCCGCGGCCAGGCCGCTGGCGGCACCGGCCACCGCGCCGGCAATGCCGCCAGCGGCGACCCCGGCCGAATGCGTAGCGGCCCGCTCCACCGCGTCGTTGGGTGCAGCGGCACGACGGGATTCCTTGGCGATCGGCTTGTCTTCGTTCATGACGTCGTTTCCTTGTCGTGGGAGCGGGTGACGCGTGCCATCGTTGCCATGGCGCCGTCGGACTTCGGCGGGTCCCTCACGGGCGCGCCCTGGTCAGGCGCGGGCGGATCCTCCACCGGCGCCTCGTCAGGGGCCGGGGCGGGCGGGCGGTCCTCGGGCGAAGGGGAAGGCGGCATCGGTGCGTGCATGCCACTGCCCTGGCAACCTGCGCGCCCATCCCGGGCCCTGTCAGCATCGCCCCACGTGCCCTCACGCACGGCGACGACTGACCTGCGCGGCGCCGGGCTGCAACATGCACGTCATCGAAGCACGGCAGGCTGCCGGCTTCACATGAACAAGGAGTCGTTGGATGTTGAGCTCCTCCACCGAGGCCGTCCCCCGCACCGGCACGCATCCTGCGGCCACCCTCGAAGCCGGCGCCCCCCTCCCTCGTCAGCGTCTGTGGCAGCGCCTGCGTGCCCGCGGCGCCTGCACGCTGACCGTCCGCACCCCGTATGGCGAGCCCTGCTCGTTCCCGTTGCGACTGCTGAACCGTTGCCTGCGGCCCGGCGAGGCCCTGTGGTTCCTCGTCGAACGCGGCAGCGACCTCGCCTTCGACGTCACGCACTCACCGCAGGTGGAGATCACGGTGCTGGAAGATGACCTGTGCCCCTGGACCCTGAGCGGGCGGGCCACACTGATATGCGACGCGTCCCGGGCCGAGTTCACGCCGGGCGTTCCGCACGAGCACCTGCGTCGATTGCCGGAAGGCGACAGCGAGCTCGCTCGTCGAACCGCGCTGCTGCGGGTGGATGTCCAGGTCGCGCCGACGCACCTCGCGACCTGAGCTCCTGGCCGGACGACCGCACCATGCACGCGCCGTGACCGTTGTCCGCGCGTCTCAGATGGCCAGCGGGTCGACGTCGACGGCCCAGCGCAGCACGCCGCGGTGGTGGCGAGCGCAGTCGTGCAGGCCAGGCACCCACTGCGACAAGAGCCGCTGAAGTGCAGCGCGCGAGGGTGATTCCAGCAGCATCTGCATGCGCTCCACATTGGCCACGCGCGACACCGCCGGTGGCACGGGCGGGTACAGCGTGACCTCGCCGTCCTGCAGCCCGCGGGCCTGGTCCGCCGCGGCCTCGAGGAAGGCCTGCGCCGTCGCGGCGTCGCGCGCTTCAGCCCGAAGCAAGGCCAGGCTCGCGTAGGGCGGCAGCCCCGCGCTCGCGCGCTCGGCGAGCTGGGTGGCGGCGAAGCGGTCGTGATCGTGGGCCCGCAGGGCTGCGTACAGCGCATGAGCAGGGTGCCAGGTCTGCACCCACATCTCGCTGTCCCGGCTCGTCTGCGCATCCCGTCCTGCACGTCCCGCGGCCTGCATCAACAACGCGAACAGCCGCTCCGGCGCGCGGAAGTCGCTGGCGAACAAGGCACTGTCCGGATTCACCGCCGCGACGAGCGTGATACGCCGGAAGTCGTGTCCCTTGGCGATCATCTGCGTGCCCACCAGCACGTCGACGTCGCCGTCGTGCACCGCTTGCAGCCGGGCCTGAAGCTCGCCCTTGCCGCGGGTGGAGTCCGCATCGATGCGGGCGATGCGGGCGCCGGGGAGCAGTTCGGCCAACTGCTCCTCCAGCCTTTCGGTCCCGCGTCCCAGCGGGGCGATGTCGAGGTTGCCGCACTCGGGACAGGCGCGCGGCACGCGTTGCGAGAAGCCGCAGTGGTGGCAGCGCAGGCTGCGGTCGGCCTTGTGGAAGACACGCCAGGCGCTGCAGTGCGGGCAAGCGCTCTTCCATCCGCACGAGCCGCAATGAAGCACCGGCGCGTACCCTCGCCGATTGAGGAACAGCAGGCTCTGCTCGCCCTTGGCCAGCCGGTCGCGCAGCGCCTGCGCGAGCTGAGGCGAGACGGCGGTGGTGTGCCCCGCCTCCTTCGGCAGCAGGTTCATGTCGACCAGGCGAACCCGCGGCAGCACGCCGCCGCCGATGCGCTGGCCCAGGGGCAGGCGCAGGTAGCGCCCCTCCTCAGCACGGTGCCAGGTCTCCAGCGAGGGCGTGGCCGACCCGAGCACCACCGGCACGCCAAGCTGGCGACCCCGGTAGACCGCGAGGTCGCGGGCCGAGTAACGCGCCCCTTCCTGCTGCTTGTAGGACGGGTCGTGCTCCTCGTCGACCACGATGAGGCCCAGCCGCGGCATGGAGGCGAACACCGCCATGCGAGTGCCGAGCACGAGGTCGGCCTCGCCCAGGTGCGCCTCGACCCAGCCGCGCAGCCGCTGCACCGGCGTCAGGCCGCTGTGCATGGCGACCAGCCGGTGCCCTGTGAACCGTGCCTCGAAGCGGGCCTGCAGCTGCGGGGTGAGGTTGATTTCCGGCACGAGCACCAGCACCTGCCGCCCCAAAGCGAGCATCCGCTGCGCGGCATGCAGGTAGACCTCGGTCTTGCCGCTGCCGGTGAGGCCATACAGCAGTGCCGTGGGCGCCTGATCGACAGTGACGAGCGCATCGACTGCGGCCTGCTGTTCCTCGTTCAGTGGTGGCGAAGCACCGGGCAGGCCCTCCCCGGGGCGCGGCGCAAGCTTCTTCCGCCATCGCTGGAGCCTGCTCGACAAGGACGAAGCGTCCAGCTTGCGCAATTCGGGCGGGAGCACGGCCAGGGCCAGCTCGCCGATCGAGCGCTGGTAGTAGCGGGCGGCGAAACCCGCGAGTTGGCGCCAGGCGTCGTCCAGGGGAGGAAGGCTGTCCAGCACCTCCTGCACCTCCTTGAGCGACTCGTCCGCCTCGGAGGGTGCCTCCTGCGGCCCTGCCGCCCACACGATGCCAGGCACCACGCGGCGGCCCAGCGGCACGCGAACCAGGGTTCCGGGCGCCAGTGCTGGCCCGCGATAGTCGAGCAGGCCCTCCAGGCCGCTGTGCTGCGGCGTCTCGACCGCGACCTTCAGGCGATGCACGCGAAGCGCCCGGATGCTCGATTCGTCATGAAGAAAGACACCTAAGTCCTTGCCCTCGCTCGACTTTCTCGCCTGTCCACGCTTTCTGTGGATAACTTTGTGGGGAACCTGCCGACGGCGTTGCTAAACGCTTGATTCGACTGGCATCTTCCTGCGTTGCCTACTTCCAAGGCAACAGAACAACTGAGGAAAATCAATGACTTACGTGCGCAGCCTGCTCGCAACCGGACCTCTTGCAGAAAACTTTACCGCCAAGGCTCGCAACACGACTGATGGGGATAAGTCAAGCCCAGGCTGAACCCAATGGTGTCCGGATGCGGCGGCCGGCACGCGGATTGCCACTCTGACCTTTCGCCCGGCCTCAGCGCATTCCGCGCGAGTGCTGATGAACTGCCTCCACCAGGGCGACGACATGCTCGGGCGGCGTGTGCTGGCTGATGCCGTGCCCGAGATTGAAGACATGTCCGCCCCAATTCCCGTCGGCACGGCGCGGCGGGCCGAAGGCATCGAGGACCTTGCGAGCCTCGCTCTGCACCACCGCCGGGGGAGCGAACAGCACGTTCGGATCGAGATTCCCCTGCAGGGCGACGCGGTCGGCCACCTGCGCCCGTGCGCGACCCAGGTTCATCGTCCAGTCCAGGCCGATCACGTCCGCGCCGCAGTCCGCGATCTCGTCCAGCCACAGGCCACCGCCCTTGGTGAAGACGATGGCGGGCACAGGACGCCCCTCATGTTCCCGGATGAGGCCGGCGAGCACCCGACGGGTGTACGCGAGGCTGAAGGCCTGGAAGGCGCCGTCGGCCAGGACACCGCCCCAGCTGTCGAACACCATCACCGCCTGCGCACCGGCTTCGATCTGCTGGTTGAGGTAGGTGGTCACCGCCCGCGCATTGATGTCGAGGATGCGGTGCATCAGGTCCGGCCGCGCATAGAGCATGGACTTCACCAGCCGGTAGTCGTCCGAACCGCCGCCTTCGACCATGTAGCACGCCAGAGTCCACGGACTGCCGGAGAAACCGATGAGCGGCACTCGGCCGTTCAAGGCCAGTCGGATCGACCGCACCGCGTCGAAGACATAGCGCAGCCGCTCCATGTCCGGGACTTCCAGCCGAGCGACATCGGCTTCGACCCGCAGCGGGTGGGCGAAGCGAGGGCCCTCGCCCTGGGCGAAGCTCAGCCCCAGGCCCATGGCGTCGGGGACCGTGAGGATGTCGGAGAACAGGATGGCCGCGTCCAGCGGGAAGCGCTCCAGCGGCTGCAGCGTCACCTCGGTGGCGAAGGCGGGGTTCGTCGCCAGGCCCATGAAGCTGCCCGCCGTCGCGCGCGTCGCGCGGTACTCGGGCAGGTAGCGGCCGGCCTGGCGCATGAGCCACACGGGCGTGTAGTCGGTGGGCTGGCGCAGACAGGCGCGCAGGAAGGTGTCGTTGGCGAGCGGGGCGAACATAAGCGGCGGATTATCCCGCGCTTGAAAACCACCGATCGAGGCACACAATGGCCGGGTGAGGAGAAGGCCCAGGGCACCCGCCTTGCCTTCTGGTGCGGCAACACAAGAAAGGCTGAACCATGATTCGACCCCTTCCCTGGCTGACCCGCGTGCTCGCGCTGCTGACGGCGCTGACGCTCACGGGCTGTGGCTACAACGAGATCCAGCGAGCGGACGAGGCGGTCAATGCCGCGTGGTCCGAAGTGCTGAACCAGTACCAGCGACGAGCCGACCTCGTGCCCAACCTGGTGGCCACCGTCAAGGGCGAGGCCAACTTCGAGCAGGAGACGCTGACGCGCGTGGTCGAGGCGCGCGCCCGCGCGACCAGCATCAACGCGACGCCCGAGCTCGTGAACGACCCGGCGGCCTTCCAGCGCTTTCAGCAGGCCCAGGGCGAACTCACCAGCGCGCTCAGCCGCCTGCTCGTCGTCGCGGAGGCCTATCCGAACCTGAAGGCCAACCAGGGCTTCCAGGACCTGCGGGTGCAGCTCGAAGGCACGGAGAACCGCATCACCGTCGCGCGCAACCGCTACATCAAGTCCGTGCAGGAATACAACGTGATGGTCCGGCAGTTCCCGGTCAACCTGACGGCCAAGGTGTTCGGTTACGACACCAAGGCCAACTTCACGGTGCAGAACGAAGCCGAGATCTCGCGCCCTCCGACGGTGGACTTCGGCGGTGGCCGACCCGCGGCGCCCGCGCCCGCGTCGACCCCCGGACCTGCTGCCGCCGCATCGAATCCCATCGGCTCCCCGGCCGCGCCGCTGTCGCCGCGTTGACACCTTGCCGATGACCTTCGTGCTGCTGCTGCGACCGCTGCTGCTCGCGCTTGCGCTGCTGGGCGGGCTGGCGTTCGCCGCCCCGGCCGACGCGCAGGACGTGCAGCCGGTGCCACCGCTCAACGGTCGGGTCATCGACCAGACCGCCACGCTGAACGAGGCGCAGCGCGCGGCCATCGATGCGAAGCTGGCGGCCTTCGAGGCCGAGGCGGGCCCGCAGATCGTGGTGCTGCTGGTGCCCACGACCGCGCCGGAGGACATCGCGGCCTACGGGCAGCGCGTGGCCGACCAATGGAAGATCGGCCGGCGCGACGTGGGCGACGGGCTCGTCCTGCTGGTCGCCAAGAACGACCGGCGGGTGCGCATCGAGGTGGCCAAGGCGCTGGAAGGCGCGGTGCCCGATCTCGCCGCGCGGCAGATCATCGATCGGGCGATCACGCCGGCGTTTCGCAGTGGCGACTTTGCCGGGGGCATCCATGCCGGGTTGGACCAGCTGATGGCGCGCATCCGCGGGGAGAACCTGCCGATGCCCGAGCAGGGCGGCTCGCCGGGTGAGCTCCCCGGCGGCGGCTTCGACATCGGCGCCCTGATGATCTTCTTCTTCGTCTTCGTGCCGATCGCCGGCGGCATCCTCAAGGCGGTGCTGGGGCGCAAGCTCGGGTCGCTGGCCACCGCCGGCGGCGCGGGCTTCCTCGCCTCCATGCTGGGGGCCGGCATCGTGCTGTCGGTCATCGCCGGCATCGTGGCCCTGGTGCTGGTCGCAGCCATGGGCGTGGGCGGAGCGGGCCGGCGACGCCGCGGCAGCATGGTCCCCCCCATCATCTGGGGCGGCGGCGGTTTCGGCGGGGGAGGATTTGGTGGAGGCGGCTTCGGCGGCGGGGGTTTCTCGTCCGGTGGTGGCGGTGACTTCGGCGGCGGCGGCGCCTCCGGCAGCTGGTGAGGAGGGCGCGCACGGTGAACGTCCAACGATGGCTGCGCCACCTCTGGCTCGATGCCGACGATGCCCGCAAGGCGCTGGATGACGACGCCCTGGACCGCTTGCAGCAGCGCGTGGCGGCCAGCGAGCGCCTGCACAGCGGCGAAGTCCGGGTGTGCGTGGAGGCGGCGCTGCCCTGGTCCTACCTGCGCCGCAACGCCTCACCGCGCGAGCGGGCGGTGACGATGTTCGGCAAGTTGCGGGTGTGGGACACCGAGCACAACAACGGCGTGCTCATCTACCTGCTGCTGGCCGAGCACGCCATCGAGATCGTGGCCGACCGCGGACTGGCGCGGGTGGTGCCCAAGACCGAGTGGGACCATCTGGCCGCCGGCATGTCGGAAGCGTTCCGGGCCGGCCGCTTCGAAGAGGGACTGGGTCAGGCGATCGACGCGGTCGAGGGCCTGCTCATGCGGCACTTCCCGCTGGCCTCGGGCGCGGAAAGTCCGAACGAACTTCCCGACCGGCCGTACCGCGGCTGACGGGCACCAGTCGAGCGCGGGAGAGGGACACGCACCCGTGCATGAAAAAACCCGCCGACCCATGGCGGGTCAGGCGGGTCAGGCGGGTCAGCGTGGCGGGTGTCGGTGCGGTCCCGAGGACCGGCGCGCTCACTTGCCGCGGAACTTCCGGATCGCTGCGATCTGCGCGGCCATGGCCGCGAACTCGCTTTGTGCGCGGGCGAAGTCGACGTCGCTCTTGGCGTTCTTCATCGCTTCTTCCGCCAGCCGCTTCGCCTCGGAGGCCTTGGCCTCGTCCAGGTCGGCACCGCGGATGGCGGTGTCGGCCAGCACGGTGACGGTGCCCGGCTGCACTTCCAGGATGCCGCCGGCGACGAAGACGAATTCCTCCTCGCCGTTGTCCGCACGCTCGATGCGCACTGCGCCGGGACGGATGCGGGTGATCAACGGCACGTGGCGCGGCAGGATGCCCAGCTCGCCGTTCTCGCCCGGCAGCGCGACGAACTTCGCCTCGCCGCTGAAGATCTGCTCTTCCGCGGAGACGACGTCGACATGAATGGTGGCCATGAAATGAAGTCCTGTCCGTTAGCGTGCAAGAAGGTCCAAGAAGCAAGCAGACGGGTGCCAGGCTAGGCGCCAACCGGAAGCGGGCTTCCTGCCCGCTGAGGATTGGCAACGACGCATGGCCCCCGTGTGCGCCGCTTATTGGATCTTCTTGGCCTTTTCGAAGGCTTCGTCGATCGTCCCGACCATGTAGAACGCCTGCTCCGGCAGGTGATCGCACTCGCCGTTGACGATCATCTTGAAGCCGCGGATGGTCTCCTTCAGCGGCACGTACTTGCCGGGCGAGCCAGTGAACACCTCGGCCACGTGGAAGGGCTGCGACAGGAAGCGCTGGATCTTGCGGGCACGGGCCACCGCCAGCTTGTCTTCCGGCGACAGTTCGTCCATGCCCAGGATCGCGATGATGTCGCGCAGTTCCTTATAGCGCTGCAGCACGGCCTGCACCGAGCGGGTGGTGCTGTAGTGCTCCTCGCCGACCACGTTGGGGTCGACCTGGCGGCTGGTGGAATCCAGCGGGTCCACGGCGGGGTAGATGCCCAGCGCGGCGATGTCGCGCGACAGCACCACGGTGGCGTCCAGGTGGGCGAAGGTGGTGGCCGGGGACGGGTCGGTCAGGTCGTCCGCGGGCACGTACACGGCCTGGATCGAGGTGATCGAGCCCACCTTGGTGGAGGTGATGCGCTCCTGCAGGCGACCCATTTCCTCGGCCAGCGTCGGCTGGTAGCCCACGGCGGAGGGCATGCGGCCCAGCAGCGCGGACACTTCCGTGCCGGCCAGGGTGTAGCGGTAAATGTTGTCCACGAAGAACAGCACATCACGGCCTTCGTCCCGGAAGGACTCGGCGATGGTCAGGCCGGTCAGCGCGACGCGCAGACGGTTGCCCGGCGGCTCGTTCATCTGGCCGTAGACCATGGCCACCTTCGAGTTGGACAGGTTCTCCAGGTCCACGACCTTGGAGTCCGCCATCTCGTGATAGAAGTCGTTGCCCTCACGGGTGCGCTCACCCACGCCGGCGAACACGGACAGACCCGAGTGCGCCTTGGCGATGTTGTTGATGAGCTCCATCATGTTCACGGTCTTGCCCACGCCGGCGCCACCGAACAGACCCACCTTGCCGCCCTTGGAGAACGGGCAGATCAGGTCGATCACCTTGATGCCGGTCTCGAGCAGTTCCTGCGAGGGGCTCAGCTCGTCGTAGGACGGGGCCTTGCGGTGGATGGAGGCGGTCAGCTCCTGGCCGACGGGACCGCGCTCGTCGATGGGCGCGCCCAGCACGTCCATGATGCGGCCCAGGGTGGCCTTGCCGACCGGCACCGTGATGGGTGCGCCGGTGTTGTAGACCATGACGCCGCGGCGCAGGCCGTCGGACGAGCCCAGCGCAATCGTGCGCACCACGCCGTCGCCCAGCTGCTGCTGCACTTCGAGGGTCAGCGCCGAGCCTTCCATCTTCAGCGCGTCGTACACGCGCGGCATGGCGTCGCGCGGGAACTCGACGTCCACCACGGCGCCGATGCACTGCACGATCCGGCCTTGCGCGCGGGTGGCTTGAGTGGCTTCCATATTGGCCATTTGGCTATCCTTCAATCAGTATTCGTGAGGGTGCGACGTCGATGCACGCGCTGCGCGATCAGCCGCTGATCGCCGCTGCACCGCCGACGATCTCCGAGAGTTCCTTGGTGATGCCTGCCTGGCGCGTCTTGTTGTAGACGAGCTTGAGTTCACCGATGAGCGTGCCGGCGTTGTCCGTGGCGGCCTTCATGGCCACCATGCGCGCCGACTGCTCGGAGGCCATGTTGTCGGCCACCGCCTGGTACACCAGCGCCTCGATGTAGCGCGTGAGCAGCTCGTCGATGACGGTGGGTGCGTCCGGCTCGTACATGTAGTCCCAGCCGTAGGCCTTCTTCTCTTCCGCGGTCTGCGTCAGGTGGTCGGCCGACAGCGGCAGCAGGCGCTCGACCATCGGCTCCTGCTTCATCGTGTTGATGAAGCGGGTGTAGCAGAGGTAGACCTCGTCGACCTGCCCGGCCACGAAGGCGTCGAGCATGACCTTCACCGGGCCGATCAGCTTGTCCAGGTGCGGCTTGTCGCCCAGCTGGGTGACATGCGAGACCACCTTGGCGCCGATGCGGTTCAGGAAGCCCAGGCCCTTGTTGCCGATCGCCACCGCCTGCACCTGCCCACCCGCGGCCTGCACGTCACGCATCTTGTTGGTGACAGCTCGCAGGACGTTGGTGTTCAGGCCGCCGCACAGGCCCTTGTCGGTCGTGACGACGATGAAGCCGACGACCTTGGACTCACCGCCCGTGCGCATGTAGGCCGAACGGTATTCCGGGTTGGCCTGGGACAGGTTGGCGGTGATGTTGCGGATCTTGTCCGAGTACGGACGGCCGGCGCGCATGCGCTCCTGCGCCTTGCGCATCTTCGACGCGGCGACCATCTCCATGGCCTTGGTGATCTTCTTGGTGTTCTCCACCGATTTGATCTTGCCGCGGATTTCCTTACCTACCGCCATGACGGGGCTCCTTGGTCGTGGCTTTCAGGTGTTAGGCGAACGACTTCTTGAACGCGACGATGGCGTTCGTCAGTTCGGCTTCCGCATCCTTGTCCATCGCCTTGTCGGTCTCGAGCTTGTTCAGCAGCGAGGCGTGGCTGGACTTCAGGTGCTGGTGCAGGCCGCTCTCGAAGGCCAGGACCTTCTTGACGTCGATGTCGTCCAGGTAGCCCTTGTTGGCGGCGAACAGCGACGCGGCCATCAGGCTGATCGGCAGCGGCGAGTACTGCGGCTGCTTCAGCAGCTCGGTCACGCGGGCGCCGCGGTCCAACTGCTTGCGGGTGGCTTCGTCGAGGTCCGAGGCGAACTGCGCGAACGCGGCCAGCTCACGGTACTGGGCCAGGTCGGTACGGATGCCGCCGGACAGGTTCTTGATCAGCTTGGTCTGGGCCGCACCGCCCACGCGGGACACCGAGATACCCGCGTTGATGGCGGGACGGATGCCGGCGTTGAACAGGTTGGTTTCCAGGAAGATCTGGCCGTCGGTGATCGAGATCACGTTGGTCGGCACGAACGCGGAGACGTCGCCGGCCTGGGTCTCGATGATGGGCAGCGCGGTCAGCGAGCCGGTCTTGCCCTTGACCTCGCCCTTGGTGAAGGCTTCGACGTAGTCGGCATTCACGCGGGCAGCGCGCTCCAGCAGGCGGCTGTGGAGATAGAACACGTCGCCGGGGAAGGCTTCACGGCCCGGGGGACGGCGCAGCAGCAGCGACACCTGGCGGTAGGCCACGGCCTGCTTGGACAGGTCGTCGTAGACGATCAGGGCGTCCTGGCCGCGGTCGCGGAAGTACTCGCCCATCGTGCAGCCGGAGTAGGCGGACACGTACTGCATCGCGGCGGACTCGGAGGCAGAGGCGGCGACGACGATGGTGTACTCCATCGCGCCGTGCTGCTCGAGCGCGCGCACGATGTTCTTGATGGTCGACGCCTTCTGGCCGATGGCCACGTAGACGCAGACCATGTTCTGGCCCTTCTGGTTGATGATCGCGTCGACGGCCACGGCGGACTTGCCGGTCTGGCGGTCGCCGATGATCAGTTCGCGCTGGCCACGGCCGATCGGCACCATCGCGTCGATCGACTTGATGCCGGTCTGCACCGGCTGGCTCACGCTCTGGCGCGCGATCACGCCCGGGGCGACCTTCTCGATGACGTCCGTCATCTTGGCGTTGATCGGGCCCTTGCCGTCGATGGGCTGGCCCAGGGCGTTGACCACACGGCCGATCAGCTCGGGGCCGACGGGCACTTCCAGGATGCGGCCCGTGCACTTGACGGTGTCGCCTTCGGTGATGTGCTCGTACTCGCCCAGGATCACCGCGCCGACGGAGTCGCGCTCGAGGTTCAGGGCCAGGCCGAAGGTGGCGTTGCCGTTGCGGTCGGCCGGGAACTCCAGCATCTCGCCCTGCATCACGTCGGACAGGCCGTGGATGCGGACGATGCCGTCGGTCACGGAGACCACCGTGCCCTGGTTGCGGATGTCCGTCGAGGCTTGCAGGCCCTCGATGCGGCTCTTGATCAGTTCGGAAATTTCAGCGGGATTCAGTTGCATTGCTTTCTCCCAGACGGCTTCAAGAGCCTTCTGCTGCAGGGGCCTCGGGCGGTGCGACCTCAGGCGGTGAGCGCGGCTTTCATCTGGTCCAGACGAGCCTTCACCGATGCGTCGTAGACCTCGTCGCCGACGACGGCACGGATGCCGCCGATCAGCGAGGGATCGATCTCGACATTGGCGTTGAGCTTGCGACCGAAACGGCGCTCCAGGGTTCCGACCAGGTCGACCAGCTGCGCAGGCTCGATCGGGAAGGCGCTGTAGACGACGGCGTCCGAGATGCCGGTGCTGGCGTTGACCAGCGCGCGGAACTGCTGCGCGGCCTCCGGCAGCGCGCCGAGGCGGTCGTTCTCGATCATCGTGCGCAGCAGGTTCGCCATCAGGGGCGAGAGCTGCGTGGGGCCGAGGGCCCCCACGGTGACGTCGAACACCTGGGCGGCGCCGACCTTCGGGTTGTCCGCGAACTGGCGCAACGCGGGGTCGGCCGCGACCTGTGCCAGCACGTCGAACTGGTCGGCCAGCTCACGGGCGTTGGCACCGGTCTCGGTGCTCGCCGAGAACAGGGCCTCGGCGTACGGACGGGCGATGGTGGCAAGCTCGGCCATGGTCAGAGTTCCGCCTTCAGGCGATTGAGCAGGTCGGCGTGCACGCCGGCGTTGACCTCGCGCCGCAGGATCGCTTCCGCACCACGGACGGCCAGCGCGGCCACCTCGTTGCGCAGCGCCTCGCGCGCCTGCACGGTGGCCTGCTGGGCCTCGGCGCGCGCGTTGGCGACGATCTTGGCGGCTTCCTCGTTCGCACGAGCCTTGGCCTCTTCGACGATGGACTGGGCCAGGCGCTCGGCATCGGCCAGGCGCTTGGACGCGTCGTCACGGGCCGCAGCAAGCTGCTCCTCGACGCGCTTGTTGGCGGCGGCGAGCTCGGACTTGGCCTTGTCGGCCGCCGAGAGGCCGGCCGCGATCTTCGCGGCACGCTCGTCCAGCGCCTTGGTCAAAGGCGGCCAGATGTAGCGCATCGTGAACCACACAAGGATCGCGAAGACGATCGCTTGCAGGAACAGGGTGGCATTGATGTTCACAACACGATCCTTTCAAACCGTGAAAGGGCGGGCGGAAATCAGGCGGCGACGACGAACGGGTTGGCGAAGGCGAACAGCAGCGCGATAGCCACACCGATCAGGAACGCAGCGTCGATCAGGCCGGCCAGGATGAACATCTTGGTCTGCAGCTCGTTCATCAGCTCGGGCTGGCGGGCCGACGACTCGAGGTACTTGCCGCCCATCAGCGCGATGCCGATCGAAGCGCCGATGGCACCCAGACCAACGATGATGCCGCAAGCCAGAGCGACCAGACCCAGAACGTTTTCCATGTTTGCTCCTAGAGGGGGAAAAGAGAGAGGTTGAGAGAGAAAGGAACCAGGACGATCAGTGCGCGTCGTGCGCCTGGCCGACATAGATCAGCGCGAGCATCATGAAGATGAACGCTTGCAGCGTGATCACCAGAATGTGGAAGAGGGTCCAGATGGTGCCCGCCACCACATGCCCGACGCCCAGCCAGAAACCGCCGGACAGTGGGTTGAATTGCCAGGCCCACACGCCGCCCATCAGGGCGATCAGCATGAACACCAGCTCGCCCGCGAACATGTTGCCGAACAGCCGCATGCCGTGAGAGACCGTCTTGGCGACGAACTCGATCATCTGCATGAGGAAGTTGAACGGCCACAGCAGCGGGTGCGCCCCGAACGGCGCGGAGATCAGCTCGTGGCCCCAGCCGCCGAGTCCCTTGATCTTGATGTTGTAGAAGATGCACACGAGCAGCACGCTCACCGACAGGCCCAGCGTGGTCGACAGGTCGGCCGTGGGCACGACGCGCTGGTAGTCGGGCTGGCCGATGGCCGGTCCGACCGCATGCCAGACGCCGGGCAGGAAGTCGACCGGCAGCATGTCCATGAAGTTCATGAAGAAGATCCACACGAACACGGTCAGCGCCAGCGGCGACACCAGCTTGCGGCTGGTGGCGTTGTGGATCACGCCCTTGGCCTGGCTCTCGACCATCTCGGCGAGGATCTCGACGGCGGCCTGGAAGCGGCCGGGCACGCCGGAGGTGGCGCGGCGCGCGGCGCGCCACAGCACGAAGCACGCGAGGATGCCGAGGGTGACGGACCAGAACAGCGAATCGAGGTTGAAGACGCTGAAGTCGACGATGCCCTTCTGCTTCGTGCTCTCGAAAGCGAAGTTCATCTGCAGATGCTGCAGGTGGTGCTGGATGTACTCGCCAGCGGTCGGCGCCTGGGACCCGGAAGCCATAGATGTCTACTCTTTCGTCTCGGACGTTTGCTTTGTGCGCCCCCGCCGCAGCAGGGTCACCCAGTTGACCTTCAGGCACAGGACCATCGCCCCCAGCAGGGCGGGCCAGTGCACCGGCTTCAAGACCCAGGGCGCCATGACGAGCAGCACGACGGCCGCACCGATCTTCAGCCCTTCCCACACGAGGAAGCCGAGAACGGCACCACGGTCCGCGGAGGGCGGCCGCCGGGTGATGCCCCAGGCCATGAGAGCCGCAGGCAAGACCACCACCAGCGCACCGTAGAAAACCGACCACGACACCGCCGCGTCGCGCCAGATCCCCACCGACAGAACCACCATCGCGAGGGCCGCCACGGCCTGGGCTGCCACCAAATGCCACGGCGACATCGGCCGTTGGGTGGCGCGCCAGGCTTGCGCCTCTTCACGCGTCAGGGGCTTGAAAGCCCGCTCTGCCGCCCCATCTTCGTGATCCCGGCTGTCTTCCCAGGCGCTTCGTGAGGTCATGGGAAGTCGGGTTACGGCTGGTTTCGGCAAAGCCTCGGGATTATACGAACAAACCCGAACACGACCAGAGGCGCGCTGACAACAGGTGCAGGTGTGGCGCCTTGACAGCGCGCAGATCCGCGTCGATTCGCGCGTTCAGGCTCATGCAAGAAAGCCGGGCTTCGATCACGCCGCTGCGGACCGCCCGACGCAGCCCCCTCGCGGATGCCCCCGGCGTAGCGGGACGGCGTCAGTGGGCGTAGTTGGCCGGCAGTCCCGGCACCTCCACCCGCATCTGCAGCACGCAGCCCGCCCACGGGGTGCGCGAGAGTTCCTCGTCCGGGCGCTTGTCGCGGGCGGTGGTAATGAACAGCGTCCTCAGGTCCGCCCCGCCGAAGCACGGCATGGTCGGACACTGCACCGGCAACCGCACTTCCTGCAGCACCTGCCCCTCGGGCGACAGCCGCAGCAGCCTCGCGCCCTCGAACATGGCGACCCAGTACGCGCCCTCGCTGTCCACGGCGGCGCCGTCGGGGCGCCCGCCGTAGTGCGACAGGTCCTGCCCCGATGGCTTCTCTTGGAAGCGCGCGAACTCGCGTCGGTTCGACAGGCTGCCGTCGCTCGGCTCCATGTCGAAGGCGAAAACCGTGTGCCGCTTCGTGTCGCTCCAGTAGAGCGTGCGACCGTCCGGGCTCCAGGCCAGGCCGTTGCTCACCGCCACCTCGCGCACCTGCGCCGCCAATTCGCCATTCGCCCAGCGCCACAGGGCGCCCTCGTACTCGCGCTGGTCGTCCAGGGTGCCGATCCAGAGGCGGCCCTGCGGGTCGGCCTTGCCGTCGTTGAACCGCTGCCGCGAGGGGTCGTAGGGGGGCCGCGCCAGACGCCGCGCTTGACCGGTCGCGGGATCGAACTGCCACAGTCCGCTGCGCAGCCCCAGCAGGAGACCATCGCCCAGCAGCGGCGCGCAGCAGGCGACCTCGCTGTCGAATCGCCAGTGCTCGTGCACCTGCCGCACGGGGTCGTAGCGGTTGAGCACCTGGGCGGGGATGTCGCACCAGTACAGCACCTGCTCCTGCGGATGCCACAGCGGCGACTCACCCAGCCGCGACGCCGGCACCGGCAGGGGTTGCGGGTCGAACAGCGGGCTCGAGGTCATGCCCCCACCTTCGCAACCTCGAGGGTCATCCAAGCGGTGGTCGACTCACCGGGACCGAGGGTGCGCAGGCCGTGCTGCCCCGGCTCGGCCATGTTGATCGCGTTGTTGACATGGCTGACCGGCTCGACCGCGAAGTAAGGCTCGTGCGGAGGGGTGTAGACCACCAGGCGGTCCAGCGAGGACGCGAGCTTGACACTGAGTTTCTCGTCGCGGATGCGCGCCGCGCCCACCCAGCCCTCGAAGCAATGGTCGAACTCCAGGTGCGCGACGTCGGCGTCGATGCCCGGCTGGGCCACCCGCCGTGTGGGCAGCTTGGTCGGGTCGGCCTCCCAGCGCTCCTTGAGTTCCGCATGCAGGCGACTGCGCTCCCGCTTGGGGAAGTACGGATGCCAGCCCAGACCCATCGGGGCGGGCTGGGACTCGTCGTTGCGCACCTGCAGTTCCACCCGCAGCGCCTGGGGCGTGAGCACGAAGCGTTGACGCGCCTCGAAGGCGAAGGGCCAGTCCTCGTCGGGCGTGTGGCGCAGCACGAGTTCAGCGTCCGTGTCCGACGCGGCATCGACGCTCCAGGCGCGCTGCCAGGCCAGGCCGTGCAGGGCGTGCGGGGAGCCGGGAAAGTTGTCGCGCACCCCATGGTCGCGTCCGCGCCAGTGGAAGCGCCGGTATCCGAGCCGGTTGGAGTAAGGCAGCAGCGGGTACGAGGCGCTCTCGCGCACGCTGGGCAACGCGGCGCCGTCGACCGAGCGCAGCACTGGCAGCTCGCCCAGCCACAGGCCGGCAATGCAGCCGCCGAGGTCGGGGCGCAGGTGCAGGCGCAATTCGCCGGCACGCAGTTCGAGGGGGGAGGCGGTGTCGAGGGTCATGTCGTGCGGACGGCAATCGGGCTGCCGGCGATGGTAGGGGGTACCACGGTGTCATCCGCGGCAAGGAAGACGGGCGGCTCGATGAGGCCGCCCGCCGGCTCTGGGCTCAATACCCGCCCTCGGCACGCGTTCCGCCGGTGAGCGTGTGGACGTGGGCGCCGACCTCCTGGGTGCGCAGGGCCGACAGGGCAGCGTGGGCCGCTTGCATCATGAGCCCGAGGTCGCAGGACAGGGCCACGAAGTCGAAGCCCATCGCCCGGTACTGGGCCACCTGCTGCGCGTCGCCGCCCAGGGTGCCGATGGGGCGCCCGGCGGCCTTGGCGCGCTGCACGGCACGGGCCATGGCGTCGAGCACCTGCGGATGCATCAATTGCCCGGGATGGCCCATGGTGCCGGAGAGGTCGGCCGGCCCGATGAACAGCGCGTCCACGCCGTCCACCACAGCGATGGACTCCAGCGCGTCCAGGGCCTGCGGAGTCTCCAGTTGCACGATCACGCCGATGCCGTCGTTGGCGGTGCGCAGGTAATGCGTCGCGGTGCCGAAGCGCGAGGCCCGGCTGAGCCCCGCCATGCCGCGGATGCCCTGAGGCGGGTAGCGGGTGGAGGCCACCGCCTGCTGCGCCTCCCGAGCGTTCTGCACGAACGGGAACAGCACGGTCGTGGCACCGGCGTCGAGCACGCGCTTGGTGAGCACCGGGTCGTTCCAGGCCACGCGCACGACCGGCACCAGCTTGGTCGACGACAGCGCCTGGAGCATGCGCAGCACATCGCCCACCTCGGCGGGCGCGTGCTCCATGTCGACCACCGCCCAGTCGAAGCCGGCATGGCCGATCGCCTCGGCCACGAGGGCGTCGGCCGACAGCAGCCAGGTGCCGATCGGAGGGTGGCTGCCGGCGGCTTTCAGCAGGTGGCGGAAGGCGTTCATCGGCAGTTCCTCGGGCGGTGCGTCGCCGGCCCTAGTAGCGGCTCACGCCCCAGGCGAGATCCGCCTTGAGGTAGTGCGCGCCGGGCACCGGGTTGAAGTAGTAGGGCGGGATTGCTTCGAAGCCCAGCGAGGTGTAGAGCTCGCGGGCGGCTTCCATGTCATCCAGCGTGTCCAGCAGCATGGACGTGTAGCCGATCTCGGAGGCCCGATCCATCAGGGTCTGGGCCAGCTGGCGGCCCAGACCGAAACGGCGGAAGGCCTTGCGCACGTACAGCCGCTTCATCTCGCAGGCGTTGGGGTAGTCGCTGTCGTGCATGGGCCGCAATGCTCCGCAGCCGGCCACCTCGCCGTCCACCAGCGCCAGCAGCAATGCGCCCTGCGGCGGAGCGTACTCGCCAGGCAGCGCCAGCACTTCCTGCTCGAAGTTCTGGAAGCCGAGGTCGATGGGCAGGCTGTCGGCGTACTCGCGGAAGATGTCGCGTGTCGCACGCAGCCACGCCGGCTCGTCGATCACCTCGACCAGCTCGATGGCCGGCACGGGATCCATGTCCATGGCCGTCATGCCGGGATGCCCGGCAACGGCTTCGGGAAGACGGGCGCCGGGGCGCCGGGGTCTGGGTCCATCCGCGCAAGGGGGAGAGTACGACAGGGGCGTCAACGATACCGCAGGCGGCGCACGACCCGGCCGGGGGCAGCAATCCCGCATCGATCACACGGGTGATTCGATCCGCACCGGTCCGGCCGGGGAGTCGAGCAGGACAGACAGCGCCGGGCCGGACGCGTCCTCCCAGGACACACCGGGCACGCTGACGCCGACATGGAGCGACGCTGGCACGCCGCGGACGGTGAGGGCACCGAGCCCCAGGCCGCGCGGCGGCAGCTGGCGCGATGGATGCAGTTCGCCTCGCCACTGGATGAGGGTGGGCAGGGCGCCCCGGTGCTGCGGCCGGCCGTCGGGACGCACGGTGATGCGCCATCGCAGCAGGCCCTGCGCCGTGTCGCGCTCGGCATCGAGCAGATCGCCGGGGTCCGACCCGGCGCGGGCCCACGCGTCGCGCTGCCGGTCGATGTGCTCGCAGGCGAGCACCCAATGCACCAGGCAGGGTTCGGACCGCACCCGCGCCTGCAGGCCAGGATCGTCCATGCCGAACCAGCGGGGACGGCCGGGGGGCGGCGCGTCCGGGTCGACCGCGATGATCTCCAGGTAGGCCTGGGGGGACGTCTCGCTCGCGATGTGGAGCAAGCGGTTGTGGGTGCCCATGAAGGCGTGGCGGCCGCCGGGCTGCGGCGCGACGCCCAGCCGCGCCTCGCACCATCGCGCACCCTGCTCCAGTGTGTCGGCCACGACCACGAGGTGATCGACCTGCATCAGCGCCTCGTCACAACTTCACGTGGCCGTCGATCAGCGGCACCACGTCGCCGCCGATCCACACTTGCTCGCCGTCGTCCTCCACATGCACGCGCCCGGCACGGTCCAGGCGGGTGCCCTGTGCCGCGACATAGCGCCGGGGCAGGCGTCCCGCCCCGATGAGCCAGCGCGCGAGGTTGGCGTTGAGGCTGCCGGTGACGGGGTCCTCCGGGATGCCGATCGGCGCGGCGAAGAAGCGCACCTCCACGTCCGCGTCGTGACCGGGCCGGTGGCGCGCGACCACCCCCACCTTGGCGAGGGACTTCAGCGCCGCGTGGTCGGGCTCCAGCGCCAGCACGGTGGCGGCGCTGTCGAGTTCGAGGGCCAGTTGCGGGAAGCCGTTGGACACCCACGCGGAAGCCAGCACCTGGTCGGCCCGCAGCCCCAGGGCCGGCAGCACGCGGTGCAGCAGTTCGGCCTCGACCGGCGTGACCTGCGTCGGCGGCGCGGCGAAGGCCA
>OFDC01000858.1_pt1 | contig 19061 bp, 24 predicted proteins | sample 1520941 | NCBI WGS metagenome assembly OFDC01 (sample SAMEA94258168, study PRJEB24077) | hot springs metagenome | biome: Aquatic biome; feature: Water | place: India | collected 2012-12-06 | depth 5 m | reverse complement strand
CGGGGTCGCCCCAGCCCGGCTGGCCGGGGAAGCCACGCGCGACGTCGTCCAGCCCGACCCGGCTGATCAGGGCGACGCCGTTCCACTGGTCGAGCCCGTGCGCCGCGACGTCGTACCCGCGCGCCTGCAGGCCCATCAGCGGCAGCTGGTCCTCGCGTGCCTTGGTCTCCTGCAGGGCGAGGACGTCGATGTCGTGGCGCTCCAGGAAGGCCTCGACCCGGTCGATCCGCGAGCGCAGTGAGTTGACGTTCCAGGTGGCGATCCGCACGAGGGTCGAGGCTAGCCCGTGGCTGCGGCGGGGCCGACCCCGGCTTCATGTTCGTGCAGCCGTCCGGGCTGCCGCTTTCTGAGCCGGAGGAAATCTTGTCGGACAACCCTCTCGCGGGGTTCGATGAGGTCAATCCAATCTCGGAAAGAAGGTTCTTGGATGTTGGCATCTCGGATCAGCAGGATCTCCGCAGGCGTGGCCTGCCTCGTCGCCTCGCTCGCGGGCGCCACCTTGTCGAGCGCCTCGGCGGACGGCGAGACCGGCAGCGGCGCCCCGACCTACCAGGAGTTCGAGGCGTCGACCTATGTCGACGTCGACGGCGCGTACGTCGTCAACGGCGACGAGGTGGTCAGCACCAAAGCCGATCTCCGCAAGTTCTTCAGCAGCATGGTGGGCCCCTTCGGCAACCACGACCGCGACACCCACGACGCCGACCTCGTGGTCAACCGGGTGAGCGGCCGCGACGACAAGTGGAGCGCGTCGCAGGCGCTGAACCTGACCTACTGCGTCAGCACCCGCTTCGGCACCCGGCACGCGAACGTCGTCTCGGCGATGAACGCCGGCGCGGCGCTGTGGGAGTCCGCCTCCACGAAGGTCAACTTCGTCTACGTGCCGGCGCAGAACGGCAGCTGCACGACCCGCAACACGAGCGTGCTCTTCTCCGTGGAGCCGGTGAACACCTCGCAGTACATCGCCCGGGCGTTCTTCCCCAGCACCGCGAAGAGCCAGCGCAACGTGCTCATCGACGACTCGATCTGGAGCTCCGGCTCCTGGGAGCCCGGCGACATCCTGGCCCACGAGCTCGGCCACGCCCTGGGCTTCCGTCACGAGCACACCCGCCCCGAGGCCGGCACCTGCTTCGAGGACAACAACTGGCGAGCGTTGACGCCCTACGACTCGGCGTCGATCATGCACTACCCCCAGTGCAACGGCAGCTCGAGCGACCTGGAGTTCCAGGCGTCCGACGCCGCGGGTCTGCGCGCGCTGTACGGATCCTGATCCCCCTGCGGCGAGGGGGCCCGGTCGTTGATTCGGGCCCCCTCGTCGTACGCCCGTAGACTCGCGGCCCGTGGCACTCACCATCGGCATCGTCGGTCTCCCCAACGCGGGCAAGTCAACTCTCTTCAACGCGCTGACCAAGAACGACGTCCTCGCGGCGAACTACCCGTTCGCCACCATCGAGCCCAACGTGGGCGTGGTGGGCGTGCCCGACCCGCGCCTGGCGAAGCTCGCCGAGATCTTCGGCTCCGAGCGGATCCTCCCCGCGACCGTCGAGTTCGTCGACATCGCCGGCATCGTGCGCGGCGCCTCGCAGGGGGAGGGCCTGGGCAACAAGTTCCTCGCCCACATCCGCGAGTCGGCGGCGATCTGCCAGGTGACCCGGGTCTTCCGCGACGAGGACGTCACCCACGTCGACGGGGAGGTCAACCCCGGCAACGACATCTCCACCATCCAGACCGAGCTGATCTTCGCCGACCTCGAGACGGTGGAGAAGGCGATCCAGCGGCTCGAGAAGGAGTCGCGCAAGGTCAAGGACCTGGTCGCGAACCTCGAGGCCGCGAAGGCCGCCAAGGAGGCGCTGGAGTCCGGTACGCCGATCAGCTCCACCTCGATCGACCGCGACCTCCTGCGTGAGCTGTCGCTGCTCACCGCGAAGCCCTTCATCTTCGTCTTCAACTGCGACGCGGAGGAGCTCCAGGACGAGGAGCTCAAGGACCGCATGCGCGAGCTCGTCGCGCCCGCCGAGGCGATCTTCCTCGACGCGAAGTTCGAGTCCGAGCTGATCGAGCTCGACGACGAGGAGGCCGCGGAGTTCCTCGCCGAGGCCGGCGTCACCGAGCCCGGCCTCGAGGTGCTCGCCCGGGTCGGCTTCGAGACCCTCGGCCTACAGACCTACCTCACCGCCGGCCCCAAGGAGTCGCGCGCCTGGACCATCCGCAAGGGCGACACCGCCCCGGAGGCCGCCGGCGTGATCCACACCGACTTCCAGAAGGGATTCATCAAGGCCGAGATCGTCTCCTTCGACGACCTCGTCGCCGCAGGCTCCATGGCCAAGGCCAAGGAGGCCGGCAAGGTCCGCATGGAGGGCAAGGACTACGTCATGGTCGACGGTGACGTGGTGGAGTTCCGCTTCAACGTGTGATCGATCCCGGAGCGCTCTGACCGGCCGCGGTCGCGCTGTTGCGTGCGGCGAGGGTCGCGAACGCCTCGGTGAGCTCGGGGGGCCCGACGACCTGGATGTCGGTGTCGAAGCGGTTGAGGGCGGCGGCGAGAGCCGTCCAGGACCACGAGCCGGCCTCGAGTCTGCAGCGATCGGGCCCGAGGTCGTCGACCGTGCCGTCGCCGGCGAAGGGGAGCACGTCGCCGGCCGGGCGGTGCAGGATCACCGTGCCCGTGCATGGCCATCTGTTGGTCTGGGCGGAGCCCTTGAAGCGCGCTGAGACATAGGCGGCCACGTCGCCGCCGGGGACCTCTCGGGCGGTGAAGCGTGGTCCGTTCGGCGAGCGGGGAGTGACGCGGTCGGCGCGGAAGAGGCGCCAGTCGTCCCGCTCGAGGTCCCACGCGACGAGGTACCAGCGGCCGTGCGAGGTCACCAGGTGGTGGGGCTCGACCCTGCGGGGAGGGACCGGCTCGGTGGCGGCGTCGGGGTCGCGGCTCGTGTAGTCGAACCGCAGGACCTCCTGGTTGCGCACTGCGGTGGACAAGGCGAGGAGCAGGTCGGGGGACACCGAGTCGGGCGCGGCACCACCCAGGCGGCTCGGGATCGTGGTGAAGTCCAGGGCGCTGAGCCGGTGACGCAACCGGGACGGCATGACCTGCCGGACGGTGGTCAGGGCTCGCAGGGCCGCCTCCTCGATCCCGACGCCGGTAGCGGTCGCTGCCTGCAGTGCCACGGCGAGCGCGACGACCTGGTCGTCGTCGAGCAGCAGGGGTGGAAGCTCGTCGCCGGCGTCGAGGTGGTAGCCGCCGTCGGGTCCCATCGTGGCCCGGATGCTGTAGCCCAGCTCGCGGAGGCGGTCGACGTCGCGGCGCACGGTGCGGTGGCTGACGTCCAGCCGCTCGGCGAGCACCGAGCCCGGCCAGTCGCGCCGGGACTGCAGGAGCGACAGCAGGCGGAGCAGCCGGGACGTGGTCGTCGTCATCTCCCGATCCTAGGGTCAGTCCAGGACAGAACCTGACCTATACGGCTGGAAGAGTCGGCTTCGTCGAGGGAAGCGGTCCCGCGACACTCACACAGGAGAAGCCATGACCTTGCAGACCACCACCCACCTCAACTTCCGCGGCGACGCCCGTGCGGCGTTGGAGCTCTACCGCTCCGTGTTCGGCGGCGAGACGACCATCAGGACGTACGGCGAGCTCGGCATGCCCGCCGACGTCCCCGGCGCGGACAACGTCGTCTTCGGTCAGGTCGAGACCGCTGACGGCTTCCGCGTCCTGGCCTACGACATCCCCGGCCAGACCAGCGGCTCGGCGGTCGACGCCGGCTCGACGTACCGCGAGAACGGCGTCACGGTCACCGACCAGCCGTTCTTCGTCTCGGTGGAGGGGCAGTCCCTGGACGAGGTCCAGGGCTACTGGGACCGGCTCTCGGTCGGTGCGAGGATCGTCGAGCCGCTCGCCGCGTCGGCATGGAGCTCAGGGTTCGGAATGCTCACCGACCCCTTCGGCGTGACCTGGGTCCTCGGCGTCACCGCCGACCATCTCGCGCCATAGGTCCGGCTCGACCCCAAGTGACGGGTCAGGCGCAGCCAGCCCTGGCAGAGCACATCGAGCGACCTGCGACGATCGACGCATGGTCTGGTACGCGGTGCGCAGCTTCTACCGGTTCGATCCTCCCGACGGCGAGGGGCAGGGCGTCTACGAGGAGCGCGTCGTGATCTTCGACGCCGACGACGTCGACGCGGTGATGGCCATGGCCGAGCAGGAGGCCGACGAGTACGCCGACACGGTCGGGGCGGAGTCGCTCGACTGCTTCCAGTCGTTCGTGCTCGCCGACCAGCCGGGCCAGGGAGCCGAGGTCTTCTCCCTCATGCGCAACTCCGATCTGGACGCCTCGGCCTACCTCGACCGCTTCTTCGACACCGGCGACGAGCGCCAGGACAGGATCGAGTGACCGTGGGCCGCGGCGGCCCTAGCCTCCGTCGTGCGCTGCGGTGAGGACGCTGAGGGTCTCGGCCTGCCGCACGAGGAAGCCACGCTCGTCCAGCTTCTTGCGGCGCATCCAGGTGCTCACCTCGGCGTTGCACTTGCTGGCGTTGCACGAGCGGCAGGCGGGGACGACGTTCGCCAGGGTGTAGCGACCGCCGCGGGAGATGGGGAGGATGCAGTCCTTCTGCAGCGCGGGCTCCTCGGCGCGGCAGTAGGCGCATCCGGACCAGGCCTCGAGGAGAGCGAACCACTGCGCGTCGGTGAGGTCGTGCTCCACGCCGGCCATGCGCCGCTTCCGGCGACGGGCATAGGTGGCGGCGCGGCTCCTGGACACCCGGCGAGTATGGCGGCGTCCGGCTGGTCGGGCGCGGACCCCGAGGGCGTGGCGTCGATAGGGTCGCGCCCGTGGTGGTGACGATCGACGAGATCCTGGTGGCCGACGAGGCGGAGGCCTGGACGGCTACGGGGTTCTCGGTCGACGACGGCGTGTGCCGGATCGGCTCGGTGCGGCTGCGACTCGTAGGTCCGGCAGCGGGCAAGGGCGTCGTCGGCTGGTCGCTGCGAGATGTGCCGCTGGACCTCGCCGACCTGGACGGGGTGCCCACGGCGCGGTCGGACGCGGAGCCCGCCGCCCCCGCCGTCCACGCCAACGGGGTGACCCACATCGACCACGTCGTGCTGCTCTCACCCGATCTCGGCCGGACCCTCGCCGCCCTCGACGGGATCGGTCTGGAGCCGCGCCGCGAACGCGAGGGCGAGCTCGGCGGCGCGCCGATGCGGCAGGTCTTCTACCGGCTCGGCGACGTGATCCTCGAGGTGGTCGGCTCGCCCGAGACTGCCGGGGGCGGCCCGTCGCGCATCTGGGGGCTGACCCATGCCGTCGCCGACATCGACGAGACGGCGGCGTACCTCGGCGAGCGCATCGGTCCGGTCAAGGACGCCGTCCAACCCGGTCGCCGGATCGCGACCCTGCGCAACCGGGAGATCGGCATCTCCGTCCGTACGGCGCTGATCTCACCCCACGTCCGCGCCTGACCGCCTGTCCCGGGATCAGCCCACAGCGAGCTTGACCGCCACCAGCACCATCGTCGCCGCGATCAGCACCTCGAGCACCTGCCACGCGCGGGGCCGGGCCAGCACGGGGGCGAGCAGCCGGGCGCCGAACCCGAGACTGCTGAACCACAGCGCGCTCGCGACCACCGCTCCTACCGCGAACCACCAGCGACCCGCCGGCTCGCCGCCGTCGTGGGCCGCCGCGATGGACCCGATGAGGAGCACCGTGTCGAGGTAGACGTGCGGGTTGAGCCAGGTGAGGGCCACCGCCTTGGCGACGACCCGGCCCCGGGCCTCCGAGCGCACGGGGAGGCCGCCCGCGCCCTCGTCCGCCAGCGACTCGGGCCGGAAGGCGCGGCGGAGCGAGCTGGCGGCGTACCAGAGCAGGAAGGCGACGCCGAGCCAGCGGACCACCTCGATCACCCACGACGCGTGGTCGACCACGGCGCCGATGCCGGCGACCCCGGCGACGATGAGCAGCGCGTCGGAGAGTGCGCAGACCAGCACCACGGGACGGATGTGCGCGTGCAGCAGGCCCTGTCGCAGCACGAACGCGTTCTGCGCGCCGATGGCGACGATCAGGGTCAGGCCGGTCAGCAGACCGGCCAGGGTGGGGGAAAGCACGGCACCACGCTAGGTCCGGCAGCGGGTGAAGCCCAGCGAATCATTCTGAACTTCGTGTAGCAGCACTTAAGATGGTGAAGTGCAGTTCGAGCCCGGTCAGCTGGAGACCCTCCTGGTGATCACCGAGGAGGGGACCTTCGAGGCGGCCGCGCGCCGGCTGCACCTCACGCCGAGCGCGGTGAGCCAGCGGGTGCGCGCGCTGGAGCGTGCGGCCGGTCAGGTCCTGGTACGACGCACCGCCCCCGCCGGGGTGACGGCCGCGGGGGAGCCCCTGCTGCGCCTGGCACGGCAGCTGCGGCTGCTGGACGCCGAGGCAGCCGCAGCCGTCGGCGTGGGAAGCCACGTCGAGCTCGCGGTGGCGGTCAACGCCGACTCCCTCGCCACCTGGTTCCGGCCGGTGCTCGGCACCGTCGCCCGGCGTGGCGACGTCGTCCTGCGCCTGCACGTCGAGGACCAGGGGTACTCCGACGACCTGCTGCGCCGGGGCGAGGTTCTGGCCGCCGTCACCGACGAGCCGCATCCCGTGCAGGGCTGCGTCGTCGAGCCGCTGGGATCGCTGCGCTACACGCCGGCGGCAGCGCCCTGGCTCGTCGAGCGTCACCGCCACGGCCGCGGCGTGGACTGGTCGGCGCTGCCGATGGTGGTCTTCAACGAGAAGGACCACCTCCAGGACGACGTCCTGGCCGCCCGAGGCGCCGTGCGCCCGGCCGTCGTACACCGGGTGCCGAGCACGGCCGACTTCCACGAGGCGGTCCGGGCGGGGCTCGGCTGGGGGATGATCCCCGAGCCGCACCTCGCCGCCGACCTGACCTCCGGCGGGCTGGTGCGCCTGCCCGGTGGCCGGCCGGTCGACGTACCGCTGCACTGGCAGCGCTGGCGCCTCGACAGTCCCGCCCTCGGCCGACTCAGCGAGGACGTGCGGCGGGCGGCGCAGGCTCTGCGGCGACCTCGGTCGACGCCCCCTCCGTCGCCTCGGCCGTAGCCCTGATCGCCTCGAGCGTGATCCGGATGCCCTCGTCGAGGACCTCGTTGAAGCTCTCGACGCCGCCGAGGAAGCCCTCGGTGAGCTCGAGCGAGAGCGGAGAGATGTCGTCCGGCGTCGCCCGGCGCTCGGTCAGGCGGGTTCCGCCGTCCTCGGGCTCGAGGTGGTAGGACCACACGGCCCAGTTCTCCTCGATCCGGAAGGCCAGCTCGCGCTCCGGCTCGAAGCGCTGGATCCGGCCGTGGGTGGTCCACTCGAGCTCGCCGTGGCGGTTGAGATTCGTGAACTCCGCGTCCGCACCCAGCTGCTGACCCTCGCGGAGCCGGGTGGAGGTCACCTGCGGGCTCCACTCCGGCATCCGGGTCAGGTCGCTGACGAGCTCCCAGACCCGCGCGGGCGGGGCGTCGACGTGGATGCTGTGCTCGAGGTCCATGACTGCTCCTGATGTTTACGTGCGATCGGTCGTATACCGTCCGACGGACACTAGGCCGTCGTGGCGGTCTACGTCCAGTCGGTCGTATAGATTGACGCCATGTCCGATCCCGCAGCCGCTCGAGGGCAGGCCGACGGCCGCCGTGCCCGCGGCGACCTGACCCGGCGGACGGCCGCCCGCAAGGCCGCCGACATCGCGACCACCCACGGGCTGGACTCGATCACGGTCGGCTCGCTCGCGACGGCGACGGGACTGAGCAAGAGCGGCATCCTCACCGTCTTCGGGTCCCGGGAGGCGATCCAGGTCGCCGCCGTCGCCGAGGCGCGGCGGGTGTACGTCGCCGAGGTGGTGGCTCCGGCTTGGCCCGCCCAGCCGGGCCGCGAGCGGCTGCATGCGCTGCTCGAGAGCTGGGTGCGCTACCTGCGCGCGCGGGTCTTCCCGGGTGGGTGCTTCGTGAGCGTCGTCTCCGTGGAGTACGGCCACCGCACGGGAGCCGTCGCCGAGGCGGTGCGGGCGCTCAAGCGCGAGTGGCTCGACCTGCTCGAGCGGGAGCTGGCCGCTGCCGGATCCGCCGACCCCGTCGACGACGCCTTCCGGCTCGACGCGTTGCTCACCGCGGGCAACGCCCGACGCGAGCTCTTCGACGACGACGCGGAGCTGGATCGCGCCCACCGGCTGGCCCTCGCCGTGGTGGGGTGAAGTGCCTGCTCAGGCCGAGCGGGAGGACTGGGCGTGGGCCCGGCGTACCAGCTCGACGACGGAGACGCCGTGGTCGTGCGGCAGCCAGCGGGCCTGGCGGTCCATCCACATCGCTGCGTCGATGGCGTCTCCCGCGAGCTGACGCAGGTCGTCGGGGCTGAGCTCGTCCGCGCCGCCGGCGGTCTCGGCGACGGTCGCGGTGAAGGTCGGCTCGGACCCGTCGAGCATCCAGGTGCGCAGCAGGCCGAAGGCGGGCCCCTCGTGCAGCCAGGCGCCGGGATCGTCCTGCTCGTGCTCCTCGGGCGACGTCCGGCACCAGGAGGGGCAGTCGAGGGCGTGCTCGTCCTGGTCGCGGCGGTCGTCGGCGCTCATGTGGTCCCCATCGGCAGGGCCGGCGGCTTGCTGACCACTCCTAGGGTCGGGTCATGGGGATCGCGCAGTCACTCAGCCGGGCGGCGGACACCGCCCTGGATCGCAGCGTCGTGCTCGGCTACTCGCGGATCGGGAGCGGACTGCGGTCGCGGTGGTGGCCGGCGGACCCGCCGCGCGACGCGCTGGCCGGCCGGCGGGTGCTCGTCACGGGTGCGACCTCGGGCATCGGCGCCGCCGCGGTGGAGGGGTACCTCGCCCTGGGCGCCACCGTGCACCTGCTGGGACGCAACCCCGCCAAGGTGGACGACGCCGTCCGCGCGGCCGGTCGCGAGTCAGGCTCCGACCGGGTGGTGGGGGAGGTCTGCGATGTCGGCGACCTGGACGACGTACGACGCTGGGCGGCCGACTTCACCGCCCGGGTGCCCTCGCTGGCCGGCCTGCTCCACAACGCCGGCACGATGACGGGGGACCGCCGCGAGACCAGCGCGCAGGGCCACGAGCTCACCCTCGCCGTCCACGTCCTCGGCCCGCACCTGATGACCGGCCTGCTGCGCGAGACGCTGCAGGAGTCCGGTGGCGCCAGCGTGGTGTGGATGAGCTCCGGAGGGATGTACGGCGCGCGCCTGCACGCCGACGACGCGGACGACATCGAGTACCGCGTCGGCGAGTACGACGGGGTCCGCGCGTACGCCCGCACCAAGCGGATGCAGGTCGTGCTCGCGGACCAGTGGGCCGAGCGGCTCGCGCGGGACCCCGCCGGCCGGAGCGTGCGCGTGGAGAGCATGCACCCGGGCTGGTCCGGGACTCCGGGCGTGAAGCAGCACCTCCCTCGCTTCGAGCGGCTCACCCGGCCGCTCCTGCGCACCACGCAGGACGCCGCCGACACGGCGGTCTGGCTCGTGGCGACCCGGCCGGACTCGACGCCGGGCCACTTCTGGCACGACCGCGTGCAGCGGCCGCTGGTGTTCCCCGGCCAGCGGCGGCCCGCTCCCGACGCGGTCGACCGGCTCCTGGCGTACGTCGTCGAGGCGACCGGCATGCCGCTGCCCGGCTGAGGGTTCGAGGCCGAGGGTCGGAGCGGAGGGTCGGAGCGTGGGGTGCAAACGGGTTCGCGTCCGCGGCCTCGGGCGCGGATACTCCTCCCATGCCCTCGACCAGCCAGCTCGCCGCGTTCGCGGTGGCCTCGATCCTGTTCATCCAGGTCCCGGGCCCGAGCCTGCTCTTCACGATCGGCCGCGCGCTGACCGTGGGCCGGCGCGACGCCCTGCTCTCGGTGGTGGGCAACGCTCTCGGCCTGGTCGCGCAGGTGCTGCTGGTCGCGATCGGGCTCGGCGCGGTCGTCGCGGCGTCGGCGACGGCGTTCACGGTGCTCAAGCTGCTCGGCGCGGGCTACGTCGTCTACCTCGGCGTGCAGGCCATCCGGCACCGCGCCGACGCCCGCGCCGCCCTGGAGGCGGATGTCGGCACGGCGGAGCCGGTCAGCAGCTGGAGATCGGTGCGCACCGGCTTCGTCGTGGGCGCGACCAACCCGAAGACCATCGTCTTCTTCGTCGCCTTCCTCCCGCAGTTCGTCGACGCCGGGGCGCCTGCCGGCCCGCAGCTCGCCCTGCTCGGCGTGCTCTTCGGGGTGATGGCGGTCTGCTCCGACACCTGCTGGGCGCTGCTCGCGGCCCGGGCCCGCGACTGGTTCGCCCGCAAGCCGCAGCGGCTCGACGGGCTGGGCGCCGCCGGCGGCGCGATGATGGTGGGTCTCGGCGCGACCCTGGTCACCACCGGCAACCACTGAGCGAGGCTCAGTACGCCGTGCGCCCCTCGTGGGCGAGCCAGGCGTCGAAGGGCGCGGCGGCGCTGGGGAGCCGGTGGCTCTCGACGGTGACGGTCCACTCCGAGCGCGGCCGGTCGAAGAGCTCGTAGAAGGCGCGGTCGTCGAATCCGCCCCGGGCGGCGTCGTCGCGGTCGGCGGCGTACACGACCCGGTCCACCCGTGCCCACAGCGACGCCGACAGGCACAGCGGGCAGGGCTCGCAGGAGGCGAAGAGGACCGCGCCGGCGAGGCTGAAGTCGCGGACGCGGGCGCAGGCGGCGCGGATCGCGACCACCTCGGCGTGCGCGGTGGGGTCGAGGTCGCGGGTGACCCTGTTCTGCCCGATCGCGAGCTCCTCGCCGTCCCGTACGACGACGGCCCCGAAGGGTCCTCCGCCCGCCTCGACGTTGGCGAGCGCCAGGTCCACCGCCCGCGTCAGCCAGGTGCTGTCGCTCATCGCCGCCCGCCCCCGCTCAGCCCGGAGCGCCGCATCGCGAAGATCCAGCGTCGGTGGGGGTGCTCGCTCACCGACCAGAACGAGTCCGTCTCGGGCCACCAGACCAGGTCCTCCGGGCCGATCGCCGTCGCGAACGGGTGGTGGCGGAACGCGCCCGGCGTGCCGACGTACACGGACCCGGGGAGGTAGCCGCTGCGCGAGGACGTCACGTAGTAGGTGCCGTCGACCACCGAGACGCCCTGCATCCGCACCTCGCCGCGCTCGTCGATCTCGGGACGGGCGAGGCCGCCCTCGTCGCCGAGGGGGAGCGAGGAGTCGGGGTCCAGGCCGAAGCGCGCCAGCCGCCGGGTCTGCTTGCCCCTGCCGTACTCGCCGACGACCAGCGCCGGGTGCTCCGCGCTGCGGTCGACGGTGAAGAACGAGAAGCGGAGCCGGGACTCGCCCTCGTCGCTGTGTCCGCGGTAGGCGAACCGGACCGGGAGGACGTAGCGGTGACCGTGGGTCTCCAGGGCCGAGCCGGCGGGCACCCGCATCAGGTCGTCGAGGCGGCAGCTGAAGAAGCCCCGGCCGGTCGCGGCGACGTGCAGGTGCTCGCCGAGCCACACGATGCCGCCGGCATGCACCTTCAACGGCGCGAGGCCGGCGAGGCCGTCCTTCACCGTCGGGGTCACGAGCAGCACGTGCCCGTAGCGACGTCGCTCGACGTCGACGATGCTGATCCGCGACCCGGCGCCGTGCTTGGAGTACCAGGACGTCGCGAGCACGTCGCGCCCGTGCCGCTGGTCGAGCCCGGTCAGCGCGGAGGTGGTGATGCCCTGGGGCCACCACCCCCGGTCCCTCTGGTCGGCGCTCTCCCACCGGAGCGCTCGGGTCACCTTGCGTCCCAGCAGCCGGGGGTACGGCGCCCGGGTGCGGCGCAACCGGCCCGGCAGGTCCGGAAGCAGCCCGTCGATCCCGACCCGGCCGCCGCCGTCGGCGGCAAGAGCGGCCGCCAGGGCGTCGATCTCCGCCCCGTTCTCGGCCGTGCGCTTCAGGTGCAGTCCGGACACGGCGGCCACCGTAGCCGAGCCCCTGATGTCCGCCGGCCGGTCCAGAGGCCATGATGGGGCCGTGAGGGGGATCTTCTTCAGCGAGGAGCACGCGCGGTCCGCCGCGCTGGCCCTGACCCGCGGCGGGTACGACGCCGAGGTGGTCCGCGAGCGCCTGGCCGGCGAGGACGACGACGAGGACCACCCCTGGGCGGTGCTCACGGACGCCCCGGAGATCCAGCTCGACATGCTCGTCGAGATGTACGACGGCTGGCTGGACTACGACGACGAGACGCCCGAAGCGCCGCCGACGAAGGCCGGCTTCGCCCTCCCGCTGCCCGACCAGCCGAAGCGGATCAAGCGCCCCGAGCAGTGAGCGGTGGGCCGGTCGCCCGCGCGGAACGCGCCTGGACGGCCTCACTAGGCTCGGGCCCATGAGTGAGACCCCGGCCCTGCGGCTGCTGCTCGTCCACGCCCATCCCGACGACGAGTCCATCGGCCAGGGCGCGACGATGGCCAAGTACGTCGCGGAGGGCCGCGGCGTCACGCTGGTGACCTGCACGGCCGGCGAGATGGGCGAGATCCTGGTGCCCGAGCTCGAGCACCTCGCCGCCGACAAGGACGACGGTCTCGGCGAGCACCGCAGGGGCGAGCTCGACGCGGCGATGAAGGCGTTGGGCGTGACCGACCACCGCTTCCTCGGGGGCTTCGGCACCTACCGCGACTCCGGGATGAAGTGGCACGAGGACGGCCACGCGATCGCGGCCGACGACGTCCACCCGAACGCCTTCTGGCACGCCGACCTGACCGAGGCGGCCACCCACCTGGTCGCCGTGATCAGGGAGGTGCGCCCGCACGTGCTGGTGACCTACGACGAGTTCGGCGGCTACGGCCACCCGGACCACATCCAGGCCCACCGCGTCGCGATGTACGGCGCGCAGCTGGCCGCCGTGCCGTCGTACCGGCGGGACCTGGGGGAGCCGTGGGACATCGCGAAGATCTACTGGGGCGCGATCGCGGAGACCCGCATGCGGGAGGGACTGCGCGCGATCCGTGCGGCCGGGGACACGACGACCTTCGAGGGCATGGACCCCGACGGCGACCTGCCGCCGATGTTCCGCCCCGACGCCGACATCGACTGCGAGGTCGACGCGAGCGAGCACCTCGACAAGAAGCTGGACGCGCTGCGGGCGCACGCCACCCAGATCACCGCCGACGGCCCGTTCTTCGCGCTGTCCAACAACATGGGCTCGCAGGCCTTCGGGCGCGAGCAGTTCCGTCTGGTCAAGGGCACTCCCGGCGAGACCGGCGACGACGGCTGGGAGAGCGACCTGTTCGCCGGCATCACCCCCTCGTGAGGCGATGGGCGCCCCTCCTCGCTGCTCCGGCGGCGCTGGTCGCGGGCGCGACGGTGGGACTGTGCGTCGTCCTGCTCCACGACTACTGGTGGGGCTTCCTGCTCGGCGTCGCGACGACCGCCGCGCTACTCGTCGCGCTGCCCCCGACCTGGTGGGGTCGGCTCGCCTTCGCGCTGGGCTGGGTGACGATGGTCTGGCGGGCGACGACGGAGCGCGCGGAGGGCGACTACCTCGTCTCCGCCGACGTCAGCGGCTACGGCCTGCTGGCGGTGGGTCTGCTGGTCCTCGTCGCGGGCATCGCCGGCCTGCGCCGTCCACGCGCGACTGTCGATTGAGAGGGCTTGCTGCCGACTCCGTAGGATCTGCGGCGTGACCAGCGCTGACAACGACCCGAGGGAGCGCCCCGGCGGCAAGGCCGTCGTGGCCGTCGTCGTCGTGCTCCTCCTCCTGGTCGGCGGCGGGTACGCCGCAGCGCACGCCGCCGCAGGCGACAAGGTTCCGCTCGGGACCTCCATCTCGGGCGTCGACGTGGGCGGGATGTCGCGCTCCGCCGCGATCACCGAGCTCGAGGAGGCCTTCGCCGACCGCGAGACGCAGCCCATCGACGTCACCGTCAAGGCAGCGCTCGGCGGCACGCGCGGCAAGGGTGCCGCCCTCCGGCCGGCCGACCTCGGGCTGGAGGTCGACCACGCCGCGTCCGTGGACGCCGCGGGCGCGGGCGCCAGCTGGTCGCCGGCACGTCAGTGGGACTACTTCGCCGGTGGAGACGACGTCGACGCGGTCGTCGACGTCGACGAGGACCGGCTCGACGCCAAGCTCGACGAGCTCTCGAAGGGGCTCGGCACCCCGCCCCGCGACGGTCAGGTCCGGTTCACCGCCGCGGGCGTCCGGACCATCGACCCCGTCCCGGGTGACGCGGTGGACCGCGAGCTCGCGGAGGAGGCGCTCGTCGACGCCTTCCTCGGCGAGGAGGACGCCGTCTCCCTCGAGGTCACCAAGGCGGACCCCGAGATCGACGCCGCCGACGTGGCGGAGGCGGTCGAGCAGTTCGCCGAGCCCGCCATGGCCGCGCCGGTGACGCTGGTCTTCGGCGAGAACGACGTGCGTCTCGCCCCGCGCCAGTACGCCAAGGTGCTCTCGATGAAGGCCGAGGCCGGTGAGCTGGTGCCCGTCGTCGACGAGGCCGCGCTGGCCGCGCTCGTCGACAGCGCCACCGCCGACGGCGAGCCCGTCGACGCGACGGTCCGGCTCGTGAAGGGCAAGCCGCGCGTCGTACCGGCGAAGCCGGGTGTGGAGTTCGAGCCGAGCGACGTGGCCACGGTCTTCGAGGGCCTGCTCACCGCACCCGAGGGCAAGCGCAGCGGCGAGGTCGAGGCGAAGGTCACCGAGGCCGACTTCACGACGCAGGACGCCAAGGACCTCAAGATCGTCGAGAAGGTCTCGGAGTTCTCGACCAGCTACCCCCACGCCGACTACCGCAACATCAACATCGGTCGCGCGGCCGAGCTGATCGACGGCACCGTGCTGAAGCCCGGCGAGCAGTTCTCCCTCAACGGCATCGTGGGTGAGCGCACCGCCGAGAACGGCTTCACCGAGGGCTACGTCATCTCCAACGGCATCCTCAAGCGCGACCTCGGCGGCGGCGTCTCCCAGCTGGCGACCACCACCTTCAACGCGATGTTCTTCGCCGGGCTCAAGGACATCGAGCACAAGCCGCACTCGTTCTACATCGACCGCTACCCGGTCGGCCGCGAGGCCACCGTCGCCTGGCCGACCGTCGACCTGCGCTTCGAGAACGACACCCAGTACGGCGTCCTGGTCCGCGCCTTCCTGAAGCCGAGCAACTTCTCCCGGCAGGGGACGGTGACCGTGCAGATGTGGTCCACCAAGATCTGGGACATCGACTCCAAGACGTCGGGTCGCTACGCCTACGTCGGCCCGGCGACCCGCACGCTCACGACGCCCGACTGCGAGCCCTTCACCGGCTACTCCGGCTTCCAGGTCGACGTCACCCGGATCTTCCGCAAGGCCGGCCAGTCGGCGGTCGACCACACCGAGAAGTTCCACACCGTCTACACCCCGGCCGACTCCGTGGTCTGCAAGAAGCCCGGTCCGCCGCCGCCGCAGGACCCCGAACCCGGCGACTGATCGCGCTCAGGCGCCGCCTCCGGTGACCGATAGGTCCGGTGGAGGGGGTTGCCATGATGCTGCGAGCTGCGTTCGTCCCGCCGGAGTCGGCGGTGGTGGAGCTGCGCGTGCTCGCGGGCCGGCTCAGCGTCCTGCCCGGGGTCCGGCCCGAGCCCCCGGAGCGCCTCGACGTGCGCATCGCCGGCCTCGGCAACGTGGTGGAGGGCGATGCGCGGCGCCTCGCCGAGGCCATCGAGCGGGAGCTGCGTCTGCCCGAGCCGCCCGTCGTCCGGTGCGCGGGTGTCCGGTTGCTCGACAGCGGGGAGGTCGTCGTCGACCTCACCGGTGACGTGGAGACCCTCCGGAGCACGGTGCGCGCCCTCGGCAAGGCGGCCGAGCGGGTGAACCTGTACGTCGACCGCCGGTCGTTCCGGGCCGCCATCGTCGTGGCCACGGTCGAGGCCCAGCGCCCCGGCTCGAGGGTCGCCGCAGCCCTCGCGGGCGCCGCCGGCTGGGAGGGCAGCGACTGGGCGGTCTCCGAGGTCGCGCTGCTCAAGACGCGTTGGGGGGCCGGCCACCCGGGCAACGACCTGCTGGGTGTGGTCCCGATCATCGCGGACCCCGCGACCTTGCTAGAATGAGAACACGTTCTAGTTCAGGGAGGCTCCGCGATCGTGAGCGCCACGTCCGTCACCCCGCTCGTCGAGGGCTGGTTCACCACGGGTGAGGAGCCCCGCCTCCTCGCGTCGCGGTGCACCACCTGCAGCAACGTCGTCTTTCCGCCGGTGTCCGCCGACGCCGGCGCCGCCGCGTTCTACTGCCGCAACCCCGCCTGCGACGGCGAGGAGCACGACAGCGTCGAGCTCTCGCGCCGCGGCACGGTGTGGTCCTACACCGACGCGCAGTACCAGCCACCCGCGCCGTACGTCCCGGCCGGCGACCCCTACCAGCCGTTCGCGCTGGCGGCCGTCGAGCTGCCCGAGGGCCTCGTCGTGCTCGGCCAGGTCGCCGACGGGTACGGCGTCGCCGACCTCTCCGTCGGAGCGCCGGTCGAGCTCGTCGTGGAGACCCTCCACGCCGACGAGACCGGAGCGCGCACCACCTACCGATGGAAGCCGGTGTCGGCATGAGCAGGTCCGAGGCCCAGCAGGTCGCCGTCGTCGGCGCGGGCATGCACCCGTGGGGCAAGTGGGGCCGCAGCTTCGTCGAGTACGGCGTCCACGCCGCCCGCGCCGCCTTGACGGACGCAGGCATCCCGTGGTCGGACGTCGATCTCGTCGTCGGCGGGGAGACCGTCCGCAACGGCTATGCCGGCTACGTCGCCGGCTCGACCTTCGCCCAGGCGCTGGGCTGGAACGGCGCACGGATCGCGACGTCGTACGCCGCCTGCGCGACCGGTGCCCAGGCGATCGACACCGCACGCGCCCGAATCATGGCGGGGCTGTGCGAGGTGGCGCTCGTCGTGGGCGCCGACACCACGCCCAAGGGCTTCCTCGCTCCCAACGCCGGCGAGCGGTGGAACGACCCCGACTGGCTGCGCTTCCGCCTGCTCGGCATGACCAACCCGGCGTACTTCGCGCTCTACGCCCGGCGCCGGATGGACCTCTACGGCGCAACCTCCGAGGACTTCGCCGCGGTGAAGGTCAAGAACGCCAAGCACGGCCTGGAGAACCCCTACGCCCGCTTCCGCAAGGAGGCGACCGTCGCCGACGTCCTGGCCTCGCCGGTGGTCTCCGACCCGCTGCACCTGCTCGACATCTGCGCGACCTCCGACGGCGCGGCCGCCGTGGTGCTGACCAGCGTCGAGTACGCGAAGCGGCACGGCATCGCCGACCCGGTGCGCGTCGCGGCAGTCTCCACGGTCACGCCGACCTTCCCCAACACCGTCATCGACATGCCTCTGCTGTCGACCGACTCCTCCGCCGTCACGGGCGTCCCGGAGCGGACCTTCAAGGAGGCGATCGGCCAGGCGGCGTACGAGGAGGCGGGCATCGGTCCCGAGGACGTCGACGTGGCCGAGGTCTACGACCTCTCGACCGCGCTCGAGCTGGACTGGATCGAGGACCTCCAGCTGTGCAAGCGGGGCGAGGCGGAGGCCCTGCTCCGCGCCGGCGACACCACGATCGGCGGTCGGATCCCGGTCAACCCCTCCGGTGGTCTGGCCTGCTTCGGCGAGGCCGTCCCGGCCCAGGCGATCGCCCAGGTCTGCGAGCTCACCTGGCAGCTGCGCGGTCAGGCGACCGGGCGCCAGGTCGAGGGCGCCCGCGTCGGCATCACCGCCAACCAGGGCCTATTCGGCCACGGCTCCTCGGTCATCCTCACCCGCTGACCCACGAAGTGCCTTCTTTGGGGGTCCGAGGTGCCACGAGTGGGGGTGTGCCCACCCCCAGGACTGACACCTCAAACCCCCAGAACTGGCACTTCGTCCCGCCTAGGGAGCCGGAGGGTGGATGCGCCAGACGGCGTGCTGACCGGCGAGGCCCTTGAGCTCCACCGGTTCGAGCTCCTCCAGGGCCAGGGCGGCGTCCTCGTCGAGGGCCTCGCGTACGGCGTCGCTGGCGAGGATCTCCCCGCCCGCGGCGAGATCGGCGACGCGCGCCGCCATCGCGACGTTCCGGCCGAAGTAGTCACCGTCGCGCGCCACCACCTGACCGGTGTGGACGCCCATCCGGACCTGGATCGGGCCATGCCGGCGCAGGGTGGTCTCACGGGGCAGGTCGCGCTGGACGGCGAGGGCGGCCCGGCAGGCAGCCTCAGCGTCGCGGAAGGCCACCATGAAGCCGTCGCCGGCGGTCTTGACCACCTGGCCGCGGTACTGCTCGATGCGGTTGCGCAGCACGCGGTCGTGGGCAGCGAGCACCTTGACCCAGGTCGCGTCGCCCAGCCGGTCGTTGAGGGAGGTCGAGCCCTCGATGTCGGAGAAGAAGAGCGTCACCGTGCCGTCGGAGGCGGCCATGTTGAGGATGTCGGCCCGCGCGTCGTCGTTGGCCCAGGTCTGCAGGTCCTCCACGGTGCTCTGGATCAGCCCGGTGATGCCGTGGCTGCGGACCCGCGACGCGGTGCGGATCATCCGGCGCACGGCCCGCTCGGCGGGGTTCGCCGGCGGAGGTGGCCGCAGCGCCGCGTCCAGGTCCGACTCGAGCTGATCCACCTGGGCCTCGAGCTGCTCCAACCGGGCCCGCGCGAGAGCCCGCTCACGGACGAGCAGGACGACCGCGGCGGCCAGCAGCAGGCACAGCGCACCCAGGACGATGACCACAGGGGAAGCCTAGGGCGCCAGGCCTCGTTGTGCGGCCGCAGTAGCGTGAGATCGTGACCACTCCGGCTCCCTCGGCAGCGCCCACCATCGGCACGCTCGGCGCCCTGCGCGCCTCCGGCCACGAGCAGCGCACCCTCCGCGCCGAGCTCCGCGCCAACCTGCTCGACCGCCTCGCTCGCGGTGAGGACCCCTGGCCCGGACTGCACGGCCTCGAGGAGACCGTGATCCCGCAGCTGGAGCGGGCCATCATCGCCGGTCACGACGTCGTCCTGCTGGGCGAGCGGGGGCAGGGCAAGACCCGCCTGCTGCGCACCCTGGTGGGCCTGCTGGACGAGTGGACGCCCGTCATCGAGGGCTCCGAGCTCGGCGAGCACCCCTACGAGCCGATCACGGTCGCCTCGCGTCGCCGGGCCGCGGAGCTCGGCGACGAGCTGCCGGTCGCGTGGCG
>OFDC01000855.1_pt1 | contig 19118 bp, 14 predicted proteins | sample 1520941 | NCBI WGS metagenome assembly OFDC01 (sample SAMEA94258168, study PRJEB24077) | hot springs metagenome | biome: Aquatic biome; feature: Water | place: India | collected 2012-12-06 | depth 5 m | reverse complement strand
CATGGCACACATTGGTATCATAGCCATTCGGGGCTGCAAGAGCAAATAGGTATGTATGGGAGTTTTATTATGAACAAACGAGCCAATGACCCGACATACCGAAAAGGCATAGATGATTTACCAACTATCCCGATTATTCTAAGTGAATGGACAGATTATAAGCCCGATAACGTCCACAGAATGTTGCATAATGCTACCGATTGGTTTGCTATTAAGAAAGGAACAACCCAAAGTTACGGTGAAGCTATTAAACAGGGATATTTCAATACGAAACTCAAAAATGAGTGGAAACGAATGAATGCAATGGACGTAAGCGATATTTATTATGACAAATTTTTGATAAATGGCAAAAATGAATCTTCTCTTTCACAATTTAAGGGTGGCGAGAAAGTTAGATTGAGAGTTTCTAATGGTGGTGCATCCACTTATTTTTGGCTCAATTATGCAGGAGGAAAAATTACAGTAGTAGCTAATGATGGAAACGATGTAGAACCAGTCGAAGTGGATAGATTGATTATTGCGGTTTCAGAAACCTACGACATTGTGGTAACTATCCCAGAAAATGGTACGAGTTATGAGTTTTTAGCAACAGCCGAAGACCGTACCAAATCTACTTCTTTGTGGTTGGGTGAAGGGATGAAAATGAAAGCCCATCCGATGCCAAAATTGAAATACTTTGAAGGTATGAAGATGATGAACGATATGATGAATTTAGATGGTAGCATGGACGATATGGGTATGACAATGAGCCTCAATCAGATGGATATGAACGCCGTCATGTATCCTGAAATTACAGGTAGTGATGAAAAAACAATGAGTATGGAAGGGATGAATCATCAAGCCCATCAAGAATCGGGTAATATCGTTACACTCAACTATGCCATGTTGAAATCTCCTACAATAACAACTTTGCCAGTTACCACTACAAAAACATTAAAATTTGAATTAAGCGGCAATATGAATCGCTACGTTTGGAGTTTAGATAATAAAGTGGTGTCAGAAACAGACAAAATCTTGATAAAAAAGGGAGAAAATATAAAGTTGATTCTTTACAACGGCTCAATGATGCGACACCCAATGCACTTACATGGTCATGACTTTAGAGTTCTCAACGGTCAAGCAGAATATGCTCCACTCAAAAATGTAATTGATATTATGCCAATGGAAACGGATACGCTCGAATTTAATGCAAATGTTGAAGGAGATTGGTATTTTCATTGTCATATCCTTTACCACATGATGAGCGGAATGGGTCGAGTTTTTACTTATGAGAACCAAGCCGTAAATCCTCTTATTCCTAATCCAAAATTAGCACAAAGAAAACTATATGGGGAAGACCGAAAATTTCATTTAATGGCTGAAAATGACTTTGCCACCAATGGAAACGATGGTATGCTGATGTTACAAAATACTCGTTGGAGTATTGGTACTGAATGGCGTTTGGGTTACAATGATATGCACGGGTATGAAACGGAAACCCATATCGGACGATATATTGGTAAAATGCAATGGTTTATGCCATTTATTGGATTTGATTGGCGTTATAGAAAATTTGGTATAGATGAAGTTGAAAAAAATATCTTTGGACAATCCAATACCAAGGATAATCGTAGTTTATTGAGTTTAGGTTTCAATTATACTCTGCCGATGTTGGTGCGTTTGCAGTCGGAAGTTTTTACTGATGGTAATATCCGCTTCCAATTATCAAGAGAAGATATACCGCTGGGTAAGCGAGTCAGAGGAATGTTTATGCTCAATACGGATAAAGAATATATGGGAGGATTTGATTATATTTTTTCAAGAAATATACGAGGACGAATCCATTATGATAGTGATATGGGATTTGGTGTGGGGATTAGTTTGAATTATTAGTGAAAAACGATATAATAAATTCAATTCTCACAAGCCCCAATTTCTGCACCAAAAACATTGCCTTGTTTCACTTCAAAGCCATTTGTAAGGGTAATAGATTTCTGTGCTTTATATTGAATATTTGAAGATAAATTGATGATTTTTGAATAAGAATTTATTATAGTAGATGATTGAAAAGTTGTGTTTTCTTGATAAATCGTTTTATCTAAATTAAGAATTGGGTAGCAATTTTCTTGTGCTGTGAGCTTTGCTACCCAAATATCATCATCACCATGATTTCCAGTAATATCCCCACTATCGACTGAGAAGGAATCTCCAACGAAAATGAAGCCATTATCTGAGGTTTGAAATATATCCTTTGCAACTTCATGCCCACTACCTCCATAAGCTCGTTTCCATAAAATTGTACCGTTACTATCTAATTTTATTAACCAATAATCTGCCTCGCCATTCATGGCAGGATAAATATCTCCATCATTAGAATGTATTTGGCAAAGTATTACCAAATTGTTATCTGTTGATTGTACAAGACTTCTTCCATCATCCTCCGAACTCCCACCAAAACACTTTGACCATTCTTTTTGTCCATCATTGGCAATTTTTACTACAAAACAGTCTCTATTCAAAGAAACACCATGATTTTCGATGGCGTCATAATCGTAAGAATAGGTATCACCTGTTGCTACATATTTATCATCATTCAATTGGACAATTGATAAAAATTTGTCATTAGCAGTACCGCCAAAATGGTTTTGCCATTCCAAAAGCCCATTTTGATTTATTTTTATTAGCCAAGCATCATTCATACCATAATTACCCCAAGCTGATGAATTTGATGTTCCAACTACAACAAATCCACTATCTGTTGTCTGTGCTACTGAATTGAAGTAATCGTTGGATAGCCCACCAAATAGTTTTTGCCAAATTATCAATCCATTTACATCTATTTTTAAAACCAAGCCATCTAAATTTCCAATATTTCCAGAAATATCAATGTCGTTTGATTGGGAATGTCCCACCAATAACAAATTATCATCGTTTGTTTTTATTATTGTTTTGCAATAATCATTGTCGCTACCCCCAAAGTTCTTTTTCCAAATCAATTCTCCATTTTGATTTAACCTCAATAAAATAATATCAGTATGACCGTAACTACTAAAAAAGTCGTTATTCCCACCGATTGTTGTTCCACTGACGATAAATCCGTTGTCAATCTCTACAATTCCTGTTGCCAAATCATCCCCGATACCACCATACGATTTTTTCCATATAATTTGTCCAAATCTATCTACCTTGCACATAAAAATATCATTTTGTCCTACGTTTGAAGGAATATCAAAATTATTTGATTGCGAACTACCTATAATTACAAACCCACCATCAGTGGTTATAATTATCTTTTCTGCAATATCTTTTGAACTTCCCCCAATAGATTTTTGCCATTCAATAATTGGTGATTGGGCAAATAAAATATGTGAAATTTGAAGCAAAATCAATAAAATTGTTATTTTCATAGCTATTTTTTTCTAAAAAAATACAAACTAAAAGTTTCTCCATTTCGCTCACCAATTGAGAAAATCCCTTTTCCATTCTTTTCAAAACAAACGCCTTCTTCTTGCACTTCTTGTCTTATCGAAAGTACTTTATCTGCATTTCTCGAAAAAACAGACTCAATACTTTCATTTGATTTTCGATACCAATAAAAAGTAGCAAGATAGCTTTTTAAAACAATTTCCTTTCCGTCTGTTGATATTTCTCCGCTCGTAATAAACTTATTATCAACTTCTTTGATAAATTCTGCTGTTTGTTTAATTTCGATTGATTGGGGATAAGATAATTGATAAATTTTAACTTTTGATTCTCTTTTGGTTACTATATAAATATCATTTGTTTGAGGGTCAACTAAAAATGCTTCTGCATCTCTACTACCATCTGGATAACTAAACTTGATTCTCTCATAATTTGTAACGGTTTCATTGATAGATTTGGGTTCTATAAATTTATACAAATAATATTCATTATTGTACGTAGCAGCGTTATCCCCAATATCAGCAATGTAAACATAGTTTTTTCCATCAATAGGATTCTTAACAATTGTCATGTCTTCCCAATCTCTATTTGGAAAAGGCAGTTGAATATTTCCTTCATATCTACCGTTATGGTTTAATAAGTGCAAAATACTTGGATTTCCACTGTCTTCATTCACCCAAATTTTACCCTCCATACTTTTACTATCACACAAACCAGATGCTTCATCAAGTACAAAATTTGGTAAAACAAATGTCTGCGGTGTTGATTCGTATTCGGGCATAGAAACCGCTGGGTTTAACATTTTAGGTGATTTATCACATGAAAACAATGACCAAATCATGGCATATAGGTATACTTTTTTCATTCAAAATTATTTTTAATTTATGGGTGTAAACATGATTACTCTATTTTTTCTAAATATTTCCTTTTTGACTCCCTGTTGCACTTGTTTTTTGCATACTTTTGCGATATGAAAATATTTTCTGTCATATTATCAGTGTACTTGTTAGCACTTTCATGTCTGCCCTGCGGTGACGTGGAAGACTGTAAAGTAGTGGATAATGAAAAAATATCATTTTCAGAAACCAACCACACCAACCATCAAGAAGATACCGAAACGTGTTCACCTTTTTGTATTTGTGCCTGTTGTGGTACAAATATTGCCCTAAATTTTTCATTTTCTACGTTCATTTCTGAAATAGAACAACAATTTTTATTAGATAAGGTAAAAATCAATTCCTACAACACAAAGTTTATTTCTGATTTCTACGGAAATATTTGGCAACCGCCCAAAATCTAATTTTTGAATTTTTATTGCCATCGCTATCTGCTGAATTTCCATTCAGTATATTTTTTTGTTATGGCTATCTATGAATTTTTCAAAATTAGATTTAAAATATGTTAGATAAAATCATTCATTTTTCTATCCACAATAAGTTTATTGTGGGTTTATTCACTTTGGCTTTGGTGTTAGTTGGTATTTTTAATTTAAGCCGATTACCCATCGATGCCCTGCCCGATATTACCAATAATCAGGTACAAGTCATTACTACTGCCCCTACTTTGGCTACCCAAGAAGTGGAGCAGTTTATTACTTACCCCATAGAGCAGACTATGAAAACGATTCCAAAAATCGTAGAAATGCGTTCATTTTCTCGGTTCGGATTGAGTGTGATTACCCTTGTTTTCGAGGAAGATGTCGATATTTATTGGGCAAGACAGCAAATGAGTGAAAAACTCAAAGATGCTGAAAGACTGATTCCAAAAGGTGCTGGAATCCCCGAATTAGCACCTATCAGTACAGGTTTAGGAGAAATTTATCAATATGTGATTTTTGCCAAAAAAGGCTTTGAAAATCAATATGATGCTTCCAAACTCCGAAGTATTCAAGATTGGATAGTTAAGCCCCAATTACTCGGAACAGCAGGAATCGCCGAAGTTACCACCTTGGGCGGGAATCTCAAACAATACGAAATTGCTGTGCAACCCGACCGACTGAAAAGCATGAATACTACCATCACTGATATTTTTGAAGCTTTGGAAAAAAACAATGAAAACACAGGTGGTGCGTATATCGACAAACAGCCTTATGTTTATTTTATCAGGGCTTTGGGTATGGTAAAAAGCATTCCTGACATTGAAAAAATAGTTGTAAAAACCAGTAATGGAGTACCAATTTTGATACGTGATGTAGCAAAAGTGCAAGAAGGGTCGGCTTTACGCTATGGAGCAGTTACCAAAGACGGAAAAGGAGAAGTAGTGGGCGGAATGGTTTTGATGCTCAAAGGAGAAAACTCGTCGGCGGTAGTGAATCGTACAAAAGCGAAGGTTGAACAAATCAAAAAATCGTTACCCGAAGGTGTATCGCTCGAACCATTCATTGACCGCACAAAATTAGTAAATAATGCTATCAGTACGGTAGAAACTAACCTTTTAGAAGGTGCATTAATCGTTATTTTTGTTTTGGTTTTATTATTGGGCAACTGGCGTGCGGGTTTGGTAGTAGCTTCGGTAATTCCGTTGGCACTACTTTTTGCAGTTATAATGATGAATTTATTTGGTGTTTCTGGCAACCTGATGAGTTTGGGTGCAATTGATTTTGGATTGATTGTAGATGGGGCGGTTATTATTGTAGAAGCCGTCATTCACCGACTTCATCTAAACAAAGAAGGGCGACTTTCTGCCAAAGAAATGGATGAAGAAGTATTACAAGCATCAACTAAAATTCGGTCAAGTGCTGCTTTTGGCGAGATTATTATTTTGATTGTTTATCTACCAATTTTGGCATTGGTTGGCACGGAAGGCAAGATGTTTAAACCAATGGCTCAAACCGTTTCGTTTGCTATTTTGGGAGCGTTTATTTTATCGCTTACTTACGTTCCGATGGCTTCTGCCTTGTTTTTAAGTAAAAATATCAGCCATAAAAAAAATATTTCAGACAAAATCATTGATTTTATTTATCGTTTCTACCAGCCAATTTTAGACAAAGCATTGCAACTAAAAACCATTATTTTGAGTGGGTCTGTTGTTTTATTTTTAGTTGCTCTATTTATTTTTAATAGAATGGGGGGTGAATTTATTCCAACTTTGGAAGAAGGTGATTACGCTATTAATTTTAGAAATGCTGGCGGAAGTTCATTAAATATGAGCATAGAAACTTCCACAAAATTAGAAAAATTACTAAAAGCTAAGTTTCCCGAAGTGGTTGAAGTAGTTTCTAAAATTGGCTCTGCTGAAATTCCAACCGACCCAATGCCCATTGAAACAGGCGATTTGATTATTATTCTCAAAAACAAAAAAGAGTGGACAACCACCAAAGATTTTTACGAATTGGCAGATTTGATGAAAGAAGAAATGGAGCAAATACCAGGCGTAGGTTTTGAGGTTTCTCAACCGATTCAGATGCGTTTCAACGAATTAATGACAGGTGTTAGAAGTGATATAGCCATAAAAATTTATGGAGAAGATTTAGAAAAATTGGCAGCAACGGCAAATGCTACAATTGGATTGATTGGAAATATAGAAGGTGTAGCTGATATAAAAGCAGAACAAGTAACAGGTATGCCCCAAATCACGGTTCGTTACAACCCCGATAAATTGGCATTATATGGGCTAAATGTAGGCGATTTGAACAAAGTTATACGTACAGGTTTTGCAGGACAAGCCACAGGAACAGTTTATGAAGGCGAAAAGCGTTATGATTTAGTAGTGCGGCTCGACAAAGATTTTCGTCAAGATATTTCTAATGTGAAAAACATATTTGTAAGCCTACCCAATGGCAACCAAATTCCTTTGGAGCAAGTAGCCGATGTGAATTTTGAACAAGGGCCTGCACAAACCAGCCGTGAAGATGGCAGACGTAGAATTGTGATTGGACTCAATGTGCGTGGGCGTGATGTAAAAAGTGTAGTCAATGACATTCAGGCGAAATTAGATGCCAAACTAAAACTTCCCGAAGGTTATTATGTAACATACGGAGGGCAGTTTGAAAATTTGGTAGAAGCGAATAAACGACTTGCAATAGCCGTTCCCGTAGCTTTGCTTTTGATTTTTGTCTTACTGTATTTCACTTTCAATTCTATCAAACAATCCATTTTGATTTTTACGGCAATTCCACTTTCTGCAATTGGTGGTGTTTTTGCCCTGTGGTTGCGTGGAATGCCATTCAGTATTTCAGCAGGAATTGGTTTTATTGCCTTGTTTGGTGTAGCTGTTTTGAACGGAATCGTAATGATTGGCTATTTTAACCAACTCAAAGCCGAAGGTTGGGACAATGTGTTGGAGCGAATAAAAGAAGGTACAAAAGTACGTTTACGACCTGTCGTAATGACCGCCGCAGTTGCATCATTGGGCTTTTTGCCAATGGCTTTGAGTAACGGTGCAGGGGCAGAAGTGCAAAAGCCACTGGCTACGGTTGTAATAGGTGGTTTAATTACCGCCACATTACTAACATTAATTGTACTGCCAATTTTGTATTTGCTTTTGGAAAAAGAACTAAAAAAGTCCAAAGTTTCCAAAATAGCTTCAATAATTATCTTAGGATTCTTCTTTTCGAGGGGTGTCGTTAATGCCCAAACCCCTCTTAGTTTGCAACAAGCCATTGATTTGGGAACAAAAAACAACAGTTTGGTACAAGCTAATGAATTAGAAATTGTGAAACAAAATCAGCTAAAACCTACTGTAAAGGAGCTTCCCAAAACAAATGTAGATGCCATGTTGGGGCAATACAATACTCGAAGTTTTGACCAAAATTTTAGCATTTCGCAAGGATTTAGCCCCTTTCAATTTCAAGCCAAAAAAATGCTCATAAATGAAAACATTAAAAGTAGTGAGCTGAAATTGATAGTGAGTAAACACGACATTGCTTTTCAAATTCGACAATCTTGGAACACTATTTTGTATTTGACAGCAATAAATCAATTGTTAATCAAGCAAGACGAGTATTTGCAACAGTTTGTAAGAGCCGCAAATCTGAAACTTAAAACAGGCGAAAGTACAATGTTAGAAAAAATGACAGCCGAAACCAAACAGCAAGGTTTAATACAAATCAGAAAACAAAATGAAAGTTTGATTTTGAGTGAAAAAATTAAGTTAAAAGTCATTTTGAATTTAAATAACGATTTTACGATTGTTGAAACTGCATTTTTGCCTTCAAGAGCAATTTTATCAGATTCTACATATATCAATCAAAATCCGATGTTGGCTTTGGCAATGCACCAAGTTGAAATTGCATCGGCAAATAAAAACGTGGAAAAAGCTATCGCAAAACCTGAATTTATGGCAGGATATTTCTTGCAATCGCTCACGGGTAATCAACAGGTAAATGATAAAACGATTTTCTATAATGGCGTTCCTCGTTTTCAAGGCGTGAATTTGGGTATAAGTATTCCGATTTTCAGCAAAGCTAATAAAGCCAGAGTTCAAGCATCAGAAACAGAGATTCAGGTTCAACAGAAAAAAACAGAATATCTTAAAAATCAACTGAATAGCCAACTTTTGCAACAAATTCAAGAGCAAAAAGCAAATCAATCATTGATTGATTATTATACGCAAACAGCTTTGCCCAATGCCGAAATAATCACAAAAAATGCCACAAAAGCCTATCAAAGTGGCGAAGTGGGTTATGTGGAATATCTTCAAAGTTTAGAAACAGTGTTGAGCATTCAGCAAAATTATTTATACGCAATCAATGCTTTCAACCAAAATGCAATCAATATTCAATATTTGTTAAACAATTAATTTTTTAAGCAAATGAAAATCAATCAATCATATAAATATTTAATCGCAATCATCGGATTTTCGTTGATGATGGCGTGTAACAAAACAGCAAGTACAGAAACTGCCAAAGAAGAAGAGCATCACGATGAAACAGGCACGGTCGAGCTTACACCTGCCCAAGTAAAATCAGCCCAAATTATTTTCGGAAGTTTTGAAAAGAAAAATCTTAGTGAAGTTATCACAGCCAATGGTTACACCAAACTTCCCCCTCAAAATCAAGCAGATGTTTCGGTATTTTTGGGTGGAATTATCAAAACAATTGCAGTTATCGAAGGGCAATATGTAAAAAAAGGGCAGGCAATAGCTACATTTCAAAGTTTGGAATTTAATAATATTCGCTTAGAAAAAGCCAAATTGACTGAAGAATTACAGCAAGCTAAGGTAAGCAAAGATTTTTTGGAATTGGAATTTGCACGTCAGAAAGAATTGAGCGATGAGAACGTAACGGCTAAAAAAACTTTTCAAAAAATAAATACAGAGCTGGAAACCGTCAAGAATAAAATCAAAAATACGGAAAATCAAATCAATATTTTAGACCAAAATCTTTTGCTCGGCGGTAATGAAAACTCGTCGGCACTTTCTATTGTCGCTCCTATTTCGGGTTACATCACAGAAGTGAAAGTAAAAATAGGTAGCAGTATTTCGGCTAATAATACCTTATTCTCCATTGTCGATAATTCCAAAATGCACGTCGATTTGCTGGTTTATGAAAAAGACCTTTTCCGAATAAAAGTTGGACAAAGTGTACGGTTTGTGCTGACCAATCAAGGAAATCGAGAGATTATCGGGCGGATTTTTAGCATTGGAAAAGCTTTTCAAAATGAATCAAAATCGGTTGCAGTTCATGCCGACATCAATAATTCTACCATCGGACTGATTCCTGGAATGTATGTGAATGCACTAATTGATATTGGCAAAAATGACGTAGAAACTTTGCCAATTGATGCCATTGCCAAAGCAGAAGGCAAAGAGTTTATTTTTATTCAAGAAGCTGAAAAAGGAGAAAAACACGAGCATAAAGAAGGAGAAAAGCACGAAGAATCTGAAAAATCGGTTGATACTGGCGTACATTTTAAAAGAATAGAAGTAAAAACAGGAACAGCACAGTTAGGCTTTGTGCAAGTATCTCTTATGAATGAAATTCCTGCCAATTCAAAAATCGTAACAAAGGGTGCGTATTATTTACAATCAACAATGTCGAACTCAGAAGGTGGCGATGACCACGGGCATTGATTTTTTTAATTATTGATAAATTTATAAGCTAATGAATATGGAACATAAACACATTTACGACAAAGACGGAAAACAACTTTGTTGTACACAAGAAGAAAAAATAAATACTGTTGCCAATAAACAACTCAAAAAAGAACATAAAGAGGTGGGATGCTGTGCAACCGATGAACCCGAAAAAGAAGAACATGGAGATGACGACGGACATGGACACGATAGCGGAAATGATAGCACATTCAAAATGTTTTTACCAGCCATCATTAGCTTAGTTTTACTACTCATTGCCATTGTTTTGGATAATTACATTCCTCAAACTTGGTTCACAGGTTGGATACGTATTATTTGGTATGCTGTTGCTTACTTACCTGTTGGTTTTCCAGTAGTAAAAGAAGCCGTTGAGAGCATTAGTAAAGGTGAAATATTTTCTGAATTTTTATTAATGAGCATTGCTACCATTGGAGCATTTGCCATCGGCGAATACCCCGAAGGAGTAGCCGTAATGTTGTTTTATGCCGTTGGTGAAGTTTTCCAAACATTGGCTGTCAAAAGAGCAAAGGCAAATATCAAAACCTTACTCGACCAACGACCCGATGAAGTAACCATTTTGCAAAATAACCAAGCGAAAACCGTAAAGGCAGAATCTGTAAAAATAGGCGATATAATTCAGCTAAAAGCGGGAGAAAAATTAGGCTTAGATGGTGAACTACTTTCTGAAACTGCTTCATTTAATACCGCAGCTTTGACAGGCGAAAGTAAACCCGATACCAAAGCCAAAGGTGAAACAGTTTTGGCAGGAATGATAAATCTCAATACGGTTTCGCAAGTAAAAGTTACGACAGCCTATAAAGATAGTAAATTATCAAAAATCTTGGAATTGGTTCAAAATGCTACGGCTCAGAAAGCACCCACTGAGTTATTCATCAGAAAATTTGCTAAAATCTATACGCCAATTGTAGTCGTTTTAGCTATTTTGATAACAATCTTACCTTATTTTTTCGCAGAAAATTACGAGTTTAGTCAATGGCTTTACCGAGCATTAGTATTTTTGGTTATTTCTTGCCCCTGTGCTTTGGTCATTTCTATTCCATTGGGCTATTTCGGAGGTATTGGTGCGGCATCTAAAAATGGTATTCTGTTTAAAGGGAGTAATTTCTTGGATATAATTGCTAATATTCAAAACGTAGTAATGGACAAAACAGGTACTATGACCGAAGGGGTATTTAAGGTTCAAGAAGTTATCATAAAACAAGATTTTAATAGAGACGAAATCTTACAAATGGTTAACGCACTCGAAAGCCAAAGTACGCATCCAGTGGCAACTGCTATTCATAATTTTGTTGGAAATATTAACAACTCAATTGTATTAAAAAATGTAGAAGAAATATCAGGTCATGGATTAAAAGCCGAAATAAACTGTAAAGAATTATTAGTTGGAAATTTCAAATTGATGGATAAGTTTTCAATTTCGTACGATATTGACCCTACAGCGATTGTTTATACCTTGATTGCCATTGCTTATAATAAAAAATTTGTTGGCTACTTGACTATTGCTGATAGTATTAAAGAAGATGCCCAAGAAACGATAGATAAGCTAAAAGCATTGGGCGTAAATACAGTAATGCTCAGTGGTGATAAAAATAACGTTGTAAAATTTGTAGCCGACAAATTGGGGATAGCCAACTCATTTGGTGATTTACTACCCGAAGATAAAGTAAACAAGGTCAAAGAATTGAAGGCTCTCAATGAAACCGTATGTTTCGTTGGCGATGGTGTAAACGATGCTCCAGTAGTTGCATTGAGCAATGTGGGGATTGCAATGGGCGGACTCGGTAGCGATGCCACTATCGAAACTGCTGATGTAGTGATTCAAGATGATAAACCATCAAAAATACCTATGGCAATTAATATTGGAAAACAAACCAAAAAGATAGTTTGGCAAAATATCATATTGGCATTTGCCGTGAAAGCTATCGTTCTGATATTGGGTGCAGGTGGACTTGCCACCATGTGGGAGGCTGTTTTTGCCGATGTAGGCGTAGCATTATTGGCAATTCTTAACGCTGTTAGGATTCAGAATATGAAGTTTTAAATCATATTTTCCATCAATACTTTTCTTAAAGCATTGTTCTGAAAAGAGCAATGCTTTTCGTTTTTAGGTAATATTTAAAATTTCAAAACAATATGACTAATTTTATTTTTAGATTAGTCTAAATTATTATATATTTGTCTTTCAAAATTGTAAAGCAAAACAAGATGAAAGCAAAATATACTATATTATCTATCGCATTTAGCCTTTTTATAACTACCGCTTGTGAAAAACTATTACCTGTTTCTCCCGAAGACAGCGAAGTTTTAGATGGAACAATCAAAGATTTAACCACTTCTGAAACGACTCAATTTTTAAGAGGTGATGCAGCTTTTGCTAAAGTTTTTACTGCCAATATGGGCTTAGGGCCTTTATTCGTATCAACTTCTTGTATCAGTTGTCATGCTGGCGATGGCAAAGGACATCCATCAACAAGTTTAGTGCGTTTTGGTCAAAATGATGAAACAGGAAATAAGTTTTTGATGTTGGGCGGTCCACAATTACAACATAGAGCCATTATAGGTTTTAACCCTGAAAATATTCCTTTTGGAGCTTCACACTCCACCTTTATAGCTCCATCTAATACTGGATTAGGTTTTTTAGAAGCCGTTTCCGATGCTGACATTTTGGCTTTGTCAGACCCCGAAGATAAAGACAATGATGGTATTTCGGGCGTACCAAATTGGATTGAACTACCCAATTTTCTGACACCAAAGCCCAATGCTATTGCCAAAAATGGAAAATATATTGGTCGTTTTGGAAGAAAAGCAGGTGTATATAATTTATTCAATCAAACTGTAAATGCCTATAATCAAGATATGGGCATTGTAAGTGCGTATTCTCCATACGACACATATAGCCGTGAGGCATTAGACCCAGAAGTAAGTAATGCTGAAATAGCTGATGTAGTACATTACTTACAAACGTTGAAAGCTCCAATTCAAAGAAATACCGAATCGGTAGAAGCAAAAGCGGGGAAAGAAATATTCCAAGAAATACAATGTGCTGCTTGCCATACACCAAGCATGAAAACCGCAAACTCACCCATTCAAGGCTTAAACAATAAAATATTCGCAGCTTATACTGATTTGCTCATGCACGACATGGGCAAAGATTTAGATGACAATTATACAGAAGGCTCAGCCAAAACTTTTGAATGGCGAACCACACCACTTTGGGGGCTGGGTTTAGCCAAAGACTCACAGGGCGGAAAAGTCCATTTAATGCACGATGGACGTGCCAAAAGTATTGATGAAGCCATTTTGCTACATGGTGGCGAAGCTCTCAAAAGTCGGCAAAAATATGTGGCATTGAGCAGTAAAGAAAAACAAGAATTGGTAACATTTTTAGAAAGCCTTTGATATGAAAAGACGTGATTTTATTCGCACAAGCTGTTTGAGTTGTATCGGTGGTAGTGCCTTATCGCTTACCTTACAAGGTTGTAGTTCAGCCTATTATGCTAAACAAGTTGATTTGAAACAAAATGAGTTGGTTATTAAAAAAAACGAGTTTATTGAAATAAAGAAAGATAAACAAAGCATTCGGAATGTTATTGTGGCTAAATATGAGAAATTAGGTTTTCCAATAGCCATTTTTCGTTTGGAGGAAGACCAATATTCCGCCGTTTATTTAGAATGTACGCATCAAGGAAATGAAGTGCAACCTCATGGTAATTATTTGGTTTGTGAAGGACATGGTAGCGAATTTGACAACAAAGGAAAAGTAACGCAAGGGCCTGCCGAAAAAGCCTTGAAAACGTTCGCTGTAAAAACTGACAGAGAAAACATTTATATCAATTTAGCCTAATTCATAATGAAAAAACACTACCTACTCTTGATATTTCTATTAGGCCTATCTCAAACTATTTTTGCCCAAATAGATACAACGCTATTCCGACGCAAACCGATTTCAGATTCTGCCAAAATGAATATTGATGCAGTGTATAGCCGTCCATTTTTACAGGTTGGTCGCACTCCGTTGGGCGTAGGTGGCTATGTCGAATTAAATACTAATTATGGCATAACAGATGGCGTTGGAGACGGTTTCTCTTTTCAAATGCGTAGAATGACCTTGTTTTTAGGTGGAAGTTTGCATCAAAAAATAAAATTTATGTCAGAACTTGAATTTGAAGATGGCACAAAAGAAATCAATATCGAATTTGCAGCCCTTGATTTTCAATTCAATAATCTTTTCAATTTTCGGGGTGGTATTATTGTGAATCCAATTGGAGCATTTAATCAAAACCATGATGGTCCAAAATGGGAATTTAGCGATAGACCAATTTCGGCTACTCAAATGCTACCTGCAACGTTTAGTAACGTAGGGATGGGTTTTTATGGCAAAAAATACAGCAAAACTTGGGTATTTGCTTATGAAGCCTATTTGACAAATGGCTTTGATGAAACAATAATTGATAATGAAAACAGTCGAACATCCTTATCAGCCGCCAAAGCTAACCGAAATCGTTTTGAAGAAAGTAGCAACGGGAGGGCTCTTTTTACAGGAAAAATAGCCATCAGAAATCGAAAAATTGGCGAATTGGGGCTTTCATATATGGGAGGAATCTATAATAAATTTCAGGAAGATGGGTTTGTTTTGGCACCTAAAAGGTCATTAAATGTCTTTGCCGTAGATTTTAATACAACTATCAAAAAAACAAAAACTTCAATTATTACAGAATGGGCATGGGTAAATGTTGATATACCAAGCAATTATGCCGTACAATACGGTAGTAAACAAATGGGTGGCTTTGTGGATATAATACAACCTGTTTACAAAAAACCAATTGCAGGATTTCTCAATTCTACATTTAATATCGCTTGCCGTATCGAGCGAGTGGACTGGAATGTAGGTAAATTCATAGAAACTGAAGATAAAATTTATGACGAAGTATTCTCAATAATGCCCGCCATCAGTTGGCGACCAATTCCATCAACGGTCATTCGTTTTAATTATCGCATTCAAAAGCAATGGGATTTATTGGGTAATCCTCCCTCGAAGACAGGGGTGTTTCAGTTGGGGGTTTCGAGTTATTTTTAAGCAAATTCAATATATTGTAATTGAATTGTAGCTCAAAATGTAAGGAAACAGAAAAGCATATTTTGAAGCTTTATTTTAGATATTGATATTTTAAATAGCATAGTGTATAGTAATTTTACCTAAAAACACCTAATAAAATAGTATTTAGTCTAATATTTATTAGCTAAAACAAGCATTTTATATATGTTCGTTAATAAGCATCATCGTTTATTGCTTTTTGGATAAAGAACCTTTAAAACTGAAACACCCAACTCAATAACTCATTTTATTATCCATTTAAATAAATCTCACTGCAAAAGCCCTTTGCTAATGCTTTCAGCAACGCTTCACTTGTGCTAAAAGCACCCTAATTTTCCACTCTGAGCGAAAAATTAGTTTAGCAAACTTTTGCTGATACACCCCTCCTACTCAGGCTTTATATTTCACTATAAAAAGAAAACATTAATCCTATCAAAGTAAGAAAAAACATTAAAAACAATAGAAAAAAAATACTCAAATATACTTGTTTTTTATTTATATTTTTCGTAATTTTATATCATAATCAAATAGGGAAACAGCCCCCTGTAATTGGCTAAACGATTCAAATAATTTATAAGAAATGAACAAAGCAGTTTTAATTGGAAATGTAGGAAACGCCCCCGAAATCAAAACACTTGAAAGCGGTTCAAAAGTTGTATCATTAAGTATTGCTACCAATGAAAGCTATACAAACAAAGCAGGAGAAAAGGTAGAGCAAACAGAATGGCATCGGATTGAAGCATGGAATTATCTTGCCACAGCGATAGAACAACACGTAAAAAAAGGCGACCGTATTTATATTGAGGGTAAAATAGGCACTCAACGTTGGACAGACGACCAAGGCTATGAACGCAATTCTACTAAAATTAGAGCTTCACGAATTGAGTTTTTAGGGTATCGAAGAGAACAAATTTTGAATGAAGAACCGAAGCAAACCAAAACCACAGGTAACAAAAAAGGAAAAAAAGAACCCGCAAAAGTAGTTTTTGAAGCTGATAAAGATGATTTGCCGTTCTAAAAAAAACTCTTTTTTTATTAAAAATTACTCAATTAAACTTGTTTTTTATTAATATTTTTAGTAAATTTATATTGTAATCAAACAGGGAAATAGCCCCCTTTAATTGGCTAAACAATTCAAATAATTTATAAAAACATGACAAATCCAAAAAAAATCGAAAACAACAAACCAACTGAAAAAGTAGAAGAAGTTGCACAAGAAACAAACGAAGTAACGGTTATCACTCAACCCGAAGCAAATGCCTTACAATTAGTGAGTAGAAAAACCGCCAATGATGTTTTTGAAAAATTAGAGCAGGGAAACAGAATGCGTGAGGGATTCAACAAGTTTAAAGAACGAGTTGAAATATGCGAAAAGTTTGCCAGTGGTTACAATAACGAAGCCCTTACAATGACCATCAAAAATGCAGGTACAGGGGCAGAACTCGAAATTCAACACATTAGCCTAATTTTAGAATTTATTGAGGATAAACTTGTAAAAGCAGGTAAAAACCATCTTCGACAATTAGAGGAACAAATCGTAAATTTTGCACTCTAAGACCCATAAACAACGCCCATTTAATTAGTGGGCGTTGTTCAACAAAGTATCGAATAATTTATAAAAACTATAAAATAAATGGAAAGCACTGAACAAATAAATACACTCAATTGGGAAGTCGAAGAAAGACCAATTTTTGCCAACGGCTTAAAAATCACAGGTTATAAAGGCTTATTTCGTGGTAATTCAGATAATTTGTTGAGTATTCAAAAATCAAGCTACACCCCTACCCCAAACAGCCGTTTTATCGAGGTTACCGAAAAACTACATAATATTACAGGTTTCCCAATAAAGAACTATTACGACATTGACGGAGGAAAGAAAACCCTTGCATTCTTGGAATGTACCGAGCCAATCCAAGTTTGCGGGCATGAATTTAAAGATTATTTGATGCTTGGAAATAGTTTCGATGGTAGCACAGGATTTTTTATCGGCAATAGTTCTATGATGGTTCGTTGCTCAAATCGTTTTTCAAAAAACTTTCGTCAATTACAAGTCATGCACACTAAAAACAACAGCCAACGCATTGACGACCTTTGCAGAACCTTTGATATGTTTATGAATCAGCGTAAAAAGCTATTTACACAAATGGAAACTTTTGAGCAGGTCAAAATTGATGACTCCATAAAAAAGGCATTGGTCGAACGCCTTACACGTATGACAGAAGAAGAGAAGTTAGGAACGGAAATCTCAACAAGAAAAAGCAATATTATTGCACAAATCAACAATTCGATAGAAACAGAGTGCCGAGCATTGGGTAATAATTCATTTGGTTTATTTCAAGGTATTACCCACTACACAACTCACGTAAAACAGTCAAAAAACGGCATATTTGGCAATCCTTTCGGCTCGTTGAATGATATGAACCAAACGGCTTATAAGTTCTGTAATGAGCTTGTTTTGAGCTAAAAAAATCGGCTTGCATCGCCTATCAGCGATGCAAGCATTAAATCAAGGAATTTTCATTTGCTTTGCTTCACACAAGGCTTAGGATTGATTTTGAAAAAAATCGGTTTGCACCACCTTTAAGGGTGGTGCAAACCGATAAAAAGGTAGTACAATTAAGTTTATTAGTTTAACTTTGTGGAACGTTCCCTCATGCTGAGCGACCGTTCCACAATTTTTATTTTTCACCGAATGAAAGGCAAAAAGAATGATTATGCAGCTACTTTCTTCAATAATGAAGAAAAAGTATTGCATCTTGGTTTTGTTCATGATACAAAAAAGGCGGTTCAATGGGTAAGTAACGAAGGAATTATTTGGACACACGGAAACATTTATGACCGCCGAACTCGTGAGTTTATCACAAGGATTTACCCCGATAATATTAAATAATAGATGAGAAAATTTGAGAATATATTAGATGATTATAATGCTACAAAGCAAAAAATTCAAGACAGCATAAAAGTAACTGACTTTGAAATTAAGGATATTGCGAGAAGGTTAGAAGTGTCAGTTTCAACTGCTTATTCTAAACTGAATGGTGGAGATGTGATGATTCACAAAGACTTTTTAGTGCTGGCAGATTTGCTCAATATTGATAAAAAACCACTTGCAGAATATTATACTTTTTTAGAATCTTTCTCAAAATTTATCGAAGAAAACAAATTATTTAAGCAGCTCTACTTTTTGGGAATAATTGATAAAGATAATATTGGAATCAAGAAACGTTTCAAAAACCCTTTGGTCTGGAAACCTGAAGAAGTAAAAGCGATAATTAACCAGCTAAAAGTTGATTTAAAAGCCAGTCCATTGCAAGAAATATTTTTGGATTAACAGGACTTTCCCTTCGGGCGGGCTTTCGTAACTCAATCTTTATCGGCTTTGCCAGATAAAGGATTTCAAGCAAATTACTCAATCCCTAACGCTTTAATTGGTCTTGCTTTCATTTATTTCGATTCCAAGCAGGGTTGCTTCATTTCTGATTGATTGAGCCACATAACCTACTGGATTTGTCTGTGAGCTGTATAATCCATGTTCTAATCCCCTATCTAATTCAATGAATTTTTT
>OFDC01000854.1_pt1 | contig 19142 bp, 21 predicted proteins | sample 1520941 | NCBI WGS metagenome assembly OFDC01 (sample SAMEA94258168, study PRJEB24077) | hot springs metagenome | biome: Aquatic biome; feature: Water | place: India | collected 2012-12-06 | depth 5 m | reverse complement strand
CCCCCCGACCCCCTCTCCGATGGGAGGGGGGGAGGTGGTAAAAGTCCTCGCCTCCCCCGCCGTACGTCAGCGCGCGCGCGATCTCGGCATTGATCTTGCCGAAGTGAAACCCGCCGCCGATGGCCGGGTGCGGCACGCCGATCTCGACGCCTTCCTCGCCTATAACGCCGGGAGCGGCTTTGGCGTGGCAGGCAAGGCGCGGGGTGACGAGGTCATCAAGGTGATCGGTCTGCGCAAGCGCATCGCCCAGAACATGGCCGCGGCCAAACGCCACATTCCGCATTTCACCTATGTCGAGGAATGCGATGTTACCGACCTTGAAGACCTGCGCGCGCAATTGAACGCGGCGCGCGGAGAAAAGCCCAAGCTCACCATGCTGCCGCTGCTGATCCGCGCGATCTGCAAGGTCGTGCCCGATTATCCGATGATCAACGCCCGCTATGATGACGAGGCGAATGTCGTCACCCGCTACGGCGCGGTGCACCTTGGCATGGCGGCGCAGACCGATGCCGGGCTGATGGTGCCGGTGATTCGCGACGCGCAAAGCCGCAACCTGTGGCAACTCGCGCGCGAAATCGCCCGCCTCGCCGAAGCCGCACGCAGCGGCAAGGCGACGTCGGAGGAGCTGTCAGGCTCGACGCTGACGATCACTTCGCTCGGCCCGCTCGGGGGCGTTGCCACGACCCCGGTGATCAACCGGCCCGAGGTGGCGATCATCGGCCCCAACCGGATCGTCGAGCGCCCGATGTTCGTGCCCGACGGCATGGGCGGCGAGCGCATCGCCAAGCGCAAGATCATGAATATCTCGATCTCCTGCGATCACCGCGTGGTCGACGGCCACAACGCGGCGAGCTTTGTGCAGGGAATGAAACGGCTGATCGAAACCCCGGCGTTGCTGCTTGTAGATTGACGGGCTTAGTATGGCCGCATCGGGAGATGCTGACATGACCCATGATCCACGGATCGACGCGTACATCGCCAAGGCAGCGCCCTTTGCGCAAGACATCCTCACCCATGTCCGTGCGCTGGTGCACCGCGCGCTCCCCGAGGTCACAGAGGGCATCAAGTGGGGTATGCCGCACTTCATGGTCGGCGGCCGCAATATCGTCGGCCTTGCGGCATTCAAGGCGCATGCCGCGGTCGTGATCCATTACGAGGACAGGCAAGGCGAAGGGATGGGCGCGCTGGGGAAGCTCCGGAGCATGCAGGATCTGCCGCCTGACGAAGAACTGGCCGCGCGATTTCAGGCGTGGGATAGGGCAGATGCCGCGCCAAAGTCCAAACGCCAGCCGAAGCCTGATCTGCCCCTGCCGCCAGCCTTCGCTGCCGCACTTGCCGCTGCCCCCGCAGCGCAGCGCACTTTTGATGCGTTTGCCCCGTCGCACCGGCGCGAATATATCGAATGGATCTCCGATGCGAAGCGCGAAGAGACCCGCGACAAGCGCATCCTGCAGGCCATCGCGTGGCTGACGGAAGGGCGCAAACGCAATTGGAAGTACGAGAATTGTTGACGATGGCCGGTGGGTCGATTTTTGCCGATGAGACCGTTGACAGTCCGGAAACGCGAGCCTAATGGCGCTGCTCCAACCTCGAGACGGCCTCGTCGCCATACTCGAAATGGACACAATGCGCGGGTGTAGCTCAGTCGGTTAGAGCGTCGGCCTGTCACGCCGAAGGTCGCGGGTTCGAGCCCCGTCACTCGCGCCATTTGTTCCACGGGAAGGCCGCAAGGGCCATGCGAAGGCGGGCGTTTAGTCCGCCTTTTCTTTTGGTGCTGGCGGGCTCCAGCTCCCCGTTTCCATCCAGATCAGGAAGCGCCGCAAGGGCAGCAGCCAGATGAGCCCGAGCACGGTATAAACCACCGCCTGCGCGCCGCCCGACCAGGTGCCGATAATATCGGGCGCATAGCGCGCGATCACCACGCCATAGATGATCAGCAGGATGAACAGGCTGACGATGCCGAAGGGAATTCGCCAGGTCGGGGTCTCGCGCATGTCTCAGAGGCTTCCGTAGATCCGGGTGGGGGTGACGACCGCGTCCAGCGGCTTGTCGTGGGGCTCGGTCGGCAGTGTCTCGCAGGCTTGCGCGTCCCATGCGAGGCCAACGGCGAGGGCGGGGGGATGTTCCGCGAGCCAGCGGTCATAATGCCCGCCGCCCTGTCCGAGCCGCTCGAGCGCGGGGGTGAAGCCCACCAGCGGGACGAAGAGCACGTCGGGCACCAGCTGGTCGGCGTCGGCGACAGGCTGGAGGATGCCGAAGGGGCCGACTTCCAGATCGTCTTGCGCGTAAGGATCGGTGTGGTGGCGGAAGGTCATGGGCGCAGCGCGATCCGCGAAATAGGGCAGGGCGATGGTGTGCCCGGCGTCGCGGAAGAAGCGCGCGTAGGCCGCCGCCGGGGCCTCGAAGGGGCCGGCATGATAGACGCCGATCACCGCCTCGGCCGGAATACGCGCGAGTAGCGGGGCAGGGGGGCGGTGGAACAGCAGACCGCGGATCGCATCAGGCAGGGCCTCGACATGCGCCTTGCGCGCGGCGCGCAGGGTCTTGCGGAGTTCGGATTTGGTGGGGTCGGTCATTGGATCAGGCGGTAGACCCCGAGTGGGTTAGCGGCAAGGACATGCGTCGCTCGCCCCTCCACCACCTTCGGTGGTCCCCCTCCCCTTAAGGGGAGGATCATCGGCCGCAGGCCGCAAGCGCGAACGCGCGCCCGGAAGGGTGGCCCCGCAGGGGCCGGGCTCCTGGAGGAACCGCATCGCGGAGGCGATGCGAAAATCAAGAAAGTGACGGAACCACCATGGGTCGTTTGCGCTAGAAATCCTCTGACGCGTGGTACGTCAGGTGGGCGCCGTATGCCCAAGCCTTCCGGACGAACCAGCAGACGAGGGCAGGGACAACTCCCATTTGGATTACTTATAGCCTCAGGGATATTCAATCGGCTCGTGCCGGGCAGTCCCGCCGCTCTCCTATCTAGGCGCTTGCGACCGCCGCTTCAAGCGCAGCTGCGCTGGCCTCGGCGCGGGCGGCGAGGGCCTCGAGCCGCTTGGCCAGGTCGTCAGTCAGATCGGGGCCGCCAAACAGGTCGGGCTGCGGCGTTGCAGCCCGTGTGGGCGTCGGCGCTGCGGCTGCCTTGCGCGCGGCCGCCAGCTCCTGTTCCAGACCGGCGATGGTCGCGCGCAGCGCTTCCATCTCCGCCGGGTCAGCCGAGGCTACCGGGGGTGTTGTCGGTGCAGACTGCTTCCTTGCTTCGGCGAGTTCATCGGCAAGGAACAGCGCGGCAAACAGCAGGTTCTGCGCCTCCAGCGGCGCGCGGGCGCTGCCGAGCCGGGCGTATTTCTCCGCGATCATCGCGCCCAGCGCGCGGATATGCGCCTCCTGCCCATCGGCACAGGCGACGGTGTAGCTCTTGGGGCCGATGCTGAGGGTGACGGTGCTCATCCTTGCTCATCCTCGAGCCTGGCCAGCACCTCGTCGAGTTCACGAAGGCTTTCGGCGACCTGTTCGCGCAACTTTTCGTGAGCGTTGACGAGGCCGATCACCCGCGCCGAACCGCCACCCGCCCTAGGTTCGCCCGATCCGACGCTTTCGCGCGCGGCATTGATGCGCGCCATGGCGGCTTCGATCCGTTGCAGTGCGGTCTCAATCCGGTCGGCAGTCATGCGCAAGGTCGTTATCAAGATAGCGGCCCATGCGCAAAGGCTTGGGCGGGCCTGTTGATAAGTCTGCGAGGAGCGCGCCTTGCCCCCATGCACCCTGCGGGCGCACGCAAGGTTGACCTCACCCGGCCTCTCGGCAATGGCACGGCGCACCGCTTTCCGGCGGGTCGAATCGCGCGAGGATCGCGCAAGGTTCCGCCCGGTCCCGGTCGCCGCAGGAGAATTTCGTGCCGATGAGCATCGACGCCGCCCGCCTCCAACCGATGGCCAATGCCATCCGCGCCCTTTCGATGGACGCAGTCGAAGCGGCCAATTCGGGGCACCCCGGCATGCCGATGGGCATGGCCGATGTGGCGACCGTGCTGTTCACGGGGCACCTTAAGTTCGATCCCGCCGCCCCGCATTGGGCCGACCGGGACCGCTTCGTGCTGTCGGCCGGGCATGGTTCGATGCTGATCTACAGCCTGCTCTACCTGTCAGGCTATGCCGCGCCGACGATCGAGGACATCCGCAACTTCCGAAAGCTCGGCAGCCCCTGTGCGGGCCACCCGGAGAACTTCCTGCTCGACGGGGTCGAGTGCACCACTGGGCCGTTGGGGCAGGGCCTGGCGATGGCGGTTGGCATGGCGATGGCCGAGCGGCACCTCAACGCGGTGTTCGGCGACGACCTCGTTGATCACCGCACCTGGGTGATCGCGGGCGACGGGTGTCTGATGGAGGGGATCAACCACGAGGCGATTGGCCTCGCAGGCCACCTCGGCCTCGGGCGCCTGAATGTGCTCTGGGACGACAACCGCATCACCATCGACGGGGCGACCGACCTGTCGACCTCCGAGGACATTAAGGCGCGTTACGCCGCGACCGGGTGGCACGTTACCGAGTGCGACGGCCATGATTTCGCCGATATCGACCGCGCGCTGGCTGAGGCCAAGGCTGATCCGCGCCCCTCGCTGGTGGCTTGCCGCACGGTGATCGGCAAGGGCGCGCCGAACAAGCAGGGCACCAGCGCGACCCACGGTGCGGCGCTGGGCGCGGCGGAAGTCGCGGCGGCGCGCGAGACTTTGGGCTGGACCTCAGCCCCGTTCGAAATCCCTTCCGAGATCCTCGCTGATTGGCACAGCGCTGCCGAACCCGGCCGCGCGGCACATGGGGCATGGGCTGGGCGGCTCGAAGCCTCGCCCCACAAGGCAGAGTTCGAGCGCCGGATGGCAGGCCACTTGCCCGACGATTTCAGCCTCGATGCCCACATCGAGGGCCTGCTCGCTGCCCCACAGAAAATCGCCACCCGCAAGGCGAGCGAAATCGCGCTCGCCGCGATCAACCCGCAATTGGCCGACACCATCGGTGGCAGCGCTGACCTGACCGGATCGAACAACACGCTCGCGGGCGGGATTGGGGCGTTCACCCGCAACGATTACGCCGGGCGCTATGTCTATTACGGCATCCGCGAGTTCGGCATGGCTGCGGCGATGAACGGGATGGCGCTGCATGGCGGCGTGATCCCCTATGGCGGCACATTCCTCGTCTTCACTGATTACGCGCGCGGCGCGATCCGCCTCTCGGCCTTGCAGCAGACCCGCGTGATCTATGTCATGACCCATGACAGCATCGGGCTGGGCGAGGACGGGCCGACCCACCAGCCGATCGAGCATCTCGCGTCCCTGCGCGCCATGCCCAACCTGATGGTGATGCGGCCCTGCGATGCGGTGGAGACCGCGATCTGCTGGGAGCTGGCGCTGGAAACCCACGACATGCCGACGGTACTGGTGCTGACCCGCCAGAACCTGCCGCAGGTGCTCGACAAGGAGCACACTATGCAGGTGCAGACCGGCGGCTACCGCCTCAAGCCCGCCGAGGCGGCGCGCAAGGTCGTGCTGGTCGCCAGCGGTTCCGAAGTCGCACTGGCGCTGGACTGCGCCGCCGCGCTTGAGGTGCAAGGGATCGGCGCGGATGTGGTATCGATGGTCTGCACCGAACTCTTCGACGCGCAGAGCCCGGAATACCGGGCAAGCATCCTGCCGCATGATGCGCTGATCGTCTCTGTCGAGGCGGGCAGCACCTTTGGGTGGGAGCGCTACACCGGGCGCGGTGGCCTCAACATCGGCATCGACAGCTTCGGCGCCTCAGCCCCGGCTGCAGATCTATTTGCCCATTTCGGCTTTACTGCGGAGGCAATCGTTCCGCAGATCATGAACAAACTCAACGCATAAGCAGGAGCATTTCTCATGGCCACCAAAGTTGCCATCAACGGCTTCGGCCGCATCGGCCGGCTTGTCGCCCGCGCTATCCTTGAGCGCAGCGATCACGATCTGGACCTCGTTGCGATCAACGATCTCGCCGATGCGAAGTCCAACGCGCTGCTGTTCGCCTATGATTCGGTCCATGGCCGCTTCCATGGCGAGGTGACCGCCGATGGCGACGCGATCATCGTCAATGGCAAGCGCATCGCGGTGACCGCGGAGCGCGATCCGGGCAAGCTCCCGCACGCTGCCATGGGCATCGACATCGTGCTCGAATGCACCGGCTTCTTCCAGTCGGACGAAGCGAGCCGCCCGCACATCGCTGCCGGGGCCAAGCGCGTGCTGATTTCCGCGCCCGCAACGGGGGTGACCAAGACCATCGTCTTCGGCGTGAACCACGAGACGCTGACGGGCGATGACGTGATCGTCTCCAACGCCAGCTGCACCACCAATTGCCTCGCGCCCGTTGCCAAGGTGCTCAACGACGTGATCGGGATCGAGCGCGGGTTCATGACCACGATCCACTCCTACACCAACGACCAGAAGATGCTCGACCAGATCCACAAGGATCTGCGCCGCGCCCGTGCAGGGGCGGCCAATATGATCCCCACCACCACCGGCGCCGCGCGCGCGGTGGGGCTGGTGCTGCCGGAGCTCAAGGGCAAGCTCGATGGCTCCTCGGTGCGGGTGCCGACACCGAATGTCTCGATGGTCGACCTCGTCTTTGTGCCGAGCCGTGAGACCACCGCTGAGGAAATCAACACGGCTTTGAAGGCCGCCGCTGATGGCCCAATGAAGGGCGTGCTCGACTATACTGATCAACCGCTGGTTTCGAGCGATTTCAATCACTACCCGGCGTCTTCTACCGTCGACTCGCTGGAAACCAGCGTGATGGAAGGCAAGCTTGCCCGCGTGGTCAGCTGGTATGACAACGAATGGGGCTTCTCCAACCGCATGATCGACACCGCCGGGGTGATGGCGAAGTTTTTGTAAGTGATCTTCGTCACCCCGGCGCAGGCCGGGGCCCAGTGCGCAACAGCGTGACCGGAGCCTTCTGGGTTCCGGCCTTCGCCGGAATGACGGGATAGAATGATGCCCAAGTTCAAGACCCTCGATGATCTGCCCGCCGATCTCACCGGCGAAGTCGCGCTGGTGCGGGTCGATCTCAACCTGCCGATGAAGGATGGCTCGGCCACCGATCTCACCCGGGTCGAGGCGGTGAAGCCGACGATCCTCGAACTCGCAGGCCGTGGGGCCAAGGTCTTGCTGCTGGCGCATTTCGGGCGACCGGGCGGGCAGCGCTCTTCGATGCTTTCGACCAGCATGGTGGTGGGCGATGTCGAGCAGGTGCTCGGCAAGGAAGTGATGTTTATCCCCGAGATTGCAGGGCCCGTGGTGGCGCAGGCGGTCGGCACCATCTTGCGCGCTGGCGATGTTGGCCTCCTCGACAACACCCGCTTCTGGCCGGGCGAGGAGGCGAACGATCCCAACCTCGCCCAGGCGATTGCCGCGCATGGCACGCTCTACGTCAACGACGCCTTCAGCGCTGCGCACCGCGCCCACGCCACCACCGAGGGGCTGGCGCATTGGCTCCCCGCCTATGCGGGCCGATCAATGGAGGCCGAGCTCAAGGCGCTGAACGCAGCCCTCGGCGCGCCGGAAACCCCGGTGGCGGCGGTGGTGGGCGGGGCCAAGGTTTCGACCAAGCTTGCGGTGCTCGAAAACCTCGTGGGCCGAGTGCAGCACCTCATCATCGGCGGGGGCATGGCCAACACCTTCCTCGCCGCGCGGGGCGTGAATGTGGGCAAGAGCCTGTGCGAGCACGACCTCGCTCCTACTGTCACCCGGATCATGGACGAGGCCGAGCACGCGGGCTGCACCATCCACCTTCCTTACGATGTGGTGGTGGCCAAGGAATTCGCCGCCAACCCCGCGAGCCTGCGGGTCTGCAACGTCCACGAAGTGGCCGCCGATGAGATGATCCTCGACCTCGGCCCGCAGGCGACCGAAGCGCTGGCCGATGTGCTCAAGACCTGCCGCACGCTGGTGTGGAACGGGCCGCTTGGGGCCTTCGAAACCCCGCCCTTCGATACCGCCACCGTCGCGCTGGCGCGCACCGCAGCTGCGCTGACCTTTGAGGGCTCGCTGATCAGCGTGGCGGGCGGGGGCGATACGGTCGCGGCGTTGGCGCAGGCCGGGGTCACAGGGGATTTCACCTATGTCTCAACCGCTGGCGGGGCCTTCCTTGAATGGATGGAAGGCCGCATCCTGCCCGGCGTCGCTGCGCTCGAGGTTTGATCCGTGGCCGTTAACGAAGCCGAAATCGAGGCGCTTGCCTTGGGCGCAATGCGCGCATGGGTGGCGCGTGATGTGAAGTCGATGAAGAAACTTACCTTCCGGGATTTCATGATGCTGGTCGGCAGCACCCCGCCACAACTTCTTGACCGGCCCAGTTTTCTGGCAGCAATGGAGCGCAACTTCGTCTGCAACCGCTTCGTCTTTCGCGAAGTGATTGCGCGCCGGCATCGGGAAGCGGCGTGGTTCGTGGCCGGGGCCGAGCTTGATCTGACGCTCGCAGGCAAGCCTTGGACCGGCGCATTTCTGGTCTCAGCGCTGTTCCGCAAGAGTACGTGGTCGAGCAAGATGCTGCTCGCCGATCTCAGCCTTGCACGGCAGGACCCGGATGCTGACCTCGCCGCGGCTGTCAGCAAATTGCAATTGTGGAAATGAGCATGAGCGAAGCGGTCGAAACCAGCTATGGTGCTCTCAAAGTGATGGAGGACGGCGAGTTCGCCGGGTGGCGCTTTTGGGAGGGTGACCCCTTCGAGACGCGCTCAGGCCCCTTTTATTATCGCCGTGAGGATGACGGCTCCTATACCAGCGCCTTTCGCGCTGAGGCACGGCACATGAATGGTGGCGGGTTCATGCACGGCGGGTGCCTGATGACCTTTGCCGATTTCGCACTGTTCGCGATCGCCACCGATGCGCTGGCAGGCGATCATGCGGTGACGCTCAATCTGTCAGGCGATTTCCTCGGATCGGTGCAGCAGGGCGCGCTGGTGGAGGCGCGGGGCGAGGTGACGCGCGGCGGGGGCAAGACGATCTTCGTGCGCGGGCTGGTGACGGGGGATGGGCAGCCGGCGCTCAGCTTTACAGGGATCATCCGGCGGCTGTCGAAGCGCTAAGCTTCGCGGTTGAAGCATCGCCGGAGCCTCGCTAAGGGGCGCTCGCGACGTGTTTGCATACCTATGCATAGAGCGAACGAACCGTTCTCAGCCACTGGAGAAAGCCTGCCATGAACACCCATGACATGACGACCCGCATCGCCACCGGACAGGGGTTCATCGCCGCGCTCGACCAGTCGGGCGGATCGACCCCCAAGGCGCTGCGCGGCTACGGGGTGGATGACAGCGAGTGGTCGAGTGAGGACGAGATGTTCGCGCAGATCCACGCGATGCGCGCCCGGGTGATCACGTCGCCCTGCTTTGGCAGCGGCAAGGTGATCGGCGCGATCCTGTTTGAACGCACGATGGACGATGTGGTGGACGGCGTCTCGACCGGCGATGCGCTGAAGGCCCGTGGAATCGTACCCTTCATCAAGGTCGACGAGGGCCTCGCGGACGAAGCCGACGGCGTGCAGCTGATGAAGCCGATGGTGAAGCTGGATGCGCTGCTCGAAAAGTCGGTCGCGGCGGGCATGTTCGGCACCAAGATGCGATCGGTGATCAAGTCCGCGAACCCCGTCGGGATCGCCGCGGTGGTGGCTCAGCAGTTCGCCGTCGCTGCGCAGATCATCGCGGCGGGCCTTATGCCTATCATCGAGCCCGAATACGACATCACCGCCACCGACCGTGCCGAGGGCGAGGCGATCTTGCTCAGCGAGATACTCAAGCACTTGGACGCGCTGCCCGAAGGCCAGCAGGTCATGCTCAAGCTTTCGATCCCGGCCACCCCGGGCCTCTACACCCCGCTGATCCAGCACCCCAAGGTGCTGCGCGTGGTGGCGCTGTCGGGCGGGTTCTCGACCGACGAAGCCTGCGCGCGGCTCGCCCAGAACCCCGGCATGATCGCGAGCTTCAGCCGTGGGCTGCTGCAAGACCTGAAACGCGATCTGACCGACGCCGAGTTCAACGCCGTGCTCGGGAAGGCGATCGACCAGATCGCCAGCGCCAGCGTGTGAACAGGTGACATGAGCGGCGCGAGCGGTTAGCGAGCGCCGCCATGACCGAGACACAGCTCTATCTTATCTCTCCGCTCGATTGTTCCGGCGATTTCCCCGCCCGGCTTGAGCGCGCGCTGGCGGCGGGCGCACGTCGGCATGGCGATCTTGTGACCGCCTTTCAGTTCCGGGTGAAGGACGTCGACCAGCACGAGGCCGCCCGCCTCGCCGCGCCCTTACAGGCCATCTGCGCCGCGCATGACGTGGCCTTTATCGTCAATGATTCGGTGGCGCTCGCCAAGCGGCTGAAGGCGGACGGCGTGCATCTCGGGCAGGACGATGGCTCGCCCAAGGACGCGCGCGCTGAACTGGGGCGCGAGGCGCAGATCGGGGTGACCTGCCACGCCAGTCGCCACCTTGCGATGGAAGCGGGCGAGGCGGGGGCGGATTATGTCGCGTTCGGCGCGTTCTACCCTTCGACCACCAAGGACAAGGGAGCCGATGCGGAGCGGCCCGATCCCGAAATCCTCAGCTGGTGGACCAAGCTGTTCGAGATCCCCTGTGTCGCGATTGGCGGGATCACGCCGGATAACTGCAAGCCGTTAGTCGAAGCGGGGGCGGATTTCCTCGCCGTGTCGGGCGCAGTGTGGGGCGGGGATGAAGTCGCCGCGATCGAGGCTTTTGCCAAGGCGATGCGGGGATAGCGGCCCGATGATGGCCCGGCTGCTGCTGTTCAACAAACCCTTCGGCGTCCTGTCGCAATTCACCGACCGCGGCTCGCCCACGGAGCGCGCGACCTTGTCGGATTTCATCAGCGTGAAGGGCGTCTATCCCGCCGGGCGGCTCGACCGTGACAGTGAGGGCCTGCTGCTGCTGACCGATGACGGGCAGCTCCAGGCACGCATTGCTGATCCGCGCTTCAAGCTGCCCAAGACCTATCTGGTGCAGGTCGAAGGCGATCCCGAGGAGGAGGCGCTGGCGCAATTGCGGCAGGGTGTGCGGCTCAAGGATGGCATGACCCTGCCGGCAGAGGCGCAGCGCATCGAAGCGCCGGACCTGTGGCCCCGCGATCCCCCGATCCGCGTGCGCCAGTCGATCCCCGACACTTGGCTCCAAATCACCTTGCGCGAGGGGCGCAACCGGCAGGTGCGCCGGATGACGGCGGTGGTGGGCTTGCCCACCTTGAGGCTAGTGCGCTGGTCGATTGGCGACTGGACGCTCGCGGGGATCGCGCCAGGGCAGTTCACGGAAATCGCAGCATGAATTATCGCCACGCTTTCCACGCGGGCAATAGCGCCGATGTGGTCAAGCACAGCCTGCTGATCGCGCTGGTGCGCGCCTTGCAGCTCAAAGACGGTGCGCTGACCCTGATCGATACTCATGCGGGCTGTGGGCTCTACGATCTCGGTAGCGATGAGGCGCAGCGCACCGGGGAGGCGGCTCTTGGCGTGCTGCGTGCCTTTGCCGATTCCAACCCGCTGCTGGATGACTATCGCGCCGCCGTGCGGGCGGTGAATGAGACTGGCGAACCCCGCCTCTACCCCGGAAGCCCGCGCATTCTAGCGCAGCTGCTGCGCCCGCAAGACGCCTTGATCCTCAACGAGAAACACCCGGAGGACGCCTATGCCCTGCGCGGCGCGATGCGTGGCATCCCCGCCGCCGTGCATGAGCGCGACGCTTATGAGCTATGGCTGGCGATGCTCCCGACCCGCACCCCGCGCGGAGTGGTGGTGGTCGATCCACCCTACGAACAGACCGACGAGCGCGCCCGGATCACTGCCGCGCTCACCGCCGCGCACCGCAAATGGGCGCACGGCGTGACGGTGATCTGGTATCCGCTGAAGGAGCGGCCCCAGCATGCGCTGTGGAAGGACAAGCTGCGCAAGACCGGCATTCCGAAGTTCCTCAATGTCGAGCATTGGCTCTACGACGCCGACCAGCCCGGCATCTACAACGGCGCGGGGCTGTTCATCGTCAACCCGCCCTATGCCTTTATGCAAAGCTTGCCACCGCTGCTGGAAGCCCTGCGCGCCGCGCTCGCGCCGGAGGGGCATAGGGGACAGATCACGGCTGACTGGTTGAGCAAATAGGCGAAAACGGCCGCGCTGGGTAAGGTTGCCGACCTAACTCCCGCTGCTCACCCGGGTGCAGATCAGCTTGCTGAGGCTCCCGTCGGCCTCCAGCTTTTGCAGCGTGTTCTCGCCGAGCGCCTTGAAGCGCTGGTCTTTCTTGGGGCCGCGGGTGAAGACAACTTCGGTGCCGCGCATCAGATAGATCCCGCGTCCCTGTGGGCTGATATAGCTGGAGGCGGTGCCGATGCGGAAGCTTTCGCCGGGGACATCAACATAGGCGGCACCGGCAGCATCGCCGGGTAGCGCGCATTGCCACGCGCCATGCTGCAGAATGCTGAGCATCCCGCCCGCAGGGCCAGTGCTGCGCGATTGCGGGCGCGATTGCGCGCGGTCCTGCCCGAAGGCGCCGCCCGGCACAAAGGCCGCCAACGCCGCGGCGCTGAGCACGATCAGGAGGATGTATCGCGGCTTCATGCCGCGCGCCTCTATCAGCCCCGAGGCCCCATCGCCAAGCCTTTCCTTGGCATCGCGGCCCCCGCTTGCCGGAAAGGGCAGGCTCGGCTATGGGCGCGCATCATTTGCGGGTGAGCCCCTGTTCGGCGGCGCGCCTCAACGCTCTTTCCACCACGTAAGAAGGCCCTCAGCCCCATGAAGATCAGCGGCGTCGATATCCGCCCCGGCAATATCCTTGAATATGAAAAAGGCATCTGGAAGGTCGCCAAGATCCAGCACACCCAGCCGGGTAAGGGCGGAGCCTATATGCAGGTCGAAATGAAGAACCTGCAGGATGGCCGCAAGACCAACGTCCGCTTCCGCAGCGCCGACACGGTTGAGCGCGTGCGGCTCGACACCAAGGAATTCCAGTTCCTCTATGCCGAGGGCGATGACCTCGTCTTCATGGACAACGACACCTACGAGCAGATCACGCTTCCGGGCGACCTGCTGGGCGATGCGCGCCCGTTCCTGCAGGACGGGATGCAGGTGAACCTCGAATTGTGGGACGAAAAGCCGATTTCGGTCGAACTGCCCGCGCAGATCGAAGCCACCATTGTCGAGGCCGACGCGGTGGTGAAGGGGCAGACCGCCTCGTCGAGCTACAAGCCCGCGATCCTCGACAATGGCGTGCGCATCATGGTGCCGCCGCATATCGGCAGCGGCACGCGGATCATCGTCGATGTCTACGAACAGGCCTATGTCGGCAAGGCCGGCTGAGGACTGACCCACCCCGTTCGTGTCGAGCGAAGTCGAGACACACAAGCGCCGTGAATGAGCCTCTCGACTTCGCTCGAGGCGAACGGCAGAGAGTTTTACATGGCAGCTATTTCCGGCCTGATCCGCGTCATGGAGCGCGCCGCGCGCAAGGCGGGCGGGCGCCTGCGGCGCGATTTCGGCGAAGTCGAACACTTGCAGACCAGCCGCAAGGGCCCGGCCGATTTTGTGAGCAAGGCCGATATCCGGTCCGAGCGCACGATCTATGACGAACTCTCCGCCGCGCGTCCCGGCTGGGGCTTCGTGATGGAAGAGGCGGGCGTGATCGAGGGCGATCCGGGCATGCCCCGCTGGATCGTCGATCCGCTCGACGGGACGAGCAACTTCCTCCACGGCATCCCGCACTTTGCGATTTCCATCGCCGCGCAGGAGCCCAAGCTCGACGGCAGTGGGTGGGGCGATGTGGTCGCGGGCGTGGTGTATCAGCCGATCACCGACCAGACCTTCTGGGCCGAGAAATCGCGCGGCGCATGGCTGCAGGACGCGCGCCTGCGGGTCTCCGCTCGCTCACGCCTTGCCGATGCGCTGGTGGCGACCGGGGTTCCGTTCTTCGGCCACGGCGACTTTGCCGAATGGAGCCGGATTTTTGGCGCGATCGGCCCGGAAGTGGCAGGGATTCGCCGTTTCGGCGCGGCCTCGCTCGATCTGGCTTACGTGGCGCAGGGGCGGTTCGACGGGTTCTGGGAGAGCGGGCTCAGCGATTGGGACACGGCAGCCGGGTGCTTGCTGGTGCGGGAGGCGGGCGGCTTTGTGAGCGATTTCCGCGGCCGTTCGGCGCCGATCCATTCCGAGCAGGTGCTGGCCGCGAATGATGCGCTCCACTCGAAGCTGCACAAGCTGCTGGCGGGCGCGCTGCGCTAAGGTCATCGGTGGGTCGTTGACGGGTCATTGCATGATCATTGTCGCCGCATCGACCGCCCTGCCATAGTTTCACGTGGAACAATCGGCGATTGGCTTGATGCTTTTGGGATTGCGGGCTAAAGGCCCGCTCGCCCGTTCTTGTGTGCCCCTGTGGTGGAATTGGTAGACGCGCTCGACTCAAAATCGAGTTTCGAAAGAAGTGCCAGTTCGAGTCTGGCCAGGGGCACCAACCGCACCGCAATCCCATAAACCGCTTGTGCTCAGCCGCCCGAATTGGGTAGCCCCTTGCGCAAGCCATGCTGGAAGCCCCATCCCTCCACGCGATTGCGGCCATGGCGGTGACCATCGCCATGTTCATCGCCTTTGCCCGGGGCCGGTACCCTGAGGAAATCATCTCGCTGGTGATCATCGCGGTGATCGGGGTGGGTCTCTATTTCGCCCCGCTTGAAGGGGCCAAGCCGACTGATGGGCTGGCAATTGCCTTTGGGGGTTTCGGCCATGCGGCGCTGATCACCATCTGCGCGCTGATGATCATGGGCCGCGGATTGGTGGTGACCGGCGCGCTCGAACCCTTCGCGCGGCTGCTCGAAGCCGTTTTTCGGTTCAATCCGCAAGTCGGATTGCTGACGGCATTGTTGGTGGCCTTCACGATGTCGATGTTCGTGAACGACACGCCGGTGATGGTGCTGCTGATTCCGATCATTGTCGCGATCGCGGCCAAGGGATTGATGGCGTCCTCGAAAATCCTGATGCCAGTCAATACAGCGGTGCTGCTGGGCGGGATGTCAACCACCATCGGCACCTCGACCAATATCCTCGTGGTCACCATCGCCGATGATCTGGGGATGCCGCCGATTGGTGTGTTCCATTTTACCCCGATCGTGCTCATGGCCGGACTGATCGCGGTGCCCTATCTATGGCTGGTGATGCCGCGGATGCTGCGCGACAACAGCGTTATGCCTGACAACGCCCGGCGGGTCTTCCACACCCGTCTGCGCGTGGGGGCGAGTAGCCTGCTGGCCGGGGGGGACCTGTCGACTGTGCGGGGCAAACTTCCGGACGGGATCACCTTTCACGATGCCCCGTCAGGCCCGCTCTCGCCAGACCAGCGGCTGCATATCTCCGGCACCCACGAAGCGATCGAGGAAGCCGCGCGCGCGCTCAAGGGCGAGTTGGCGCCTTCGTGGGTGCTTGATCGCATCCGCCGCATCTCCAAGGCGCAGGGCGAGGATATTGTCGCGGTCGAGATGACGGTGACAGCGGATTCGCGCCTCGTTACCCGTTCGCTGGCAAGTTCGGCGATTGCCGACCTCTACGGCGTCGCGGTGCTCGGCATTCACCGTCCCAACCGCATTCTCGGCGAACGCGACACATATAGTGAAGCGGGCGACCTGCGGATCCTTGAAGGCGATGTGCTGCTGGTGATGGGGATCGAGGAGGATTTGCAGGCCTTTGCCCGCAATGATGGCCTGTTGCGGCTCGAAGGCGCGCGCGAATTGCCGCGCCGGTCAAAAGCGGTGCTGGCGGGCGCGATCATGCTTGCGGCGATTGCTACCGCTTCGCTTGGCCTGCCGTGGTTTGACGGGACGAGCTATGCCCCGATCAAGCTGCCCATCGCCATTTCGGCGCTGGCAGGTGCGATTCTGATGTTTGTCACTGGCTGCGTGAAGTTTGACCGCGTGGGGCGGGCGCTGTCAGCCAAGGTGATCGTGCTGATCGCCGCCAGCCTCGCTATCGGGCGGGTGATCGATGAAAGCGGGGCTGCGGCTTGGCTCGGGCAGGCGCTCTCACTGGGGCTGGCCTATTTGCCGCCTGCGCTGGTGCTGTCGTCGATCATGCTGTTCGTGACGGTGATCACCAATTTCGCTTCGAATGCGACGGCGGCAACCATCGGTACGCCGATTGCCTATAGCATAGCGCTGCAGTTGGGCTTGCCGCCCGAGCCGCTTGTGCTGGCGGTGCTATTTGGCTGCAACCTGTCGTTCGCGACACCGATTGCCTATCAGACCAACCTGCTCATCATGTCCGAAGGCGGCTATCAATTTGGCGATTATGTTCGCGCGGGCGTGCCGCTTGTAGCGCTGATGGTGACCGTGCTCTCGGTGCTGCTGGTGCTGTGGTATGGCCTCTAGCGGCCCACCTTCCGTGACGCGCCGTTCTCGTGGCAGCGGGCCGCGCCCTTCGGTTCGTCCGGTTTTTCCAGATAGCGCTCGACATCCCTCGGATTAGCTGGTGCAAGCTTGGGTTCGCATGATGGTGGTCATTGCGTTGAGCCGATCAAGGAAAAAACGCATGACTGAAGAACGTAGCACCGAAACCCGCACGCCCGAGGGCAACACCCACACGCACACCACTGTCGTGACCGACCAGCCGCGCTCTGGCGGCGCATTCAAGTGGATCGGACTGATCGTGCTGCTCATTGTTGCAGCGGTGGCCGTGCTCGCCTTCACGCGCATGAGCGACGCCGAAGCAATCAAGGACAGCGCCGTTGCCGATGCCGCCGCAGACGTTGGCGATGCTGCTGAACAGGTGGGCGATGCAGCGGAAAAGGCGATTGACGACGTGACGCAATAGGTCGCCCGCATGGCCCGCGCAGGTCTGCACTGCCGCGGGCCATGCCGGACATGGCGTTGCGGCGTTGCTGGACTTGTCGATGCTGTGCTCCCCAATGTATCGTCCCCTAATTGTAAAACGGGGAAATCGGCATGAAACTGGCAGTTGTAATCATGGGGGCAAGCGCGCTGGCGCTGGCAGGTCCAGTCCGGGCTGATGAACTGCGCGATGCCGTGGCGGCAGATTTGCCTGCGCTGGTCGAACTCTACAAGGATCTCCACGCCAACCCCGAGCTAAGCTTTCAGGAGGTTGAAACCGCCGCCAAGCTCGCCCCCCGCGCCCGTGCGCTGGGGTTCGAGGTGACCGAAGGCGTGGGCAAGACCGGGGTGGTGGCGGTGCTGCGCAATGGCGCTGGCCCCACCGTGATGCTGCGCGCCGATATGGACGGGCTGCCGGTGATCGAGCAGAGCGGGCTGCCCTATGCCTCCAAGCGCCGCGCGGTGCCTGCGACCGGGATCGAGACCGGGGTGATGCACGCCTGCGGGCATGATACGCACATGGCGGCGTGGATCGGCACCGCGCAGCAGCTTGTCGCACGCCGCGACCAGTGGTCAGGTACGCTGGTGATGATCCTGCAACCCGCTGAGGAAATCGGCGAGGGCGCCAAGGCCATGCTTGATGACGGGCTCTACACCCGCTTCCCCAAGCCCGATTACGTGCTCGCCTTCCACGATGCCGCGCAGGCCCCGGCCGGGATGATCGGCTATGCGAACGGCTTTGCGCTTGCCAATGTCGATTCGGTCGACATCGTGGTGCCGGGGGTCGGCGGGCACGGGGCCTATCCGCACACCACCAAGGATCCGGTCGTGCTCGCCTCCGCCATCGTCATGCGCCTGCAAACGCTGGTGAGCCGCGAACTCAATCCGACCGATTCGGCGGTGGTGACCGTCGGCAGCTTTCAGGCGGGATCAAAGCACAATATCATCCCCGATGAAGCCCGGCTCCAGATCACCGTGCGCAGCTATTCCGACGAAAACCGCAAACAACTGCTTGATGGCATCGCCCGGATCGCGCGCGGTGAGGCGATCGCCGCCGGAATGCCCGAAGACAAAATGCCGCGCGTGACCGTCGCCGATCCCTACACCCCGGCAACCTACAATACCCCCGCGCTGACCGCGCGTGTGGCGGGCTTGCTCAAGCCCCGCTTTGAAGGCCGGGTGCTTGAAGTACCTGCGGTGATGGGCGGCGAGGATTTCAGCCAGTTTTACCGCGCCGACCGGGAGAATGTGGAAGCGCTGATCCTGTGGGTCGGCGGGGTGCGGGCGGCCGAGTGGGAGAAGGCGCAAAAGGGCGAGATCACGCTGCCTTCGCTGCATTCACCGTTCTGGGCGCCCGATGCTCCCGTGGTGATCGCCACCGCCACCGAAGCGCTGACGGCGGCGACGCTCGACCTGATGGCGAAGCAGGGCGGTTAATCCGCCCGTTCGCCGCCCTGAGCAAATAAATGCGGCCGCCGGAGCGCTCCTTTTGAGGGGCGTTCCGGCGGCCGTTTCTCCTCCCCAGGAGAATTGTGAAACAGGTAAGTCTTACGACGGAACGTAAGTGCCCAGCCGGTGGTGCAGGGCGTTGATCTTGGCCAGCTCTTCGCGGTCTTCGGTGTTGCGGGCGTGGCTTTCCAGCGCGCGGCGCAGCAGCTTCATGTCGGCGGTCGACAGCAGCGCGCGGGCGCGGGCGGGTTCGGGGTTGGGGGTATCGGTATCGCTCATCGTCACTCTCCTCGGGTGAATGGGTGCACCCTTAGGCGGCTTTGCAGGCAACCGGAAGGCCACAAAATGCAGCCCTCCGGCCCTCTCCCGGGCGTCTTACGCCGCCTCGAACTGGTTCATCGTGTTGTGGGCGCCGCCTGCCTTCAGCGCAGCTTCTCCGGCGAAGTATTCCTTGTGATCATCGCCGATGTCGCTGCCCGACATGTTCTGGTGCTTCACGCAGGCAATGCCCTGACGGATTTCCTCGCGCTGCACGTTCTTGACGTAGCCAAGCATCCCCGCCTCGCCGAAGTATTCGCGGGCGAGATTGTCGGTCGAGAGCGCGGCCGTGTGGTAGGTCGGCAGGGTAATGAGGTGATGGAAGATCCCCGCCCGCGCTGCGGCATCGCGTTGGAAGGTGCGGATCTTCTCGTCGGCCTCGTCCGACAATTCAGTGCCGTCATAATCGACACTCATCAGCTTGGCGCGGTCATAAGCCGACACGTCCTTGCCCGCGGCTTCCCAGGCGTCGAACACCTGCTGGCGGAAGTTCAGCGTCCAGTTGAAGCTGGGCGAGTTGTTGTAGACGA
>OFDC01000853.1_pt1 | contig 19163 bp, 17 predicted proteins | sample 1520941 | NCBI WGS metagenome assembly OFDC01 (sample SAMEA94258168, study PRJEB24077) | hot springs metagenome | biome: Aquatic biome; feature: Water | place: India | collected 2012-12-06 | depth 5 m | reverse complement strand
GCGGGGGTTTCGGCGACAAACGCGCCGCTCGCGGGCTCGTGCCGAAATAGGCGCGCGCTACTGAAATCCGGCGCTCGCGGGGCGGGCGGCGCCAGGCGTTCTAGGGCGTCTGCGATGCGGGCGAGGAGGGGAGCGATCGCGTCGGTCATGTGTGGCTCCATACCCTCACGCGCTCGCATTGCAAAAGATAAGGCGAACGCATAGCTTCCGCCGACTTGGCGCGACCCTATTTTAGGCGGCGCGTATTCGGATTTTTTGGAGAGACCATGCCCACCGGTTCCACCACGGCGACCCTGATGAACATCCTGCCCATCATCCTGATGGTCGTGCTGTTCTACTTCATGCTGATCCGTCCGCAGCAGAAGCGCCAGAAGGAGCATATGAACATGCTCAACAACCTGAAGCGCAACGACACCGTCGTGCTGTCCAGCGGCATGATCGGCAAGATCGTCCGGGTCGAAGACCGTGAAGTGGGCGTTGAGATCGCCACGGGCGTGACCGTCAAGGTCGTGAAGGGCATGATCGCCGAAGTCCGCGCCAAGGGCGAACCGGCCGCCGCCAACGACGCCAAGAACTAATCAGACGTTCCACGCGTCGTAACCATCGGTTCGGATGCCCTTCCAACGGGCTCCGGACATATTGATCTGGGTCTCCGGCGTCGGGCGATTGTCGTCTGACGACCGGATCCTAGCGCAAATCCAGGCGTCCAACGGCGTCGATCCGAGCTTTTATCCATGCTGACACTGTCTCGCTGGAAGATTGTCTTGGTCACCCTCTCGGTGATCTTCGGCATTCTCTTCACCTTGCCCAATCTCCTGCCGCAGAAGACGCTGGATAGCTTCCCGGGCTGGCTGCCCAAGCAGAAGCTGAACCTCGGCCTCGACCTGCAGGGCGGCTCCTACCTGATGTACGAGGTCGACACTGACGCTCTGCGCAAGGAGCGCTTGAAGAACCTCGTCGAAGACGTCCGCACCGTTCTGCGGGGCGAGCAAATCACGTTCGGCGAATTGGCCGAGGTGAACGGCACGGTTCGTCTGCGTATCGCCGATGCCGACAAGGTGGATGAGGCCGCCAGCCTGCTGCGTCGCTCCGTTGGCTCGCCGTTCGCCGGTTCGGTCAGCGGCCGCGACGTCACGGTAAACAAGCGCGACGACCAGCGCCTCGAGCTGTCGTTTGTCCCGGAAGCTGCGGCGCACGACGCATCCTTGGCGGTGGATCAGAGCATCGAGACCATTCGCCGACGTATCGACACCTTGGGCACCAAGGAGCCGAACATCACCCGCCAAGGCGCCGATCGCATCGTGATCCAGGCCGCCGGCGAAAGCGATCCTGAGCGACTAAAAGCCGTGGTCGGCAAGACCGCCAAGTTGACGTTCCAGATGGTGGACGACTCGGTCACGCCCGAAGACATCGCCGCAGGCCGCATCCCGCCCGGCTCCGAAGCCCTCCCCAGCGACGACCGCTATCAAGCCGCCTATGTGGTGCGGAAGCGCGCTCTGGTGTCGGGCGACGAACTGGTCGATTCTCGCCAGAGCTTCGATGACCGGGGCGCGCCCGCAGTGTCGTTCAAGTTCAACGGCTCGGGTTCGCGCAAGTTCGGCGACGCCACGGCGCGCAACGTCGGCAAGCGCTTCGCCATCGTTCTCGACGGCCGGATTATCTCGGCCCCGACCATCAATGGCGCCATCCTGGGCGGCAGCGGCATCATCACCGGCTCATTCACGGCCGAGAGCGCGTCTGACCTCGCCCTGCTGCTGCGTTCAGGCGCGCTGCCCGCGCCGCTGAAAGTCGAGCAGCAAAGCACCGTCGGCGCCGAACTGGGCGCAGACGCCGTGCGCGCCGGCGCGGTGTCGACCCTGGTCGCCTTCATCACGATCGTGGTGTTCATGATCCTGAGCTACGGTTTTCTCTTCGGCGGGATCTCGGTGATCGCGCTGGTCGTCAACGGCATGATGATCGTTGCCGCGATGTCGCTGACCCAGGCCACCCTGACCCTTCCGGGCATCGCCGGTCTGATCCTGACCCTGGCGGTGGCGGTTGACGCCAACGTGCTGATCTACGAGCGCATGCGCGACGAGGCCCGCGCCGGCAAGTCGCCGATCATGGCGGCGGACGCGGGCTTCTCGCGCGCCATGGGCACGATCATCGACGCCAACGTCACGACGCTGGTCGCGGCCGCGATCATGTTCGCTTTTGGCGCCGGTCCGGTCCGCGGTTTCGCGTGGACGCTGTCTATCGGCGTTTTCACTTCGGTCTTCACCTCGGTGATGATCAGCCAAGTCCTCATCGGATGGTGGTTCCGCGCCGCGCGTCCCAAGAAACTGCCGATCTGACGGAGCGCCCCCATGTCCTGGCCCCTGATTAAGCTGCTTCCGCAGAAAACCAACTTCCAGTTCGTCCGGTTCTCGCGCCTGATGGGCATCCTCAGCGCGGTGCTCGTCGTCGCGTCCATCGTCGGCTGCTTCTATCCCGGTCTCCAGCTCGGTATCGACTTCAAGGGCGGTACGGTGATGGAGGTCTCGACCGCACCGCGAGCCGCCGACCTTGGCCTGATCCGGGAAACCCTGGATCGTCAGGGTCTTGGCGACGTCCAGGTCCAGCAATTTGGTTCGCCGGACAAGGCTCTGGTTCGCTTCCAGACCCCGGCCGGCATGGAGGCGGACGCCACCATGACCAAGGTGCAGGGCGAGCTGCGCAAGTCGCTCGGCAATGAAGCCCGGTTCCTCAACCCCTCAGTCGTAGGACCTAAGGTCTCGGGCGAGCTGTTCCGCAGCGGTCTGCTGGCGCTCGGCCTCGCGATCGGGTTGATGTTCCTCTACATCTGGTTCCGGTTCGAGCCGCAGTTCGGCCTTGGCGCCGTGGCAGGCCTGCTGCACGACTTGGTGCTGACCTTCGGTTTCATCGTTCTGTTCAAGATCGAGTTCAGCCTCAACACCGTCGCCGCGCTGCTGACGGTGATCGGCTACTCGATGAACGACACCGTCGTGGTGTTCGACCGCCTGCGTGAGAACCTCCGCAAGTACAAGAAGATGCCGCTTGGCGAGGTCATCGACCTGTCGATCAACGAGACGCTGTCGCGCACCATCATCACAGGCGTGACGGCGATCATGGCGCTCGCGGGTCTGGCGATTTTCGGCGGCGACGCCCTGTTCGGTTTCTCCGTTGTGATGATGTTCGGCATCGCGGTCGGCACCTATTCGTCGATCTATGTCGGCGCGCCGATCATCCTGCTGTGGGGCGTCAAGCGCGGCGATGAAGAAGCCACGCCGATCAAGCTCGGCGCGGCCTCGCGTCCCTGATGCGCCAGCCGCCGTCCATTGACGCCTGGGGCGGCGGCGGCTTCCGGGTCGCCGGCGTCTGGCGGCCGGGCTCGCTGCTGATCCTTGATGACCAACCGCGCGACTGGGCTGCAACGGCGCTCTCAGAGTTGACGCCGGACTCGTTCGCCGAGGTCTTCGCGGCGGGCGGCGCGGTGGAGTTCGTGCTTCTGGGCGTTGGTCTGGCCAATGCGCTGCCGCCGCGCCCGGTCCGCGACGCTCTCAAGGCCGCCGGGGTCGGGCTGGAGTTCATGAGCACCGAGGCCGCCGCGCGCACCTACAACGTCCTGGCCAGCGAAGGCCGCAGGCTGGCGGCCGCGCTGATCGCGGTCTAGCCGCCTGCGGTTTCGTCCTTCGGGTATGGCGGCTTTGCCCGACTCCCAAACATCCCTATGGTCCCCTTAAGGGAAATGGGATCCGAGGGGGAAACCGATGACTGGACTGCTTTCGAACTTCCGCAACACGATCATCGTCAGCTTCGTGCTGGCCCTGGTCATCGTGATTGGCTACGGCCACAGCCCGCACGGGCATGACAGCACCTATTTCCAGGCCATCTTCCGCTGGCTGCATGTGCTGTTCGGCATCCTGTGGATCGGCCTGCTTTATTATTTCAACTTCGTGCAGATCCGCGTGATGCCGCAGATCCCGGCCGAGCTGAAGCCGGCGGTCAGCAAGTACATCGCGCCAGAGGCGCTGTTCTGGTTCCGCTGGGCGGCCCTCGCCACCTGGGTGATGGGCGTGCTTCTGGCCTACAATCGCGGCTATCTGGTGGAGGCGTTCACCCTGGGCCTGGCCGGCGGTTATACGCCGGGCGTCGACATGGGCTTCACGTTCATCGGCACGGGCATGTGGCTGGCCACGGTGATGTTCTTCAACGTCTGGGTCTTCATCTGGCCAAACCAGAAGATCGCCCTGGGTATCATCGAGGCCGACGCGGACGCCAAGGCCAAGGCCGCCAAGACCGCCATGCTGTTCTCGCGCACCAACACGCTGCTCAGCATCCCGATGCTGGCGACCATGGCGATGAACCAGACGCTGTTTGGCTAAACACCGCCGTAAAATGCTGTAAGGGGAGGGCCCGTCGCGACTCGCGGCGGGCCATCTTCGCTCCGGACCCATGGCAGACACCGAGACCCTCGAAGACCTCGTTCGCCGCGTCGATCCTGACCGCTGGCTGGCGACGCGCTTCATCGCGGATTCTGCCGCGCGCGCGGACGTCATCGCTCTCTACGGTCTCAATTACGAGCTCGCCCGTGTCGCAGGCGGCGTCTCCAACGCCCTGATGGGCGAGATCCGTCTGACCTGGTGGCGCGAGGCGATGGAAGAGATCGCCGCCGGCAAGCCGCCGCGCAAGCATCCCAATGTCGAGGCCCTGGCCGCGTCCGACTTTGATCCCAACGCCCTGGCGATCCTGGCGGACGCTCGCTTCGTCGATCTGGACGAAGGGCCGTTGAAGGACGAGGCGGCGGTGCTGAGCTACATCGACGGCACTGCCGGCGCGCTGGCCGTGCTGGCGGCGCGCCGACTCGATCCGAACGCTGATCCGCATGCGGTCAAAGGCGCGGCGCGCGCTTGGGGGCTGGCGGGGCTTTGGCGCTTGAAGCAGGTCGGGCGGTCGCGCTTGCCGGATGACTGGACCCAGGACCAGGTGCGGCAGCGGGTCGAGGCGCAGCTGAAAGCCGCGCGCGCCGAGATCAAGCGCCTTCCTGTGGCGGCGTTTCCGGCTGTCTCGCCGGCGGCGCTGGCCCGCGTCTACGTCTCCGGGCGCGCGCCGGGCGAGCTGGAGAAGAAGGCTCGACTGACCTTCGCTGTCGCAACGGGACGGCTGTAGGCCGCCTGCGTCACCCTGCTCATCCGCAGCGCGCCCCTCCGCTGCAGCACAGGGAAGGGGCGCTGGCTGCGATCACTTTTCCGGCCGCGTGTTTCCTGTCCACTGGTCCAGCCAGTCCAGAACTTCCGTGTGCCACTGCACCGAGTTCCGCGCCTTGAGCACCCAATGGTTTTCGTTCGGGAAGTAAAGCAGCTTGCTCGGCACGCCGCTACGCTGCAGGGCCGTGAAAGTCGCCAGGCCCTGTTCCACGGGAATGCGATAGTCCAACTGGCCCTGGACCACCAGCTGCGGCTTAACCCATTTGTCGACATGAAGCGCCGGGTTGAATTTCTCATAGGTCGCGCCCGCCTGCCACGGCGTTCCGCCATTCTCCCATTCGGTGAACCAAAGCTCTTCGGTCGAGTATCCCATGGCGCGGGTGTCAAAGACCCCGTCGTGGTTCACAAGGCACTTCCACGGTTCATTCCAGTTTCCGGCGATCCAGTTGACCATGTATCCGCCGTAGGACGCTCCTAGGGCGCAGGCGCGCCCGCCGTCGAGGAAGCCATACTTCGACAGGGCGAAGCGCCAGCCTTTCTGTAGGTCTTCCAGCGGACGATCGCCCCAGTGCTGGCTGATCGAATCCGTGAAGGCCTGGCCGTAGCCGGTCGAGCCGTGAAAATCGATCATCACTACGGCGTAGCCGGCGTTGGCGTAGATTTGCGGGTTCCAGCGATAACTCCAGGCGTTGCTGAACGAGCCCTGCGGGCCGCCGTGGATCAGGAAGGCCACCGGGTACTTCTTGGCTGGGTCGAAATTCGCCGGCTTGACGAGGAAGCCGTGCACAGTCTCGTCGTTCCAGCCCTTGAAACTGAACTGCTCCGGCTCGCCCCAGGCGACATCCTTCAGAGCTTCGCTCGAGACACTGGCGACCTTCACCGTCGGCCCCTTCGAGGGCAAGAAGAACAGCTCCGAAGGGCTCTTCAGCGAGTCCGAGGCATAGACGACGCCGGTGGGACCCACGTCGAAGGCGGTGACATGTCCGTCACCGGTCAGCGCCGTGACCTGGCCGGTCTTGACGTCGATGGCGAATAGCTTGCCCTGACCCACATCCAGCGCCGTGGCGTAGATCGTCTTGCCGTCCGGGCTCCATGCGACGGCGTCGGCCGAACGATCCCAGCTTGGCGCCAGTTCGCGATCCTGCTTTGTCGCACGGTCCCGGATCATGATCCGGAAGCGATCCGCCTCAAAGCCTGGTCGGCTCATGGCGCGATAGACGGCGTACTTGCCATCCGGTGAAGGGGTCGGCGCGCTGTCCCAGGCCTTGTTGGCTTCGGTGCGATTGCTCAGCGGGGCCGAGCCATCGAACTTGGCGACCCAGAAGTCATAGTTCGTGCTCCACGCCTCGTCCTTGCCCGCGCGTTTGGCGGCGAAGGCCACGCCGTCCTGCTCCGGCGTCACGACGAAATCTTCGTCGCCGCCAAAGGGTTTGGTGGGACTATCGCCGTCAAAGTCCTTCATTAGGGCGACAGGCGGACCGTCGGCGACGCCATCCGCAGTCAGGCCATAGGCGAACAGGTGGTTCCGGGTCCCGTCGCTCCACGTGTCCCAGTGGCGCACGAATAGCCGGTCATAGACGACGCCAGTCGCTTTTGCAGCGCTCCTGGCCGCGAGGCGAGTCTCGGTGCAGGCCAGGTCCGGACAGTCCGGGAACACCGACATGGCCACCACGATCGTCTTGCCGTCGGGCGCGACCTTGTAGGCCAAGACGTCTAGGGGGGTGGCGGTGACCTGCGTCGCGGCCTCGCCCGTTACATCGGTCTTGAAGACCTGTTCGATTCCGCCTGCTCGGCTTGACGTGAAATATATGGTCTTGCCGTCGGCGCTCCAGCGACCGCTGGCGGCGCCGCCGTCGGAGATCTTCAGACGGTGTGGCGCCATCCTGGTCTTTAGGTCGACCACCCAAAGCGACATCGAAGTCTTGTTCGCTGGGTAGTCCATCGTCCGCACGCTGTAGAGGACATGGCGACCGTCAGGCGAAACACGCGGATCGCTGAGTCTGTCCAGGCTGGCCATGTCCTTGGCGGTGAAGACGTCTGGCTTGGTCGGCGCCTGGGCGGCGGCCGCGCCAGCCATGACGGTGGACAGGGCGAGGGCGGAGGCGGCGAGGCGCAAGCGCTGGATCATGAAACCCAATTTCCTGGAAACGGTTGTGCCTACTGGCGAGAGAAGCCTAGACCTGCAAACAACCAACGGCTAGGGCCGCCGACACGATGCTGGCAGAGCGTTGGATCGCTTATCTGTTCCGTCTTAGTGTGCGTGACTGTTATAAAATTGAAATAAATACAGCGACTTACGCGGTAACAATCCGAAACAGACTTTGCTTTGCCGCAGCGCGGCGACGCTCCTAAATGCTATCCGGGGGCGAAAGGTCGGCCGTAGAGTCGTCCGTTAGCCAATAAGGGTTTCGAGTGTCGGCTTCGGGTTATTTTCAGCACACGGTCGCAGGACCGGTGATCTTCGCGGGGATCGGCCTGCACACGGGCGCGCACGTTCGCGTCGCCGTGCGCCCGGCGGTCGCCGACATGGGGATCGTCTTTGTGCGAACCGATGTGCATGACCGCGACAACCGCGTGCCGGTCACGGCTGACGCCGTTTGCCAGACCCAGCTCGGCACGGTGATCAACAACGCCGACGACGTGCGCGTCTCGACGATCGAGCACCTGATGGCCGCTCTGGCCGCGCTCTCGATCGACAACTGCATCGTCGAGGTCGACGGTCCGGAAGTGCCGATCATGGACGGCTCGTCCGAGCCCTTCGTCCAGATCCTGGATCGCGCGGGCCGTCGCCGTCAGGAAGCTGTGCGCCAGTATATCGAGATTCTCGCGCCGATCACGGTGGAGGAGGGCGACAAGCGCGCCAGCCTGCTGCCGGCCGATCGCTTCGAGGTCGCCTTTGAGATCGCTTTCGCCAGCAAGGCGATCGGTCGCCAAGCTGTGGACCTTGTGGTGGACGAGGACGCGTTCCGTGCTGAGTTGTCCGACTGCCGCACCTTCGGCTTTGTTCGCGACGTCGAGGCCCTGCGAGCAATCGGCCTCGCCCGCGGCGGTTCGATGGAGAACGCCGTTGTCATCGATGGTGATCGTGTTTTGAACCCGGAGGGTTTGCGCCGTCCGGACGAGTTCGTCCGTCACAAGGCGCTGGACGCGGTGGGCGACCTCTACGTGCTGGGCAAGCCGATTATGGGCCGTTTCGAAGGCGTTCTGGCCGGCCACGGCCTCAATAACGCCGTGGTTCGAGCGTTGCTGGCTCAGCCGCGCGCCTGGCGCCTGCGCGCCTTCGCGCCGGTCCTTGCCGAAGCGGTCTAGGAGCGTTTCCGAAACGTCAGGGCCTGGCCTTCGCATTTGCGCCGTCGGCGGCGTGGTGTAGAAGCCTTGCACGGCGCAGGGGCGCGCGTTTGCTTCGAGGGTGAGATAGTCCGTGCTTCGTATTTTCCAGGGACGTTCGGCCGTCACTATCGCCGCTGTCGTCGTGGCCGCCTCGGTTGCGGGCTGCGCCGGCAAGGCCAAGAAGCCGACCCTCGCCTACGAAGAGCGTCCCGTTGAGCTGCTGTATTCCACCGGTGCGGATCGCCTGGACCGTGGCAACTGGAACGAGGCCGTCGACTACTTCCGCGAAGTCGAGCGTCAGCATCCTTATTCGGAATGGTCTCGCCGCTCGATCCTGATGACGGGCTACGCCCACTACATGGGCAATCAGTACGCCGAGGCGATCGGTGACGCAGACCGGTTTATCTCGCTCTACCCGGGCAATCCGTCGGCCCAATACGCCTTCTATCTGAAGGCCATCTGCTACTTCGAACAGATCGTCGACGTGAACCGCGACCAGGCCGCGACCGAGCAGGCGCTGGCCGCATTGCGCGACGTTGTTCAGCGGTATCCGAACACGGAATACGCCACCGACGCCCGTCTGAAGATCGACATGGTCAACGACCAGCTGGCCGGCAAGGAGATGGCGATCGGCCGCTGGTATCTGAAGAACGGCCAAACGCTGGCGGCGATCGGCCGGTTCAAGACCGTGATCGAGCGGCACCAGACGACCTCGCATACGCCCGAAGCGCTGTTCCGCCTCGTCGAGTCCTACCTGACGCTCGGTCTCGCGGAAGAAGCCAAGCGCAACGGCGCGGTCCTGGGCTACAATTTCCCTGGGGATCGCTGGTACGCGGACGCCTACAAGCTGCTGAACGACAACGGTCTGCGCCCAGCGGTCGAGCCTCTCAAGGCCGGCGCCAAGCGAAATGCGCTGGAGCGTATCCTGTCGAAGGACAAGAGCACGACCCTGGCGCCTCCCGGTGAGCGCAAGGCCAAGAAGGGTCTGCTGGGGCCGCTGGGCATGTAGATCGCAGCGGGATCACTGTTGGTCCTGTTTCGTTCCGCCTTTGCGCTTTGAAAAATCGTGATTCCCGGCGATCTTGCGACCCATGCTGATCGGCCTATCCATCCGTGACGTCGTGCTTATCGAGAGCCTGGACCTCGCCATCGGCGAAGGTCTGACGGCGCTGACCGGTGAAACCGGCGCGGGCAAGTCGATCATCCTTGACGCTCTTGGCTTGGCGACTGGCGCGCGGGCCGACGCAGGGCTGGTGCGCCGAGGGGCGACCGGGCACGCTTCGGCCACTGCGATCTTCGCGTTGCCCGCCGACCATCCCGCCTTCGCCTATCTCGACGAAAAGGGCCTGTCCTACGCGCGCGACGAAGACCTCGTCCTACGCCGGCAGCTGTCGCCCGATGGTCGCTCCCGGGCCTTCGTCAACGACCAAGCCACCAGCGTCGGCGTGCTCAAGGATCTAGGCGCGCTGCTGCTGGAGGTTCATGGCCAGCACGAGACGGTCGGCCTGCTGGACCCCAAGACCCATCGGGGCCTGCTTGACGCGTTCGGTTCGGTCAGCGTGGGCGCGGTGGCTTCGGCGTGGAGCGCCTGGCGCGCGGCGCGGGACAAGGCCGACGATCTTCGCGATCTGGCCGGCCGTGCGGCGGCCGAGACCGAGGAGCTGACGCTCCGGCTCTCCGAACTGGATCGTCTCGATCCGCGGGAGGGGGAGGAAGCCAGCTTGGCCGAGGAAAGGGCTCTGCTGAGCTCAGCCGAGAAGGCCATGGCTGACATCGCCGCCGCTCAGGATGCGCTGGGCGGCGACAACCTGTCCGGCCGCTTGGCGCAAGCCTACCGTGCTCTGGAACGCGCTCGCGATCGTGCGCTGCAAGCTGGCGCTCCCGCCGAGGGCGCGGCCATGACCCGTTTGTCGTCCGCCTGCGAAGCGGTGGACCGGGCGTTGGTCGAAGCGCAGGAGGCCTCTGCCGCGATCGACGCCGTGGCCGAAACCTTCGAGTTCGAGCCAGATCGGCTGGAGAAGGCCGAGGAGCGACTGTTCGCGCTGCGCGGCATGGCGCGGAAGCTGAATGTGCTGGTCGACGATCTGCCCGCCAAGCGCGCGGAATTCTCCGCCCGCCTTCAGGCCATTGAGACCTCCGAAGACGCCCTGAAGGCGGCCGACAAGGAGGCCGCCGAAGCGCGCGAGGCCTATCTCTACGCCGCCGAGGCGCTATCGGCCGAACGCCGCGCGGCCGGCGACGCGCTCGCCAAGGCCGTCGAGGCCGAACTGGCGCCGCTGAAGCTCGAAAAGGCCAAGTTCCGCGTGGCGCTGGAGCCGCTCGCCGAAGACCGCGCCGGACCTTCGGGACTGGATCGGGTGGCCTTCGAGATTTCGACCAACCCTGGCGCGCCGTTCGGGCCGATGGAAGCCATCGCCTCGGGCGGGGAGCTTGCGCGTTTCGCCCTGGCGCTCAAGGCGGCGCTGGCGGGACGCGGCGGTGGGCCCCAGCCTTTGATGATCTTCGATGAAGTCGACCAAGGCGTCGGCGGCGCCGTCGCTGACGCGGTGGGGCTGCGTCTCAAGCGCCTGGCCGCCAACGCCCAGGTTCTGGTGGTCACCCACTCGGCCCAGGTGGCCGCGCGGGGTGACGCGCACTGGCGGATCTCGAAGTCGGGTGACGACACCTCGACGCGCACCAAGGTTGAACCCTTGACCATCGCCCAGCGGGAGGAAGAGATCGCCCGGATGCTGTCAGGCGCTGAGGTGACCCAAGCCGCCCGCGCCGCCGCGCGCGCTCTGCTCAGTCTCGAGGTTTAAGCTGCGGCCTGCTTGGCCAGGGGATAGGCGGCTCTCAGCGAAGCGTGGGTGAGACCGGCTGTATCCGCCGCGGCAAAGTAGCCCTCCGCAGGCAGGCCCTGGAGAATCGTCATCGCGGCAAGACCGCGAGCGTCGCGGCCGAAACCCATGATATCCATGGCGATCTTCGAAGCATCACCCAGCAGATCCGATCCATCGAGCGCCAATCCCGCCAGGCGAGCATCGCGTAGCACGCGCAGAGCTTCCTTGTCCGGCGGCACGCGGGCGATAACGCCACGCGTCAGCGCGCGCAGCAGGCCTACGACCTCCAGCAAACGCCCGGCCGGGGTGCCGCGCGTGACATCCACGAGCTCGATCATCACGCCGCCGCGCAACAGGCTGAGCGATAGCCCCGCCGTGCCGGTCAGCAGATCGCGGCCGCGCTGGGTGCCCAGGGTGCGGAACGAGGCCGGCAGGATCAGCTCCGGCGTGTTTGGCCCCTGCGCCGCCCGCGCAAAGACGGCGGCGTACTTCAGGGTCGACTCGTCGATGAAGGCGATGTCGCGGTCTGACAGCTTGGTCAAAGTCCGGGCGGAGGTTTGCCGCCCGCTGGCCAGATGGGTGACCATGGGCTCGATACGCACGGCGGTCGTGATGTTGCGCCGAAGGCTGACCACGTGCTCAAGCGTGAAGTCGACCCGCAGCGCCGCGCCGCCCGCTGTGGTGAAGGCGACTGGCGTGCGCCGGGCCTCGTCCGCCGGTTCGACCGCGATGCGCACGGGGGAACGCGCGGAGTCGCGTCGCGCGCGGGCCGCCAGCACGATCGCCGGGTCGATGCGTCGGCAGACCGCCGCGCCGTCCTCCAGGCCGATCACCGAGCGGATCCCCAGATCCGTCAACGAGGCCGCACCCAAGAGGTGGGTCAGCACATCCTCGAGGATCTTGACGCTGGTCGCCTGCGCGGCGAGGCCCTGATCCTGGTTCATCGCGATCAGGAACTCGCTGTCGGAAATACGGGCGCGAAGGTCCTGCCGGTCGAGGTGATCGTGGAGCTTGCGTTCGACATAGGTCCAGACGTCCGTGCGCTTGTGGCTCCACCACTCGCCGGCCCAGGCGCGGATCGCCTTGATGCTGATGACATTCACCGAACCGCGCGCGACCAGGTCCGTGCCCGCCAGACGCTGGATGACCGGCGTCGGCAGGGCCAAGCGTTCACTCGCGCTTGATGTTGGGGTGTCGAAGGGCATGGACCTGACGCTTTTAATTCGCCTGAAGAGTGCCGACGGCGCGCTTAACCTCTCGTTTGGAAATAGGGTTTCCGACTGGGTTTACCGTGAAAGAAACCCGGGAAAACCAAGGGAACGAAGGTGGGTGCTTGGCGTTCACGCCCCCTCGGCGCATAAGGCGTTTATGAACAAGCTGCTCCTGGTGGCGGCCGGCGGGGCCGTCGGGTCCGTCGCCCGCTATTTTGTGGGCGTCGGCGCGATGCGGGTCATGGGACCCGGCTGGCCGTATGGAACCTTCGCAGTCAATGTTGTCGGCGGCTTCCTGATGGGCTGTCTGGCGTCGTGGCTGGCCCACAAGGGCAATGGCTCTGGCGAGCAGTGGCGCGTGCTGCTGGGCGTCGGCGTCCTGGGCGGCTTCACCACCTTTTCGTCGTTCTCGCTGGAGACCGCGCTGATGATCCAGAAGCGCGACTACGGCCAGGCGTTCACCTATTCCGCCGCGAGCGTCCTTCTGGCGATCGCGGCCTTGTTCGCGGGCCTGCTGGTCGCCCGGAAAGTCTTCGCATGAGCACCAAGGAAGTCCGCACCCTTTACGTCGACGCCGGCGAGGACGGGGTCCGCCTCGATCGCTGGTTCAAGCGTCGCTGGCCGCACCTGAACCATATCCAGCTCAACAAGCTGTTCCGCTCGGGTCAGGTCCGGGTCGACGGCTCGCGCGCCAAGGCCGACACCAAGCTGGCGGCCGGCAGCCAGATCCGCGTGCCGCCGCTGCCCGATGCGCCCGATCCGTCGGACAAGAACAAGCTGTCGGCGCGCGACGTCGCCTACGCCAAGTCGCTGGTGCTGTATGAGGACGAGGAAGTCCTGGCTCTCAACAAACCCGCCGGCTTGGCGGTGCAGGGCGGCACCAAGACCACCAAGCATATCGACAAGTTGCTCAGCGCCTGGGGCGAGGGCGTGGATCGTCCGCGCCTGGTTCACCGTCTGGACCGCGACACCTCGGGCGTGCTGCTGCTTGGCAAGACCCCGTCGGCCGCCGCACGTCTGTCGGGCGCCTTCGCCAAGCGTAAGGCGCAGAAGACCTACTGGGCGATCGTGGCCGGCAATCCGCACCCGACCGAGGGCGTTATGGAGTTGCATCTGGCCAAGCGCGGGGTGGGCGATCGCGAACTGGTCGTGCCCGCCCAGCCCAAGGACCCGGACGCCCAACCGGCCGAAACCGAGTTCGTGACGATCAGCCGAGCCGGGCCGCGCGTGACCTGGATGGCGCTGCGTCCCCACACCGGCCGCACCCACCAGCTTCGGGCGCACATGAAGGCGATGGGGCACCCGATCCTGGGCGATCCCAAGTATGGCGACGAAAAGTCAGCGCCGTTGTCGGAAGGGCTGAAGCTGCAGCTGCACGCCCGCTCGATCCTGCTGCCGCACCCGTCGGCCGGCATGCTGCACATCGAGGCTCCGCTCAGCCCCGAGATGCAGGAGGGTTTCCGCAAATTCGGCTTCTCCGAGGACGAGGCGGACGCCGAACCCTTCGCCCGGCGTCAGACCAAGCGACGCTGATCGCGCCGCTTGGTCCCCCACCTGCCGCGCCCTCCATGGGGCGCGGGTCTCCGCCTTCGGCGGATTTCTAGACAAGGTTCGTGACAGCTCTGGCGTTTGCGCTGTCAGGAAAAACCTTGCTCTCGAGGATGGCGCGATCAACGCCCATATGGTCCGCCAAGACGCCCTTGAAGAGGCTCCGGACGTCCAGCGTTGGCGCGGTGTCACGGTTTTCGAATAGCGCCTTGTCGGCCAGGCCCGGCCAGTCGCCGACGATCCCGCCGCGCTTGAGGGCTCCGCCCAGGATGAGACCGGTTGAGGCTGTGCCGTGGTCTGTGCCGCCCGTACCGTTGACCCGGGCTGTGCGGCCAAACTCGGTGACGACGAGCACCACGGTGTTTTTCCATTCAGACCCAAGGCCCCGATGCAGGCCATCGAGCACCGCGTCCATGTAGGACAGGCGCGTGGCGATCTGGCCGGGTTGATTGGCGTGGGTGTCGAAGCCGTCGAGGGAGACTGCGGCGATCTGCGGTCCGCCGGCCTGGGTCATGAAGCCGCCCAGCGTTGATCCGAGCTTACGCGCAGTCTCCACGCCGCCGCGGTTTTGTCCGCCCGCGCCCATCGCCGGCGTCGGACCAGACATGGAAGAAGCGCTGGTCTGTGCGGCCATCGCCGTCTCGGCCATGGCCTCGGTTTCCAGCCCACGCGCAAACGCTGGACCAAGAAGCGGGTCCAATCGATAGAGATCCTGAAGCAGGGTTGGCAGGCGCGCGGTCTCGTCGACGCCCTTGCCGGGAGACCAGCTGGCGGCCTGGACCTTGCCCCGCAGGATCAGCGGCGCAGTGGTCCCGACCGACAGGCCCTCGACCTTGCGGATCGGCGTCAGGGCTTCCAGCGTGCGGTTCAGCCAGCCGGTCTCGGCCCCGTAGACCTGGGCTGAGCCGGTCTCCAGAACGTCCTGGGCCTCAAAGTGCGAGCGGGCGCGGTCGGGGCTGGCGATCGCCGGCGCGATGCGAGCCTGACCCTTCTGCGCCAGGGCGAAGACCGCTTTCAGTTCTGGATGCAGGCCGAAGGTGTCGTCCAGCATGGGGGTCTGATCGCGCTGGATGGCGATCGAGCCGCGTAGCGCCGTGTAGTTTGGGTCCCCAACTGGCGGCGACACCGACAGGCCGTCCATGCCGCCGCGGCAGATGACGACCACCAGCTTCTTGCGGGCTAGGTCGCTTTCCGAGGCCGCGAAGGCTTGGGTTCCAAAGAGATTGACGCTGAACCCCAGGCTAGCGCCCAGGCCCAGCAGCGAGCGACGGTTCATGGCGGCGTCTGTCATCGACGTTGGAACTCCGGGCTCATGATCAGCAGGGCGAAGGCTTCTCGGCGGGTCTCGGCCCGGGCGACAGCCTTGGCGACGGGCGGGGTCAGTCGTGCGCCGAGGGCCGAAGCGGCCAGGGCGTTGGGATCGATGCGATCGGCGACGGCGGCGGCGAAACCCTGCGCCCACTGCATGCGCTTGATGAGCGCGTCGGGCGCGGCCCAGGTCTGGGCGTCTTCGGGCCAGCCCTTGGGAGAGGGCGGCGCGAAGGGCTTCTGACCAAGACTGGTCAGGATCGGCGCGATGCGCTCGAACGCCGAAGGCTCGGCGCCGATCAGCCGCCAGGTCGACACTGTAAACTCGTATGGCGTCTTGAACTTTGCTGGCGTCGGGTCCCACGCCTCCGGACTCTCGATAAGGCTCTTCGCCACGGCGGCGAGGTCGCCGCCGGTTTCCATCCAGCGTCGCTCAAGGCGTTGGACCAAGGCTGTGGGTGGTGCGTCGGCGACGAAGTGACGGGCGATCTTGCCGCAGACGTAGCGGGCGGTGCGAGGATCGGCTGCGAGATCGCGCAGGGCCGCGAGCGGCTGAGCCATCCCTTGCTGATTGTAGCGACGCCCCAGGATCGTCCGCACGCCGGGCTCATGGGCCTGTTCGCGGAACAGGAACTGACCGGCGCGGTCTGCCTGTTCTCGACCAATGGAAAAGCCTGTCAGGGCGCGTGCGAATTCGGTGACGTCGGTCTGGCTATAGCCCGCGTCGATCCCGACGGTGTGCAACTCCAGGATCTCGCGCGCCAGGTTCTCATTCAGCCCGGCCGTAGCGTTGTTGCGGCGACGCGCGGCGAACTGGGCGGCGCGGCTGCTTGGACCGATGGACTGGGCCTGGTCCAGATAGGTCAGCATGGCCGGATGGGTCGAGGACGCCACCAGCAGGTTCTCGAAGCGGCTGAAGACATAGGGGCGGATGGCTTCGCGCTCGAACGGACCGACCAGCACCGAGGTGAGCTGCTTGGTGGCCGAGACGGTGAAGTGATTGGCCCAGAAGAGCGCCCAGCGCTCGCGGAAGGGCGCCGGCGTGCGGGCGGCAAGACGGGCGCGCGCCAGGAAGTCGCCCCCAACTTTCTGGCGCAGGTCGCGCTGGGCGCTGATGAAGGCCTGGGCGGCCATCTTCGTGTCGTCCTCGCCGTCCTTCCGCTGACGCTCTGCGCGTCGCTGCTGCTGATAAGCCCGCATCTGCTCGAAGCGAGCGCTGGCGGTTTCACCGTCGTCCTGCGGAAGATCAGCGCCCTCGGCGCGGATCTGCGCGATCAGGAAGCCTTGGGGATCACCCCGGGCGCTCTCGATCTCGCCGGGGCGGGCCCCCAGGCCAAAGCGTGTGGCGGCGATGGCGGCCATCAGGTCCTTGGTGGGCAGGCTCAAGCAACGCTCTCCCTTGCGCGACATCGCGATCTTGCTCATTCAACGCCTGTCCGTCGCCGATCCGTCGCGGATAATCGCGAAAAGAGCTTTCCCGTGTCCGACAAGTCCGAATTGCTGCTGAAGCCGAAGCGCTTCTACAAGACCGCCGCCGTCGCGCAGGTCGATGGAGGCTTCGCGGTGCAACTGGACGGCCGCACGCCAAAGTCGCCGGCCAAGAAGCCTCTCGTCGCGCCGACCCAAGCCATGGGCGCGATCATCGCAGCCGAATGGGAGGCGCAGGTCGAGTACATCGACAGCAGCCTCATGCCAGCGACGCGCCTGGCGTTCACCGCCATCGACCGGATCGCCGAGACGCGCGCCGAGGTCGCTCGGGAGATCACCGCCTACGCCGCCTCTGACCACCTCTGCTATCGTGCGGAAAGCCCGCGGCCCCTCGTCGAGCGCCAGGAGCGTGAGTGGGGGGCGGTGCTGGATTGGGCGAACGCCGAACATGGGCTGGTGTTCACACCGGTCGCCGGGATCATCCACACGCCGCAGCCGCCAGCCACCCTTGCGTCGGTCGAAGCCCTGGCCCTGACCCTGGATGATTTCGCCTTGGCGGGGGTCGCCTTCGCGGCGGGACTTCTGGGCTCGACGGTGCTGGCTCTGGCCGTTCGCGCAGGCCGGCTGACCGGCCAGCAAGCGTTGGACCTGTCAAGGCTGGACGAGATCTATCAAGCCGAGCAGTGGGGCGAGGACGCCGAGGCCAAGGCCCGGGCGGAGGCTCTAGGCGTCGAGGCGGCGATGATCGAGCGCTGGTTCGCCGCCTTGCGGTGACGCTCCGGCGACGGCTTATGCTGCGCTGCCGCAAGGTCCGCCTTGCGCCCCGGCGCGGGCCTCGCTACGGCTTGGTCATAAGGTGGAAGAACCGCCAGATGAACGGACCGGGCAGGGGAGTACGCGCGTGCAGCACATTCTCGAGGAACTGGAGCGTCGTCGCCAGCAGGCCAAGGCCGGGGGCGGTGAAAAGCGCGTAGAGGCGCAGCACGCCAAGGGCAAGCTGACCGCCCGCGAGCGGATCGACCTCTTGCTGGACGAGGGCTCCTTCGAGGAGTTCGACATGTTCGTTGAGCACCGCTGCGCCGACTTCGGCATGCAGGACCAGAAGATCCCCGGAGACGGCGTCGTGACCGGATGGGGCACGATTAACGGCAAGGTCGTCTACGTTTTTTCCAAGGACTTCACCGTGTTCGGCGGCTCGCTGTCGAACGCCCACGCCCAAAAGATCGTCAAGGTGCAGCGTCAGGCCATGAAGGTCGGCGCGCCGGTGATCGGCCTGTTTGACGCGGGCGGCGCGCGGATCCAGGAGGGCGTCGACAGCCTGGCCGGCTATGCCGACATCTTCGTCGAGAACGTCATGGCCTCAGGCGTCATCCCGCAGATCAGCGTGATCATGGGCCCCTGCGCCGGCGGCGACGTCTATTCGCCCGCCATGACCGACTTCATCTTCATGGTGAAGGACACGAGCTACATGTTCGTGACCGGTCCCGATGTGGTGAAGACCGTCACCAATGAGGTGGTCACCGCCGAGGAGCTGGGCGGGGCCCGCGTGCACGCCGCCAAGTCGGGCGTCGCTGAGGGCGCGTTCGAGAATGATCTGGAGGCCATGACCCAGGTCCGTCGCCTGATCGACTTCCTGCCCTCGTCCAACCGCGAGACCGCGCCCGAGCGCGAGAGCTTCGACGAGCCGCTGCGCGAGGAGATGAGCCTCGACACGCTGGTGCCGGCCGATCCGACCAAGCCCTACGATATGAAGGAACTGATCCTGAAAGTCGTCGACGAGGCGGATTTCTTCGAGATTTCCAGCGAGTGGGCCAAGAACATCATCTGCGGCTTCGCGCGCATGGATGGCGAGACGGTCGGCATCGTCGCCAACCAGCCGCTGGTGCTGGCCGGCGTGCTGGATATCGACAGCTCGCGCAAGGCCGCCCGCTTCGTGCGCTTCATCTGCGAAAGCCTGGAAGATCCCTTCCTGATCTCGCTGTAACGCAGGCCGATGGCAGAAGGCTGAAGGCAAGACAGAACCCCCGTCTGCGTGGCGGGGGTTTGCCGTGGCGGGAATTGTGGTGGAGGATTCCGGTAGAGTGCCGCCGCCTGCACCCGTGACAATGCGGGCATGACGGTCACGTTCACGCGGGAATTCATGCTGGAGCGGATGTTCGCGGGTGACGCGACGTTCGACGGGCTGTTCTACACGGGCGTGACGAGTACCGGGATCTACTGCCTGCCGTCCTGCCGGGCGCGCAAGCCGCTGGCGGGGAACGTGGTGTTCCACGCATGCGCGGCGTCGGCGCGGGCGGCGGGACTGCGGGCGTGTCGTCGCTGCCAGCCGGATG
>OFDC01000850.1_pt1 | contig 19203 bp, 12 predicted proteins | sample 1520941 | NCBI WGS metagenome assembly OFDC01 (sample SAMEA94258168, study PRJEB24077) | hot springs metagenome | biome: Aquatic biome; feature: Water | place: India | collected 2012-12-06 | depth 5 m | reverse complement strand
GGTGCGGAAGCCGATGAGACCGCGGCTCGGCACGATGAACTCCATGCGCACCCAGCCGGTGCCGTGGTTGGTCATGCCCTCCATGCGGCCGCGCCGGGCCGCGAGAAGCTGGGTGATCGCACCGAGGTACTCCTCCGGCGCGTCGATCGTGAGGTGCTCGAAGGGCTCGTGCAGCTTGCCGTCGATGGTCTTCGTGACCACCTGGGGCTTGCCGACCGTGAGCTCGAATCCCTCGCGGCGCATGTTCTCGACGAGGATCGCGAGGGCCAGCTCGCCACGGCCCTGCACTTCCCAGGCGTCGGGGCGGCCAATGTCGACCACACGGATCGACACGTTGCCGATGAGCTCGCGATCGAGACGGTCTTTCACCATGCGGGCTGTGAGCTTGTGCCCCTTGACCTTGCCGACGAGCGGCGAGGTGTTGGTGCCGATCGTCATCGAGATGGCGGGCTCATCCACGGTGATGGCGGGCAGCGGCCGGATGTCGTCGAGGTCGGCGATGGTCTCGCCGATCGTGATGTCCTCGATGCCCGCGATGGCGACGATGTCGCCCGCCATCGCCGACTCGGCGGGGTGGCGCTCGAGGGCGCGGGTCTTCAGCAGCTCGGTGATGCGCATCTGGCTGTGGGTGCCGTCATGCCGCACCCAAGCGACCTGCTGCCCCTTCTTGAGGGTGCCGTTGAAGATGCGCAGCAGTGCGATGCGGCCGAGGAACGGACTCGCGTCGAGGTTCGTCACGTGCGCCTGCAGGGGGTGCTCGTCGTCGTAGGTCGGCGCGGGGATGTGCGACAGGATCGCCTCGAACAGCGGCTCGAGGTCGTCGTTGTCGGGCAGCTGTCCATCGGCCGGGCGGGTGCGGCTCGCGGCGCCCGCGCGACCCGAGGCGTAGATGACCGGCAGGTCGAGGATCGCGTCGACATCGAGATCGGGCACCTCGTCTTGCAGGTCGCTCGCCAACCCGAGCAGCAGGTCGTGGGTCTCCTCCTCGACGGCCTCGATGCGGGCATCCGGGCGATCGGTCTTGTTGACCAGCAGGATGACCGGCAGCTTCGCCGCGAGCGCCTTGCGCAGCACGAAGCGGGTCTGCGGCAGCGGGCCCTCGCTCGCGTCGACGAGCAGCACGACGCCGTCGACCATGCTGAGGCCGCGCTCGACCTCACCGCCGAAGTCGGCGTGACCGGGGGTGTCGATCACGTTGATCGTGATCTCCTGCCCGCCGGCGTGCGTGCCGGTGTAGGTCACCGCCGTGTTCTTGGCGAGGATCGTGATGCCCTTCTCGCGCTCGAGGTCGTTCGAGTCCATCGCGCGCTCCTCGATGTGAGCGTGCGCGGCGAACGACCCTGTCTGGCGGAGCATGGCGTCGACCAGGGTCGTCTTGCCGTGGTCGACGTGGGCGACGATCGCCACATTGCGCAGGTCGGTGCGGGTGGCGAGGGCCATGAGCTATTCCTTGGTGGCTGCGCGCTGCTCTCGGCGCTCCCGCTGCGCCACCGGATCGGGCAGGGGAACAGCGGCGATGAGGCGCTGAGTGTAGGGGTCTTGGGGGTTGCGCAGAATCTGATCACGCGAACCCTGCTCGACCAGTCTACCCCGGTGCATCACCGCGATCCGGTGCGCGAGCATGTCGACGACCGCGAGGTCGTGGCTGATGAAGAGGCAGGCGAACTGGAGCTTGCTCTGCAGGTCTTGCAGCAGGTCGAGGAATCGAGCCTGCACCGAGACGTCGAGCGCGCTCGTCGGCTCGTCGGCCACGAGCAGCTCGGGCGCGAGCGCGAGGGCGCGGGCGATGCCGACACGCTGGCGCTGGCCGCCCGAGAGCTCGTGGGGGTAGCGGTTGCGATAGCTGGCGGGCAGCTCGACCTGGCTCAGCAGCTCTTCGACGCGCTTGTCGAGCTCCTTGCCCTGGGCTTCCTTGGCAAGCAGCAGCGGCTCGCCGATGCTCTCGCCGATCGGCATGCGCGGGTTGAGGCTCGATCCCGGGTCCTGGAACACGATGCCAGCCTTGCGGCGCAGCGGCCGCAGCTCTTTCATCGATGCCTTCGAGATGTCGATGCCCGCGGAGACGAGGCGGCCGTACTTGATCGGCAGCAGGCCGACGGCGGCACGACCGAGCGTCGTCTTGCCCGACCCCGACTCGCCGACGAGGCCCACGATCTCGCCCGGGTAGACGTCGAGGGTGATGTCGTCGGCGGCGAGGAAGGCCGGCACCCGTCCGCGCTTCGGGTACTCGATCGAGACGTCCTGGAACGAGAGCACGGGCTCTGCCGTGGGCTTCGCGGTCGCGGTCGCAACCTCGGAGATGTCGAGGCCCAGGTGCGGCACGGCGGCGAGCAGCGACTGCGTGTAGGGGTGCTGCGGGCGCTGGAAGATGTCGAGGGCGGTGCCCTGCTCAACGGCGACGCCGTCTTTCATCACCATGATCGAGTCGGCCAGGTCGGCGACGACGCCCATGTCATGCGTGATGAGCACGATGGCCGAGTCGAGCCGCGTGCGCAGGTTGCGCAGCAGCTCGAGGATCTCCGCCTGCACCGTGACGTCGAGGGCCGTGGTCGGCTCGTCGGCGATGAGCAGCACGGGGTCGCACGAGATGGCCTGCGCGATCATCGCGCGCTGCCGCTGCCCGCCCGACAGCTGGTGGGGGAACTTGTGGAAGGCCGTCGCCGGGTCGGGCATGTCGACCTTCTCGAGCAGCTCGATCGCGCGCTCCTTCGCCTGCGCCGGCGTGAGGTCGTAGTGCGTGCGCAGCGTCTCGACGATCTGGAAGCCGACGGTGTAGACGGGGTTGAGGGCCGTCATCGGCTCCTGGAAGATCACGGCGATCTGCTGGCCGCGCACCCGGCGCAACTCGCGCTTGTCGAGATCGCCGATCTCGCGGCCGAGCAGCTTGATCGAGCCCGTCACGCGCGCGGTCGGCGGCAGGAGGCCGAGCAGGGCCATCGAGCTCGACGACTTGCCCGAGCCCGACTCGCCCACGATAGCCATGACCTCGCCGCGCTTGACGGTGTAGTCGAGGCCCACGGCCGCCGGGTAGAACTCGCCGTCGACCCAGAAGTCGACGCCCAGGCCCGAGACCTCCAGAACGGTCTCGACGGCGGTGCTGGTGCTGGTGCTCACGGGAGTTCCTTCCGTGCGGTCATGATGCGGGTTTCTGAGAAGCTGGAGCTATGCGCTTCCAGCCAGCGAGCTTTCGCCCCGCGTTCGGTCGAGTTCTGACGGTCATCATTGCGGCGATCGGCGCGGGAGCCCTGACCGGTTACGTCATCGTGGGTGACATCGCAGGACTTCTGCGATCTGGCTCGTGGCTGGTGTTGATGGTCGCGGCTGTCTGGGCGCTGTACTGGATGCCCCGGGTCGAGGTACTCGAGCACGCGGTCATCGTGCGCAACCCGCTCAGCACCTGGCACGTGCCGTGGCCCGCAATCCAGCGCATCGACACCAAGTGGGCGCTCACCCTGTACACCGAGCACAGTCGCGTCGAGGCGTGGGCCGCGCCCGCGTCGGGGCGTTACACCGTGTTCCGGCTTGGCCCCGATGACGTGAAGGTGAGCGAGTCGGCCCGCCTCGCTGGCTCGATCCGCCCCGGTGACACGCTCTCGAGTGAGAGCGGCGCCGCCGCGAACCACATTCGTCGGCACTGGGAGGAGCTGCGCGACGACGGACTGCTCGACGCCACGGTTGACTCGGGAGCCGTGCGGCGCACGCCGAACGTGCGGACGATCGTGCTTCTCTCTGCGCTGCTCGCGCTGTGCATCTTGGGGCAGGTGCTGTAGGAGCATCCGTCGCTCCTAGCCGACCGTCGGGGCGGCGGCCTTCGGCTTCGCGAGGGCGCGCGCACTCGGCATGCGCTTTTGGCGGGGGTCGAACGCATCACGCAAGCCGTCGCCGATGAAGTTGATACATAGCGCGATCGCGATGATGAACGCGCCAGGCCACCAGAACAGCCAAGGGCGAGTCGCGAACGCCGCTTGGTTTTGGCTGATGATCACCCCGAGCGATGTGTCGGGGGGCTGAACGCCGAAGCCGAGGAAGCTGAGTCCGGTCTCGAGCAAGATCGCCGCGGCCATGAGCAGAGTCGTATTGACGATGATGACGCCAATGGCATTGGGCAGGATGTGCTTGAAGATGATGCGTCGGTCGCTCGCACCGGCGACCCGGGCCGCATCGACGAACTCACGCTCTCGCAGGCTGAGAACCTCGGCCCGAACCAACCGGGCGAGACCCGTCCACGTGAAGAGCCCGATGATCACCGCGAGGAATGCCGCTCCAAGCCCACCAACCGCTCGTCCGAGAACCGCGCCGATGACGATAAGCGGGATCACGATGACCATGTCGGTCATGCGCATCAGCACCGCGTCGACCCAGCCGCGGTAGTAGCCCGAGACCGCGCCGATGACCGTGCCGATCACCGTCGCGATCAGACCGACAATCACCATGATGACGATCGACTGCTGCGTACCCCGCATCACGACAGCGAAGGTGTCGCGGCCGATTTCATCCTGGCCGAAGGGGTGAAGTCCGAGTGTGATTCCTGCCCCTCCGAGCCACTCGGGAACGAAGCTGAGGGTGGGCTGCCCGCCGTTCTGCACAGGCGGGATATCAGTCCAGGTCCACATCCACCATCCCGGTGTCTTCACCTGGATGCCGAAAAACGAGAAATCGAATCCGACGGCAGTGAACGCCAGGATGATGATGAAGGCCAGCGAGATCATCGAGATGACCGCGCCCTTGTGCCGGAAGAACCGGCGGCGCACGATCTGGCCCTGCGAGAGGCCCTCGACCTCCTTGTTGGCGATGTTGTTCTCGGCGTCGGTGACGCCGGCGACGGGGGCAGTGCTCTTCTTGCTCATCAGCTGACTCGGATTCGGGGGTCGAGGGACGCGTAGACGAGGTCGGCGATCAGGTTGAACAGGATCGCGAGACCGCCGACGACGACGAAGAAGGCCATGACCGGGTTCGGGTCGACGGCCCGCAGACCGTTGATGAAGAGCTGGCCCATGCCGGTCCAGCCGAACACCGTCTCGGTGATGACGGCGCCGCCGACGATGCCGCCGATGTCGAAGGCGACGATGGTGGCGATCGGGATCAGGGCGTTGCGGAAGGCGTGACGCACGACCACGGTGCGCTCGGCGAGGCCCTTCGCCCGCGCGGTGCGGATGTAGTCCTGGTTCATCACCTCGAGCAGGCTCGCCCGCGAGTACCGCGTGTAGGTGGCGAACGAGATCAGGATGATCGCCATCGTCGGCAGCAGCAGGTGCGTGTAGATGTCGACACCCTGCACCCAGAGGGAGCCCTCGAGGTTCGGGGTCGACGAGCCGATCGTCGCGATCGGGCGTCCGCGGATGCGTCCCGAACTCGCGTAGTCGTCCCAGACCATCATGAACCGGTCGAGCGCGATGGCGCCCGCGGTGATGAAGCCCGTGAAGGCCGCGACACGCATGACGGGGCCCTTGTCGACGCCGCCCATGAACCAGCCGATGCCCATGCTCACGACGATGGTGAGGGCGGCGAGTGCCGCGAGCATCCACCACTCGGTGATCGAGTACGAGATGCCGTACTGGAACGGGAAGTAGAGCACGATGCCGAGGCCGGCGACGGCGAGCGAGGCGTACAGTGCCCGACGGTTCTTCAGGCCCGTGATGAGGGCCGTGAAGCCGACCGCCGCACCCAGACCGATGATCGCGACGCCGACGATCGACAAGCCCGGGTAGGTGAACCAGTCGATCAGGTTCATGATCACGAGCATCGACGCCGTCGCACCCGCCGCCACCGTGAAGGTGATCGCCTTGCGGCGCAGGGTGCCGGGGATGATCGAGGCCCAGAGCAGACCGCCGACGAGCGTCAGGACGGCGATGAGCCAGACCGGCAGCTGCGGGTCGTCCTCGAGGAAGTCATTGAAGCCGATGGCGATGAACTGCTTGAGCAGAACGGCGACCCAGAAGACCGGCAGCGAGAAGAAGAGGAAGGAGATGAAGGTGACGCTGTAGTCGTACCCGGAGTACTGACGGAGCGCCGTCGTGATGCCGACGATGAGGCCGAGGATGATCGCGACGATGGTCGCGATGGTGACGAGCTGGATCGTCGATCCGAGGGCCTGCTCGAGCAGGACGTTCACGTCGCGGCCCTGAACCGTGACTCCGAAGTTGCCGCCGAGCACACCGCGCTCGCCCGCAGCCGGATCACCGAAGAGCCAGATGAAGTACCGCAGCGGCGGGATCACGTCGAGGCGCAGCAGCTTGATGCGGGCCTCGATGAGCTGCTCCTTGTTCGGAGCGTTGCTCAGCCGGAGGTCTTCGAGGGGGTCGTCGGAGAAGGCGACCAGGTTGTACATGAGGAACGTGGCCGCGAGGAGCACGAACACGGAGGCGATGAGTCGCCGGATCACGAATGATGCCATGGGGGTGGCGCCCTACCTATCTGCGTAACGGGGGTGCGCTCAGTGGTGGGCGCTGGGGCCGCAGATGCGACCCCAGCGCCCGTTCACTGTGCTAGCTGACCGGAGTCAGTCGGGAGCGGGGCTCTCGACTAGTTCGACTCGGTCGGCTCCCAGTCCCACGCGTTCCAGAAGATGGTCGGCGACAGGGGGCCCGGGTTCACGTTGGTCACGCGGTCGGAGAACGCGGTGACGGCCGGGAACTGGAAGATGGTGACTCCGTAGAAGTCGTCCATCAGCAGCTTGTCGATCTCCAGCTGGATCTCGATCTGGCGCTCGGGGTCGAGCGTCACGTCGAGCTCGTCGAGCAGAGCGTCAACCTCGGGGTTGCTGTAGTAGTTGAGGTTGTTGATGCCGCCCGTGCGGAAGGTCGACGAGCTGTTCGTCACACCGAGGCTCGTCGACTGCCAGCCGAAGAACACCGCGTCGTAGGCGCCGGGCGTGCCGAGCAGGCCACCCCACTCGGGGCTGCCGCAGTCCTCGACCACGAAGCCCGCCTCCTGAGCCGACGCCTGGATGAGCGCGAACTCGTTGACACGACGCGGGTTGTTCGACGCGTAGAGGATGCAGACGGCCGGGTCGGTGACGCCAGCCTCGGCGATGAGCGCCTTGGCGCCCTCGATGTCGACCTCGCCGAACTTCTCGGCCATGCCGTTGTTCGCAACGGTCTCGTCGTAGCCGGCGGCACCCGGGAGGAAGAGCTGCGAGTTGCGCACCTCGGCCTCGGGGTTCAGCGGCTTGATGAGGGTGTCGACGATCTGCTGACGCGGGATGGTCTTCAGGAAGGCCTCGCGGAGAAGCGGGTTGTCGAACGTGCCGTTCTTCGATTTCTCGAAGGTGAGGTCGAAGTGCTCGTAGACGGCCTCCTCGCCACCGAGAACGGTCACGCCGTCGAGCGCCGCGAGGGCGTCGGCGACGTCGGCCGTGGCCTGGGGGCTGATGATGTCGACCTCGCCGTTGGCGAGCGCCTGAACGGCCGCCAGCGGGTCGGAGATGAACCGAATGGTGATCTCCTCGATGTTCGGGAGGTTCTCACCGCGGTAGTTCTCGTTGGCGGTCAGCGTGATCGACTGGTCAGCGACGAAGTCGGTGATCTTGTAGGGGCCGTTCACGACGAGGAGGTTGGCGTCCTCCTCCGCCGGGAGCTCGGTGAAGTTCCAGTCCGAGTTCCAGACGCTCGAGATCGGGGCCAGCGCCGCGGCGTCCGCGTTCTGCACGGCCTCGACGAGCGCGTCCTTGGCCTCCTGGGCGTCCTCGATGCCGAGGGCGCGCTGCGCGACGACGTGCGCCGGCAGGCCCACACCGAAGACGAGCTCCCAGTCGACGAAGAACTCGTCGTAGACGAGGGTGATCGACTTGCCGTCGATCTCCGGGGTCTCGGTCACGAGCTGCAGGCCCGCACCGATCGCGCCGTCGAAGTACACGACGTCGGTCGGGTAGTCGTCGGTGAACTCACCGGTCTCGGGGTCGGTGAACTCGCCCGGGTCGAAGTCGGGGGTGTTCAGAACGCCCGAGTTCGCGGCCCACGCGAGCAGCATGTCCGCGGCGTCGACGGGGGTGCCGTCCGACCACTGGACGTCGTCCGCGATCGTGTACTTGACGGTCAGCGGGTCCTCCGAGACGAGCTCGTAGGTACCGAACGACTCGTCCTTCACGAGGGCGGGCTCGTTGTTGTAGTAGTTGAAGCCGCCGCTCGTCAGGTACACGATGTTGGCGTTGGCCGTGGCGTTACCGAACGACGTGTTGCTGTTGTACGAGTAGAACGGCTGGTTCCACGCGACCGTGATGGAGCTACCCTCGACGACCTCGGACTGCGGCGCTGCGCAAGCCGAGAGAACGAGAGCGCTCGCCGCGATCGTGGCCGTGGCGGCCGCGAATCTGCTGATACGCAATTTTCCTCCTGTGCAAGATGGACACGTGTCGGCACGTTTTCCGAGCGCACCGTCACGCCTGTTGGGTCCGACCCTAGAAGCCCAGAGACACCCCCGCCAAACTGTAGGCCCATTCGTTACACACCGGTAACGCTTGCGCGGTGGCGGTGCGGGAAACGCGCGATCCTTGCGCCAAAGTCGCGCTTTTGTGCACGGATGCGCGCTCAGGGTGCGGACTGTTGCGAGAACGGGCGGCTCGGGCCTCGAATGCCCTGCCCACGCCGGGTGGAGCGGCTGTGGAAGCGCGCCAAAGAGCGGCCCGCATCCGCGACGAGGATTGAGGACTCGGCACAATCGCGGCCGGAGCGACCGAGAATGTGGGGGTGACGACCCGCCCGCACGCCCTCCCCGACCTGCCCGAGCCGAGCGATCGGCGGATCCGCATCGAGATCCTTCTTGTGCTGGGGCTGTCGCTCGGCGCGAGCGCCGTGTACTCCGTGGTCGCGATCGCCAACCGTCTCACTCGCGACGTGCCGCTGGGCGAGCAGACGGCGACGATCAACCCCCCGCGCGATGAGCGGCCGATCTTCGACCTGATCTACCAGCTGCTCGGCGTGCTGTTCGACCTGGTGCCGGTCGCCCTGGTGGCCTTCCTGCTGTGGAGCGGGACGCGCCCGCACCTCGGCCGCCTCGGCATCGACGGCACCCGGCCGTGGCGGGATGCCCGCGACGGGCTCGGCCTGGCGGCGCTCATCGGCGTTCCGGGCCTCGCTCTGTACCTCGGGGCGCGCGAGCTGGGACTCGCGGTGACCGTGGTGCCGACCGCGCTCGACGAGCACTGGTGGACCGTTCCGGTGCTGCTGCTGGCGGCAGCCCGCGCGGGCATCGTCGAGGAGGTCATCGTCGTCGGCTACCTGTTCGCGCGGCTGCGCGACCTGCGCTGGGGGCCGTGGGCGATCATCCTGACCAGCGCGCTGCTGCGCGCCACGTATCACCTCTACCAGGGCTTCGGCGGCTTCGTCGGCAACTTCGCCATGGGCCTCCTGTTCGGCTGGCTGTACACGCGCTACGGGCGGCTGCTGCCGCTCGTCATCGCGCACACGATCCTCGACGCCGTCATCTTCATCGGCTACCCGTGGGCGGCCGCGACCTTCCCCACGCTGCTCGCCCCGCCCGCCTGACAGCTGCGCGCGTCGCACGCTCCGCGACACTTCGCACTCCTTCTTCTGTGTGAGGTGTCGCAAACCGTGAGAGGCGCGGCAGGGCGGCACGGCGGGCACGCCGACTCAGTCGGTCGCCGTCAGGCGAACGCTTCGCCCGCGCCGGAGGCGCGGCAGACAAGCGCAGCCGGACTCCGATCAGTGAGTTCGCCGTCAGGCGAACTCACTGATCGGCGGACACGCGCAGACGAGGTTGCGGTCGCCGTAGGCCTGGTCGACGCGGCGCACCGGCGGCCAGTACTTGTCGACGCGCGCGCCCGCGAACGGGTACACGGCGAGCTCGCGCGAGTACGGGTGCTCCCACTCGCCGGCGATGACGCTCTCGGCCGTGTGCGGCGCGTTGACGAGCGGGTTGTCGTCCGCCGGCCACTCCCCCGCCGCGACGCGGTCGGCCTCGTGGCGGATGGCGATCATGGCCTGGATGAACCGCTCGAGCTCGGCGAGGTCCTCCGACTCGGTCGGCTCGACCATGAGCGTGCCCGCGACGGGGAACGACATGGTCGGCGCGTGGAAGCCGTAGTCCATGAGCCGCTTGGCGACGTCGTCGTTGCCGATGCCGGTCGCCTCCTTGAGCGGGCGCAGGTCGAGGATGCACTCGTGCGCGACGAGCCCGTTCTCGCCCGCGTACAGCACCGGGTAGTGCTCGCGCAGGCGGAGGGCGACGTAGTTCGCCGCGAGCACGGCGTTGGCGGTCGCATCCGTGAGCCCTTCGGCGCCCATCATGCGCGCGTAGGCCCACGAGATCGGCAGGATGCTCGCCGAGCCGTAGGGTGCCGCCGAGACGGGCGCGCCGCGGTGCTCGACGGTTCCGGCCGCACCGGTCGCCATGTCGAACGGCGGGTGCTGGTGCATCTGCGCCAGCGGGTGGCCCGGCAGGAAGGGCGCGAGGTGCGCCTTCGCCGCGACCGGCCCGACGCCGGGCCCGCCGCCGCCGTGCGGGATGCAGAACGTCTTGTGCAGGTTGAGGTGGCTGACGTCGCCGCCGAGGTCGCCGTAGCGGGCGTAGCCGAGCAGCGCGTTGAGGTTGGCGCCGTCGATGTACACCTGCCCGCCGGCCTCGTGCACCGCGGCCGTGACCTGCATGACCTCGTGCTCGTACACGCCGTGCGTCGACGGGTAGGTGATCATGAGCGCCGCGAGCTCGTCTCGGTGCTCGGCGATCTTGGCGCGCAGGTCGGCGAGGTCGACATCGCCGGTCTCGGTCGTGCCGACGACGACGACGCGCATGCCGGCGAGCACCGCGCTCGCCGCGTTCGTGCCGTGCGCGCTCGACGGGATCAGGCACACCGTGCGGTGCAGGTCGCCGCGCGAGCGGTGGTAGCCGCGGATCGCGAGGAGGCCCGCGAGCTCGCCCTGCGAGCCGGCGTTGGGCTGCAGCGAGACCGCGTCGTAGCCGGTGAGCTCGGCGAGCCAGGTCTCGAGCATGCCGATGAGGATGAGCGATCCCTGGACGTCCTCGACGGGGGCGAAGGGGTGCAGGCCACTGAACTCGGGCCACGTGACGGCCGCCATCTCGGTGGCCGCGTTGAGCTTCATCGTGCACGAGCCCAGGGGGATCATCCCGCGATCGAGCGCGTAGTCGCGGTCGGCGAGGCGCTTGAGGTAGCGCATCATCGACGTCTCGCTGCGGTGCGTGTGGAACACCGGGTGCGTCATGTACTCGGATGCTCGGCGCAGGTCGGCAGGGAATGCGGGCTCGAACGCCGTGGCCCAACCGGCTCCGAGACCGAAGACCTCCGCGAGCGCCGGACCGATGTCGGCGGCGGTACCGGTGTTCGCTGCCGCCGAGGTCACCTCGTCGACGCTGAGCCGCAGCGTGTCGGCGTCGACCTGCCACAGCAGGAGGTCGTGCTCGCGCGCGGCGGCGGCGAGTGCGGCCGCCCGGCCGGGAGCGCTGATCTCGAGCGTGTCGAAGAAGGCGTCGTGGGCGACGGCGTAGCCGGCGCCGCGGAGGTGCGTGGCGAGCGCGACCGCCTGACGGTGGATGCGCTCGGCGATGCGGCGCAGGCCGTCGGGGCCGTGGTAGACCCCGTACATCGACGCCATCACGGCGAGCAGCACCTGCGCGGTGCAGATGTTGCTGGTCGCCTTGTCGCGACGGATGTGCTGCTCGCGCGTCTGCAGGGTGAGCCGGTAGGCGGGGCGGCCGTCGGCATCCTTCGAGACCCCGACGAGGCGGCCGGGCATCTGCCGCTCGAGGCCCTCGCGCACGGCCAGGTAGCCGGCGTGCGGTCCGCCGAAGCCCATCGGCACGCCGAACCGCTGGGTCGTGCCGACGGCGACGTCGGCACCGAGCTCGCCCGGGCTCGTGATGAGCGTCAGCGCGAGCAGGTCGGCCGCGACGATCGCCAGCCCGCCCTGCTCCTTGACCCGGGCGATGACCGCCGAGGGGTCCCAGATGCGTCCCGAGGCGGCGGGGTACTGCACGAAGACGCCGAAGGCCTCGGGCAGCTCGGCCGGGTCGGTGTCAGCGAGCGGCAGGTACGCCAGCTCGAGGCCGAGCGCCTCGGCCCGTCCGTCGAGCACGGCGCGCGTCTGGGCGAACAGGTCGCTGTCGACGAGGAAGACGTTCGACGCCGAGCCCGAGGCGCGGCGGGCGAGCAGCATGCCCTCAACGACCGCGGTCGCCTCGTCGAGCATCGACGCGTTCGCCGTGTGCAGCCCGGTGAGGTCGCTCACCATGGTCTGGAAGTTCAGCAGCGCCTCCAGGCGGCCCTGCGAGATCTCGGGCTGGTAGGGCGTGTAGGCCGTGTACCAGCTCGGGTTCTCGAGCACGTTGCGCTGGATGACCGCGGGCGTGACCGTGCCGTAGTAGCCCTGGCCGATGAGGCTCGTACGCACGCGGTTCTCGGCCGCGATGGCGCGCAGCTCGGCAAGAGCCTGCGCCTCGGTCGCCGGAACCGGCAGGGTGCGGAGGGGGGCGGTCTGGCGGATCGCGGCGGGAACGGCCGCATCCATCAGCGCATCGAGCGAGGCGTAGCCGAGCGCGTCGAGCATGAGCTGACGGGCGTCGCCGTCGATGCCGATGTGGCGGTTGCTGAAGTCGAGAGACATGACGGGGGGATGCTCCTACTCGCCGATGAGGGCGCGGTACTCGTCGGCGCTCAGCAGGGCGGGGGTGCTCGCAACGCGCACCTTCACCAGCCAGCCGTCGCCGTAGGGGTCGCTATTGATGGTCTCGGGGGCGTCGACGACGGCCTGGTTGGCCTCGACGACCTCGCCGTCGAGTGGCGCGTAAAGCTCGCCGACCGACTTCGTCGACTCGACCTCGCCGACGATCGAGCCGGCGGCGAGCGCCGCACCGACCTTCGGGAGGTCGACGTACACGACGTCGCCGAGGGCATCGGCGGCGTACTGGGTGATGCCCACGGTGGCGACGTCGCCATCGAGGCGCACCCACTCGTGCTCGGCGGTGTACTGCAGGTCGGCGGGGATTGCGCTCATGGTCAGGCTTCTTTCTTGTAGAAGGGGAGCGGAACGACGGTGGCCGGGATGCGGGTGCCGCGCACGTCGAGGTCGAGCACGGTGCCCGGCTCGGCGACGGCGGGGTCGACGAAGGCCATCGCGATCGGATGGCCGAGGGTCGGCGAGAGCGCGCCCGAGGTGACCTCGCCGACGAGCCGCTCGCCGCGCTCGATCTGGCGCATCAACTGGCGTTGATCGCCCATCTCAAGGCCTGTGCCGCCAAGGAGCAGGGAGTGGTGGTGGTGCTCCACGATCTGGCGCTGGCGATGAACCACGCCGACCATGTGCTGGTGCTGCACGGGGGCCGCCTTGTCGCCGAAGGGCCCCCGGCCCACGCGCTCGCCGGGGAGGTCATCGCGCGCGCATGGGGTATCAGCGCGCAATGGTTGGGCGAGCCGGGGCGGCGGGGGCTAGTAACCGAAGGCTGAGGCCGCGATGAGGCGGGCAAGCCTCGGGAAAGCTCGACCCGCCCATTTCCCTCGGTTCCGCCAATCCCCAGAAATAGCCAGGTTGCGACCCTCGAAGGGACCCGGCCAGCTCTGCGGAGAGGCCTTCCGTGTCGCAGAAAGGGGGAGGGCTGGCGACTTCAGATTTTCTGTAGGGCACGCGATTCTGCATCAAGCCACTGTAAATCATGCGATAGGTTCCGGCTTTATGTTTGCTTGCTAAGACTCCCCTTCAACTCTGGCGCACCCGACTTTCCTCTCGCTGCCACGTATGTTTGCCTATTCGCCCAATTCGCCCTAGCCTCTGCTCCGGCCTGGCCGCGGGGGAGGAGAGCGACATGCCCCCGCGACTTCGGCCGCTTGGGGGCAAGCGTGGGGGGTTCGGCATGAGCGATCCGGGGAGCACGTTCCGCTACAAGGCGTTCATCAGCTACAGCTGGGCCGACGCCAAATGGGGCAAGTGGCTCCAGCACGCCATCGAGACCTACCGCACCCCGCGCGCGCTGATCGGCGCGGAACGCGCCCACGGCCCGGTGCCTGCCCGCCTCCACCCCCTGTTCAAGGACCGCGAGGAGGAAGCCGCCGGCGCCAGCATCGGTGCGGCGGTCGAGGCGGCGCTGGGATCGAGCGAGTTCCTGATCGTGGTCTGCTCGGCCACATCGGCCAAGTCGAAATGGGTCAATCGCGAGATCGCGTGGTTCAAGACCCACCGCGATCCATCCAAAGTGCTCGCCCTGATCGTCGGCGGCGAGCCCGGCGATCCCGACTACGAGTGCTTCCCCAAGGCGCTCACCCACCTTGTCGACGCGGAGGGCGCGGTCACCGACATTGCGCTCGACACCCCGCTCGCCGCCGATGCGCGCGAGACGGGCGACGGCAAGCGCATGGCGCGCCTGAAGCTCGCCGCGGCGATGCTCGGCACCGGGCTCGACGAACTGGTGCGCCGCGACGAGCGCCGCCGCACCTTGCGCACCCGCGCGGTGGTCGCCGCCTCGCTGACCTTGGCGGTGGTGATGAGCACGCTGACATGGTTCGCGGTCGAAGCGCGCAAGGAGGCCGAGTTCCAGCGCAACGAGGCCGATGGGCTCGTGGAGTTCATGCTCACCGACCTGCGCGCCAAGCTGGAGCCGGTCGGGCGGCTCGACGCGCTCGACGTGGTCGGCACCCGCGCGCTCGATTACTACGCCAAGCAGAAGCTCGCCAATCTCGACGCCGATGCGCTGGGGCGGCGCGCGCGGGCGCTGCTCTTGGTGGGCGAGCTGTCCAACCTGCGCGGCGACAGCGGGGAGGCGCTCAAAGCCTTCACTCAGGCCGCCGCCTCGACCGCCGAGCAGCTCGCCCGCGATCCCGACAACCCGCAGCGCATCTTTGACCACGCCCAGAGCGTGTTCTGGGTCGGCTACATCGCCTATAACCGCGGCGAGCTGAAAAACGCCGAGGCGCAATACCGCGAATACAAGCGCCTCGCCGACGCGCTGCTGGCGATCGATCCGAAGAACCCCGAGTGGCAGCTGGAGAGTAGCTACGCCGAGAGCAATCTCGGGGTAATGCTGAACGCGCAGGGTCGCCACGCCGAATCCGAACCGGCCTTTGCCGCCTCTCTCGCGATGGCCGAGGCGAGCGCCAAGGGCCGCGCCTTCGATGCCGACCGCCAGATCGAGATCGGGAATGCGGCGAACTGGCTGGCGCTTGCGAAGGAGAGCCTCGGCAATCTCGCCGAAGTGCGCGCGTTGCATGCCCGCGAGATCGCGATCTACGAGGAAGTGCTGCACCGTGATCCGGCCAATGCTGTGGCCAGCAACCGGCTCGCGGTGGCGCTGCAATTTCTGGCGCGCGCGCAATTGCAATCGGGCGAGATCGACGCGGCGCTGCGCTCCCACGACCGGGGAATTGCGGTCAATGTCGCTTTGCGCCGGATCGAGCCGGACAATACCGAATGGCAGCAGACCGAGGTCGGCGGCCTGCTCGACAAGGCCACGACCCTGATCTTCACCGGCCGCATTGGCGAAAGCCGTGCCTTGCTGGGTGGCGCCACCGCGCTGCTCGACCGGATGATCGCCAAGGATCCGGCCAATGCACGATGGTCCGCCACCGACCGGCGAAAGGGCCTGATTGTCCGCGCGCGGCTGGCCCTCGAAAGCGGAAGGCCAAACGAGGCGTTGGGGCCGGTGAGGGAGGCTATCGCGCTTGCGGCGGTCAGCGACGACAATGCCAATCACGCCAGCACGCTCCTGCTCGCGGGCGATATCGAAGCGCGGCTGGGACAGGCGGATGCCGCACGGGCCTATTGGTCCAAAGGGCTGGCGATCATTCCGCCCGGGGCTGGCTCGGACTACGAGCGTTTTGTTCTGCTCAAGCGGCTGGGGCGGACCGCCGAGGCCGCAGAAATTGCCGCAGCGCTGGACAGGCGGGGCTATCGCCACCCCGCCTATCTGCGCGAAAGAGGGCTTCAGGGCGTCAGTTGGAACAATCCCCCCTCATCATCAAGGCATCGCTCTCAGGAGGCGTGGTCTTTGTCGTGATGCGCGGATCGATGGTCATGTAGTAGTTGTTGTGACCCGACAGCACGAGTCCCAGGCAATATTCATGCGGCGGCATGAGTTCGGGCGTATTGTCCTCGATCAGGATCGATGTATCGTTAAGGCGCGAGATGGCCATGTTGTCGACCTTGATCGGATGCGAGGGAATGCTTTTGCCGTTGGCATCGATCTCGCAGAACCAGCCGTATCCGGTGACCTCCCCTGTGCCTGAATATTCCGTGTCATAGGCCCAGCGCCCGGCGATATGATTGCCGTGCGGATCGACCATGCGGCTGTCGTCGAGGTTGATTGTGACGTCGATATTGTCGTTGTAGGATTTATCTTCGGGCATGTTGGTCAGGTCGATCGCGCCATCGGCGGCGACCCGCCCGTTCATCGCGGCCGGCTCGCCATAGGTCTGGGTGAAGACCACGGTCGCTTCGATATGGCTGTCGTTGTACCAGATCAGGGTCGGTGTGCAGGTGATATGAACCTTGCGCTTCAGCAGCGTGTCGACGGCGGATTGATTCTCAGGCATCGTTCTTCCCCTCCCCTTGGAAGAATTCATCGCGCGCATGCCCGCAAGGGTTCCCGGGCAAGCCGCGCTTTGCTGCTGCGGTCCCGTAGGCGAACGGATCAAATGACAATTGTGCCGGATGCCTCCCGCACACCCCTCGCGCACCGGACCATCATGCTCATTACCGGCCGCACTTGATCGAATCTTTTGGCGACCGCAGGGAAGGGTGCCTGTGATTCAGGCTTTTGTAAACCATCCGCAAAGGCGCCGCCGGGCTTGGACAAAAGCTTGCGCCGTGCCTATCTGGCAGGAACCGATCGGCGCACCGCTCGCTCTGATGCACAGCGGCGGAAATCCTCGGCCCGCGCCCTTTACAACTGCGAACATTTCCGGAACACAGCCCTTCCATGAGCCTTACGACGATCTCCGTGCGCGGTGCGCGCGAACATAACCTCAAGGGTATCGACATTGATCTGCCGCGCGATGCGCTGATCGTGGTCACCGGGCTTTCGGGTAGCGGCAAGTCGAGCCTCGCCTTCGATACGATCTATGCCGAGGGGCAGCGGCGCTATGTCGAAAGCCTTTCGGCCTATGCGCGCCAGTTCCTCGAGATGATGCAGAAGCCCGATGTCGAGCATATCGACGGGCTCTCGCCGGCGATCAGCATCGAGCAGAAGACCACCAGCCGCAATCCGCGCTCGACCGTGGCGACGGTGACCGAGATCTATGACTACATGCGCCTGCTGTGGGCGCGGGTCGGCACGCCCTATTCGCCCGCCACCGGAGAGCCGATCAGCGCCCAGACCGTCAGCCAGATGGTCGACCGGGTGATGGCCCTGCCCGAGGGCACCCGCGCCTACCTGCTCGCCCCCGTGGTGCGCGGGAGGAAGGGCGAATACCGCAAGGAAATCGCCGAGTGGCAGCGTGCGGGCTTCACCCGCGTGCGGATCGACGGGGAGATCTATCCGATCGAGGAGGCCCCCGCGCTCGACAAGAAGTTTAAGCACGATATCGAGGTGGTGGTCGACCGGATCGCGGTGCGCGAGGGGATCGAGACGCGGCTGGCGGACAGCTTCGAGCAGGCGCTGAAGCTCGCCGAGGGGCTGGCCTATGTCGACCTCGCCGATGGCGTGGTGCCGGGGCGGGAAGACGAAGGCAAAGGCGGCGCGATGAAGGGCGCAGGGCTGCCGCCCAACCGCATCGTCTTCAGCGAGAAATTCGCCTGCCCGGTGAGCGGTTTTACGATCGAGGAAATCGAACCGCGCCTGTTCTCCTTCAACGCCCCGCAAGGCGCGTGCCCGGCCTGCGACGGGATCGGCGAGAAGATGCTGTTCGACCCGCAGCTGGTCGTGCCCAACGAGGCGCTCACGCTCAAGCAGGGCGCGGTGGTGCCCTGGGCCAAGTCCAATCCCCCTTCGCCCTATTACATGCAGGTGCTGGCGAGCCTTGCGAAGGCCTATGGCTTTGATCTCACCACCCCGTGGAAGGACCTCGCGCCGGAACAGAAGCTTATCATCCTCCACGGCACGGGCGGGCTGCCGGTGCCGCTGACCTTCAAGGACGGCCGCCGCGAATACACCGTCCACAAGGCGTTCGAGGGCGTGATCGGCAACCTCAACCGCCGCATGATGCAGACCGAAAGCGCGTGGATGCAGGAGGAGCTTGCCAAGTACCAGACCGCGCAGGCGTGCGAGACCTGCGGCGGCAAGCGGCTGAACGAGAAGGCGCTCAGCGTGAAGGTGCCGAGCGCCGCCGGGCCGACCGACATCGCCACCCCGGTGCAGATGAGCGTTGCCGATGCCAAGGCGTGGTTCCTCGCATTGGACGCGCAGCTCAGCCCCCAGCAGAGCCAGATCGCCAAGGCCATCCTCAAGGAGATCAACGAGCGGCTGGGGTTCCTCGACAACGTGGGGCTCGATTACCTCAACCTCGACCGCACCAGCGGCACCCTTAGCGGGGGCGAGAGCCAGCGCATCCGGCTGGCGAGCCAGATCGGCAGCGGGCTATCGGGCGTGCTCTATGTGCTCGACGAGCCCAGCATCGGCCTCCACCAGCGCGACAATGACCGGCTGCTCGAAACCCTCAAGCGCCTGCGCGATCTCGGCAACACCGTGATCGTGGTCGAGCATGATGAAGACGCGATCCGCGCCGCCGATCATATCGTCGACCTCGGCCCGGGCGCCGGGGTGCATGGCGGCGAGGTGGTCGCGGAAGGGACGCTCAAGCAGATCCTCAAGGCCAAGAACAGCCTCACCGCCGACTACCTCACCGGCAAGCGCAAGATCGAAGTGCCGAAGAAGCGCCGCAAGGGCAACGGGCACCATATCGTGGTCAAGAACGCGCGCGCCAACAACCTCAAGGGCGTCACCGCCAAGATCCCGCTCGGCACCTTCACCTGCATCACCGGCGTCTCGGGGAGCGGCAAGTCCTCGCTCACCATCGACACCCTGCAGGCCGGCGCCTCCCGCGTCCTCAATGGCGCGCGGGTCATCGCGGGGGCGCATGACGCCATCACCGGGCTCGAATATTGCGACAAGGTCATCGAGATCGACCAGTCCCCCATCGGCCGCACCCCGCGCTCCAACCCCGCCACCTACACCGGCGCCTTCACCCAGATCCGCGACTGGTTCGCCGGCCTCCCCGAAAGCCTCGCGCGCGGCTACAAGCCCGGGCGCTTCTCCTTCAACGTCAAGGGCGGCCGCTGCGAGAAGTGCCAGGGCGACGGCCTCATCAAG